>Ga0315541_1004429_pt1 | contig 10279 bp, 9 predicted proteins | sample SalMarSW160190MG_FD_203095 | JGI IMG/M metagenome (GOLD analysis project Ga0315541, IMG submission 203095) | Salt marsh sediment microbial communities from the Plum Island Ecosystem LTER, Massachusetts, United States - Salt Marsh Sediment SW1601-190 ...
GAGCCCATATCAACAGATAAAACATCCCCTGGCTGGGCACATTGAGAGGGAAGAGCGTCTCGGTGAGTTCAACTGCATAGCTGGCCCTTGACAGATGGGTGTACTTCGATCGAATTCCGGGAAATCCTTCGATCAGTTCAGACGAATCGAGCCACACGAGATCCCCGCTCCTCCTGTCTCTAAACTCGAGATTGACATGAGAGAAGATGTCCAGGGAATTGACGAACCGCTTCGAGCTCTTCCTGGCTCCCTTTGCAATGCCCTTTATGGTCCCGTGAAGGGATGAAAAGGCCGTTACGATACAGTCAGACTCCCCGAAATCCCTTGTCCTCAAGATAATCGCCTCTGTCTTCTTCGGCTCCACTTGTCTGCGTATGTCTGTGGTTAATAAATGAAAGGCCCTGCCTACAGGTTGGCAGGGCCTTTATCGATCTAGTCTTGTATAGCTTTTCATTAAAAAGTTGTCATTGCGAGCTTTAGCGAAGCAATCTCGTGGCGTAGTTTGTGAGCCTTGCTGAGATTGCTTCGTCGCTTCGCTCCTCGCAATGACAGTGTAAAGGGTTCCATGAAACGCAGTACTAGTTTGGTGCGTGCGCTATTATTGCCCATAGAGCTCCTTAACCTTTGCCCTATCTGGAGACCCATTCTCCAAAAGGGGAAGCTCTTCTACGAACTCCACGTACTGAGGTTTCTTGAAACGGGCTATACGTGCGCCCACAAAATCAATGAGCTCCTGCGGCTCCAGCTTCTGGCCCTCCTTCAGAAGGCATACTGCCTTGATGCCCTCCTTCCACTTGGGATCGGGAACCCCGAAGACAACCGTCCTCTCGACAGCCGGGTGCTGAAGTATTACCTTTTCAACCTCAGCGGGATAGACGTTCTCTCCTCCCGGCTTGATGAGCTCCTTCTCAGCCTTTCGTCCCGCATACCAGAGGAAACCGTCCTCATCGAAACGACCCTGGTCTCCTGTATGATGCCAACCTTCCCTGAACGTATACCCGGTTTCCTTGGGAAGATTCCAGTAGCCCTTAAACACCATGGGTCCCCTCACCACGATCTCACCTACCGCTCCGGTTTCAACCTCCCTGTCGTAGTCATCGACAAGCTGCACATTTGCGAGGGGCAGAGGCCTGCCCGCTGAGCCCGGCCTTTCGTTGTAAGGCGAGATGTTCGTCAGGGCTGAGACCTCTGTTTGGCCGTAGACGACAAAAAACTCTCCGCCCGTGGCCTTTTGATAGCGCTCTATGGTCGCGGGACTATCGAGGCCGGCAACCACCCGCAGAGAACTGATATCCTTGCCGCTCTTCTCCTGATTATCGAGGATGGTTGCCAGTATCGGGGCGAAGTCGAATAACATGGTAACCTTCTTTTCCTCAATGAGATTTACGGCCTCCTCGCCGTCGAATTTATTCACATTGATATTCAAGGCGCCGGCATAAAACGCGGTCATGGCGATAAAGAGCCCTCCCACATGGAAAAGCGGGAGCAGGTTGAGGTGAACATCCTCTTTCGTCATCTTGAATACAGAGCTGAATTGTGTTGAGGCAGCGAGGATATTGCCATGGCTCAGAAGGGCTCCCCTGGGCTTTCCCTCTACTGCCGCGGTGTGGATGATAACGACACCGTCATCGGTTGCCACCTCAACAGGGGTGAAACCGGCGCTATTAGCGAGCAACTCGTTCAAGTCCTGAAAAATCGCGCCTCCGCTCAAATTATAGTACCGCTCTACGGAGGTGAGTTTGTCCTTGAGCCCATCGATCAATTCCTGGTACTCTTGATCGGCGAAGACCAATCGCGGTCCCCCATCGGCCAGATTATTGCCTACCTCCGCCGCCGACAAACGCCAGTTAACAGGAAGCACAATGAGTCCCAGTGCAGAGGCAGCGCCGAAGAGAAGGAAGTACTCGAGGCTGTTTTTTCCCATCACACCGATTCTATCGCCCTTTTTCAAGCCGGCCTTTTGGAGCCCCTTGGCCAGATGATCGACCTTGTCCTTGAGCTGGTCGAATGTTACCTCACGGCCGTCTGAGACCTCCAACCATGCAAGCTTCTTCCCAAAGCACATGGCATTTCGGTTTATGACATCATAGATGGTGAAATCATAGAGACCCATGGCTCGCCCTCCTTGAGTGGATACATAAATGGAATGTATACAATGGTACTCTTAGGTTCTGGAAACCACCGGGATTGTCAATTCCGTGTATCCTATTATGTGGGTAAAGTCAATAACGAAATGGACCGCCAAAGACCTCGTGCCTTTGGCGGTCCATGCTTGGATTACCAGCAATAGCTACATCCTACTTGGGGTATGTGCCATTAAAAGGAACCACCTTCATGACACCATCAGCGCGAAAGCTGAAGTTCCCATCTTTGATATTAATCGGGAAGCTCATATCCTCAATTGTGGTCCACCATTTTTCCATAGCAGACCATGGATCCATTCCCTTGGCCTTAAGTTGGTGGCCGCTTACTGCCCCAAGGATTAGTAAAGCCGACCTAGTAGTAATCAAGGTTGTTGCCCTGAGTTGATTCGTCTTTCCGGCTGGGATCCACTGCGTATCATACCCGTTGACGGTAATGAGTTCAAACCCCTCAAAGGCGAGGCTAAATATATATCCATCAAGTAAAACCGGGTATGGGTTAGGATTAGTGATATTAAAGGTAATGGCAACCGGTAAGGGAGCACCGTGATCTCCCGCCTGACCCTTAGTTGGTTTGATTTTTCCACCATAATACCAATACCCATCATACTGGGGTACATCGATCATTTCTATGTCTATTGCCGGGGCCTTGAAGTTGGCCGCGGTTGGTTTGATCTGCATGCCGGCACAGGAGGCAAATAGCACCGCTAGACCGAAAACAAGAACCGTCATTAATACCAGTCTTTTATTCATCATAAACCTCCCTTGATAAAATATAACCCTTGATAAAATCGCGTAGCGATTTTATCATGTTAACCATCTCTTTCTGCGCTTGTAGTGTTTTACCTCGGCGAAGCTCTTTGTTTTTCCCTTCTCCGAGAACCCTAAGTAAAAATCCTTGATGTCTTCGTTCTCCTTTAGTCTCTCCGAGGTGTCATCCATGACGATTCGGCCGGTTTCCATAACATAGGCATGAGGGGCCACATTCAGGGCCAGCTTCACATTCTGCTCTACCAGAAGAATAGATATGTTCTCCTCCTTGTTAAGCCTCATCAGGATGTTGAATATCTCGTGGATGAGCATAGGAGCAAGGCCCATAGATGGCTCGTCTAAAAGTACCAGCTTGGGTTCAGTCATAAGGGCCCTGCCCACAACTGCCATCTGCTGCTCCCCTCCACTCACAAATCCTGCGGTTTCACTCCTCTTTTCCCTTAGCCTTGGGAAATAATGGTAAACCAGCTCCAGGCCATCCTTAACAGATCCTGTCTTTCTCAGATGTGCCCCCACCTTGAGGTTCTCCTCAACGGTGAGGTGTTCGAATACTTTCCGGCCCTCGATAACCTGTATGATGCCCATCTTGGCGATTTCCACCGCGGTCTTCTTGTGTATCACAACGCCTTCAAACTCGATTGCGCCATCAGTAACCGCACCTACTTCCACCTTGAGGAGACCTGAAATGGACTTTAATGTAGTGCTCTTTCCCGCTCCGTTGGCACCCAGAAGGGCCACAATCCCACCTCTCGTAACCTCGATGGACACACCTTTCAGGACGAGGATGACCTCATGGTATTTGACCTCGATATTATTAACCATTAAGATTTTTTCTGCTGCTTCCAATCGGAAACCTCCCTTTTACCATCCGTGCCATTCAGAGGCCCACTGCTGCGGCCACCGGCCCTTCACATCAACAAATTCCACCTTCTGGAATTTACCGTTTTTCCATTCCTGGACCCAGCACCCGCCGGTGGGCCTGTGGTCCTCAGACGTGTAAGTAACATTACCGGTGCATAAACCAATATGGAAGTCCTTCATGGTCTCAAAGCCCTTTTTCATGATGCCCGGGCCGGTCAGGTCGCCTGCCTTATCAGCCCGTTTCATGGCTTCCCAGAGCACGAGACCATTGGACCAACCCTGAACCGTCCTGCATATACGCTTTTCTTGCGGTATGCCGGGGTGGACTTTCTTGGCGTACTCCACCACCTTGTCCATCAGGTCGCATTCCTGACCAAAAAAGCCGTTCGGTGTAGCACCCAGCACGGTGAGGCCGTCCGGTGCATTTATCGCATCCCCTGCCAGGCGAGGCAGGTTTTCATCAAAACCCCAGTTGTTCACGATATGATCCGCCCGCAACCCCAGTGCATAGGCATCCCTGATGGTGGAAGAGACCGACATGGTGGTGTTTCCATGCCAGATGATATCGGGACCAAAGCTCTTAAGCGCCATGATCTGGCTCTTGGTATCAATGGCAAAGAGACTCACATCCTGATCCTTGCCTATATCAAAACCGAGCAGCTCAGCATGATTTTTAATAGCTGCAATAGGGGCACTTGCATAGGGAGAGCCGAACATATAGCAACAGGCAAGGCGTGGTTTCCTCTTGCCATAGTCGGGATGGCTGGGCCATTTCTTGTCAAACCAGGCCGTCAGGCAGGATCTGGCATTGGTCGAGTAGTCCGAAGAAAAAAAGAGGTTGTATGCCGTGCCGATATGTTTTCTTCCCTCTTTGTCTACCCAGTCCTTCGGCCGTGTGAGGTGGGCAGAGTACGAATCCGAGACATAGGGAATCCTGTCCTTATTGATCGTCGGCGAAAGGGCCTCGGTATCGCCTGTTCCCCACCCCATGATCGCGATAACCCCCATTCGCTTAAGGAGCTTGTATTTGGTAATGGCCTCCGGGATGCGGTACCCATAGTCAAACCATGTATACTTCACTTTCTTTCCGTTGATGCCCCCCATATCATTTACATAATATTGCCAGAACTCCTCCTGGCCAAGGGCGGCGTCTTTTCCCACATCAGATGTGGCGCCTGTGGTATCCTTTAACCCTCCTAACTTTATCACCTGAGCTACAGCAATAGAGGTTAGCCCAAACAGAAATGCAAAGGTAATCAAGCCAATCAATATCTTTTTCTTTTTCATATCTTCCCCCCTTTGTTTGTTAAACCCGTACCTTTTTGGATTCCCCTAACAATACTACTGTTCATCCGCAAGAATCACCCCCTTTCTATCATCAGTCTCTTAGGTTCGATGAGTTTTTTAGGTTTATTGTGTTAGAACTCTATCATCTCAACGAACCCCACAAACCCAACAAACGCTAATACGAAAATGGCCATAGGTTAAAATAGTTTTTTACCTGCCACCAGCGATATGAAAGACCGCGCGGCTCATAGATCAAGAATGCGCATATTGCAAGGCCGAAGGCCGCGTCTTTCAGGAAGGCAAAATCAACCATAATCTTTGGCCAATATCCGGAAAGCGGGATGGCTGCAATCTGCAAGAGCTCCATCACCATGACCATAAAGATGGATCCGAATATGGCCCCGTCTATTCCTGCACCGCCGATCAGTATTACCCCAACCAGCCAGAGTGACCAGGACCAAGGAAAATGCTCCGGACTCAGAGCCGCGCAGTTGCTCACCCAGAAAGCCCCGGCGATACCTCCGAAGAAACCCGCCACGAAAAAATTCAGAAGTTTATACCAGATGATATTTACCCCTAAGGTCTCAGCGGCAATATCGTTATCTCTTATGGCGACCCACGCCCTTCCAACCCTGGTCCTGAGAAGATTGGCCATAACCATAACAGTAAGGGTCAAAAGGATAATCATCAAAAAATATACCTTTGTATCCGAATCTATAAGCCACGGGCCTATCTTGATGGTGCCGGGTGGAAGGGAAAATGCCTGCCCCCTCCCACCAATTTGGCTTATATACTGGGTCAGTATAAAGTCCACCGTGATAAACTGGGCAGCCATGGTAGTCAGAATAAGATAGAATCCCTTAACCCTGGCTGAGGGGAGCCCAAAGAGAACACTCCACAGGCCCGCAACAATTGCAGCAATTATAATGCTTATGGGATAGGCAAGGCCCCATGTCACCAGAAATTCGGGCCACGGAAACCGCAAGATTAGCAAGGTGCTTGTATAAGCGCCGACGGCGATAAAGGCAGCATGTCCTAAGGTTATCAAACCTGCATAGCCTATCAGGAGTTGCACACCAAAGGCCCCAAGAGCAGTGTAGCCGATCATATTCGCCACACCAAGCCAGTATTCGTCTAAAAACAGCGGGAATCCAACAAACACGATCAGGAGCAGTAGAATCATCTTCCCCTTGATCACGTTGGTCTGCCACCAACCATGATCCGCAGCATAGTCTTGATGGTAATCGCCGCATGGCATCCACACCCTTGTCATGAAATCATCTCCTTACCTGTAGTAACATTGCTGATTTCTCGTTCTCAGCTATTCCCGCTCTTTATTGATTGTGCGCAATGAGTAACGAGTAACGAGAAACGAGCAACCAGTATCACATCCTCTCAATCTTCACCCAGCCCCAGAACCCATAGGGCATAAAGAGCAAAAATATCACCATAAACGCAAAGGGAAATATCTCCTTCACCCCTCCAGGAAAATAGCCATCTAAGTAAGTGCCCGCAAGATTCTGCAATACTCCAATGGTTATTCCACCGACAATCGCCCCGGGTACGGAGTTAAGCCCACCTAACACCACAGCAGGAAGCACCAATAATCCCAAAACGCTGACGCTTATATTGACCCCATTGATATTTCCCAATAAGGCCCCGCCTACACCGGCAGACATAAAGGCAATGGCCCAGGAAGCCGCATACACAAACCGGGCGCTTACCCCAAGCGATAGAGCGGCTGTTTCATCGTCAGCCGTTGCCTGCATGGAAAGCCCCCAGCGGGTATACTTAAAGAAGGCCACGAACACGAGAAAGAGCACTATGGCCAGCACAAAGGACCAGAAATAGACCGTTGAGATCTTTAAAAAACCAATGGTAAATGGCTTCAAGGAAAATAGGGCCGGCGTGAAGACCCTCGTATCGGTGCCCCATATGAAAAAAATCGTTCCTTTAAAGAAAAAAGACAGACCCACGGTTACCATGATCACGGCTAGGATAGGCTCTCCAATGAGCTTATCAAGGAATATTCGTTCAGTCAGGATGCCAAGCACTATTCCGATGATCAAGGTACATAAGATGCTCAAGACGAAAGGGACGCCAACCGAATAAAAGTAAAGAGTAGTATAGGCCCCGAAAAGGGTCAGCTCTCCCATGGCCAGGTTTAATACCCCTGAGCACTTGTAGATCAGAACCCATCCCAGGGCAACCAGTGCATATATTCCCCCGACCATGATGCCGGTGGTAAGGGTCATGAAAAACAGTTCCATTCTTTATCCTCCCTTTGGTCACTAAGCAGTATGCAGTAATACACAATAATATGAAAAATCCTAAATCCTAATCTCTAAACACTAAACAATTTCAAAATATAAAGTCACAATATCAAAATTTATTTTGTCTTCTTCAGTATTGCACCAAATATTTTCATTAGCTCAGTTGCTTCCTTGATCAATAATTGTCTTTGTTCTTCGCCTTGTTCGCCATTTACTTCAGCAAGTTGCAGCCAATATCTGCTCTCTTTAGATTCTTTTCGGCAAATCTTGATCCGCATCGCAAAGTCCTTTTTACTTAAAGCTTCATTTGCTTCAATGTAATTTGCTCCAACAGAGCCAGAAGCACGGACAAGTTGCTTTATTATCTCGATATTAGCTATAGTCTTTGGAAGATTCTTAACGAACTTTATTACCTCCTTTGAGAATTTTAAAGTCCGCTCTTCTAAATCATACTGTTTTGAATTTCTAATTTCGGTCCTTTGGATTTGTTTAGTATTTCGGATTTAGATTTTAGTGTTTATAACTCAAAGTCCTTATCCCTTCTTTTACTGCCAACTGTTTACTCCCTACTACTTATTTCACATAGCGATTTCTTGAATTCGCAGATCAGTCTTGATAGGTTGTATCCTCCCGTCTTCATACGTGATGGTCATATCGAGGTGGACGTTGCCTTGATCTTTATAAAGGACATCAACGATATCCTTATAGCGCTGAGCCATAAAGCCCCTCCTGAGCTTGCTGGTCCTCGTCAACTCATCATCATCGGCATCGAATGCCTTGAAGAGATTGACGAATTTATATATCCTGGCAGGACCTGGTAGGCCCTTATTGGCTTCCTCTATCTGTTTCTGGATCAGATTGTAAACCTCGGGGTGTTGGGAGAGCTCCGGATAGCTCGTGTAGTTAATCTTATGTTCATCTGCCCATTTGCCGACAACGGAATAATCAATGCACATCACAGCAGTCACATGGGGAAGCTTATCCCCGATAACCCAGGCGTCCTGGACGTAAGGGCTGAACTTCAACCTGCTCTCCAGATACTGTGGGGCAAAGGGTCGTCCATCGTTAAGGACCATCACGTCTTTTGATCTATCGAACACCACCAGGTGGCCATCCTCGTCGATAAAACCGGTGTCCCCTGAGTAGAGCCATCCATCCTTCAGGGTCTTCTTCGTTTCCTCCTCCATCTTATAGTACCCCTGAAAGACCGAGGGGCTTTTTGAGATAATCTCTCCATCCTCTGTGATCTTTACCTCGGTTTCAGGGATAGGGGTTCCCACGGTGTCGAACTTGATGTCGCCGTCCATGTGTACCACGGATATTCCAGCTATCTCGGTCTGACCGTAAATCTGCTTGAGGTTCACACCCAGGGCATGGAAGAAGCGGAAGTGATCAGGCCCCATGGCAGCTCCGCCGGTATAGGCATGCCGCAGGCGAGACATACCGAGGTGGTCCTTGAGCTTTTTCTGTAGAATGATATTCGCAAAATAATTCAAGACCTTCCAGTACCAGGGAATAGGCTTTTTCTCAAATTTGAGGTCTGCCACATAATACCCAATCTTGGTGGCCACCTCATAGGCCTTCCGCTTTATCCAGGTGGAGTCCAAGTATTTTACCTGAACCTGACGCGTCAGGCCCTCATAGAGCCTTGGAGCAGCGAACATCACATGTGGCCCTATCTCTCTAATATTGTGCTGTGCTGTTTCAGGCTCCTCAGGGAAATTAAGGGTATAGCCGATCTGAAGGCCGCAGGATATGGACATCATCTGCTCCCCGATCCACGCAAAGGGAAGGTATGATACGAAGTCATCGGTATCGTAGCAGGGATCAACTGCCATGAGATTTTGGCCCATGCTCAGCATGTTGTAGTGGGTCAGCAGGGCCCCTTTGGGCAGGGCTGTTGTCCCGGATGTATAAAATAGCAAGCAAATGTCCTCCCCATGGCCTTCGTTGATCAATTTCTCGAAAAGCCCCGGTTCCTTCTGATCAAGCTTTCTTCCAAGCTCTTGGGTCTTCTTTATGCTCATTAAAAATTCCTGATTGTAGCGCCTCATCCCCTTGGGATCATCCCAAATAATATATTCCAGCTTCGGGCACCTGGGCATAATGGCCAAGGCCTTATCCACCTCTTCCTGGGTTTCTCCCACGAAGAACCTGCTGTCTGAATGATCGACGATGTATTTGACCTCTTCCATCATGCAGTCCTGAAAAAGCCACACCGGAATGGCACCGGCACACATGGCCGCCATTTCCGCCCAAACACCTTCCGGGCGGTTATCCCCGATCATGGCAACCTTGTCCCCCTTCTTTAATCCAAGACTCACCATTCCCAGGGAGAGGTACTTCACATTGTCAAAATAGTCCTGCCAAGTAAAAGGTCGCCATATGCCAAACTCCTTCTCCCTCATGGCAACCTTCCCGCTTCCGTACCGTTTGCATTGCCGGTAAAATAGTTGAGGGATAGTCAGATCCTTTGATATCTCTATCTTTTCCTCATCCATGTCATTTCCTCGATATGTAGAGATCCTCCTCGCCCAGGTATGCCTTGATAACCTTCGGGTTTTTGCTCACCTCCTCCGGCGGCCCATCAATGATCATATTGCCGAAATCAAGCACCAGCACCCTGTGGGAGATGTCCATTACCACGCCCATATCATGCTCAACCAATACGCAGGTTACCTTCCAGCGCTCCTCCTCGTTGATATCAAGGATGAACCGTGCCATGTCCTCCACTTCCTCTAAATTCAAGCCCGCCATGGGTTCATCCAAGAGGATTACATCCGGCCTGAGTGCTAAAGCTCTTCCAAGCTCAACCCTCTTCTGCAAGCCATAGGGAAGCATATGGGCTACCTGATCCCTGATACCCTCGATCTCCAGGAGATCGATTATCTCCTCTTCGATGAACTGCCGCTCCTCTATCTCCTCAGCTCTTGTCTTGCCCACGTA
>Ga0315541_1004431_pt1 | contig 10279 bp, 7 predicted proteins | sample SalMarSW160190MG_FD_203095 | JGI IMG/M metagenome (GOLD analysis project Ga0315541, IMG submission 203095) | Salt marsh sediment microbial communities from the Plum Island Ecosystem LTER, Massachusetts, United States - Salt Marsh Sediment SW1601-190 ...
TGACGCGTCGGCCCACCGCCGAGCAGATCCTGCGCCTGTTCACCCTCGTCCAACGAGGCCGCCTCTACTACCACAGCCACGAGGTCCGCGTCTTCCGCCCGGAACTCACCGACCTCCAGAACCAGGTTCTCGCCCTCCTCGGCGTCCCGCTGTCCGCCTACCGTTGAGGCCGCCAGCCGCCCCCGACAATTACCCGAAAATGGCCCCCGCAAAGTGCGGAATGTGAGGCTGGTACGCCTTCCACCCCGGGCAGACCTTGGTGTGGAGCCTCCAGAGGATGCCCAGGAGCGAGCGGGGCTTCTCCTCGGCCTTCCGCCTGAAGGGGCAGGTCTCGCAGGCGTACTTCTTCTCCTTCGTCATTTTCTCTGTCGTCATTCTCTCGTCATCTCCATCTCGTCCATCAGTCGTACCAGCCGCCCCCACCCCCCCGGCTCATGCGGGGGTTCACAGCGTTGTTGAATACCGAGCCGAAGGTGTAGGAGAACCCGATATCGAAGGCGTACTCGAAGTCGGTTCCGAGCTGCCGCCGCTCCAGGAGGACGTCCTCGTCGGGGATGTCCTCCCGGGGCACGAAGATCTGGTTCTTCACCCGGGCGGCGCTCCCCTCCAGGTCCAGGCTCAAGCCCCGGAAGAGGCGGATCTCAAGGCGGCTGAAGAAGTCCAGGCGGTGCTGGGCGAAGTTGTCCATATAGTTGGACCACTCCAGCGAGGCGTCGATCTCCCCCCAGGGCTGCTCGAAGCCCGCCGACACCTCCAGGGTCTGCTCGAATCGGGTCTCGGAGGTCTTGCCGAAGAGGGTGACCTCCTCGTAGTCGAAGGCGGCGTACTCCACGGTGTAGTAGAAGGTGATCTGCCTCCGAGTGAACTCCGAGTAGGGAAAAATGTTGTACTCCAGGGCCGGTCCGAAGCGGGTGGCCAGGTCATGGTTCAGGCGGGTGGAGACGGTGGCGGAGCCCTCCATCCCCCAGGACCAGTGGGGCCCCAGGGCCCAGACCACGGACCCCTCCAGCTCGTGGTTCTCCGAGGTGCTGGTGATCTCCTCCCCGCTGCTGAGCTCGAACTTCTCCTCCGAGTAGTCCCCCCGTATGCTCAGGTCCACCTTGAAGTCCTCCGTGGTCCGGTTGGCCCCGAAGGAGCCGTCGAAGGAGCAATCGCTGGAGCGGCTCTCCCCGCTCACCTCGCCGCTCACCCGGGCCTCGAAGACCCAGAGGTTCCACGGATCCGCCGCCTCCTCCCGGGTGGGGCCTTCCCTCGGCCCCTGGTAGCGGACGTCCAGGCGACGCCCCAGGGGGGTGGAGGATACGTAGGGGACCAGCCCCAGCTTGAAGGTCCGAACCATCCCGGCCCGGGTTTCGTCGTCGGTCTCGTCCGGGAGGGAGACGTAGCGGAGCGTGTCCTGTGCCGCCTCCATGGGCCCCAGGCCGATGAAGTGGAAGATGTACTCGAGGCCACCCGCCCCGGTCCGCTGCTGGGTCACCAGGACGTGGAGCTGGGCGTCCCTCCGGTCCCGGACGTAGTTCACGAAGGGGACCTCCTGCCGGAAGTAGTCGAAATCGCAGCGCTGGCAGTCCAGGAAGACCCGGAGGTTCTCCTCGGGGGGAGGGGGTGGCACGGCCTGTCCGCCCAGGCCCCGGGGAGCCACCAGGGCGAGGAAGAGGATCGCGGGAAGGGAAACGATGCGTCGGGTCGGTCCCATGGATGGCCCTGTGGCGCGGGTCGGAGTGCCGGGGGGCGCCGGACCGGGATACGGGACGCCGCCTCCCACCCTCCAACCTACGGCTGAGCCGGCGTCGCCGGATGGCCGGCATGTAGGAGTTGTGTAAGAACGCGGGACGAAGCGTGTAAGACGGGTCTACGGCTTGAGCCGGTACCCGGCCTTCCGGACGGTGAGGAGGTGGAGGGGCTCCGAGGGGTCCTCCTCCAGCTTGCGCCTCAGCTCCGAGAGGTGCACGTCCACGGTCCGGGTGTTGATCTCGGCGTTCTCGTACCCCCACACCTCCTTCAGGAGCTCCTGCCGGCTGGCCACGGCTCCGTTGCGCTCCAGGAGAGCCAGCAGGAGATCGAATTCCTTGGGTGTCAGCTCCACCACCTCGCCCTTCCTCCGGACGGTCCGGGTGGACCTGGAGACCTCCACCTTTCCGAACCCCACCGTGTCGGCGTCCCTTCCACCCTCTCCCCCCTGGGCCGTACGCCGCAGGAGGGCGCGGACACGGGCCAGGAGCTCAGCCGTGGAGAACGGCTTGGTGACGTAGTCGTCGGCCCCGATGTCGAAGCCCAGGATCACGTCGGACTCCTGGCTCCGGGCCGTGAGGATGAGGACCGGGAAGCGGTGGCCCGACCTCCGGATCTCCTTCAGCACGTCGAACCCGCTCTTCCCCGGGAGCATGAGGTCGAGGATCAGGAGCTGGGGCGGGCGGGCCCTGATGGCGTCCAACCCCGTCTCCCCTTCCCCGGCTACCTCCACCTCGTAGCCCTCGAAGTCCAGGACCGTCCTGAGGCCGAAGGCCAGGTCCTCGTTGTCCTCCACCACCAGGATCCGAGCCACTGCTTAAGCCTCCCCCTCCGCTGCCGGGAGCTCCACCACGAACCGGGTGCCACCTCCCTCCCTCGCCTCCACCCATACGCGCCCCCCGGTTCCCTCCGCCAGTCGCTTCACCACCGAGAGGCCGATCCCGCTCCCCCGCTCCACCCCCTCCACGTCCCGCTGGAGGCGGTGGTACGGGTCCCAGATCCGCTCCCGTTCCCCGGGGGGGATCCCGGGACCCCGGTCCTCCACCGCCAGGCGGATCCGGCTACCCTGCACCTCTCCTGTCACCCGGACCCGCTGCCCCCGGGGCCCGTACTTCAGGGCGTTGTCCAGGAGGTTCGCCATCATCTGGTACACTCCGCTCCGAGGGGCCAGGGCCACGGCGTCCCCCGGCCGGACCTCCACCTCCAGCGTCGCCTCCCGGGCCTGGGCCAGGGGGGCGAAGGCCTCGGCGAGATCCCGGAGGGTGTCCTGGACCGCTACCGTCTCTCTCAGCCCCTGGGAGGCCGGAGCCCGGCCCATGCGGGAGAAGTACAGGATGTTCTCCACCAGGTGAGTGAGGCGCCGGGCCTCCCGGTTGATCACCGCGGTGGAGCGCTTCCACTCCTCCTCGGTGCGGAGCTTCCCGTCAGCCATGAGCTCGGTGAACATCCGGATCTGGGTCAGAGGGGTCCGAAACTCGTGGGAGACCCCCGAGATGAAGTCCTCCCGCAGTCGGGCCAGCTCCTCCTCCTTCCGGATCTGGAGGAGGGCCGCCACTCCCACCCCCATCGTCATGACCATGAGAGCCAGAAGGAGAGGGAGCCGAGCCCGGGGAAGCCCACCGATGACCAGGGCCGAGGCGGCGTCGGGGCGCACTGCCGCCTCCACGATGAGGCCACCGTACTCCGGCGGCAGCGTGTCTCGGGTCAGGAAAGCACGGGGATCGTCCCGGGGGGAGAGGAAGATGGGGACTCCCTCCGGAGTGAGGAGGGCCAGGTGCAGGAGGGAGTCGTTGGGTTGGTCCTTCGTGATGACCTCCGGAAGGAGGGCCTCCTCCCGGTACCACCCCGAGAAGAGTTCCTCCACGGTGGCCAGGGGAGCCATGATCACGTAGATGGCCCGCCCCTCCCCCACCTCCCCGCTGGATTCCAGGGAGACGTTGAAAGCCAGGGCCGTGGGCCCCTCCAGGACGGCGCCGGCGGGGGCCGTGAAGAAGGCGATGCGCTCCTCCGGGTCCGCGGCCCACCGGGCCCGCACCGCCTCCACCGCCCTCCCCGTCACCGCCGCCGGGAGGTCAGGGGGGATGCTCTCCACCCTCCCGGAGGGCAGGTCCAGAAGGAAGAAGGCAGCCTCCTCCCTCAGGGCCTCACACCGGCAGTCCAGACGCCGGAGGGCAGTGCGGAGCTCGCCGGCCACCACCTCGGGGCCCGGAGGGGGGTCGCGGCGTATCCGCCAGGGAACCTCGTCGAAGAGCTCCCGGAAAAAGACCTCCAGGTGGTCCCCCGTGCGCCGGGCGAACTCCGATGCGGCGATGTCGGCGTAGTCCCGGAGGATCCCCTCGGCGGTCCGCCGGTGGGACCGGGCCGCCACCACCGCCTGGAACCCCAGCCAGAGGGAGAGGCCGAGGGTCAGGAGGAGGAAGAAGACCAGGGCCCCCATCCGACCACGGGACGGGGACTCAGCAGGTGCTGGAGATGAGGTCACCAGGAGCTCCGGGATGTGGAGGGGAGAGCCCCGTGCTCCCACCCCATGGGAAGCTAGGAAGGGGCGGGAGAAGCCAGCAACGGCCGGAGACCCCTCCCGGGTTCGGGTCTCGTAAAAAAGCGGTGAGGGAGCCCGGACCCGGCGGCGGCCCGCGGGATGCCCCGGACGGCGACCGTCCCTGAACCGAGAGGGCGGCGGGTGGGGCGCTACCGACCGATGTACCGGTCGGGGATGCGGTTGTCGGGACGCTCCGAGTCCCACATCACCGAGACCACCCACCACCGCGTCCCGTCGTGGTAGAGCTGGAACGAGTTGATGCCCCGGGCGAAGGGCTCGGCGTCGTCGGGGGCGCGCCGCGACTCGTAGCTGGAGAAAACGTGGGCGATCTGCCCGAAGGACTCGGCCACCCGCCCGATCTCGCGCTCGAAGAAGCCCATCTCCTCCAGCCGGGGTCCGATGTCCGTGGCGTACTCTTCGGGGGTGATGACCCGCTGCGTCACCGTCCCGTCGGAAGCGCGCCCCACGGGGATGAGGCGGGCGCCGGGAGCGAAGAGGGAGCGCCAGCGGTCCCAGTCGCGTGCCTGTCCCGCGGGGCCCGAGATGACGTCGTAGACCGCAGCGACGATGCCGTCCACCGAGGAGACGTCGCCGGGTGCGGCCTGCTGGGCGGGGAACAGCGAAAGGGCGAGCGCCGGGAGGACGACGGCCAGAGCGGGGCTGTGCGGCATGACGTCGGCTCGGTTGGAGGATCTCGTGCCCCCAGGGTACGCCGGCACGCGTCTTCCCGCCACGCCGTGGGGGTCGAGGCCTGCCCTGCAACCTCCCCGGTGCGCACCTTGTCCAACCCATCGGCGCCACCGGGACCGCCGCGGCGGCGAGGTCATGGACCAACATCAGGAGGCCGGTATCAGCGCGCTCGCCCGACTCGTGACGGACCTCGTCCGCGAGGCGCGCTACGTGCTGCGCACCCTCCGCCGGTCTCCCGGGTTCTCGGCCACCGTCGTCCTCACCCTCGGCCTCGGGATCGGGGCGAACGCCGCGATGCTGGGCATCGTCGACCGTCTGATGTTCCGCCCCGTGGCCTGCATGAGGGACCCGGATGGGGTGCATCGCCTCTACTGGCAGTGGCACGACCGGGGCAACACGGTCACCGCGGAAGCCGGCCCCTACACGCGCTATCTGGACCTCCGGCGGTGGACATCGTCGTTCGCCACCCTGGCGGCCTTCGCGGATCCGGACCTCCCGGTCCTGGAGGGCCGAGCGAGGGTGGAGCGGCCGGTGGCGGCCGTCAGCGCCTCGTTCTTCGACCTCTTCGACGTCCGTCCGGAGCTGGGCCGCGTGTTCACCGCCGCCGAAGACGAGGTCCCCCGGGGCGCCGACGTGGTCGTGCTGTCGCACGGATTCTGGAAGACGGCGTTCGGCGCTCGGGACGTGCTCGGCGAAAGCGTCCAGGTAGGCAACATCCGCGGCACCGTCATCGGCGTCCTCCCGGCCAGCTTCCAGGGCGTCGGCGATGACGACCCACCCGTCGCCTACGTTCCCATCACCACCTACGCGGCCAGCACCGGCACCGATGATGCGCAGACCTTCTTCAGCACATACCGGTGGGGGTGGGTCCGGGTCCTCGCCCGTCGCGGCCCGGGCGTCTCCGTGGACGCGGCCGAGGAAGACGCTCGGCAGGCGCTCCGCCGGAGCTGGAGACAGGCGGAAGTGGACAACCGCAGGCTGCCGGCGCTGGCGGACGCGGATCCCCGCGTGGCCGTGTCCGCGGTCCGGCCGGGAGCCGGACCCAACCCTCCGCTCCACGCCCGGACCGCGCTCTGGCTCAGCGGTGTGGCGACGCTGGTCCTCCTCATCGCCTGTGCGAACGTGGGCAACCTCACGCTCATGCGTGGACTGGGCCGACGGAGGGAAGCAGCGGTGCGCCGGGCCCTGGGCCTCGGCCGGATCCGCGTGGGCCTCCTTCCGGTCCTCGAGGGCCTTTTGCTGGCGCTCGGAGGCGGGTTGGCGGCCATTCTGATCGCGGGAGGAGTCACGGTCGCGGTGGGCCGGTTCCTCCTGGACGTTCCATTGGGCTGGTCGGAGGTTCTCGTGGATGGCCGCACGCTCATGGTCCTCGGCGCCCTGGCCACGCTGAGCGGCGCCCTGGTCGGGGCCTTGCCCCTGCTTCTGGGCCACCGCGTGGACCTCGCTTCCGCGCTTCGGAGCGGAGGGCGCGGCTCGACCACCGACGGAACCCGACTCCGCGCCGCCTTGCTGACGGTTCAGACGGCGCTCTCCGTCGTCCTCCTCGCCGGTACCGTCCTCTTCGTCGGCAGCCTGCGGGCGGTCCGCGCGATGCGCATGGGGTACGATCCCTCGCGCGTCCTGCTCGTGAACCGGGTCATCGGCGGTGACGCGTTCGAGGATTCGGTCCAGGTGCTCTTGCGCAGGGAACTACTCCACGCCGCCCAGGCGCTTCCCGAGGTCGAGGCGGCGGCATGGGTGAGCAGCAAGCCCCTGGTGAGCACGTCCACCACCGAGCTCTTCATCGACGGGACGGGGTCCACGGACGCCCTCGGCACCTTCACCTACCAGGCGACGACCCCGGACTACTTCCGGGTCATGGGCACACGGATCCTCCGCGGGCGGGGCATCACCGGCGCCGACCTCCCGGACGCCGAGCCCGTCGCCCTGGTGAGCCAGAGCATGGCCGCACGCCTGTGGCCCGGGGAAGAGCCGCTGGGGAAGTGCTTCCGCGAGCGTTCCGAGACGGCGCCCTGCCGGGCCGTGGTGGGGATCGTCGAGGACATCGTTCAGCGAAGCCTCCAGCAGACCGACCGATTCCACTACTACGTGCCCATCGAGCAGCAGACCCGGACCTGGGGGAACGGGCTCGTCCTCAAGCTCCGCGGGGACCCCGCCCGACTCGCCGAGTCCGTCCGCGCGGCCCTGCAGTCCACGATGGCGGGAGATTCCTACCTGACCGTTCGCCCCCTGGAAGGGGTCGTTGCCGACGCCCGGCGATCCTGGCGCATGGGCGCGTCCCTCTTCACTACGTTCGGCTTCCTCGCCCTCGTCCTGGCCGCCGTGGGCCTCTACGCCGCCATGGGCTACGATGTCGCCCAGCGTAAGCCCGAGCTGGGGCTCCGGATCGCGCTCGGGGCCGAAGGCTGGGCTGTCGTCGCTCTCGTGATGGGCCGCGGCCTGAGGGTCGTCGCCACCGGGGTCGCGGGCGGCGTGGCGGCGTGCCTGCTCGCGAGCCGACGGCTCCAGCCGCTACTGTTTGAACAGTCCGCCAGGGACGGCCGCGTCTACGCAGCAGCCGCCGCCATCATGCTCCTCGTGGCCCTCGTGGCCACGGCCGCGCCGGCCTTCCGCGCCACCAGAATCGATCCCGCCCGGACCCTCCGAGCGGAGTAACCAAAGGAGGATGCACATGGGATCGTGGGGTCAGGACATCCGATTCGCGGTGCGCTCGCTGCGCAGGAGCCCCGGCTTCACCGCCGTCGCGGCGCTCACCCTCGCGCTGGGGATCGGGGCTACGGTGGCCATCTTCAGCGTGGCGAACGGTGTGCTCCTGGCTCCGCTCCCCTACCAGGACCCGGAGGAGGTGGTCACCCTCTGGGCGAGCTGGGACAACTTCCCGGACAAGACGTGGCTCTCCGTGCCCGAGTACCAGCTCGTACACCAAGAGAGCCGCGCCCTCGAGGATCTGGCGCTGTACGGCGGCGGCATCACCAACTTCACCTCCGTCGAGGCGCCGGAGCAGGTGAGGGCGGCCTCCGTGACGCCCAACACCTTCCAGGTCCTGGGGGTGGCCCCCGTGCTGGGACGGACGTTCACATGGGAGGAGGCACAGCGCCAGGAGCCGGGGGTGCTCCTCGCCTACGAGACGTGGATGCGCCGCTTCGGTGGTGACCCGGCCATCGTGGGGTCGGACGTGGAGCTGAACGGCACCGCGACGCCGGTACTGGGCGTGCTCCCCGAGGGCTTCGCCCTTCCCGTGGACTTCGGCTCGTCGGCGCGGTACCAGGTCTTCAGTTCACTCCATGTGGATTTGCAGTCGCCGGCCCCGGAGCTGGGCACCGGGGGTAGCCACGGCTATTACGGGGTTGGCCGCCTCCGGGACGGCGTGACCGTCGAGGAGGCGAGGGCCGACCTCCAGCGGGTCATGGGCCTGGTCCAGCCCGTGGGCCTCTACAGCCCGGAACGCCGTTTCGGCCTGCGTGTCTTCAGCGCCAAAGCGGACATCGTGGGCGCGGCGCGGGGCGCCATCCTCGTGCTCCTGGGCGCCGTGGGCTTCGTCCTCCTCATCGCGTGCGGCAACGTCGCCAACCTGATGCTGTCCCGCTCCCAGGCCCGCATACGCGAGGTCGCGGTGCGGGCCGCCCTGGGCGCCGGGCGGGCCCGGATCCTGCGGCAGCTCCTGGTCGAGAGCCTCGTGCTCGCCGGCGTGGCCGGGCTGGGGGGCGTGGCCCTCGCCACGGTGGGCGTCGAGACGCTGCTGGGCATCGACCCGGAGGCCGTGCCGCGGTCGGACACGGTGTCGGTGGACGGCACCGTCCTGGGCTTCACGCTCCTGGTGTCGGCGCTCACCGCCTTCGTGTTCGGGCTGGTGCCGGCGGTGCGCATCTCGCGGGCAGGGGTGGCCGAGATCCTGCACCAGGGAGGGCGGGGCTCCGGGGCGGGACCGGGCGCGAACCGGCTGCAGAGCCTCCTCATCGCCAGCCAGATGGCCATGGCCGTGATCCTGCTCATGGGCTCGGGGCTGATGATCCGCACGTTCGTGGGGCTGCTGCGCATCGACCCCGGCTTCGGGGCGGAGAACGTCCTCACCGTGCGCGTGTCGATCCCCGGCACCGCCTACCCGGATCCCGAGCCGGTCTCGCGATTCTACCAGGATCTCCTGCGCCGGATCCGCGAGATCCCCGGGGTGAGGACCGCCGGGGCGGCCCGGCTGCTCCCCCTGGCGAGCACCATGGGCGACTCCTTCTTCCGCCCGGTGGGCTACGAGCCCGGGCCCAACGAGTCCACGCAGGGCGACTGGCAGTGGGCCACGCCGGGGTACGTCGAGACCATGGGCATCCCCCTCCTGGAGGGGCGCACCTTCGACGAGGGCGACAACCGGGACGGGCAGGCCGTGGTGATGATCAACGAGGTGGTGGCGCGCCGCTACTGGGGCGACGAGAGCCCCGTCGGGCGGGCCGTCCTGGCCGGGGGGGCGCTGGACACCGCCATCGTGGTGGGCGTCGTGGGCAACGTGCGCCACAACGGCCTCACCGACGAGGTGAAGACGCGCTACTACCTTTCCCACGCCCAGGTCCACCACAGCAGGGTCGGCAGCATGCGGAGCATGACCCTCACCATCTCCACCGAGGGTCCCCCCCGGAGCTACCTGGACGCCGTGCGGCAGGAGGTCCGGGCCATGGACCCGTCCATCCCCCTGGCCGAGGTCCGCACGCTGGGCGAGGTGCTGTCCACGGCGCTGGCCCAGCCGCGCTTCGCCATGGTGCTGCTGGCCTCCTTCGCGGCCGTCGCGCTCACCTTGGCCATCGTGGGCATCTACGGCGTGCTGACGTACGCCGTGAGCCGCCGGACCCGGGAAATCGGGATCCGGATGGCCCTGGGCGCCGAGAAGGGGCAGGTGGTGGGCATGATGGTGCGCCAGGGGATGGCCATGGCCGTGGCGGGCGTGGCGGTGGGGACCGGGGTGGCCTGGTTCCTCACGGGCTTGATGTCCGGACTGCTGCACGGCGTGGCGCCCCAGGACCCCATGACCTTCGTGACCGTGCCTACCCTCTTCACGGCGGTGGCGTTGGCGGCGTGCTGGGTGCCCGCCGTGCGGGCGTCTCGGGTCCATCCTTCCACGGCCCTGAGGTACGAGTAACGCCGGGAGACATTCCGGGATCGGGCCTTCCGGCCGCCGGGCCTCGCTCACCCAGCCCGCCACCGAACGGGACGGACTTGCCTCCTCCGGCCTCCCCCTTCCTCATGGGGCGTCTCGGCCCCTAGTCCGAAGTTCCCGACGCGAGAAGGCGAGAAACGGCGTAGAACAAGGGGTATCGAGGAAGGGCAGGTGTGGGC
>Ga0315541_1004434_pt1 | contig 10277 bp, 8 predicted proteins | sample SalMarSW160190MG_FD_203095 | JGI IMG/M metagenome (GOLD analysis project Ga0315541, IMG submission 203095) | Salt marsh sediment microbial communities from the Plum Island Ecosystem LTER, Massachusetts, United States - Salt Marsh Sediment SW1601-190 ...
GCCTCCTTCTTGTTGCCCCTCGTCCCCGGAGCTCCGGCCTCGCGCGGCGGCCCCGGGGGCCCGGGTCTTCCCACTTTTCCCCACCCGACTCTGGACCCGGCACTCCCCCCGCTGGGCAATTCCGGAGGAATGCGAACAAAACCCGAAAGGTCTTCGGGTGACGTTCCTCCAGGCCAGGCCACGGTTTCCGGCCTTCCGGCCTCGCGTTCCGATCCGGGAAAAATCGCCAAAAAAGACTCTTGACTCGCCGCTCCACCAAGGCGTATACTGGCTCCACAGTATCCCACTTCAACCCACTTCATCCCACCAAGGGGATGGCAGGGGTCGTTCTTGAGCGCCTTCCGGGGTCGGTACGAGCACCAGATGGACGAGAAGGGGCGGGTCAGCCTCCCCTCGGCGTTCCGCCGGGGTGAGGGTGAGGACCGCTTCGTCCTCCTCCAGTGGGAGAAGCCGTACCTCGCCCTCTTCCCGGAAGCGAAGTGGGAGGAGATCGAGGCCCGCCTCGCCGACTACAAGAAGACGGGGCCGCAGGCCATGAACCAGGTGCGCGTGCTCTACGCGAACCTGGTTGAGGTGACGCCGGACAAGCAGGGACGCATCCTGATTCCCGCTGGGCTCCAGCAGGCCGCCGCGCTGTCCGGATCCGTGATTCTCCTGGGCACCAACGATCGCGTCGAACTGTGGGATCCCGCCACGTACGAGCGGGTGGTGCAGGGCGGCGCCGGGGACTTCGAACAGTTCGCCTACAAGCTGTTCGGTTGACCATGGCCGCCTACCACGAGCCGGTCCTGGCCGACGAGGTGCTGCGGTACCTCCGACCTCGCGACGGCGCCCTCCTCCTGGACGGCACCGTGGGGGGCGGCGGCCACACCCGCACTCTCCTGGAGGCGTGTCCGGGATGCAGGGTGGTGGCGGTGGACCGGGACCCGGAGGCGCTCGCCGAGGCGGAGCGGGCCCTCTCCCAGGTCCGCGACCGTGTCCGCTTCCTCCGCGGGCGCTTCGACGACGCTCCCGCCGACGCCGAGATCATGGACCAGGGCCTGGACGGCGCCCTCCTCGACCTGGGCGTGAGCTCGCATCAGCTGGATGACGAGGCGCGGGGCTTCGCCTTCCGCCGGGGCGTGGCACTGGACATGCGGATGGATCAGGCCCAGGAGGACGACGCGGCCGGCTTCCTCGCCGAGGCGAGCGAGGAGGAGCTGGCCCGCGTGTTCCGGGAGCTGGGCGAGGAGCCCCGCTCGCGCCGCCTCGCCCGCGAGATCGTGAAGCGCCGCGCCACGGAGCCCCCGACCTCCAGCGACGATCTGGTGGCGGCGCTCTCGGTGAGCCTCGGCCGGTCCCCCACGGCCCAGGACAAGGCGCGGATCTTCCAGGCCGTGCGCATCGCCGTGAACGGCGAGCTCGAGTCTCTCGAGCGGGGACTCCCCGCCATTCGGGACGCGCTCAGGGAGGGCGGGGTGCTCGTGGTCATCGCGTACCACTCGCTGGAGGACAGGCTGGTGAAGAACGCGTTCCGCGAATGGAGCGCCGCGTGCGTGTGCCCGCCCGAGGCCCCCGTATGCACCTGCCGAGGTCGCCCTCTCGGCGAGACGCTGACGAGGAAGCCCGTGCGGCCCGGAGACGACGAGTTGGCCAGGAACCCGCGTGCGCGCAGCGCCCGGCTCCGGGCCTGGCGGAGGGCGGCGTGATCGAACTTGGCCCCTTCCTGCGCGCCGCGCTCGCCCTGGTGGCCCTGGTCGCGTCCTTGTGGGGCGTGACCTGGCGCCAGAGCAGGGCCCTGGAAGCCATGTCGGAGTTGGACGACACCCGCCGGCAGACATCGCTGGCCGAAGCCGAGCGGGTGGACCTGGAACGCTCCATCCAGGTGCTGGAGAGCCGCGCGCGGGTGGTCCCCGAGGCCCGCGAGCGTCTGGGCATGCACATCGCGGCCAGCACCGAACTGGTGATCCTTTCTGGGGAGACGAAGCCGTGAGCCGACTGGAATCCTCTCCGCGTCCCGGCGCGTGGCGCCGGCGCGTCGTTCTGGCAGGATGGATGACGGGGGCTGTCGTGGTCTGCCTTCGGGCCGGGCAGATCCAGGTGCTCCAGGGGAAGGAGTGGAGCGATCTCGCCGAGGCCCAGCACACCACGGACAAGGTGATGGCGGCGCCCCGGGGCGCGGTGCTGGACCGGGACGGCGCGTTCCTGGCCGTTTCCCGAGAGTCCTATCGCGTCAGCGTCGCTCCCCGCGAGGTTGAGGATGCCGCCGCCGTGGCGAAGCTCCTCCAGGACGTCCTCCAAGTTTCCTCCCGGAAGGCGCAGCAGCTCCTCTCCACGGAGCGCCGCTGGGCTGTGGTTCCCGGGAGCTTCCCGCCCGCGGTGCGCGAGGGGCTGAGCGGGGTCCGGGGCGTCTACCTGGAGCGGGGGCTCGAGCGCTACCACCCTCACGGCGACCTGGCACGCGCGACGCTGGGCGTGGTGCTGGACGGCGCCGGGCAGGGTGGGATCGAGCAGGCCTTCGACGCGCTCCTGCGCGGCCACCCGGGGCGCGAGGTGGTGGCCCGCGACAACGAGGGACGGCCCATCCCAGGGGAGACATACGTGGTGGCGGTTCCCCGCTCGGGCGGGCAGGTGGTTCTCACCCTCGACCTGGACCTGCAGGAGATCGCCCGCCAGGCCCTCACCGAGGCCATCGAATCGACCCAGGCGCGGGGCGGAGACGTGCTCATCACCGACCCGGCCACCGGCGAGGTGCTGGCTCTGGTCTCCATCCGTGACGGCCACACCACGGGGCTCGGAGTCGTGAACACGCCCTACGAGCCGGGCTCGACCCTCAAGCCGTTCACCGTTGCGGCTTTGCTGCAGCACAGGGCGGCCTCGCTCTCCGACATCGTGGAGACCGGCAACGGCACGTGGGCCGTGGCGGGGCGGGTGATCCACGACATCCACGCCGGCGGCACCATGACCGTCGCCGACGCGCTGCGCGAGTCGTCCAACGTCGGCATCGCCAAGGCGGCTCTTTCGCTCACCCCTGGGCACCAGTACGAGAACCTCCGCGACTTCGGCTTCGGCGTGGCCTCGGGGATCGAGATCCCCGGCGAGGCGGGCGGGATCCTGCGCCGTCCCGACTGCTGGTCGGCCCAGTCGCCGGCGTCGCTGGCCATCGGGTACGAGATCTCGGTGACGCCGCTCCAGATGGCCATGGCGTACGGCGCGCTGGCCAACGGCGGGCTCCTCATGCGACCCCGCGTGGTGCGGGAGATCCGGGACGCCGACGGCCGCGTGCAGGAGCGCTTCGGCCCCCAGGTGGTGCGCCGGGTGGTGGACGAGAGCGTCGCCCGCTCGGTGAGCCGGGTGCTGGTGGACGTGGTGCAGGACGGCACCGGCACCGCCGCGGGGCTGGGCGTGTTCAAGGTTGCGGGCAAGACGGGCACCAGCCGCAGCTACGACTCGGAAAAGGGATACGGCGCCGGGCACTTCGCGTCGTTCGTGGGCTTCTTCCCCGCCGAAGACCCCCAGCTCGTGGTGTTCGTGAAGCTTGAGAACCCCAAGGGCGCCTACTACGGAGGCGCCGTGGCCGCTCCCGTGACCCGGGCGACCATGGAGGCAGCGCTGGCGGCGCGTGCCACGCCGCTGGACCGGGAGAAGCTCCTGGAGTCGGTGCCGGCCGAGATGCTGGCGCTACCGGCTCTTCCCGTGAGCTTCGCCGCCCGGCGCATCGACCCGCCCGCTCCCCCGGACTACGGGCTCGCGTTCGCGGCGGAGCTCGCCGGAGACCAGCTCCCCGAATCGGACGGGGCGGCACGGGGCGTCCAGGGAGACGGAGAGGCGACAACCGTCGCCGTCGGAAGCGTGTTCGGGGGCGTGCCGTCCGGCGGGGCCGTGGGCGTGCCTCTGCCCGACGTGGCGGGGCTCCCGGCCCGGATCGCGGTCCGGCGCCTCCACGGCCTGGGATTCCGCGTGCGGCACGAGGGCGCGGGGTCCATCGAGGGGACCTTCCCCGCGGCGGGGACGCGCCTGCAGCCCGGTGACACCGTCATCCTGGTGGTCCGACGGAGGACGGATGATTGACCGTCCCCTGACCCTGGGCGCCGTGGGCCATGTCCTCCGGTCGGCCGGCCTCCTCCGGGAGATGCGCGGCCCGGGGGACGTCGCCGTTCTGGGCGTCAGTCAGGACAGCCGGTCGGTGCGCCCCGGGGACCTCTTCCTGGCCTGGAAGGGGACCGCCGTGGATGCCCACGACCACGTGGGTTCCGCCGAGCGCGCCGGGGCGGTGGCCGCGGTGGTGGAGCGGCCCGTGGACGCTGAGCTTCCCCAGTTGGTGGTGAGCGACGGGCGGAGCGCCGGTGCCCTGGCCGCGCAGGCCGTCATGGGCGACCCGTCGCGCCGGCTCTTCCTCGTGGGGATCACGGGAACCAACGGGAAGACCACCACGGCCATGCTCGTCCGGCACCTGCTCTCGGCGCGCGGCGAGTGCGCCGTGGTGGGGACGCTGGGGCTCGTGGACGCCGGCGGTGTGCGCCCCGGGACCGAAGGGCTCACCACCCCCGGGCCGGTGCAGCTGGCTGCTTGGCTCCGCCAACTGGCCGACGAGGGCGTCCGCACCGTGGCCATGGAGGCCTCTTCCCACGCGCTGGAGCAGCGGCGCCTGGACGGGGTCCACTTCGCCGCCGGCGTGTTCACCAACCTCACCCAGGACCACCTGGACTACCACGGCGACCTGGCGAGCTACCTGGCGGCCAAAGCCCGGCTGGTCTCTCTGGTGGACTTGGGCGGGTGGCTCGTCGTGAACCGGGACGACCGGGCCTGGGACGCCCTCGACTGCGCGGGCCGCCACGTCCGGACCTTCGCCGTGGAAGCCGCCGCCGACGTGCGCGCCGAGGACGTGGTGTCCGACGCCCGCGGGTCGCGCTTCACGCTGGTCCTCGGGGGCGAGCGCGCCGCCGTGGAGCTCCCGCTCCTGGGGGCCTACAACGTGGAGAACGCCCTCGCCGCCGCGGCCGTGGCCTCGGTGGCGGGGATGTCCGCCGGCGAGATCGCCCGCGCCCTGGCCACCGTCCCGCAGGTCACCGGGCGGTTGGAGGTGGTGCTGCAGGAGCCGTTCGCGGTCCTCATCGACTTCGCCCACACTCCCGACGCGCTGGACGGCGCCCTCGGGACGTTGAAGCCCCTCACCCGGGGGCGCCTCATCGTGCTCTTCGGCGCCGGCGGTGACCGCGACCGCACCAAGCGGCGCCCCATGGCGGAGACCGTGGCGCGCTTCGCCGACCTGGTGGTGCTGACGTCGGACAACCCGCGCACCGAAGACCCCGAGCTCATCCTCGACGACCTGGCCGAGGGCCTGCGCGGGCTGGCCTGCGCCCGCATCGCCGACCGGCGCGAGGCCATTCTCCATGCTCTTTCCCAGGCCCGGGCGGGCGACACCGTGGTCCTGGCGGGGAAGGGACACGAGACCTACCAGGTCGTCGGGCGCGAGAAGCGGCCCTTCGACGAGCGCGCGGTGGTCCGGGAGTGCCTGGCAGAGTTGGGTGCCGCGTGAGCGCCCTAGCCTGGAGCGACGCGACGGTGCGAGCGTCCCTGGGGCTCGCCGCCGCTCCCTCTCCGGAGGGGGCCGTGTACTCGGGCGTCTCCACCGACTCCCGGACCGTCGAGCCCGGGGACCTGTACGTGGCCCTGGCGGGCGCGCGCTTCGACGGGCACGACTTCCTCGCCGACGCGCTGGCCCGGGGCGCCCGGGGCGCCGTGGTCTCCCGCCCCGCGGCGGTCGCCGGCGCGGCGCCCCAGTACATCGTGGCGGACACGCTGGTGGCGCTGGGGACGCTGGCTGCCTGGCGCCGGACCGAGCTGAGGGTGCCCGTGGTGGCCATCACCGGCTCGGCGGGGAAGACCACCACCAAGGACCTCACCCGCGGCGCGCTGTCCGGCACCCTCCGCGTCCATGCCACCAAGGGGAACCTGAACAACCGCATCGGGATGCCCCTCACGCTCCTGGCCACGCCCGAGGATGCCCAGGCGGTGGTGCTGGAGCTCGGCACCAACGAGCCCGGCGAGATCGCCGTGCTCGCCCGCATCGCCCGCGCCGACGTGGGCGTGGTCATCACCGTCGGCGAGGCCCACCTGGAGAAGCTGGGCTCTCTGGACGGGGTCCTGTCGGAGAAGATGGACCTGTTGCGCAACCTCGCGGCCGGGGGGCAGGCGGTGGTGGGTGACGAGCCCGACTTCCTCCCCGCCGCCGCTCGCGCGGCGTGGCGCCGCGTGCGCGTCGCAGGCTGGAGCGGGCGAGCCGATGCCGACCTCCGCCCCGAGAGCGTGGAGGCCGACGAGCGTGGGGCGTACCGCTTCCGCTGGCGGGGCCAGGACGTGACCCTCTCCCTCCCCGGGCGCCACGCGGTGCTCGACGCCCTCTTGGCCCTGACGGTGGCGGAGCATCTGGGAGTCCCCGCCCGGGCCGCCGCCGAGGGCGTGTCCGCGGTGGGCGCGGGCTCCCTGCGCGGCGAGGTCCGCCGGCTGGGCGGGCTGACGGTGCTGGTGGACTGCTACAACGCCAACCCGCCCAGTGTGCGCGCCGCCCTCGACCTCCTGGCCTCCCGCTCCGGCGGCAGGAAGGTGGCTGTCCTGGGGAGCATGCTGGAACTGGGCGAGGCGTCGGCGGCGCTCCACGCGGCGGTGCTCCGCCACGCCCTTTCCCTGCGCCTGGGGCTCGTGGTGGCCACCGGCGCCTTCGCCGACGCGGCCGCGGGGATCCGTGACGACCGTCTGGTCACCGCCACCGACTGGAAGAGCGTGTATCCAGCGCTCCGTGAGCGGCTGGCGGGGGACGAGGTGGTGCTCCTGAAGGCCTCCCGGGGCGTGGCGCTGGAAGGGATCCTCCCGCTCCTGGCCGCCGACTTCGGCGCCGTCCCGGTCGAGGGGGCCTGATGCTCTACCACCTGCTCCCCCAGTTCGCGGACGTCCACATCGTCTTCAATCTCTTCCGCTACATCACGTTCCGGGCGGCGGGGGCGGTCTTGACGTCGCTCCTGGTGGCGTTCGTGGTCGGGCCGGCTATCATCCGCTGGCTCCAGCGGCTGCGCGTGGGCCAGGTCGTCCGTGAGGACGGGCCCCGGACCCACCTGGGCAAGGCCGGCACGCCCACCATGGGCGGCGTGATCATCATCCTGGCGGCAACCGTGTCCACGCTCCTCTGGGCCGAGCTCACCAACTGGTACACGGTGCTGACGCTGGGCGCCCTCCTGTGGATGGGCGGGATCGGCTTCTTGGACGACTACCTCAAGGTCGTGCGCAAGCACCCCCAGGGGCTCGTCGGGCGCTACAAGATGGCGGGGCAGTGGGCCTTCGGCCTCGGGCTGGGGGCGCTCCTGCTCTGGAACCCCATCTCGCCGCTCCCCAGCACCGTGACCGGCGTGCCCTTCTTCTCCGGGTGGGCCGCGGTGTTTTGGGCGCCGGCCTTCGTGGTCTTCGTGGGGATCGTGGTGTCGGGAAGCTCGAACGCGGTGAACCTCACCGACGGCTTGGACGGGCTGGCGGCGGGGCTGGCGGGGATCGCGGCCGCGACCTTCGGCGTGCTGGCCTACCTCACCGGACGCGTGGACATGTCCCGGTACCTCGGCCTGTTCTACCTCCCCGGTTCCGGGGAGCTGGCCATCTTCGCCCTGGCCCTGGCCGGCGGCGCGCTGGGCTTCCTCTGGTACAACGCCCATCCCGCCGAGGTCTTCATGGGCGACACCGGGTCCCTCGCCCTGGGCGGCGCCATCGGCGTCATGGCCATCCTCCTCAAGTCCGAGTTCCTGCTGGTGATCGTGGGCGGCGTTTTCGTCCTCGAGACGATCTCGGTGGCGCTCCAGGTGAGCTGGTTCAAGTACACGGCCCGCAGGTTCGGACAGGGCCGTCGGATCTTCAGGATGGCTCCCATCCACCACCACTTCGAGAAGCTCGGCTGGGCCGAGACCAAGGTGGTGGTGCGGTTCTGGATCCTCGGCGTGTTGTGCGCGATGGTCGCGTTCAGCACGCTGAAGATCCGTTAGCGGATAGGATGCGCACGAATCATGGCTGCCATGGTCGTGGACGGCGCGATGGAGTCGGTCGGAGCCAGGGTTGCGGTCATCGGTCTCGGTGCCAGCGGCCAGGCCGCTGCCCGGTTGGCCCTTTCGAAGGGAGGACAGGTCTATGTCTCGGATTTGCGCGCTGATGCCCAGACTGCAGTTGGTGGAGCCGAGCTCCGGGCTCTGGGCGCCGACGTGGAATGGGGAAGACACGACGTCGAGCGACTGGCGCGGGCCGACCTCGTCGTCGTCAGTCCCGGAATCCCCCCGCACGCTCCGGTGCTCCGCGCGCTCCGCGAGCGCGGAGTGCGCTGGATCAGCGAGCCTGAGTTCGCCGTTCGGTTCTTCAAGGGTCCACTGATCGCGATCACGGGAACCAATGGAAAGACGACGTCGACCCTACTGGTGGCGCATCTGCTCCAAGCGGCAGGACTGCGCGCGGCTGTCGGCGGTAACGTGGGCGGCGGTTTCGCGCCCGCGGCTTCCGAGCTCGCGCTCGGTCACGAAGCGCCGGACTGGTACGTGCTGGAGATGAGCTCCTTCCAGCTCGGGTGCATCGACCGTTTCCGCCCCGACATCGGGGTGGTGACCAACCTTTCCCCGGACCATCTGGACTGGTACGCGGACGTGGAGGCGTACTACGCCGACAAGGCGCGCCTCTTCGACAACGCCGATGCCTCGAGCCGATGGGTGCTGCGCGCCGACGACGCGCTCACCCGCGCACTCCCCGGGGACGCACCGGGGGCCCGCTACGGCTTCGCGCCCGAGGCCGGGGTGGGGGTCCACGCGTTCCTGCGGGACGGCGCGCTCGTGCTCTCCCTGGACGGCTCCGAGGACGTGCTCCTGGAGGCGGACGCTTTCCCCCTCCTGGGCCGGCACAACCACATGAACGCCCTGGCGGCCGCCCTCACGGCGCGGCTGGCGGGGGCCTCGCCGGAAGGGATCACCCGTGGGCTCCGCACCGCCCGGCCTCTCCCGCACAGGCTGGAGCCGGTGGGGGAAGGGCGGGAGGTGCTCTGGGTGAACGACTCCAAGGCCACCAACGTGGCTGCCACCAAGAGCGCCCTGGAGAGCCTCTCGCGCCCCGTGGTCCTCCTCCTCGGCGGGAAGGACAAGGGAGAGGACTTCCGGCCCCTGCGCACCGCCCTCGCTGGTGTACGCGCCGTGGTGGTGTTCGGCGCCGCTGGTCCCCGCATCGCCGCGGAGCTGGAGGGGGCCGCCGACCTGACGCTCCTGCAGGCGGGCTTCCGCGAGGTGGTGCGCGAAGCGGCCGGACGGGCCCGGGAGGGGGACATCCTCCTCCTCTCCCCGGCCTGCTCCAGCTTCGACATGTTCGAGAACTACGAGGACCGGGGCGAGCAGTTCGGTGCCCTGGCCGGGGAGCTGGCCTGATGGCGGCCCGCCCTCTCGACATCGCACCCGCCGGGCCGGTCACCCTCCCCGACGCGGGGCTGGGGCGGGGGTGGGAGCCGACCGCCGTCGTGCTCCTCACGCTCCTCCTGGTGGCGTTCGGGCTCGTGACGCTCTACAGCGCCTCCTCGGTGCTGGCGTGGCGCCAGGACCTGCCCGATACCTACTTCGTCCTCCGCCAGGCCGGCGGCGTGGCGTTCGGGCTGGTGCTCCTCACTGTCTGTGCCCTGGTCCCCTACGACCGCTGGTCCCGCTGGGCCTGGCCCATGATCTGGACCTCGGTGGGGCTCCTCGTCCTCACCGTGCTGCCGGGAACCGAGGCCATCGCGCCCGAGGTGAACGGCGCGCGCCGGTGGCTGCGCATCGCCGGGATCAGCATCCAGTCCTCGGAGCTGGCCAAGATCGCGGTCATCGTTTGGACCGCGACCATCGCGGTGAAGAAGCAGGACCACTTCAAGAGCTTGACCATGGGGCTCGGGCCCTTCTTCCTGGTCTGGGGGGTGGTGCTCCTCCCCGTCCTGCTCCAGCCCGACCTATCCACGGCCCTGATCATCGCCGCGCTGGGGCTTCTCGTGATCTTCACCGCCGGCGCCCGCGTGACCCACTTCGGGTTTCTCGCCCTCCTCGTCCTCCCGTTCGTGCGCAAGCAGCTGGAGGTGGGGTTCCGAGCCGACCGCGTCGAGGCGTTCATGAATCCCGCCGCCGATCCCGACGGGGCGGGCTTCCAGCTCCTGCAGTCGCTGGTGGCCGTTGGCTCCGGAGGGGTCACCGGGGTGGGCTTCGGCGAGGGGCGGCAGAAGTTCGGGTTCCTCCCGGAGGCCCACAACGACTTCATCTTCGCCATGG
>Ga0315541_1004438_pt1 | contig 10270 bp, 10 predicted proteins | sample SalMarSW160190MG_FD_203095 | JGI IMG/M metagenome (GOLD analysis project Ga0315541, IMG submission 203095) | Salt marsh sediment microbial communities from the Plum Island Ecosystem LTER, Massachusetts, United States - Salt Marsh Sediment SW1601-190 ...
TTGCTCCAGCGGAACCACCTCCTCACGGAACAAGCGCTTGATCAGGTTAGTGCAGGTCTTGCCACCGCAGGCCCCCATCCCGGCCCGCGTTACCGCCTTGATGTGGTTCATGTCCCGCACGCCAGCCCGGATGAGCGCGCGGATCTCCCCCGCCGTCACCCGCTCGCAGCGGCAGATGATCTCGTCGTCGGCCATCCGCTCCACGTACCGCTCCAACGGCTCCGTCACCTCCGGCTCCTGCACGCGGATGCCCGCGACGTGGCGGGCGTACTCCCGGGGTACCCGCACCCGCACCAGGCAGGCCCGGTCAGCGAACTCGGGCGTCTGCACCTTCACCACCTCCACGCCGCCCAGTACCGCCCCCTCGGTGTCCAGGATCGTCACCACATCCCCCTTGTGGATAGTATCAGCGGAGAACTCGTAGGGGATGGTGACGATAGGATACTCAGGGTCCTTCCGGTAGTCCACCAGCGTGATGGCAAGCCCTGGGCAGACAGCGACACACTGGGCACAGCCGGTGCAGCCCTCCCCCACGTACTCCGGCAGACCCCGGATGTCCTCCCCCTCAATGATGATGCAGCCCTGGGAGCAGACGGAAGTACAGGGGTTGCAGGGAATCTCCTGGGAGCAGTGGAGCACGGGGAAGACACCCTCCTCTATCTCCGGGATGTCCTCGGTGACAACCGCGCCGGGGCGGGATTTAAGTACCTCGGCGGTGCTGTACCACTCCTGCGGGATCTCGCCTATATCCCGCCCCAGGCTGCGGGCGATTTCCAGCCCCCGGATGCGGCCGGTGAACATCGCCGCCGACGCCTCAGCGATCTCCTCCGCGTCCCCCGCCGCGAAAACCGGCAGGCCAAACTCCCGCGCCTTGTGGATGAACTCGTCCACCGGGTCCAGCCCCACGGCGACCAGCACCGTGTCGCAGGCAAATGTCTTCTCGGTGCCAGGGATGGACCGCCAGCTCTCGTCAATCTGAGCGATGGTCACCGACTCCACCTCCTGCTCTCCGTCCGCGTTGAGAACGGTGTGGGAGGTGTAGATGGGGACGCCCAGGCGGGCCAGTTTGTCCTTATGGACCTTGTAGCCGGAGCAATCCGGCAGCGCCTCGCACAAGCCGACGACCTCTATACCAGCCTGGAGGGCGTGGTAGCCAGCGATCAGGCCGACGTTCCCCCCACCGACGATGAACAGCCGCCCGGTTGGCCTCACCAGGTCCCGGTTGACCAGGGTCTGGAAGGCACCTGCGCCGTAGACCCCCGGCAGAGTGTTCCCCTTGAAGGCCAGCGACTTCTCCCGTGCGCCGGTGGTCACCAACAGGACGTGGGGTTGGACGACGATGTAGCGTCCTTCCCGCAGCACGCCAACTTTGCGGTCGGAGAAGACAGCCAGCGCGGTCGTGTTGAGCCAGACCTGGACGTTCTCGAACTGGTGCACCTCCTGCTCCAGTTTCGTGGCGATGTCAATGCCCCGCGTCCCGGCGTAGCAGGCATCAATCGAGCCAAAGAACTTGTGGGTCTGGAGAACCAATTTGCCGCCCAGTCTGTGCTTGTCGTCCACAATGAGCGTGCGCACGCCAGCCTTCCCCAGTTCAATGGCTGCCGAGAGCCCCGCCGGTCCGCCGCCGATGATCAGGCACTCCACCTCGACGGTCTCGACGGCCTGCATCCTGGGCACGGTGTGCACATCGGGCAGGGCCGGCTTTCCGTCCATCGGCTCGACCCGCATTCCCTGCCGCACGGGGGTCATGCAGGCCTTGACGGGAAGGCCATCGGCCATCACCAGGCACTGGGCGCACTGGCCGTTGGCGCAGAAGATGCCCTGGGGTGCGTCGTCTTTAGGGTGGTGACCAAAGATGCGCACGCCGCCCGCGAAAAGGGCCGAGGCGATAGTCTCCCCTTCGCGGGCACGCATCGCCTGGCCCTGCCAGGTGAACTCGAAACCCGGTCGCTCCTCGACCGGGAGGATGGGATGTTCACGAATGCGAAAATCTGCCACTCGGCACCTCCTGCCTACGAATGCCCGCTTTACGGAAAACCCTCTGTATGATACGACAGGACGCGGCGAGTGACAAGTGTCAATCCTCATTATAATTACCAGGCACCTGTCAGATATGCAGCGTCGCCCCGGCACCTCATACTTCCCCTCTACCCTGATTTGGAGTACAATGTTATCTGAAACCCTGGAACCATTTTGAGCAACTTTGAGCAACTATGGCCAAGATTCAATTCACTCACGACACATACCTCTCCCCTTTCACCTGGCGCTACGGCTCCAGCGAGATGCGCCACGTCTGGTCGGAGGAGCACAAGCGGCAACTCTGGCGCCGCGTCTGGGTCGCACTGGCCGCTGCGCAGCACCAGGCTGGTCTGATCACGGCTGAGCAACTGGCCGACCTGCGGGCGCACAGGGCCGATGTGGGCCTGGCCCGCGCCGCTGAGATCGAGGCCGAGATCCACCACGACCTGATGGCCGAACTGCGCACCTTCGCCGAACAGTGCCCCGTCGGCGGGCCGGTGCTCCACCTGGGGGCCACCAGCGCCGACGTGCAGGACAATGCCGACGCGCTGCGCATCCGCGAATCGCTCGACCTGCTGCTGGAGCGGCTACACGCGCCCCTTTCGGACCTGGCCGACCTCATCGAGGCCCGTGCCGATCAGATCTGCATGGGCTTCACCCACCTCCAGCCCGCCGAGCCTACCACCGTCGGCTACCGGCTGGCGACCTACGGCCAGGACCTGCTGGAGGACTATGTGGACCTGTGCCGCGTGCGGGCCAGCATCCGGGGCAAGGGCATCAAGGGCGCGGTGGGCACCAGTGCCGCCTATGCCCAACTTTTGACCGGCACCGGGATGACCCCCACCGAACTGGAGGCCCGCGTGATGGCGGAACTGGGGCTGGATCCTTTCCCCGTCGCCACCCAGGTCTACCCGCGCAAGCAGGACTACCGCGTGCTGGCGGCGCTGGCGGGGCTGGCGAGCTCGCTCTACCGCTTCGGGTTCGACCTGCGGCTGTTGCAGTCGCCGCCCATCGGAGAATGGAGCGAGCCCTTCGGGGCGCGGCAGGTGGGCTCGTCGGCTATGCCCTTCAAGCGCAACCCGGTCAACGCGGAGAACATGGACAGCCTGGCCAGGTACGTCGCCGCGCTGGCCCGCGTGGCCTGGGACAACGCGGCCCACTCGCTGCTGGAGCGCACGCTGGACGATTCGGCCAACCGCCGCCTGATCCTGCCGGGGGCGTTCCTGGCAGACGATGAACTGCTGCGCCGCGCCCACCGCATCCTGCGGGGCTTGCGCATTCACGACGAGGCTGTGGCTCGCAACCTGGTCGCCTACGGCACCTTCGCCGCCACTGAGCGGCTGCTGATGGAACTGGCGCGAGCTGGGGCCGACCGCCAGGCGATGCACGAGCGGATCCGGGAGCACGCGATGCCTGCCTGGGATAGTGTGCAGCAGGGAAAACCCAACCCGCTGGCCGACCGCCTGGCCACCGACCCAGAGGTGCTGCGTTACCTGCCCGCTGGTCGCGTGCGCGAGTTGCTCGACGCCACCAGCCATGTCGGCGATGCGCCGGAGCGGGCGCGACGGATGGCGGCCGTGATTCGCGAGGCTTTGGGGTAGGGCTGCGCTATGAGATTTGCTGTCCTGGCCGACGTTCACGGAAACGGCGAGGCTTTGCGTGCCGTCCTGGCTGACTTGGACAAGCACACTTCGGCTTCGCTCAGTGCAAGCGGTGGGCCCGACCGGCTTCTCGCCCTGGGCGACGTCGTCCTGCCGGGGCCTGACCCTGGGGAGGTGGTCGAGTTGCTGTTGGAGCGGGATGCCATCGGCGTCTACGGCAACGCCGACCGGTTTCTGCTGGACACCGACTGGCATGCCTTCGAGCCCCAGAACGAAGAGGAACATGCCGACCGCGCGCTCTGCCTGTGGACGTTGGAGCGACTGGACGAGCGAGCAGAAACCTGGCTGCGCGGTCTGCCATTCCAAAAAGAATTGGAACTGGATGGTCAGCGACTGCTGCTCGTGCACGGCTCCCCCCGCAGTGATCGGGACATCATCAAGGCCGACACGCCCGCTGACGATGTGCGCGAGATGCTCGCTGGCGTCCAGGCCAATCTCGTCCTCTTCGGCCACACCCACGAACCGCTGGATCGCACCGTGAACGGTGTGCGCCTGATCAACCCCGGCGCTGTAGGCTATCCCCAGGGCGAGGAAGGGACCGCCCGCTACGCGCTACTCACCTGGAATGGGGACTGGCGCGTCGAGTTCCGACTCATCCACTACGATGTCGAGAAGACGATTGCGCGACTGCTGGCAGCCCGGCGGCCCTACCGCCTCTGGATCGTGGAAACGCTGCAGCGTGCCGCTCACATCCCGGTGACGATATTTGAGTGAACCCTCAAGCTCCCTACGCAGTGGGGGGAGCAGTAACAGCCAGCCCAAGCCACGTGGCTTGGGGGTGACGGCCCCTCCGCCTGCTGCGGGGGCTCCGCCGGCGACAGCCAGCCACACATCCGGCTTGCTCACCTGGCCGTGATGGTGTACAATTAGCAGGCGGGGTTGGAGAAGGGAGTCACAATGGATCGCTTACTGCTTGGTACCTACAACCATAGGGACATCACGCGACACTATGAACTGGCTCAGGCACATGGCACAGGACTTGAGATCCAGGTCTACGGCTACGACACGGACCTGCTTGACAGCGGCTGGCGCGAGTTGCTCCACCAACACAAGGCCCTGCTACGGGACTTTGAGGGCGAACTCGCCATCCACGGCGCTTTCCTCGACATGTCCCCCGCCAGCCCGGACAAGCACATCGTGGCGGTGACCCGCGAGCGCTTTGTGCTGAACCTCAACATTGCCGCCGAACTGGGCGCACGCCATGTCGTCTTCCACACCCAGTTTCTCCCTCAAGCGTACCGCCCTGTCGTGAGTGGTACAGATTACCACCACAGTTGGACTGAGGGTCAAGTAGAGTTTTGGGGGGCGATGGCCGAGGAAGCCGCTGAGCGCGGGGTGGTCATCGCGCTGGAGAACATGTGGGAGCCAGAGCCAGACATCATCGGCAACGTGCTGGATCGGGTTGACTCGCCGCACATCTGCGCCTGCCTCGACATTGGCCACGCTTATCTGTTCTCTGACTACCGGCCCTTGAAGGTATGGATCGAGCGGCTCAGTCACCGGCTGGTGCATTGCCACATGAATAACCACCGAGGCTTCTTCGACGAGCACCTGGCACTCGATTTCCCCGGCGGGGTGATTGACTACAAGAGGAACGTCCTGCCACTGCTGCGCGCGCTGCCCAATCCACCTACCTTCGTGCTTGAGATAGATAGAATCGAGCACCTGGAGAGTAGCCTGCGCTACCTGGGGCGCTAACTCTCCCCCGACAGCCATGGGGGCCACAGTGCCGTGTCAGGCCTGTGGCGATAGTGAATCAACTCGCGGGGCAGGAAGAAATAGAGGCACGTTAGCTCAGCGATCACCCCGCCCAGGTGGGCAAACGAACCCCGAGACTGTAACTGCGATCGGGATCAGCACCGATTCACCCATCCAGCGCAGAGTCTCCCCCCCCCCGTGCCTGGGCCTGGTGCCCAGACAGAGATGGGCGCAATCTCGCCAACCTACAAAACTAATCTGTCGTCAGAAGGAAATCCAATGGTCGGCATAGGCACTTTCACCAACGTCGTCACCGTCCTGGTGGGCGGGACGCTGGGTATATTGCTGGGCACTCGCTTGCCTGAGAGAATGCGTGAGACGATTATGCATGGTCTGGGCCTGTTGACCCTCGTCATTGGCATTCAGCTCTCATTTAAAACAAATAACATCCTCATCGTCCTGGTCAGCCTGTTGCTGGGAGGCATCGCCGGGGAATGGCTGCGCATCGAGGGTCGCCTCAACCAATTAGGGCGCTGGCTCGAGCACAGGACCGCAAGCAGCAGTTCGCCCGCCTCTGATCAGCCGCAGGATGCAGCTCGTCCCGGCACATCCCGGTTCAGCCGCGCCTTCCTGACCGCAAGCCTGGTGTTCTGCGTCGGCCCGATGACCATCCTGGGCTCCATCCAGGATGGCCTGAGCGGTGATTACACCTTGCTGGCGATCAAAGCGACCCTGGATGGATTTGCATCGCTGGCCTTTGCATCTACGCTGGGGCCTGGCGTGATCTTTGCTGCTCTCACAGTGTTGGTCTACCAGGGAGCGCTGACGCTAGGTGCTGAATGGGCCAGCGCGATGCTCACCGACCCCATGATCGCCGAGATGACGGCCACAGGGGGCGTGTTGATGCTGGCATTGGGGCTAGGTCTCCTGAAGATTAAACAAATCCGCGCCGGCAACCTCTTACCTGCCATCTTCGTGGCTCCAATCATCGCCGTTTTTACTGGTTAGGCCTTGGGTCACGAAACACGCGAATGGCTTTCGTGACCTTCGCGGTCCCTGATTTGACCGCTTATGCCGCTTGGGGTATAATGACGCGGCTGTTGGCGATTGGCTAACCGCTAATAATAGGAGGACGGATGCCAAAGCGAACGTATCAACCCAAGAAACGCAAGCGCTTGCGCACTCATGGCTTCAGGGCTCGCACGTCCACACCAGGCGGGAGGCGAGTGCTTAAGGCGCGGCGGCTGAAGGGCCGCCGACACCTGGCTGTGCATAGGGAGGGAGCCAAAAAGTTGAACTGGAAGGAAAGTGCGCAGCGCCCACGACGCCGGGCCTAGCAGCTCAGCACGGCTCACTCCTGGTGGATGGAACGACGGATCCGACTGCGACGCACGAGCGATGTGCGACAGGTGTACGATGAGGGGAGATCGTGGGTACACCCTATGCTGGTGCTGGTCGCACGGCCTAACGGCCTCGATTCCAGCCGTGTGGGAGTTACAGCCAGTCGAAGGCTGGGGGGAGCAGTGGCACGCAATCGAGCCAAACGGCTCCTGCGCGAGGCGGCGCGTCGCCTCTATCCCCAGTTCGAGGCCGGGTGGGACGTGATGCTGATCGCACGCGTGGGGATTCTCAAGGTGAAAGAGCCACAGGTCGAAGTGGCATTGGAGTCGCTACTGAGACGGGCCGGATTAAGCATATAGAGGGTCTCAGATTACAGCGTTTCAAGTTTCAGGATAGACGAACCTGGAACTTGACTGAGGCCCGAGCGATGAGGATATACGAGAGAAAAAAGGAATGAGGTCCATTCTTTTAGGTATGATTCGCCTCTATCAGATGACTCTCTCACGCGTGCTTCCTCCTAGCTGTCGTTTTGTTCCTTCCTGTTCCCAATACGGCTATGAGGCCATTGCCCGCTACGGGGCCTGGCGCGGTGGCTGGCTGTCCATCAAGCGGGTTGCCCGCTGCCACCCGCTCAACCCGGGGGGGTATGACCCTGTGCCCGATCTAGAGGAGTAAGTAATTGAACCGATCTTTGACACAGCGTTGGCCCATCGCACTAGCAATGTTGGCGGCGCTACTTTTAGGTATGAGCGGTTGTGCGGGTGGAAGTGCACGGCCCACGAGTTGGACAGGGCTGACCGTTGTAGGAGAGAGACTGTACGTAGCCGACCTGGAGCAGGCCCGGGTGTTGAACTCGGCCGACGCTGATCCTCTGTGGGCTTTCCCAAAAGACCCGAAGGAGGACAAGCGCGGAGTCTTCTACGCTGCCCCGGCGGTGGGTGAGGGGTACGTGATCGTGACCTCGCAGGTGCCCGCTTCTGGTTTCCTCAGCCAGTCCAAGAATATCATCTGGGCGCTGGATCGTGACGCCGGCAGTCTGCTGTGGCACTTCGACGGTGCCGCCGGTCAATACGTCGAAGGCGGGGCGCTGAGCGACGACATCTTCGTCATCGGCAACAGCGACGGCAACGTCTACGCGCTGAACGTAGAGAACAGTGCCCTCAGATGGACTTTCGAGACGGAACACCACGTCTGGGCTATGCCCCTCATCGTCTCGGACACAGTGTACATAGGCTCGATGGACCGCCACCTCTACGCGCTGAACCTGTCTGACGGGAAGGTGCGCTGGGATTTTCACGCCGAGGGGGCCTTCGCCGGCACGCCAGCGTTGCGGGATGATACACTATACATCGGCGCCTTCGACGACCGGCTCTACGCCATAGATGCGCATACAGGGACCGAGCGCTGGCACTTCGCGGGTGAGAATTGGTTCTGGGGCAGTCCGGTAGTCTACAACGACACCATCTATGCGGCCGACGTGAATGGAAACGTCTACGCTGTAGATGCTGAGACCGGTGTGCAGATCTGGCATCAATCGCTCGATGCACCGGTGCGGGCAGGGCCAGCGCTTACCGAGGATGGAAGCCAGTTGTTCGTCGGCAGCGAGAATGGCACCCTGTACACGCTGGATACCGCCGATGGCTTCGTGATGTGGTCGAGAGAAAGCAAAGGGCAGGTACTTTCGACGCCAGTGGTGAGCGGGTCGGTGTTATACGAACTGCTGATCTCCGAGCCGCACCGGATACGAGCGCTACACATAGATAATGGGCGCGAGATTTGGGCTTATCCGTATACAGTTGAAGAATAGAGGAAGGACAGACCGTGTTTGATTTCATCGCCTACCCGATGGCCAATTTGATACTGCTCCTTTACACATTCCTGGGGCACAGTACCGTTGCAGCTATAGCTGCACTAACCCTCCTGATCAACCTGCTTGTACTGCCGCTGACGCTGAGCCAGCAGCGGTCGGCACGCAAGATGCAGGGATTCCAGCCGCAGCTCGAGAAGTTGCAGAAAAAGTACGCCAAGGACAAAGAGCGACTGGCACAGGAGCAGATGAAGTTGTACAAGGAAGCAGGTATCAACCCTATGGGGGGATGCCTGCCGCTCCTGATCCAGATGCCGATTTGGTTCGGTCTCATCGGCGCTATCAGATACTGCATACCCTCTACGCCCTTGGACCTATTTGGTTTCTCTCACCACATCTATAAGTGGTTGCCTGGCATAGTGGGACTTGTGCCACTGCATAGCGAGTTCCTGGAGATGGATCTGGGCCAACCTCCCAATCCGGCTCAATGGTGGTCGTATTCTTTGCCCGTCCTGGTCTTCGTCACGAGCTGGCTACAGCAGAAACTGATGGCCCCGCCTACCACCAGTGATGATAAATCGCAGGCGGCGATGATGAGCCAACAGATGCAAATTATGATGCCATTGATGATGATGTTCTTTACTCTCCAGTATTCGATAGGGCTGTCTATCTATTTTGTCATCTCCAGCCTGATCCGGATAGCTCAGTATTACCTTGTGCAGGGAGATCGAAGCGGCGAGAAGATAAGTAGTAAATGGCAGGTGTGGCTGAAGCAGCGTAAGCAGTAGAGGGCTTACGTTGAGCATTTATCAGGGAGTGCGACTGATGGTGGAAATGGAACAAGTAATCGAGGCAATCGGAGCAGACGTTGAAGCTGCGATTGCAGAGGGTCTGGCACACATGGGGGTTGATCGAGATGCGGTGGAGATCGAGGTGCTGGACAAGGGTAGTCGGGGCTTGTTCGGGCTGGGAGGACGAGAGGCCCGCGTGCGTCTGACACCCAAATTGAAAACCATGCCACGTCCAACTCCCCCAGTGCCGGCTGAGCCGGTTGCTCCGCCCGCTGCTGAGCCAGCGGAGCTCACCGTGGCGGAGAAGGACGAAACTGAGATAGCCCAGGGAGTATTGCTGGAACTTTTGGCTTTTCTGGGTATGGAGGGAGCCCGGGTTGATGTGCGACGAGCCGAACCTGCCGCAGATGAGAAGGAACCACCGCTGGTTCTCGATGTGCACGGCCCGAACGCCGATGCACTGATAGGCCGCCGTGGAAAGACGCTGGCTGCGTTGCAGCATATAACCCGACTGATCGTGGGGCGAGAGGTGGCAGGTCGGGTGCATTTGGTGGTGGACGTGAATGATTTCAAGGCACGTCGGGAAAAGTCGCTACGCCGCATGGCTCAACGGATAGCGGAGCAAGCTGTGCGCACCGACCGCACGATGGTGCTGGAGCCCATGCCACCCCACGAGCGCCGTATCATCCACCTGGCATTGCGCGATCACCCCCACGTGACAACCCAGAGCATCGGCGAGGGGGACCGGCGCAAGGTCACCATCATCCCACGACACCAGTGAGCTGTTAACCGTTAGCAGCTAGCAATTAGCGATTGGCAGCTAGCTAACAGCCAATCGCTATTGGTCATTTCTCTACCGTACATTTTCACCGAGCTACGCGGGTTGGAAGAAGAAGTACACGTCAAGAGGCAACCCACGTTTCAACACATGCTTGAGCCAGTCAAGACCAAGA
>Ga0315541_1004441_pt1 | contig 10266 bp, 11 predicted proteins | sample SalMarSW160190MG_FD_203095 | JGI IMG/M metagenome (GOLD analysis project Ga0315541, IMG submission 203095) | Salt marsh sediment microbial communities from the Plum Island Ecosystem LTER, Massachusetts, United States - Salt Marsh Sediment SW1601-190 ...
CCCGGGGGGAGGAGGGGGGGGAGGCGGTTCCCACTCTTCGGGCATGGCAGGGTACGGGGAAACAAATGCCAGCGAAGTGGTGAACAGGAGCGTGGAATGGGTCACGGTGCACTTGGTCTCCATTCTACTCGTGGGGACCCTTTTGATGCTTGTGATAGCGGGCTTCGTGATCCTGCTCAACTGGCTGGGCAGCCGCGGTCAGATGATGTTCATCCGCGCGGTGGCGTTGAACGATCCGCGCATCGGAGAAAACTGGCGGCAAACCGGACCGAGCGCGTATTCCCTGTTCCTGTTCCGGCTGGCTTTGGTCGCGGCGGGTTTTGTAATCGGGGCGGTCATACTCGCCGCCGGCGCCGCAATAGTGGTGACCCAGGCAGCGCGTGGTGAGGAAAGCCTGGTACCTTATCTGCTGGCCCTGCTGCCGCTGATGCTGGCCGCGGGGTGCATCGGCTTGGTCTTTTGGCTCGTGCACACCTTCTTGCGTAATCTCGTCGCACCGCTTATGTTTCAATTTGACCTGCGATGTCTGCAAGCCTGGGGGGAATTCTCCGCAATCGCCCGTGCAAATATCCTCCCATTGCTCCTATTCTTAATCATCCGTTTCGGATACTGGATCATTATCATGGCGATCAGTTTGTTTATCGGTTGCATGACCTGCTGTGTCGGGTTTCTCCCCGTGATTTTCCAGACTCTGACCGCGCCCTTGCACGTGTTCGACCGGGCGTATTCGCTCTACGTGCTCGAATCCCTCGGCCCCGAATTCCAGATCATTCAGCCCCCGGAACCCCTTCCAGACGTTGTAGCCGAAGAGCTTGATGCGATGGGGCCTGTTTCACCAACCCTGGATTCTGAAGACGAGACGCAGTATCCGCCCGAGGATGAAGAATGAGCAAAAACGAAGCGTAAGCGTGCACAGGGTGAATCCGAATAAAAATCCGAAAAGACCCGCAAAAACTGAGCAGAACTGGGACAGCACTCCAAGAAACTGACTGCTGGCACTGATAACTCGCCTAGTGGTGCGAGAAGCAACGCTCCATGGCGAACACCATGGTGGCCCCGGCCTCGTTGCAGGCCTCGATGGCCTCGTAGTCGTTGACGCTCCCGCCGGGCTGTACGATGGCCGTGATACCCGCCCCCGTCGCCGCGTCCACGGCGTCGCGGAACGGGAAGAAGCCGTCCGACGACATCGCGGCGCCCTCGAGCGTCTCCGTGCCCCTGTACTTCTCCTTGGCCTTGACCAGGGCCTGTTGCACCGCGCCTACGCGGTCCTGTTCGCCCGTGCCGACGCAGATGGTCTGGCCGTTCTTGGCGATCACGCACCCGTTCGACCGCACGTGGATGTTGACGTACCACGCAAACAGCAGGTCCTCGAGTTCCTGGGCCGTCGGTTTACGCGCAATCTCGATGCGGCCTTTCGTCTTGTGCTCATTGTACGCCGGGACCAAGTCGTCCACACTCCTCACGCGCGATAGATACGGCACAGCCAGCACGATGCTGCCGTCGTCGAAGACCTTCATTTCCCGCACAGCCGTGCCTTCGTCAACAAACTTCGGCAGCGTTGATAAATCGGGCAGCTTGACGATCCGGATTTGCTTGTTCCGCTTGAACTTCTCGAAGTTGTTGAACGTCTCGAGGGCCGCCGGCGAAAACGCCGGTGCGGCGACCCCCTCGACAATCGTCTGCATGATCTCTTCGGCGGTGTCAGCATCCACGGTGGTATTGAACGCGACCACGCTGCCGAACGCGGCCTGGGCGTCGGCATCGCGCGCGCGCCGATAAACCTCGACCAGTGACATGCCGCCCGTCTCGATGGCGGCCCCCGAGGGGTTGCAATGCTTCATGACGGCGCAGGCCGGTCGTTGCATGTACTTGAGGATGCCCACGGCGTGGTGCATGTCCTCGATATTGGTCTGCGATAGGCCGCTCTTGCCGGTTTTGAGTATCTCGTGTGCGCCCAGAACCAGGCCTTGGCCGTCCGCGGGCCGGTAAAAGGCTGCGGGCTGGTGTGGATTCGTCCCGTAGCGCAGGTCGTCAACCTTGACATACTGGCGCCCGATTACCTCGATGGTTGCGGGAAAATCCCCTTCCTTCCGCGCCCGATACATCTGTTTGAGGTCCTTTTCGGCCATGATTGCGTTCCTCCTATTCGTGAAATGCCCCAAAAAACAGACACGCCCGAGCGTCTGTTTTCAGCGCCCAGGCGATCGGCATCATCCCATGCGCCGCCGTTTCCCCGTGGTTCATTCCACGTTTAGTCGCCAGTCACGACGGCCCATATGTCTCAACGCCGCCCATTCTGCCACACCCCACCGGCCATGTCAACAACCCACCGCGCCATTCGTGTCGCCTTCCGCGAACCTGTCACCGAACGTGCTGAACGAGCCGCGTTGAAAAGGCCAGAGGGTGCGCGGCCTTTTCAACGTCGTGCTAGATTCATTGGTTGGGCGGTCGGGTCATGGCGTTACGGCCACGGCCTCTTGCGCCTTGCGTGGAAGCCTGACAAACACAAAATAGCATTCCGGGTATAGGTAGTCCTCTCCGGACTCATCTACCACACGGATGTAGCCCTCGCGCGCCGCACGTTTGTCAGGCAGGATTTGGTAAATCTTGCGAAGTTCCAAGTCTTCGCATTCCTCATTCCTGACGCAGAGCGCGAACCGAGATTCTGTTGCCGCTTTAACCATCTCTCAACTCAGGAACCGTTTGATCTTCATCTTCTTCCTACCAATCCCGTGGGCTTCGTACCAGTGGACCTCCGCCCTCCGCACTTGGCCACCGGCCAGACGAACCCGCGCGATGCCTTTGAGCTTCCGCCACCGACCAGAACCGACCTGCCACCTGCTCCGGTGTCCATTCGTCCTCCCGGACGTGTTCTTTGACATATTCACGCAACGGTTCGTGAGAAAATCTAGGTGCGCGACGGCATAGTTCCCCGCGCTGAGCATAGCGGCGTTGGGCTTGTTCGGCGCGATAGCCTTTGTGGCCGGCATTGCGCCGTATCTCACGCCGGATGGTCCGTGCTAGGTTTCATCGTCTGCGCGCTCGAGTGTGTAGAAGGCTTGTGGGTCCCGATCAATGTCCTCTCGGCGATGATCCTTCACCAACCCGATCTTCTGAAGGCGTACGAGAATCTGCTTTGAGTACGGCCAGCTACGTCCCGTCAGGCGCTGAACTTGGCTGACATTGACTCTTTCATTCTCCGCAAGAAAGTTGATAACGCGTCGATCATCATCTGACAGGATCTTCGATAATGCTTCACCGACGATGCCGCTCGCGTCCGAGTCTATCCACACTTTCCTCTGCTTTATGTTGTTGCGGAGCGTGACCTGGACTAGGGCGTGCGAGACTTCCTTTTGCGCAAACTCCGGAGCGGGCAGGCTTAACTCGATCATTGCGTCTCGGATACGACGGGTTCCCTCGTGTGCGCACCGGACGAGCTTGAGATAAAACATCGCCTCCATCAGGTGGGGATTCCGCGGGTGATGCATGTCATAGATATTCTCGGGCGTGACAAGTCCAGGGAATCCGCCAGGACTTTCAACCATCAGTCTGTCGGCAAACATCTTCACAAAGATGTTCATGTTGCGAAGACCGTAGGATCTATGCACGCATGCGTTGATGATCGCTTCGTGCCAGGCAAGTGGCGGGTATTCAGGAGCGGTGTAGAAGTTGCCGTCAGGCCCAAGCCGACTGAAGTCTCGGAGCTGAGACTTGAGCGTATGTTCGGCAGCTGCGACTTGTTTGGGAATGTTCCCCTCAAGCCAGATGTCCTTGACAGGATTAAACGCCTCCCCTGACCCTTCGCGTTCGCCTTCAAAACGAAGGAACCGCATCTTGCACCCCGGAATGACAGGCGTCGGGTCCTTGGCGAAGAGCAAGACACAAGCAAGGTTAGGCACAAACAGAGTGCCTTCCGCCTTTCCGAGATGACGCAGCGCGAGGATCTCCTCCTTTGTCTGTGGCGTCTCTAGACCCCGAGTTCGCACGAACTCGTCCACAAACTGCTCGATCAGAGCAGTGTCATAGTCTCCGGGGTACTCAAGGGTTATACAGGGCTCGAGTTCCAAGCTGACCTCCCCCTTATCCAGCTGCAACTCTCGGATTTCTTCGGGAGTAAGTCTTCTTTTCGACTCGCCGCGACGCACAAAGGCACGACCTCGCACAGTCTCGACAACCTTGTCCTCCCGATAGAACACACGAAACAAGAGAATGAAGTCACGTGTTCCATTATGCCCCGATACAGGGAGGTGTTGCACCTCATATTTAGCGTCGGGGCAGTGTGTATCACCGGTTCTCTCAAGAGCGTTGAGTCTATGGTGGTCCATGCTGCTGCACCCGGAAATATTGCCGTCGTTCTCTATGCCTACGGCGATGAGACCGCCGTCGGGCTTCCTGTTGGCGAACATCGAGAAGTACTCTGAAAGCTCAGCGACATGGATCCTCGCGGATTTGCGTTCAAAACGGTAGTCTTCACCGATACGAGTCAGGAGATCGTCGCTGGCACCGTCATACAACTCCTGCACGCTCCATAACCCTGGTGGCTTCTCCCAAGTGAATTCAAGCTGCTTAGCCATGTCTCAATTGTAGCAATCGTGTCAGATACTTATCCAGCATGCAACGCGACGCCTCAGCCGCGTGGCTCTCCCCGTCGGCTGGAGGCGGTTGTTAAATGCCTCTTTGCGGATTCGACCACCCTATCTCTTAGTCCTTTCTCCGGACGCGCTTCGAACGTTTTCCCTACCGAAGTGAACACCCGGAGCTTTAGCGACCAGACGTTCAAGAAAGGCCATTTAGGGAGGACAGCCTTCGGAAACTCATCAATCCAGTGATGCGCGCCATCTTGATTCCTGAAAGGAATAAGATAGGTGGCCTCCTGGCCGTAATCTAGCTCAATGGGTAGGGGACTGGAAAAGACGTTGCCATCGATCTGCTGGATGCTGTATCGCTTCTTAATGAACCCTGACTTCCAACCGATATTGGTAACTCTGGCGCGCCGAAACCCATGGTTGACGATAGTGATGGAGCAGTAGTCAGGCAACTCGTCCGCTCCTGGCCTAACGATGACTCGGTGGCCGGCGTTGACCCGTAGGCGGATTCTGGTGTCACGCCTGGCCAGGTAAAGGGATAGGACCACCGCACTAACTGTACCGACGCCCGTCAACCAGGTTCCGATGACGTTCAAGACATTGAAGGTAGTAGGCTTCATTCCCGTTCCCGGCATTTAACATAAGATTATACGACACCCTTTCGTGTTAGTATAGTCCATTGGCGAAGGAAGGGCAACGATGTCTGCCCTTTCTCTCAACGGTTTAGAAATGGTTCGGTGTCGTATGTCGTGAGATGGAAGTACAGTAAGGCACGAGCCGCGTCATCGACAAGCGGGTCTGGGCATGTCTCGCTATGGGCGTGACGTTCGCTTGGCAAGCCGTCACGTAGCTCGCCTGTGCCAGTCCCCGTTTTTCGGTCTTGCTTATCCAGTGGTTACGGTTCAACCTGTTTGGGGGATTGAAGATCACGACCGGTTGGCGGTGCGGCGTCGCAACTCAAGAGCCAGTTGGTTGTGTGTGAAGCGCGATCCACGGGTGTGTACCCGTTGCCCAGGCGAAACTCCAACAACATGGAGAGCCGGCAGCTCTCGACCATGTATGACGCTGGCGACTCACCTATGTTTGGGGGCAACTCGTTTCTTTCTCCGTGCAGCTCTGTAGAGCGACTCGTCTTCTTTGACGCAAAGGGCATCTGAGTTGTTTTCCCTGTAGGCCCTGATGTACTCGATGTGACGTGTAGAGAACAAGTCGTCCTTCTCAGACATGAGTCGTCGAGCAGCCATCTTTGCGTACTTCGGCTCGATCTCGATGCCGATGCTATTGCGTTCGCATTTCATGGCGGCGAGCATTGTTGTACCGGTTCCCACGAAAGGATCGACAACACTGTCTCCGACAAACGAGAACATGCGAACCACGCGGCGGGCCAGTTCGAGCGGGAAAGGCGCGGGATGCTCCTTGGTCGAGGCGCCGGAAATGTTCCAGAACTGTCGGAACCACTTGTCAAAGTCGCTCTTGCTGATGCGGCTCATCTCGCGCTGTTTCTGCGTTGGCCTTCTGTAGCCTCCTGGCTTGCGCTCCATCAAGATGAACTCTATGTCATTCTTGATGATAGCGTTTGGCTCATACGGTTTGCCGAGGAACTTGGATCCCCTGCTGACTTCATAACTCGCGTTGGCAATTTTGTGCCAGATTATGGGATTCAGATTGTCGAAGCCGATCTTCCGGCACATCACGCAGATATCGGCGTGGAGAGGAACAACGACATGTCTACCCTTGTTTCTTCTGCGAGATAGGCAGACATCTCCGACGACACACACCAACCGTCCACCAGGTACCAGGATGCGGTAAGCATGCTCCCAAACCTTCTGCAACTCTGTTAAGAAATATTCGTAGTCCTCCATGTTCCCCATCTGGTTCGGGTTATCCTCGTACTTCTTCAGAGACCAATATGGGGGGGATGTCAACACCAGATGGACGCTGGCATCGGGGATGAACGATAAGTCTCGAGCATCGCCAAGAACGAGTTGATGTTTGGTTTCTTCAGAAGAGCTCTCACCGCTACCGTGAGTCATCAAGTGTACACTCCCAAGTGCGCCACGAGCGATCTCGCGAAATGCCGAAAGGTAAGATCATCCGCTGGCTCGCGATATCCGCCGCGTAAGCCGCGTTCCTTTTTGGAGGTCAGTAGAGCCGATGCCTCGTAGTGGCGCTCGAGCACGAGTTTCCGGCAGAAAAGCTCGTAGCGCTTGGCATAGGACGCGTCATGAAACTCCGGGAACACCTCGAAGTGTGGTTCTCGAACTTTGACAGGTTTTCGCGACTGAGGGCAGTCTTCGAGGAGAAATAGGTAGCCAAGCCAAGGTCGAGTCGCATGGTCAAAGGCGTTCTCACGGAAAGCGGTCCACAGGTCCAAAGCACTCCCCATGGCCTCTTCCGTGCGGTTGTTGAAGTTGTTCCCAAAAGACGGACCGACCTGGGATTTGAGCTCGATTGCGGCGAGAAGGCGCGTTTCCGCGACAACCAGCAGATCCCATTCCTTCGTTGGCCGGAAGAAGCCAGGCAGTTCGAGAAAGCGCTTCTTTGTAAAGATGTACTCGCCTGCAACTCCTGTCCCCTTGATCAGCTCGCACAGGAGCTCAACGAACCCGTCCATCTGAGCGCCGCCAGTTACAGCAGAACGAGACCCTTGGTCTGCTTTCCCGGTCGACTGTTGCTTCGTGGCCTGAGCCTGACGCGTTTGCCAAAAGAGGCTAACAGCTTGCTTGACCTTCTCCTCAAGCGCAGAATCACGGGCCTTCATGTGTCCTTTTCCTTCGACCTCCTCATCAAAGGCTCCACTTTCATATGGGAGTGCTCTCCGTACAGAGAGCTTAACACAAAGCGCTATGGCTCCGCCAGGCATCCTTCTCCCCGTTGTCGAGTCGAAAGGACAGCTGGTGACCGGCATCGTAGATCACAGCAGAAGACCCATCGAGACTCGCCGGTTCCTGAATACTCGTTCGACAGGGAGGACGGGCCACGCATACGGCGTGTTTCGCTGAGTTCGCAATGCGGGGAGCCGGAGGCTACTGCAAGCGGTGCTTGATCTGGTCCCAGGAGCGGGTGATGAGGAAGCTCTGGTCCATGTCGGCGACCATGGAGGCGAACTTGGTCATGGGCACGGCGAAGGTGAGTGTGTCTTGGGGCACGGAGGGGCGTGCGGAGACATCGAACATGCCAATGACGGCGCGGGGCCGGTCGGTGTCTCTCTCCAGGTAGGGATATTGGACGATGGTGGCGCAGCCGGCGCCGAACGGTGCTATCACGGCATTCGGGTCGGTCTCGTCGAACCCGGCGAGTGTAAACAGCCCGGATAAGACATCGGGTGGGGCGAAAAAGATCGCCACGGCGGGGTTGTCGGTTTCATCGAGCATGTCCCAGCGCTTGAACACGATGTACGGCGACGGTGCGCGAAATGTCGGGAGCTGTTTCATGGCCTCGCGAACTGTCTCGGGCGACTTCTTGTATCGCTCGCCCTCGAGTTTGCCGGAAATGCCGCACGACAGGAAGTATTCGAAGTCAGGCATGACCGTTTCGCTAAAGCCGCAATACCGTTTGCCCCCTGGACACGCCACCGCCTCGGCGTCCAAGCAGATCGCACGCCCCTTCCGGGCCATCTCCAGCAGACTGACCATGCATCGGTGGCCATTGGCCGGGGGCGCGACGGTCTGGCCGCGGCCCTCATCGGACGTGTAGTAAAACGTAATGGGCAGTTCCGCGCCGTGAAAGTACTTCTCCCACCGCTCTAGGAAATTATTCTTGAGGTCCATATCCATCCCGTCCGTCTCCCTCGTTTTGGGCTCTGGCGCGCGCATTTGCACGGCCGGGGCGCCCGTGTCAGCCAACTGAACCCATGCCCAACAAATTGCAGCCTTATTTACGTTGGACTGGATTCAGTCCGACAACGTCTGCAGGTCGTCGTTCGAAGGCTCGAGCGCCGTCTCACCAAGCGTGTTTGACCCCTCGTTAAAGTCGAGTTCATCCGGCTTTTCGACGGCTTCCTCGCCACCTATCTCCGCGACATCGAGGTCATCGGCAGCGATGGGCATCCTCGCGCTATCCAACGGTTTGACTACCTCGTCGGCTTGCGCCAGACCCGCAATCGCGCCCCCTTGTTTGTGTGACCCCACGGACGGTGCACCTTGAGCCCGGCGCCGGAGCGAAGGGGTTTGCCCGAGCTTGTCCGGGCTGGCGCCGACACGGATCAATTCCTCATCCTGGCAATCCGGACAGCGGAAACCCAGTTTCTCCGCTCCCCATTCAACATAGCGTTTCCCGCATTTCGGACAATGATACTTGATAGCCATGGCCGAGATTCCTTCTTCACTTTCTGGGCAGGCTACCTTGCCAGGACCCCAAAAGTCGGGCGATTATAGCAGAAGTAATTCAAGCAAGAAAAGGGATTTTTCCCTGTTGGGCTCTACCGCGTAACGCATTGATTTACAGAGGGTTAGGGCGGTTTGGCTCAGGGCCGCTCCGGGAATAGACATTGAACGCGACACACGTGACAGGATGGATTCCAAGCAAATTGTTCCCGACGAAGTTCCCCGGATGAATGCGACCTGGATGGGCAAGGCCCCGCCACGGCCTCAGTGAACTCTTCCCAGGGCGCGCCGGGCTGCGAGCCCGCATAGGGGAAGAATGGTCAAGAGCAGGGCCACAGCGACAATGGGCGTGAGTGCAAGGGTGAGCGAACTCCCGGCGTTGGACCAGGAAAGCGCCATGTAGGTGGTGACGTAGTCCAAATATCCCATGCCGCCGGGCACACCGTGCTTGAACAAGCCCGGCACATCGGCGAGAAAGGCCAATAGGCCTGCGCAGATGAGTATGGCGCCCATGACGAGGCCGCCCATGGCCATGCCGTAGCGGAACCGGCGGCGTTCACGTTGTAACAAGACGGCGATGCGCAACCGGTTGGTAATGCGGCGGTCGAGGTCTTGCGGGACGGGGCGGAGCGGTTCGCTGCTGAGCGCCGCGTCGATGGTGGTATCCACATCCTGGGGCTTAATGGGCTTCATCGGAGTAGACCTCCTTTTCGACAATCTTTCTCAACTCCTTACGGGCGCGGTGCATCCAGGTTTTGAGGGTCCCCATGGGTATTTGCATCACCTCGGCAATCTCGTCATAGGAGATGTCTTTCAAATAATAGAGCGTGATGACGGCCGCATAACGGTCCGGGAGCTTGGCGACACACCGGCGAATAAGCTCCGGGATGTCGGAAGTCTCCGCCAAGGTCACGGCTGCGTTGTTGTTGTGTCGGGCCGATAGCTCGACCTCGCCGCGTTTCTTACGCCGGTTGACCTCCGTGAGGCACACGCTGCACGTGACCCGGTACATCCAGGTACCGAAGGCGCAATCGCCGCGAAACTTCTTGAGCAGGCGAAACGCTTTGAGAAAGGCCTCCTGAGACATGTCCTCGGCCAGGGCCGGGTCCCGCATGAACCGGTAGGCGAGGTTGTACACAAGATGCTGATGGCGCCGGACTAACTCGGAGAAGGCTTCTGCGTCGCCCTTCTTGGCGATGCGGACCAGTTCGCGGTCGGACTCGTCGGCCAGGCGGACGGCCCACAGGGCTGTCCAGGGAATAGACGTTGCCGCGGTCATGTCCGGCTCCTGGTGATCCAGATGTTGCCGTTCAGCGTGTTCATAATGAGCTTAGTATTACCCGGGCCGATGGCGC
>Ga0315541_1004443_pt1 | contig 10264 bp, 10 predicted proteins | sample SalMarSW160190MG_FD_203095 | JGI IMG/M metagenome (GOLD analysis project Ga0315541, IMG submission 203095) | Salt marsh sediment microbial communities from the Plum Island Ecosystem LTER, Massachusetts, United States - Salt Marsh Sediment SW1601-190 ...
GGTAAAAATCCTAGAAATTACCTATACCATTCTAGTTCTCCTCTCAACCAGTTGATAGTTCCCGTGGATTTGGTACCGACACTATGCCCCAACACCTAGCTCAGATCATCCAGGGGACTCATAACCCCCTGTCCGCCCTGCTGCAAGATATGGGTATATACCATAGTTGTGGAGATGTCTTTGTGGCCCAGAAGGGCCTGAATCGTGCGTATGTCCGTACCCCGTTGCAAAAGATGGGTGGCGAAGCTATGCCGGAATGTGTGGGCGCTGACACGTTTTTGAATTCCGACCCTACGGATGGCATTGGCAATGGCCTTATTGATGGGACTTGGGTCGAGATGATGCCGCCGCACCTGGCCGCTCAGGGGATCAGTAGAAAGGTGCTCGGCGGGAAATACATACTGCCATCTCCAATCCTTTCCCGCATGAGGGTACTTACGGGCCAGGGCATGGGGCATGTAGACCTCCCCATGACCGGCTTTTAGGTCCTGTTCATGGATCAGCTTCACCCGTGTGAGGTGTTCCTGTAAGGCTGTGATCAGTGAGGTGGGAAATGTCGTCACCCTGTCTTTGGCGCCCTTTCCATCCCGCACGGTGATGGATTTCATGGCAAAGTCAGTGTCTTGGACACGGAGACGAAGGCATTCGATGATCCTCAGACCTGAGCCGTATAACAGCTTCACCACGAGCTGGTGGATTCCTCTCATGAGCTCGATAATCTGGGCCACTTCCTCGCGGCTGAGCACCACGGGGATTCTCAGGCGTTTGGGGGCGCGTTCCGCATTGATCTGTTTATCAAGGGGCTGCTTGAGGACATGCTTATAGAGAAACACCAGGGCATTCATGGCCTGGTTTTGCGTTGAGGAGGATACATGGAGATCCATGGCGAGATGGGTGAGGAAGGCCTCAATCCGAGCCTCTCCGTCTTTCAGATCGTCCCGAGAGCGCATCTTATGAAACAAGATATACCGTTTTACCCACGAACAATAGCTCCGTTCGGTACGGATGGAGTAGTGGCGGCGCCTCATGGTGCGACGCATTTCATCCAACAATGTTGCGGACAGAGGTCACGCTCTCTTTTGATAGGCGCAAGATCATTGTTCAAAGGATATTGCATATTGTAAAGAGGCAAATCTGCCTGTTTATATCTCTAATATCATATTATCAGGCAAATCTGCCTTATAATCAATGGTTGAACTAAACCGCTTCGCGGTGGTTTTCCCTTAAAAGGGATTGCTCCTTGACAATTGAATAGCGTTTTTCATTGAAGATGGCTCGGGTGGCTCCTGTCCATTCTCAGAGATTGTGCTCCCCGCTTTCATCTCTTTTCTGCCACAATTGAGGTGCTAAAAACCTCAAGAAAGAAAGGAGACACGGCATGGGAAGACTAAAAGAGAAAATGAGAATGGATATGGAGTTAAAGAACTTCAGCATCCGAACGATTGACACCTACCTGGCCTGTGTGAAGAGCTTTGTGGTTTACTACAAAAGATCACCGGAGTTGTTGGGCTATGAGCAAATCCGGCACTACCTCTACTACCTCCTGAAGGAAAAGGAGGCCTCACAGTCAACGATTAATCAAACCTACAGTGCCCTGAAGTTTCTCTATGAGGTCACCCTCAGAGCAGACTGGAGCAGCTTTAAGATCCCTAGGTGTAAAGTAGGAAAGACGCTTCCTGTGGTGCTCTCCACCCAAGAAGTGAACGCGGTTTTTTCAATGACGCGAAACCTCAAACACCGGGCCGTGTTGATGACCATCTACTCAGGGGGTCTAAGGCTTCATGAGGTGACCCAACTCAAGGTATCTGACATCGACAGTGCACGGATGACGATACGGGTGCGTCAGGGTAAAGGCAACAAGGATCGCTACACACTGCTTGGGAGGCGCACCCTGAAGCTGCTTCGTCTCTACTGGGGCGTGTACCGACCGGTTGACTGGCTTTTCCCTTCCTCACACTCGGGGAAGCCTCTGTCAGATTCAAGCGTACAAAGGGCCTTTAAGGCAGCGCTCCATCATGCAGGGATCACCAAGAAGGCTTCGGTGCACACCCTCAGACACAGCTTTGCCACCCACCTGTTGGAGGCCGGAACCGATCTCTACCATATCCAGCGCCTGTTGGGGCACACTACTCCTGCGACCACCTCTCTATACCTGCATGTCACCAGGAAGGATCTCGCCCGTATTGTCAGCCCCATCGATCTTGTAGAGACCCCTGAGAAACCGATCCACTAGGCCACATCCGTATGAAAAGGTCTCTGGAGGTGGCCGATATTTTTCGGTCCCACGGTGCTCGTTACCGGGAGGCTCACGGCCATGAGATGCCCCTGCGGCAGCTGCGGGCAATGAGGGCCATCGAGATTTGCCGCACTGTGGCCTTGGGTGGGCATGTGGATGAATGCGATCACTGTGGGGCAGTACGGATCTCGTACAACTCCTGCCGGAATCGCCATTGCCCAAAATGCCAGCGTCTGGATACGGAGCGCTGGCTTGAGCACAGGAGGAGGGATGTGCTGCCGGTCAGGTATTTTCATGTGGTCTTTACCCTCCCCGAGCAGGTGAGACCGCTCGCCCTCAGGAACCAGAAGGCGGTCTACTCCATCCTTTTCAGGGCCGTATCGGAGAGCATCCAGGAGTTGACCGAAGATCGGAAACACCTGGGAGCAGAGGTGGGCTTCACAGCCATCCTGCACACCTGGAGCCAGACCCTCATGGATCACCCCCATATCCATTGCATTGTCACCGGAGGGGGCTTGTCCCTGGATGGGAAGCGATGGGTACCGGGGAAGGAGAAGTTCTTTCTTCCTGTAAAAATCCTCTCCCGGCTCTTCCGGGGGAAGTTCCTGGCCTTTCTGAAAGAAGCCAGAGACAGAGGGGATCTGGTCTTCCCTGGCGCCATTGCCCACCTCAAAGAGGAGCACTCTTTTAAGGCCATGCTCGATGAGCTCTATGAGAAGCAGTGGGTGGTCTACTGCAAGCCCCCCTTTACGAGTGCTGAAACGGTTATCGAGTACCTAGGGCGATACACCCACCGGGTAGCCATATCGAACGAGCGGCTGGTGAAGCTCGAAGGTGATCGGGTCGGCTTCCGATACCGGGATCGAAACGATCATGACACGGTGAAGCTCATGAACGTGGATGCCTCTGAGTTCATCCGGCGCTTTCTGATGCACATCCTGCCCGATGGCTTCATGAAGATCAGGCACTATGGCATCCTAAGCAACCGAAACCGGAAGACGAAACTGGCTCGGTGCAAGGAACTGCTCGGTGTTCCCCTCCTCGATGAGCACACAGAGTCAGCCAGGGAACCCTGGCAGGATCTCCTTGCCCGGATCACCGGCCATGATCCCAGAATCTGTCCGTTCTGCGGTAAAGGGACCATGGTTTTCAAGGAAGTCCTTCGCCGATCACCGTTTCCGATGCCGCCATGACCATGTGTTCATACGACTCCATATGGTCCGCTTTTTTACTGATCCCTATGAGGGGGAAGGGGAACCTCTGTCTTGGGGCTGGATACGCCACCCACCATGCTTCTTTCAGGAGCAGTTCCCCACTAAAAAGCTCAGCCCTTCCCCGAAAAACGCTCTTCAATTGTCAAAGAACAGACTGATTCGTTACAATCATAATACATGAGGGAGCGATTCAATCCCCATAGCCGGGGCGAAGCGGCTCAGTTCAACCTGATTGTATCCGGAATTACGCTTCGCTCAACTCCGTATACAATCTTTAATGTTCGCCAAGAAAGGCGGAAGGGAATAGCCATGCGTATCAGCCTCAATATGATCCTCCACGAAGCGGGTTTGAACCTCGCGGAAGTGCGCCTCCTCCGACATAAAGACAAGCGGGCCATCAAGGGACGAACCCCTTATGAACTATGGCGTGACAACAGGCAGCAATTCGAGCTGTACCAGTCGACGCAAAGCGTCGAAAATCGAGGGAAACTGAGTGCCCGGCACTGGGTATCGTTCGTGGTGACACCGGCCGATGAGACTATGTTTGTCGGACTCTATCGGCCGAATTACCGCGGCCTGCTGGAGCAGGACACTCCACGGCCGCATGCGGAGGGCATGGACAAGGCAGGGAGTTGTGATGTCTATGACCTCGAACTTCAAGATAATCTAAGTGATTTCATCGGCAGACTGATAGTGGACTGGGGTCCTGGCGGTCGGGCTTGGATTCAGCGGGCTGATCGCCAGGACAAGAGCGTTCTCGAACTCCGCAGGGAATTCAAAGAACCTGAGTTTCCCGGGTTTTTGAACTTCATAGAACCACTTTCTAAGTTGGCAAAGCTTCCGAAAGGATGGATAGTCGCGCTTAGCTGTACAAAGGGTGTCTACCTTCTCACATGCCCCAAAACCAAGGAACAGTATGTGGGGTCGGCCACTGGTGCCGGAGGCTTTTATCAGCGGTGGCAGGAGTATGCGCAAACCGGGCACGCCGGTGACGTTGCGCTCAAGAGCCGAGAACCAAGTGACTACCATGTGTCAATTCTTGAGGTGGCAGGAACATCCGCCGCAGAGGACGATATCAGAGAAATGGAGACGCTCTGGAAGCTGAAGCTGAAGAGCCGCGAGATGGGGTTAAACCGAAATTAAAGGAAAAGCCCGGCGAACAAGGTAATCCAGCCGACTCGTTACACTCGCGGCTGATTTCTTCGTTATGAAAGGCGATGGAAGAACATATGGACAGTAATGAAGTTTTGTTTTTCGAACACTATGCAGCCGCCCAGTCATTGAAGAGTTTCTGGACTCAGTTGGCCAGCACTTATGGCTGTATGATGATTGTTTTGACCCCAAATATGTTGATAATAAAGCCCCATTGGTTCGCAAAATGGTTGTTAAGTCTACTTCGCCTGGATTTATGTCATGAAATACCCATTACAAGGATTAGAGGTGTAATTGAAAAGGGGAAATGGTCGAGCTATGGCAAAGTGGAATTGCATTTCCAGACAGTGGAGGGCAAAGATCAAAAAATATTGCTTTACATGAAGAAATATCGTGAATTTATTGACAAGGCGACAAGCGCCATACACCGATAGCAACATTTCATAACAAGGGCATTAAGAGCGACGGCAAAAGGCCGCCGCGCCTTATGCCCACCGTTGGCCTTAAATGAAAATGAATAATCTTCGTAACATAATCGAAAATCCCCTACTTCGTAACACCCATGAGAGGAAACGTGCTGATATCAAAGAGAAGTTTCCTGAATTGACACATTGTCCACATGATCGCTTCCTTTCTATTCACAAGTATATTAAAAAATCGCCACAACGTTTTTATTCAAATTCTGTCTACAACAAATTTATTGAATGGTTAAAGGATAGAAATCGAATTAACCAAGCACAATTGCAGCAATATCTATTAGAGCATGACGCAGAGTTGGACCGGGCTTCCCTTCATCTCGAAGAAATCAACAATTTAGACTGGCATGACTTTTTCGAAAAACTTGATGACTTCGAGCTCATTAGATTTGTTGATCAACAAATACACCCTACTTATCTTAGGCTCACAGAAGCCGTCTTCACACCCATTTGCCGTATCGTCGCCTATTTCTCGCGCCTTGATCGTGGTAAGGGGACTGATGGCCTTGATTTATGGCCAATTGTTGAGGAATTAACGAACACCAACTTGTGCGAGGTTGTTAATCCATACAAGCATATAGTCCGAAATGCCATTGCTCACGGAGGTATTACATATCTCCAGAACGAAATTCTTTACCGAGATAAGAAAGGGAATGAAGAAAAATACAGCGATACAGATATTGTTCGAACATTTGATGATCTTCTTGATACTTGCAATGCTTTGGCTCTTGCACTTTCTCTTTTCCTTCTTGTACATCAACCAAATGGATATGGATTACCTCAACAGCTACTGTTGGAGGAGCTCAAAGAGGAAACAAAGACCCCATGGTGGGAGGTTGTAGGTTGTACACCCTCTAAATTCACCGGATTGAACCAACTGATAATATATGCTAGGCCAAGCACTGCTGATTATGGAAAGGTCCAAATATCAACATTTCAGACAGGAGTTCTTGCTGAAAGTTTTGCGCCCGGCTATGATCGCTTTTTCTTTTCCATTCGTTCATCCTCTTCCTTGCCTGGGTGGGCGGCGTTCGATGGTAAAAAGCTTCATGATTTAAGGAATAAACAAGATGCCATCCTCGAAGATTACAAGGGCACAATTCAAGACGATTTAATATTTTATGTCCCCCGAATAAAAACACCCAGATTCATTGCTCGGATTCAGAATATTATGCTGAGTTTTAAACTTAACATGCCAATTGCTATATCAGATATGAAAAGGCAACTTGGCTGGCCAGAAATACACATCCGAGAAGCTAATATCCATAGGAATGCCTGGGGTGTTGTGCTTAAGGCGAGTATTTTTATAGAATTTCATGATAGTGAAATAACACAAGATCTTATACGAAAGTTCCGGAGAAAAATTGTCCGAAAAGCTCTCTCAAAAGCACGTAACAAAACGCCAATATACAAAATTTCCCGCTTTCTTCCCTTGGGTTTCACTCGTATTAGCGTATTCTGCAAAGATTATCGTCGCAGACGTCTTTCAGGATTTGGCCTAGGTCGCCCTTTAGTATGTACAATTCAGGTAAAGCGGATTCAGAGAATACGAAGCCCTGATATAATGGGCTCTACTATTGAACAATTAGGGGGTTATCGTATTGCATGGAACCGGGCTTGGCTGGAAGAGCGCTCAGGCCAACAACCGCATTAACTCGGACTGGCAATTACGCTGCGCTCCATTGCCATCCGGTTATGCGGAGCGTTGGCCTTAAAAGGTTTGTATATGAAACAATTTTTCTCATGCCGAAAAGCTAGCAAAAAGGACCTTCCTGAAGTGCTCAGGGTATATGCACAGCCTGAAATGGATGAAGAGAATGTCCTATCATTATCTGAAGCTGAACATCTTTTCGAGAAATTTGCACGCTATCCAGACTATAATATCTACGTTGCCGTACATAACGAGCAAATCGTCGGATCATTTGAGTTACTTATCATGGATAATCTAGGCCATTTAGGCGCTCCTTCGGCTATTATCGAAGATGTCGTTGTTGATCCGAAATGGCAAGGACAAGGCATAGGGAAAATGATGATGCAGGAAGCGCTTAAAATTTGTAACAGAAAGGGTTGTTACAAAGTAGTACTTTCCGCTAACCTCAAAAGGGAACGGGCGCAGGCATTCTATGAATCATTGGGTTTCGAACGCCACGGTTACAGTTATTACGTCAGCGGCCAACAAGGCGTTTCACCCTAGCCACGACGGCTTCGCCGCGTGGGCCGGTGAACTTTTCGTTGGATTGTAAAGGAGGACTGAGTGCTGCCAGATCTACCCAAATTAAAAGCTGATATTGCTGAAGTGTTCCATACAGTTTTCAAGAACCGCTTGAACGCGTATTTGGGTGTAGTTGGGGAAGTCCCACGACACTTCATAAAAGAAGGGGGCAACCCGGTAACTTTTCGTCCAGATGCTAGCCGCGATGAAACAAAACTCAAGGCAGCATCTGCAGAAACTATGTTTAAGATTGAAGAAATTCCACACCTTAGCGTTGAAGAACGAATTGCCAGGTTGGATGCCGCTGCGCGAGAAATGGCCAATCAGATAAGCTCACATGCATTTGCAGAAATTAACGAAGCTGTAAATAAAGTAGGTAACGTGGTGGATGCGAAAGGGAAACCATTTACTGCTGAAGCTCTTTTTGAAGTATTGGAAAAGATTCAGATGGACTTTGAGGATGATGGCATAAAACACAAAGAACTCACCATAGTAATGCCCCCAGCAATGATCGACCGCGTAAAAGCAACCATGGCGCAAATCCATCAAAATCCTGAATTAAGCAAACGTTATAAGGAAATTATCGACAAGAAAAGGATGGAATGGCGTGATAGAGAAGCTGCTAGAAAATTGGTTGGATAGCGCTAGCGAACGAAGCTATCAGGCAAGCTTCGTTCAGATGCTTGCAACGCAAGGGTACTGCGTCCTTCACAGCACTCGCCACTGTGCTCTAGAATTTGGTAAAGATGTCATTGCCATTGCACCTGACGGTGTACCGTGTGCATTCCAGTTGAAGGGAAACCCAGGTGGACGGCTAGGATTAAACGAGTTTAGGTCAGATCTACAGCAACAACTCATTCAGCTTATGTCACAACCTATTGTTTTCCCAGGCATTCCCGAGGGTGTGGCACATCGGTCTTTCTTGGTATCCAATGGCTATTTTGATGAAGAGGTGCATCGGGCAGTTGATGATCTGAATCGAGGACTTTATCTGTCCAAACTCTCTCTGATCGGCCGTGGGCAGCTGATTGCTTGGGCTAATGACATTGGCATCAGTCTCTGGCCAAGTGAAATGAGCAACATTCGTGAACTACTCGAAGTCTTCCTCTTTGACGGGCGTGATTTATTGCCGACAAAGCGCCTTACATCAATGTTGGATGAGATGTTTGCTCTACGACTATCCGATACTCCTTTTAAGGCAGCTCAGCTTGAGAGGGCCATGCATAGCGCTGCATTACTGACGGGAGTCGCTACACACCACTTCGCAAAAGAAGAGAACCATTTTGCAGTTGCCGCTGCATGGTGTCTCTTTGCAGTCAGCGCTATTGCGGCTCACCAGCGTTCAAGTCTCAAGATGAATGCAAAGAGTAAAGGGTCGCTGCTGCTGGCCGAACAGGCAGTTAAAGACTCCCTGGTTGCATTGTGGAATGAGATTCGAGATAGAGAGGATTTGACTGAGGGGAATGCTCTTGCTGAGCCTGAAGTTTACAGGTGGCGCTATACCCTGTTATGTGGCCTCTTAAGTGTCTTGTGGTTTTTTCCTGAAAGCACCTCGGATGACAAAGAGCGAAGGAACGCCATTGCCGAATGGTTGAATCGGCGTCACGAGTATTTGTTCCTATGGGGTGAGGCAGCAATCCCATGTTTTCTTGCTCTGCAATTGTTTTTGCGCTCAACGGGCATAGCGGTCAGAGCTGACCATGAACTGATTGGCTTATTCCAATCTGTTGTAACATCCAATCAGCCCGGGAATGAACATTCCTTGCCGGATCCATATTATGTTTTTGAGGATGTGGGGCGAGCACTGCACGGGTTGAAGGCTTCCGATGAATCCGCAGCCCTTAAAAAAGAAACGTTTGCCGGTTCATCCTACAGTGCTGAGTTACTATTGCAGCTTATGGCAAGATACGATTTGAAGGTGCCCTGTCAGGAAGGCTGGCCTTATTTCAACCGCTTATGCCACAAGCGGTTTATTCCTGCAAAGGCTTGGCAGTATTGCCTACTCAAGTGTATGGACGGTGTTGAGGAGACCCGCCAATATCCTCCCGAGTATACTTGGGAAAAGCTCTTTGAAGAAGCTAGCATAGAAACATGCGAATACTTACCAGAAGGATTATCAGCCAAACCGCATCTGCTATTACTTTGGCTAATCATTGTTCCACATAGAATGACGAGCGATATAGGTCGAGTACTCGATGCAAAGCTCAGATTCTGAATCCAACAATTCATTTGAGTGGACGCGGAATACAGCGGGGCTTTTTCACGATCAGCGGAGGCCGCGCCACTCAATTCAGCCGTTATGCATCCCCTGATGATTGGAGGTGAGTGGTTGGGTGACAATATGACAGAGGAATACTGGAGCAGATTCCCCAATACTTACGACAAGAACCAGGAGTACGTTGTCGGGAAGGAACTCCTTGATGAGATAACCGGAGAGTTGAATCGGTTGTCTGAGCTGGGTGAACTGGTGGAGTTCGGCTGCGGGACAGGTTACTTCACTGAGACGATTGCAGTGAAGACCAAAAGCATGCTTGCCACCGACCTTTCGGACAGTCTTCTGGAAGCAGCAAGGAGGCGTCTGGGCGATCATCCAAAGGTGACAATTCAGAAAGAGAACTGCATGGCGACATCTTTCCCTCCCGAAGCATTCGATAGCGTCTTTATTGCCAATCTGATTCACGTCGTCGAAAGCCCCAGCAGAGCACTTCAAGAGTGTCACAAAATCCTCAGAAACAGTGGTACCATAGTAATTGTGACCTTTACCGGCCATGGCATGAAGCTATGGGAGAAGATCAAGATGGGTGTGAGGTTCTCAAAGACATGGGGGAGACCTCCTGCGCATACACATTCCTTCTCCCCCGATGATCTCGCAAGTATGATGGAAGATGCCGGCTTCTCAGTCGAAACATCGAAGCTAATCGGCGAGAGAGCGAAGGCCCTGTTGGCAATCGGCAGGAAAGCTATGGTCAAACCC
>Ga0315541_1004444_pt1 | contig 10263 bp, 6 predicted proteins | sample SalMarSW160190MG_FD_203095 | JGI IMG/M metagenome (GOLD analysis project Ga0315541, IMG submission 203095) | Salt marsh sediment microbial communities from the Plum Island Ecosystem LTER, Massachusetts, United States - Salt Marsh Sediment SW1601-190 ...
GATGCCGCCCGAAGCGGCTACACGCCCGACGCGCTGCCGAGGAAGCTGGCGTTGTGGTGGACCTACGCTCCGCGGCACGCCCCGATGCCCGCATGGGTGCACACCGGCCGCATGCCGTACGACCATACGTATCACGTCGTGGTGGTCGACGGAACGTTGTACTTCGGCAGTTCGGCAGACGGAAAAGTGTATGCGCTGAATGCCGCCTCTGGAGAAGAGCGCTGGACCTTCTTCACAGGCGCTCCGGTTCGGTTTGCGCCTGCAGTATGGCGAGATCGCGTGTTCGTCGTAAGCGACGATGGGTTTTTGTATTGCCTGAAAGCTGCAAATGGTGCGCTACTGTGGAAAAAGCGCGGTGGCCCCAACGACGATATGCTCCTGGGCAATGACCGGCTGATCGCCCGCTGGCCCGCGCGCGGCGGCGTGGTTATCGCGGACGGCATCGCCTACTTCGGCGCGGGTATCTGGCAGTCGGAAGGCATCTACCTGTACGCGCTCAATGCTGAGACAGGGGATGTGTTATGGGTCAACGACAGTTCCGGCATCATCGAGATGAATCAGCCGCACCCCACCGCCCGGGCGAAGAGCGGCGTCAGCGCGCAAGGGTACTTCGTAGTTGCCGGCGATGACTTAATCGTTCCGACGGGCCGGTCGGTGCCGGCCGTCTTCCGACGCGCCGACGGCGAGTTTCGGTACTTCCATCTCCAGAAATTCGGTGCAGGGATCGGCGGCACATCCGTCATGGCCGTCGACGACTACTTCCTCAACAGCAGCCGATTGTTCGATTGCGAAACGGGCGAAAGCAGGACGAATCTGAGAGACAACGCAACGGCGGTTTCTCCCAAATACGTCGTGTACGCAACCGGCGGGCAACTGAAAGCCGTCGATCGCGCGAACCTGGTCGTCGAGCGGGATGCCGTTGACCGCAAGGGAAATCCAACACGGAAACGCACCTTGAACGATCCGGCGTGGACCATCGACGTGCCCGATGAAAACAGTGTGTCCCTCATTATCGCAGGGCAGTCGGCCGTATTGGGCACGGCCGACAAGCATGTCATGATGGTGAATATAGCGTCGAAGTCGGTGGCATGGACGGCGGAGGTCGACGGTGTGCCCCTGGGCCTGGCGGCGGCCGACGGCCGACTCTACGTCAGCACGGACCTTGGGACGATCTATTGCTTCGGCAAGCATGGATGGCTGCGCAAACCGAAGAGGGTCGAACAAGAATCGACTGCTGCACCTTACGGCGCAAATACCGCCTATGCCGCGGCGGCCGAGGAGATTATCGCCAAAACCAGCGTCACGGAAGGCTACTGCGTGGACCTCGAGTGCGGTGAGGGTCAACTCGCATATGAACTGGCCAGACGCACCAGGCTGAACATCTGCGCGATCGATCCTGACCCCGCTAACGTTCGTGCGGCCCGCCAGAAGCTCGATGCCGCCGGACTCTACGGCGTCCGCGTCACGGTGCACCAAGCCGACCTTGACGCGGTACCGTATCCCAAGCGCTTCGCAAACCTGATCGTGTCCGGACGGGCGGTCGAAGACGGCGCAGCGTCCATGCCGATGGACGCTATGGTGCGCGTACAAAGGCCTTTTGGCGGCGTTGCCTGTATGGGCAAAAGAGCCGCTATGGAGGTCAACGTCCGCGGCACGCTCCCAGGCGCCGGCGCCTGGACCCATCAGTATTGCACGCCGGCCAACAACAACTGTTCCACAGATACGATCATCAAGGCGCCGTTGCGCATGTTGTGGTTCCGCGACAGCGATTTTGTGATGCCGTCGCGGCATGGGCGTGGTCCGGCATCGGTGTTCTACGAAGGCCGACTCTTCGTGGAGGGACTCGATGCCCTGCGAGCCGTGGACGCTTATAACGGCCGTCCTTTGTGGGAGTACCCGCTCGAAAACATCCTCAAGCAGTACGACCAGGAGCATTTAGTCGGCGCCTCAGCCACGGGCAGCAACTTATGCGTGGCTGGAAAAACCGTCTATGTCCACACCAAGGATCGCTGCCTGAAGCTCGACACGGCCACAGGCCGAAAATACGGCGAAATCGAAACGCCCCTGCGGCCCGAGGGCAATAAAGGGACATGGGGTTTCATTGCCGTCGAGGACGGCACGCTCTACGGGTCACTCGCCAACACGGAACACATCACCCATTGGGCGTATCGAGGTTCGGACATGAGCGGCATGTTTCCGGAATCCGTGGCGTTTTTCGCCATGGACGCTGCCACAGGCCGACTCAAGTGGACTTACACGGCCAAGGATTCCATCCGGAACAACACGATTGCCATCGGAAACGGGCGTGTGCATCTTATCGACAGGCCCGTCGCCGTCCGCGACCGCACGGAACACGGCAAGGAAGAACACCCACCCGGCGAATTGGTGACGCTGGACGCGGCGACCGGCGAGGTAGTCTGGCGCAACTCGGACGACATCTACGGGACGATGCTGGCGCTCAGCACGAAACACGATGTGCTGCTCATGAGTTACCAGGACACGCGGTTCAAGCTGAACTCCGAGCTCGGAGGGCGCCTGACCGCGTTCCGCGCCAGCGACGGGACCCGCCTGTGGGACGTGGAAGCCCAGTACGAGTCTCGCCCGGTGATCCACGACACTACCATCTACATGCAACCCGGCGCGTGGGACCTCCTGAGCGGTGAACCGAAGCGCATAACGGACCCCGAGACAGGCGAAGGGGGGCTCTGGCAGTTCTCCCGCAGTTACGGCTGCGGCACCATCGCCGGGTCGCCCAAGCTGTTGGTGTTCCGCTCAGCCACCCTGGGATATATCGACCTGCTCCACGAACCGGAGACGCACAACTATGGCGGCATCCGACCCGGTTGCTGGATCAACACGCTGCCCGCAGGTGGCCTGCTACTCATGCCCGACACCACGCACCGATGCATATGCAGCTATCCCTTGCGCGCCTCGATCGCACTCGAGGCCATGGAATAGCACACCTCTCGTCCCTCGTGCTCCCCGCTTCGTGCTCGTGCCCGTGCTCGTGCTCGTTCCTCGTGCTCGTTCCTCGTGCTCCCTGCTTCGTGCCCGTTCCTCGTGCTCGTGCTCGTTCCTCGTGCTCGTTCCTCGTGCTCCCTGCTTCGCGCCCGTTCCTCGTGCTCGGATAAGTAGCAAACCCCGTCCGCAACTTGCCTCATATTCGTCGATAGGCATGGCGACTTGCGAAATATTCCCTAGGAACGGTACGATTCTCCGACACCGGTAGCATCGGAGACACGGGGCCGAGCACGAGACACGGGGCCGAGCACGAGCACGGGGACGAGCACGAGCACGGAGACGAGCACGAGCACGGGGACGAGCACGAGCACGGGGACGAGCACGAGCACGGGGACGAGCACGAGCACGGGGACGAGCACGGAGAAAGCAGAAAGCACGGAGCACGGGATTGGATGAACATTCTCGGCATTTCAGCTTTTTATCACGATAGCGCCGCCTGTTTAGTCTGCGATGGTGACATCGTCGCGGCCGCCCAGGAAGAGCGCTTTACGCGCAAGAAACATGACCCGCGCTTTCCCGATCGTGCGGCGGCATATTGCCTGCAAGCCGGCGGGCTCGGAATTGACGACATCGACTATGTCGCGTTCTATGACAAGCCGTTTGTGAAGTTCGAGCGGCTGCTGATGACCTATCTCGCAATTGCGCCCAAAGGCCTGCGCTCGTTCTACCAGCAGATGCCATTCTGGCTCAAGGAAAAGCTGTTCATGCGGGCCACCATCCGCCGTCGCCTCGGCTATAAGGGCCAGGTGCTGTTCACCACGCATCACCAGGCGCACGCGGCGGCGGCGTTTCTCCCCAGCCCGTTCCACGAAGCGGCCATACTCACGCTGGACGGCGTGGGCGAATGGGCCACATCGGCATACGGCGTTGGGAAGGACAACCGCATCGAAATCTTCAAGGAGATCAACTTTCCCCACTCTCTGGGCCTGCTCTATTCGGCCTTCACATATTTCACCGGGTTCAGGGTGAACAGCGGCGAGTACAAGCTGATGGGCCTGGCGCCCTACGGCGAGCCCAAGTATGTGGATACGATCCGTCGTGAACTCATCGACATCAAGGAAGACGGCTCGTTCCGGCTCAACCTCGACTACTTCGATTACTGCGCCGGGCTGCGCATGACGAACAGGAGGTTTGCAAAGCTGTTCGGCGGGCCGCGACGCCTGCCGGAAACAAAGTTTACACAGCGCGAGATGGACCTGGCCCGTTCCGTGCAAGCCGTCACGGAAGAGGTTATCCTGCGCATGGCCCGCCACATCCATGAGGTGACGAGTATGCAACACCTCTGCATCGCGGGCGGCGTCGGGCTCAATTGCGTCGCCAACGGGCGTGTGCTCCGCGAGGGCCCCTTCGAGGACATTTGGGTCCAGCCAGCCGCGAGCGACGCCGGCAACGCGCTGGGTTGCGCGCTCTTTGCCTGGCACCAGTTGCTCGGCAATGAACGCGCCGCGGACTCCCGCCGCCAGAAGGCCTCATACCTGGGCCCGGGATTCGCCGACGCGGACATCCAGGCCTTCCTCGACAGCAACGGCATCCCCTACACGCGCTTCGATTCCCAGGAGGAACTGTGCGACACAGTGGCCGACCTGCTTGCCAACGAGAACGTTGCGGGCTGGTTCCAAGGGCGGATGGAGTTCGGGCCGCGGGCGTTGGGCGCGCGCAGCATCCTCGGCGACCCGCGCTCGCGGGACATGCAGTCCGTGCTCAACCTCAAGATCAAGTTCCGCGAATCGTTCCGGCCCTTCGCGCCCACGGTGATGGCCGAGCACGTGTCGGACTGTTTCGAGCTCGACCGAGAAAGCCCTTACATGCTGCTGGTCGCCCAGGTACGCCCAGACCGTCTCCGCACGCTCAGCGATGAGGAGAAAAGCGCCGAGGGCTTCGGGAAACTCAAGGTCATTCGTTCGGATATCCCGGCGATTACGCACGTAGACAACTCCGCCCGCATCCAGACCGTCGACAAGAAGGACAACCCGCTCTACCACCGTCTGATCGAGCGATTCTACGAGAAGACCGGCTGCCCGTTGGTCATCAACACGTCCTTTAACGTGCGTGGCGAGCCAATTGTCTGTTCCCCTCAAGAGGCTTACACGTGCTTCATGCGCACCCGCATGGACTACCTCGTCCTGGGACCCTTCCTGCTAGACAAAGCCCGGCAAGAACCCTGGCCCGAGGGCGACGCATGGAAAGAAGAATTCGAGTTGGATTGAGTGATTTAAGGAAAGAAATGGGGACTGTACCAAGCGAGCGACCAATAGGGAGCAAGACGGGACTGTCCCCATTTCTTTAGGATATTCAGGATAATACGAAGACATCCTGTTCATCCTATCTATCCTTGTTGAAAAGGGTAGTCGCTGTTTTGCCCGTGCAATGATCGGTGGATTGAATGAACATAGACACCTCGGACAAGAAACAGCAGCGAAACTTCGGCATTGTAATGGCCGTGGCCATTACCGCGCTCGGGTTGATCCGATGGGCGCTGCATCGAGAGGCTGCTCCGCTGTGCTTCTTCTATGTGGCGGCGGCGTTTCTGAGCGTAGGCCTGGTCGCGCCGCGCGCGTTGCGCCCGGTGCTGGCGGCGTGGCTCAAGTTCGCCATTATGTTGAACTGGACCGTGACGCACGTCTTGCTCACGGCGGCGTTCTTCGGTATGATCGTCCCGACACGGGTGATCATCCGATTGTTCGGGAACGACCCGCTCAACCGCACCTGGGACGCGGAGGCGTCGACGTATTGGGAAGAACCCGAGGAACAACCAGCCGAGTTCGAGCGGTATTTGAATCAATTCTGACTCTACAAGCGCCCGCTTGAAGGAGAAATACATGGAAACGCTCAAGGAAATCTGGGCTTTTCTACGCATCCGGAAGAAGTTCTGGCTCGCGCCGATCATCATCGCCCTGTTGCTATTGGGCCTGCTGATGGTGCTGGGCACGCAGGCCGGTGTCGTCGCGCCGTTTGTGTACATGCTGTAAGGCGCGCCAAGCGGCCCAAAGCGCCTACTGAAGCGCTATTGCCCGGCGAGCAGTACGGGATTGCTGGAAGCGACCGTGGTTCAACTTTTATGCACTTCTTGAGAGAAAACCTGGCTTATTTCAAGTACGTGCTGCCTTTGGTAGCCATTGCAGTTATTGTGATCTGCGCCGTCATACGCCAGCGGCGGGCACGTTACTTGCGCGCCGTACTCGCAGCCATTCTTCTTATTGCCGCAATACTGGCGGGCTACGACTACACCTGGTATTTTTGGGGGATGGGTCACTTCTTCAACGCGTACGAGTTCTACCATTACTACCTGGGGTCCAAATACGCCGGTGAAGTCGGATACACAGACCTCTACAGAGCAACCCTCGTCGCCGATTACGAAACTGGTTACAGGCCGAAGAACCGAACCATCCGAGATTTGAAAACCCATCGCTTTGTGCGCGCCGAACGCGTTTTGAAGGAGAAAGAGAAGATCAAGGGTCTGTTTAGCGACGAGCGCTGGGATGAGTTCACCGGGGATGTCGTCTTCTTCAGAAAGAAAGTAAGTGCCGGCCTTTGGAAACGGATGCTCCGCGACAAGGGGTACAATGCAACGCCCGTTTGGACCACCATAAGTGGTTGCCTCAGCAATCAGGTTTCCACCGACAACATGCGAGGCATGATTTCTCTGGCCTTGCTTGACGTCGCGCTTATCCTCGCCGCCCTGGCTTGTGTGTGGTGGGCCTTCGACCATCGTATTGCCTTGCTGATGGCGATTTTCTTCGGCTCCCATTACTTGGTCAGTCAACACTATACACTGAGGGCAGCCTTTCTGCGCCTCGACTGGGTGATGTGTTTGGTCATGGTCGTCTGCATGCTCAAAAAGGAACGTTACCGGGTCGCCGGTGCCCTCACGGCGTACGCGAGCATGGCGCGGGTTTTCCCGCTGGTCTTCGCTTTCGGCATGGGCATAAAAGCGGTCGTCGATTTCGTTTCGACCCGTTCTGTCAACCGCCGCTATCTCGCCTATTGGGCGTCTTTCGCCGTTACTGCGGCCATTCTTGTGGGCGCCTCCCTTTTCTATGTCGGCCGGCTCGATGCATGGGGGGACTTTTTCGCAAAAATCGGCCAACATAACAAAGACATATCGGGGTGGCGGGTGGGCTTCAAGTACGTCTTTTTGATGTCTTACGACGGCAGCGCCTTTTGGGGCAGGAACCTCGCGGAATTCTTCGAAGATTGGAAGCTGGTGTGGTGGACTATTCAGGCGGTGGTTATTCTATTGTCCGCCTTCCTTGTCCTCAGACTGGATGATTATGAAGCCGTGGCGTACGGCTATGTGCTCGTTTTCTTCCTCGTGGCCCCCACGTATTATTACCACGTCATGCTTGTCGTGCCGTTTCTCTTCTTTGCAGGAAAAATGGGGCGTCCGATGCGGGCAGTGGGCCTCATCATGATGTTTGCCACCTCTATGATCGCGTACAAACTCTACCTCATGTGGGACCGCGGTTATAAGCTGTATTTCACGATCTCGTGCATGTTGCTCGTCAATGTGCTCTATATGATGGTTGTGTCGTTCAAAGCGACGGCTCACCCGCAGGTAAACGGCGAGCCAGTCGAAGGGGCTGTCAAAGGCGCCGCCTCCAGCCGTTCGGAAGCACGCTAAGACTTCATCTTGTCGTACGTCGGCGTGCCGGGGTAGTTGGGCGAATAGAGCATGCGCTTGGGGCGTAACGCCAGGCGGCCATTTTTCACGAAAGGCTCGCCGCGTTCGGCCAGATGGTCAATGAGGCGGTTGCGCCACGTGCGCAACGTTTCTCCATACGCGCCGTCTCCGGCAAGGTCGTCCAATTCCCATGGGTCTTCATCCAGGTTGAAGAGTTGCTCTTCGCCGTCGCGTGCGTGGAAGATGTACTTGAAGTGCCCGTCCGTCAGCCCATTCCAATGATTCTTGGGGCTGTAACAGACGTCGTGCTCGAAGTCGATATAGGGACGCCATCCCTCGGTTTCACCGCGTGCCAGGGCCAGCAGGCTGCGTCCGTCCAACGTTTCCGCGCCAGGCACCCCTGCGACCTCGAGAAACGTGGGCAGGATGTCGCGCAGTTCGACCGGTTGAGGCACGACCTGGCCGCGCTTGGCCGAAACGAGGCCCGTGGGCCAGCGGAACATCATGGGGATGCGTGCCGAGGCCTCGTAGGCGTAGGTCTTGCGCCACATGTGATGGTCACCGGTCATGTCGCCATGGTCCGCGGTGTACACAATCAGCGTTTCATCGAACCAACCGCGTTTCTCAAGCGCCTCGAGGATGCGGCCTATTTGCTCGTCGATGAACGACACCGACCCGTAATAGCCTTGGCGCGAGGCACGCACCTGCTCGAGCCCGAGGTCGCCGTGCCAGATGCGGTAACTGTCGTCACTGCGCTTGGCGTAGCGCTGCGCCCATTTGCCCACGGCGGCCTTGGGTAGGTCGGCGTTCTCGTACATGCGCCAGAAGCGTTCGGGCGGGTCGTAGGGGCTGTGGGGCCGGGCAAAGGAGACTTTGAGGAAAAACGGCCCGGGCCCCTCGTAGGACTCGAGGAACCGCACGGCCGTCTCGCCGGTCCAGTGCGTGGGGTGCAGTCGTTCGGGCAGCACGTAGTGCCGCGCCCGGTAGTCGTTCCAGCCGATGCCCGTGGCGTCACACTCGAGGTTGGGGGCTTCGACCGCGAACCAGGACCGGTAGTCGCTTTGGAAATCGGGGGACTCGACCCGGCCGGACTCGTCAAGCAGGACCTTATGGAAGCCGTGAGTATTGCGTTGCGGACACCAGTGCATCTTGCCAATGCCCATGGTGTAGTAGCCCGCTTCGCGCAAAGCACGCGGTTTCTCGACAGGATACTTCTCGCCCACGCGGCCATAGCCCAGCATGCCATGGCGCCATGGCGCCAAGCCGGTGAGGAGACCACTGCGAGCGGGCGTGCAACTGGGCACGGCTGTGTAGGCCTTACTGAAGCGCACCCCTTCGTTGGCGATCCGGTCCATGTTGGGTGTGTGAATCGCGGTGTTGCCATCCGCACCCACACAATCGCCGCGGTGTTGATCACTCATGATGAAAAGGATGTTCGGTCGCATCGTACCTCTGCTTGCGTGTGCCGGCTTCGGCCGCATGGAAACCAGCGCAGGCGCCGCCAGACCCAGCTTCAGCAGGACTCGCCTGCTTATCTGTGTCTGTTTGAAGCCTTTGCCCATCACGAAATACTCAAGCCTTCGTTAAACCATCATATAAGACTATTCCCGGATACCTCGCTTGTCAGTATACGCTGGCGTGCTTTATAGTGCCACCCCAAGTCCTCCGAGGAAACGCTCATCTCCCGTTCCTATTTCCCCGACAAATACTTGTCGATGGCTCGGGCGGCCCTCTTGCCGGCCCCCATGGCCTCGATGACGGTCGCGGAGCCGGTGACGATGTCGCCGCCGGCATAGACGCCGGGCAGGTTAGTTACGCCGCTTTCCGGGTCGGCCACGATGTTGCCCCACTTGTTCAGTTCGATGCCCTTGATATTCGAGGTCAGCAATGGGTTGGCCTTGTTGCCCAGCGCGGGAATGACCATGTCGCAGTCGAAGGTAAGCTCGGACCCCGGAATTGGAATCGGGCGGCGGCGGCCGGACGCATCGGGCTCGCCCAGTTTCATGCGGATGCACTCCATGCCGATGACATGGTTGTTCTCGTCCCCGAGTATCCGCACAGGGCTGGTCAACAACTCGAAAACGATGCCTTCTTCTTTGGCATGCTCGATCTCCGCGGCGCGCGCGGGCATCTCGGCCTCAGAACGCCGGTAAACGATGGTGACGCGCTTGGCGCCAAGGCGAAGCGAAACGCGCGCCGCGTCCATGGAGACGTTCCCCGCGCCGATCACCGCCACGCGTTCGCCCACGATGACCGGCGTATCGTAATCCTCACGGTAGGCCTTCATGAGGTTGACGCGCGTCAACAACTCGCTCGCGGATAACACGCCAATCAGGTTTTCGCCGGGAATACCCAGGAACATCGGCGCGCCGGCCCCCACACCAATGAACACGGCGCCGTATCCCTGCTCCAAAAGGTCCTCGATGCTCAGCACTCTCCCGATAACCATGTTGAGCTTGACATCGACGCCAAGACTCTTGACGTAGTCCACCTCTCGGTCGACGACGGCCTTGGGCAAACGGAACTCGGGGATGCCGTAGCGCAGGACCCCGCCGGTATCGTGGAAGGCCTCGAAAATGGTGACACTGTAGCCCATCTTCGCGAGGTCCCCGGCGCAGGTC
>Ga0315541_1004445_pt1 | contig 10258 bp, 5 predicted proteins | sample SalMarSW160190MG_FD_203095 | JGI IMG/M metagenome (GOLD analysis project Ga0315541, IMG submission 203095) | Salt marsh sediment microbial communities from the Plum Island Ecosystem LTER, Massachusetts, United States - Salt Marsh Sediment SW1601-190 ...
GAATTTTCTTATCAACAAAACAATGATACCTTTATGGATTATCAAGAAGTCTTTAGAGAAGTTAAAGAAATTACTAGTGTTGAAAAAGCCAAAGAGTATACGTCAAGATATTTAAAAGAAAAAGGTTTACAAATAGAATCTTTAAAAGCTAAAGTAAATAAAGAATATAGAGATAAGTTAATAATGGAATTAACAGAAAAGACAAATCTTTCATACAGAGAGATAGCAAATATTTTAGGATTTAGCCGATGGCTTGTGATAAAGGGGAGGGGGGTTAAGAAAAAATGACAGAGGACCGTCCCCTGGTATGTTTTTCGGTGTGTCCCAAGGATTGTTTTGGTTCCTGTTCGTTAGAGGTGGAGGTAGAAAAAGGGAAAGTTATAAAAGTTAGAGGAAATCGCAATAGTCCGGTAAATCAGGGCAGAATATGCGTTAAAGGGATGAACTATCCAAATATGGTCTATGGCCCGGAAAGATTATTATATCCCTTGCAGAGAATTGGCAAGCGAGGAGAAGATGAATTTAAAAGAATTAGCTGGGAGCAGGCTTTAGGTCTAATTTATGAAAAGCTTAATAATTTAAAAGAGCAGTATGGGCCGGAGTCTGTTTTATATTATAATAGATTTGCTAATTTGGGCGTAGTGAAAAATTGCGCTCGCAGTTTTTGGTATCAGTTTGGAGGTTTTACTTCCACTTACGGCGGTTTGTGTGATTCTGCTGCTCAGGAAGCAATCACTTTAACTTATGGAGAAGTAAAACATAATAGGATTTCTGATTTAGAAAACTCAAAATTGATAATATTATGGGGCTCAAATCCCGCCTATACCAATATTCATATAATGCATCATATAAATAAGGCAGTGGATAAGGGAGCAAAATTAATAACTATTGATATAAGAGAAAATGAGTCGGGGGCTAAGAGTCATTTATATTTAAATCCTCGACCGGGGACTGATGGCTGTCTTGCTCTAGGGATAACCAGCCAGCTTATTGAAAATAATATAATAGACGAAAATTTTATTAACCGATATACTTTCGGCTTTGCTGAGTTTAAAGAATTAGTAAAAAATTACCCTTTGGATAAAGTTTCTAATATAACCGAAATTCCTCTGAATAAAATTGAAGCTATGATAGGTTTTATAAAAAACTCTCCCGAGTATGCCCTTATCTGCGGAATGGGTGTTCAAAGATATACCAATGGGGGTCAGACCATAAGAGCCATATCTCTTCTGCCGGCATTAACCGGAAGCATCGGAAAAAAAGGTTGCGGATTTTACTTTAGTGATAGGCAAGCCCCTGAATTAAATTGGCCCTTTTTCCCGGAAAAGCCCAAGAGGATTCGTAATTCCATACCAGTAGCAAAACTAGCTAGTGGAATGAACAATCAGATTGATCCACCGGTAAAAGCCATGTGGATTGAGCAGGCGAACCCTATGACCAGTAATACGGATATTAATCTATTAGCACGGGCGATGAATAAATTAGAATTTATCGTGGTTACCGATCTTTTTTTAACCGATACCATCAGAATGGCAGATATAGTTTTACCTGCAGCTTCGATGTATGAGTATTTTGATCTGATAAGCGGGTATGGTCATTCTTATATTCAACTTCAACAAAAAATAATTGACCCTCCCGGTGAATGTAAACACGAAAGTGAAATATATAGACTTTTAGGTAAAAAATTTGGGTTTAATTTAGATTATTTACCAGAAAATAATTTGAGCACCATAGAAAAAATAATTAGCAGCTCTAATTTAAATACCAATACTAAAGAAATAAAAGAAAAGCCCTATCTTCATTCCGATTATCAAGAAATTGCCTTTAGTAATTTTAAATTTAATACTTCCACTGGTAAGATAGAATTTTACTCTCAGCAGACGAAAGATCGATGGGAACAAAATCCCTTGCCTTTTTATTATGAACCAATGGAAAATAAATATTCTTCCCCTGAGCTTTATGCTAAATATCCTTTAACTCTTATAAGTGCTCATGCCTTAAATAAGATGAATTCTCAATTTTCAAGTAGAGAAATTTCCCAAGAAGAACCCTTTATCTGGATTAATCCTGAGGATGCAGAAAACAGAGGAATTAATAATGGGGAGAAAGTAAAAGTATACAACGAGAGAGGTAATTTAATTTTAAAAGCCATCCTTGCTGAAAAAGTTCCCCCGGGAATTGTACATATCTATTTTGGCTGGTGGGATGGAGTACACCACGCCAACCTAAATAAACTCACCGGAGAATATATAAGTGATATAGGCTATGGAACTGCATTTTACAATTGTTTAGTTGAAATTCAAAAAATAAAATAAAGAACAGGGGACGGTTCTCTGTTCCTGGAGGGGTTTAATGAAATTTTTAGATTTGGTGAAAACCAGACAAAGTGTACGAGGATATCTGGATAAACCTGTTGAGTGGGAGAAAATTGAGCGGTGTCTAGAGGCAGCGCGGCTTGCTCCTTCTGCCAGTAATTCTCAGCCCTGGAGCTTTATTGTAGTAGATGACACAAAACTAAAAGAAGCGGTGGCTAAAGAAACATTTAGCCAACTTATATCTTTCAATTATTTTTCCCTGCAAGTACCTGTTTTAATTATATTAATTTCGGAAAGATCAGGCTTTTTAAACAGAGTTGCGGAATCAATCAAAGATAAACAATTTAGCCTTATCGATATCGGAATTGCTGCTGAACATTTTTGCCTTCAGGCTACAGAAGAAGGATTGGGTACCTGTATTTTGGGATGGTTCAACGAAAAGGGAGTGAAGAAGCTGCTTAATATTTCCCCATCAAAAAGAGTTGAACTTATTATAACAGTAGGTTATCCCGAGTCGACAATGATACGCCCTAAAAAACGAAAGTCAATAGACCAAATCAGAAGTTACAATAGTTATAGGTTATCAAAATGAAAAAGACTAATGCTTCCAGAATTTTAGATAGATTGAAAATTCCCTATGAAATTTTAGAATATGAAGTGGACAAGCAGGACCTTAGTGCAGAAAATGCCGCTCGGAAGATGGTACAGCCCTTAAAACAGGTATTTAAAACTCTGGTAATTCGAGGGGATAAGACCGGAATATTAGTAGCCTGTATCCCCGGAGGGGCGGAACTTAACCTGAAGGCCCTTGCTTCTATAAGTGGAAATAAAAAAATAGCCATGGTCCATTTAAAAGAGATAAAATCATTAACCGGCTATATTCGGGGAGGGGTTTCACCTTTAGCAATGAAAAAAAATTATCCTACCTATATCGATGAAAGCGCTTTCCAATTTCCTTTTATTATATTCAGTGCGGGAGTTCGGGGTTTACAATTAAAGGTTGATCCTAATGATTTGTTAAAGGTAATCCGATTAATTCCTGGTAAATTAATCATGACCTAATTTTTTTAGACTTTTATTCGCTGAAAATTTTAGTTAAAAGATAAAAAAGATTAAAATAAGAGAGGTAAATATTGCGAAAAAAAATTATCAGAAGAGATTTTAAAAAAAACTGTACGAATAATATGTTAAAATAAAATAGTATTTTTGAACTTTTTGAATTTTTTAATTTAGGAGGGAAAAAATGAAAAAAATAATACTTTTTTCGATAATTAGTATATTGATATTTTTATTTTCAGCCTCAAATTTAATGGCTTCGAGTGCATCTAATGAAGCTCCGCTTATTCCCATGAGGGACTTTTTTAAGAATCCTGAAAAAATAGGTTTTTCCTTATCTCCCAATGGAGAATATTGGGCCTTTCTTCAACCCTGGGAAAACCGCTTGAATATTCATGTGCAGAAAATCGGAGAAGAAAAAATTACCAGAATAACTGAAGCTACAAAAAGAGATGTTGCCGGATATTTATGGGCTAATGATAATCGAATTGTATATGCTCAGGATGAAGCAGGAGATGAAAATTATAAAGTTTATGCCGTCGATATTGATGGCTCCAACAGAAAAACCTTAACCCCTTTTGAAGAGGTAAAAGTTCATTTAATTGATGACCTTGAAAATAATCCGGATGAGATGCTGATGATGATGAATAAAAGAGATAAAAGGTTTTACGATGTATATCGCATTAATATTAATAATGGGGAGATGGAAATGCTTGCCGAAAACCCGGGAAATATTGTCGGATGGATAACTGATCATGAAGGGAAACTTCGGGTTGCTACTACCAGTGATGGTGTAAATACCAGCATCTTATATAGAGAAAAAGAAAGCGATCCCTTCAAGGCAGTAACCACCACCAGTTTTAAAGAAACCGTAGCTCCATTGTTTTTTACTTTTGATAATAAGTACCTTTATGTTTCTTCAAATGTTGACAGGGACAAACGGGCAATTTTTAAATATGATATCGCCAATGCAAAATTCTTGGAAAAAATATACGAGCATCCGGAAGTGGACGTGACAAGCTTGTTAAGATCGAAAAAACAAAAGAAAATTACAGGGGTCGCTTATTTTACCGATAAAAGACATTATCATTTTTTTGACCGGGAACGTAAAGAATTACAAGAAGACCTGGAGAAACGCTTACCCGGATACGAAGTTGCAATTACCGATAGGAGTAGAGATGAAACCAAACTAATTATAATAACTTACAGCGATAAAGGTTTGGGGGCTTATTATTTTTATGATCTTACCACAGGTGAATTTAGAAAGATGATAGAGATTAGCCCCTGGCTGGAAGAAAAATATATGGCGGATATGCGACCAATCAAATATACTTCACGGGATGGTTTAACTATCCATGGATACTTAACCATTCCCAAAGGTTTAACTCCAAAAAATTTACCTGTAGTTATTAATCCTCATGGTGGTCCCTGGTATAGAGATTATTGGGGATATAATCCTGAAGTACAGTTTTTAGCCAACCGGGGTTATGCCGTATTGCAGATAAATTTCCGTGGATCTACCGGATATGGCCGCAAATTCTGGGAGTTCGGATTTAAAGAATGGGGTAAAAAAATGCAGGATGATATAACTGATGGAGTTAATTGGTTAATCGAGCAGGGCATAGCAGATTCTCAAAGGATTGGAATTTATGGGGGTTCTTATGGAGGATATGCCACCTTAGCAGGTTTGACCTTTACTCCGGATTTATATGCCTGCGGAGTTGATTATGTTGGGGTTTCTAATATCTTATCCTGGTTTAAGGCAATACCTCCTTACTGGGAACCTATGCGAGAGATGTTCTATGAAATGGTGGGCAATCCTGAAACAGAGAAGGAACTACTGGAAGCAGCTTCCCCGCTCTTTCATGTTGATAAAATTAAAGTACCTCTTTTTGTCGCTCAAGGGGCTAATGATCCCAGAGTTCCTAAAGCTGAATCGGATCAAATAGTGGAAGCATTGAAAGCTCGAGGTATTGAAGTTCCTTATATGGTCAAAGATAATGAAGGTCATGGTTTTGCCAATGAAGAAAACCGATTTGATTTTTATCGGGCTATGGAAAAATTTTTAGGTGAACATCTCGGCGGAAGGGTAGAATAAAAAATGACAGAGAACCGTCCCCTGGTGCATTTTTTAAAGAGAATATGTCAGGATAATTTAACCAGTAAGAAAAATTTAATTATGCCTTCTTATTTGGATGGCAACACCCTTAAAAAAAGCTTGTCCAGAGAAGGTTTTTTTGCTTTAAACCTAAATATCACTACCCTTTTCGACCTGGCCAGGGATTACTGTGATGATTATATTTTAAAAAATAGATTAAAAATATTAGATAACTCTTTAGGCCAGATATTCCTGCTTCAAATATTGAAGAAGTTATCCCGGAAAAAATTGCTGGATTATTTTCGACCTCCCACCTTTTCCCCCGGAATCAGCCGCTCGATTTATTTAGCTATAAAAGAGCTAAGGATAGCAGGATTTTCTTCTCGCAATTTTCCGCACCTTGCGATAGTTAACTCCAAAAAGAGCGAAGGCCTGCTTAATACAATGCGGGAGTATGAGAAAACATTAAAAGAGCAAAATTATATTGATGAGGCGGATATCTATCTTCAAGCGATTAAACATAAGAAAAAGAGCCAACCGGAAAAGGAGTTATTCATTGTGACCTCTAATATCGAATTAAATTATCTTGAGGAAGTCTTTTTTCGAAAGATTATACTGCCGGGAACAAAGGTTATCTATTTACCCACCCCAAGAAACTTAAAAAAACCCACCTCTTTTTATTTTTCTGAGTCCTACAAAGAAGAAGAAAATTATCACAAAAAATCGTTCACCCTCGATTATTTATACGATATAGATAAAATGCCATCCAATCTACCCGGAAAATTTCATATTGAGTTAATCCAGTCTCACGGAGAATTTAATGAAGTAAAAACGATCATCCGAAAGATAAAATCCCAAAATATTCCTTTAGATGAAGTGAGTATTTTTTATACTGTGCAAGAACCATATTCCCAATATTTCTATCAGCTGTCCAGACAATATTCTTTAAATATTACTTTTGGCAACGGGATAAGCATTAAAAATACCTCTCCGGCGAAACTATTTTTTGCCCTAATTGATTGGATACGAGATAATTACAGTATAGCAAAATTATACTTTTTGCTAACCGGGGGTAATTTTGAGTTTAAAAACCAGCAGTCGAATACGGATATACCTACTCCCCAACGAGTGGCTTCATTGTTGCGCAATTCTCCGATTGGGCATAAAAGGAATCGATATATCAAGGGATTAAATTTAAGTATAAAACAGTTAAAAAGAGAGATTGAGCAAGTATCCGAATACAGGCAAGAGGGATATCGCAAAAAGATAAAAGACCTTTTTTGGATTAGGGAATTTATAAGCCAAATTTTCCATGAATTACCTCAAGAGAATTTTGATTATACTATCTCACCAAAGCAGATTGCCCTAGGGCTTATAAATATTGTTACTAATCACAGCAAAATAGATGAAGATAATAATTTAGATGAAGAAGCGATAAAAAAGATAAAAGAGAGGTTAACTGTTTTAATAGAAAATGATTATCCCCTTCCCAATATACCCGTAAATGAATCCCTCACCCTAATAACTGACTTAATTAAAAATGAAAGGGTTAATTGTTCGGAACCGAGAGGAGGCTGTCTGCATACTGCCAGCTACAAAAAAGGAATTTGGCTTAACCGCCCTTATAATTTTATTGTAGGAATGGATTCTGCAAAATTTCCCGATTCAGCACACGACGAATCTATTTTACTGGATACCGAGAAAAAAAACAGCGGCCGCATTAATCCCAACAAAGAAAAAGGCAAAGAAAGCCGATACAAGATGCTTCAATTGCTTACTTCCCTTAAAGGTAAAATTATTCTTTCCTATTCCCGTTTTGATACTCAAGGCAATAGGGAATTAGCCCCATCGAGTTTAATACTGCAGTTATACCGTTTAAAAACCGGGAATAAACAGAAAGATTATTCTGATTTTTATAAAAGCTTTAAAAATACCTCTGGATTTATTCCTGGCAAGCTTAACGAAATCCTTGATTCCGCAGATTGGTTCTTATATTCTGCAAGACATAACTTTTTGGATATCGCTCCCCTTTTTAAGCACCTTTACCCTACCCTATCCGAAGGTTTTGATGCCGCCCGACAGAGAGAAAAAGAAGAGCTTAACTGCTTTAACGGAAAAATAAAAGTAGACCCTAAACAGGTAGACCCCCGTCTTAACCGAGGATTGATGGTGTCAAGTTCCAGATTGGAATTGATTGCTTTTTGCCCTTATCTATACTTTTTAAAATATATTCTAAAAATAAAACCACCTCAAGAGATGATTGAAGACCCGGGTGTATGGCTGGACCCTTCGGAAAAGGGAATTCTATTTCATCAAATTTTCGAGAAATTTTATAAAAAGTTAAAAGAAATATCACCGGCTGAAACCTTTATTCCACCATCTTATAAGAGTCATTGGCATATCTTAGAAGAGATTGCTCTTTCCCAGCTGGAACAAAAAAGAAAGAGGTTAGCCCCTCCCAATAATCTGCTTTACCAGCATGAAAGCAAAGAAATATTGGATTCCTGCCGGTTCTTTCTACATTGCGAAGAAGAAAAATATAAAGGAGAAATACCAACTTATCTAGAACTTGCTTTTGGCACCCGCGATAACCGGAATGAGGAATTAGGCAAGGTAAAAGCAGTGAAACTATCTCTGCCCGGCGGTAAGTCGATCAGTTTTCAGGGGAAGATTGACCGTATAGATAAATTAGATGAGAATACTTATCGTATTATTGATTACAAAACCGGGACCCCTTATGGATTTAGTCGCAGTAAATATTTTCAAAATGGGAAACAGATTCAGCATGCCCTTTATGCCTTATCTCTTAAAAAAATATTAGCTAAAGCTGAAATATCTGCCTTTCCTAAAATCCAAAAAGCGGGCTATTATTTTCCCACATTGAATGGCCAGGGCAGGAAATATTTCTATGGAGAAGAAAGAAGAAATCAGGTATTGGAAATAATCGATTTATTACTTGATATTGTTGCTCAAGGAAATTTTGCCATGATTCAAAAAGCGGATGATTTTATGTGTGCCGATTATCGGGATATCCTGGAACAAAATCAAGTGATGGAAGTAAGCGGAAAAAATGCAAAAAAATATGATGAAGAACCTGCCCTTGATAATCTGAGGAGGCTGCAAGAAAGATATGAATAATCATTTCCCCAAAGAATTAATTGACCAGAAAGCTCGAGAAAAAATTATTAAAGAAATAAACCGTAATATTTTGGTCGAAGCAAGCGCCGGGTCAGGTAAGACTTCCAGCCTAATTCACCGTATGGCTGCTCTGATCAAATCGGGAAAATTCAAGGTGGATGAAATTGCCGCCATTACTTTTACCAGGAAAGCGGCTATTGAGTTAAAAGAAAGGTTCCAACAAAAAATTGAAGACAGTTTTAGGAAAACAGAAGACGAAAAAGAAAAAGGTTATTTAAGAGAAGCCCTTTCTAATCTGGAACAGTGTTATCTGGGGACTATTCATTCTTTTTGCGCCCGTCTGTTAAGGGAAAGGCCGATTGAAGCCGGACTTGATCCGGAATTTACCGAGCTTGATGACCTTGATGATACTTTATTAAAAGAAGAAGCCTGGGAAAGATATCTGCTTAATCTTAAAATAGAAGAATCTCCTTCTATGATACATCTGGAAGAATTGGGTATAAAACCCTCCGAACTTGCGGATTGTTATAAAACGGTATGTACTTTTCCGGAGGTTAAGCCCGCCTTTCAGGCATCACCAAAACCGAATTTAAAAGAAGCTATCAAAGAGATTATATCTTTTAGCGATGAAGCCAACCAATATATCCCGGATGAAGAACCGAAAATGGGTTATGATAAATTACAGGAAGCAATCTTAAGCGTAAAGAGAATGAAGGGCTTTTATGATTATATTAAAGAAGATTATAATAAGATAAAATTATTGGAAAATTTTTCCAAATCAGAAAAAGTTACTCTAAACCGATGGACTTCCAAGGAAAAGGCAAAAGAGTATAGAGATTCCCTTGTTTTAGAACTTCAAGAAAAAGTTATTAATCCGACACTTAAGCAATGGCGGGAATACTGCTACGCCGATACTATCAAATTTGTTCTGCCGGCAGTAGAATATTATCACGAACTACGCCGGAGGGTTTCGATGCTTAATTTTCAGGATTTGCTCTTAAAGACCTCCTGTCTGTTAAGGAATTACCCCGATGTACGCCAATATTTTCAGCAAAAATATAAATGCCTGCTGGTAGATGAATTTCAGGATACCGATCCTATTCAGGCAGAAATAATCTTTTATCTTACCGGCCGGGATGTTTATGAAAAAAACTGGCAGAAATTAATACCACGCCTTGGTTCCTTATTTGTGGTGGGAGACCCCCAGCAGTCCATTTACCGATTTCGCCGGGCTGATATAGCTATCTACAATCTGGTAAAAGAGCTGATTGAAAAAAGCGGAGGAGAGGTTTTAAAATTGCAGGCCAATTTCCGCTCGCTACATTCTATCGGTTCTTACCTCAATCCCATATTTGAAGAGTTATTTTCAAGCGGTCAGGGAAAATTCCAGTCCGTATATTCACCGATTCAGACCGTTTGGGAGGATAATCCTCAATATCTTTCCGGGGTAAAGCAGCTGATTGTTTCTAAAGAGAGCAATAAAAATAATACTATCAGGCAGGATGCCCAATCTATTGCCAGAGTCATTCGAGATATGGTCGATAAAAGATTTAAATTAGTGCGGACAGAAGAAGAGATAAAGGCGGGGGCTTCTACATCAGCCACCTATAAGGATTTTATGATTCTTTTGCGCTACAGAAGCAGGATGGAT
>Ga0315541_1004448_pt1 | contig 10256 bp, 11 predicted proteins | sample SalMarSW160190MG_FD_203095 | JGI IMG/M metagenome (GOLD analysis project Ga0315541, IMG submission 203095) | Salt marsh sediment microbial communities from the Plum Island Ecosystem LTER, Massachusetts, United States - Salt Marsh Sediment SW1601-190 ...
TCACTCATTCTCATTGCAGCCATTCCTCCTTTGCTATAAGTGTGGTTCTTACGCCTGTCTCACATGCTGAGTGGCACAATGGGGTGGGGCAGAATTGAGTACCAGGCGTGCGGTCAAGATGAAAGTCCTTTGTTGATTGTGTCGGCAACTCTTGGGAGTCGGCGCCGCCCATCATCCCCGAGTCGGCCTCGACGGAGATGGGGTGGAGGTCGCAGCGGGCGAAGATGCGCTGGTAGGCTGTGAGTATCCGGGGGTAGAAGGCATCCAGGCCAGCGGCGTCCGCGTCGAGGCTGTAGGCGTCCTTCATACGGAACTCGCGCACGCGCAAAAGTCCCCCGCGCGGGCGGGGCTCATCTCGCACTTTGGTCTGGATGTGATAGATGACGCGAGGCAGGTCGCGGTAGGACTGCACCTCTCGCCGCGTCAGTTCGGTGACTACCTCCTCGTGGGTCATGGCCAGCGCGTAGTCGCGGCCGCTCCGGTCTCGTACCCGCATCAGCGCCGGCCCCACGCTCTCCCAGCGACCTGTTGCCCGCCATAGTTCGGCCGGGTGCAGGACGGGCATCAGCATCTCCTGCGCGCCGAGCGCGTCCATCTCCTGGCGCAGGATGGCCTCAATATTGCGCGCCACGCGCCAGCCCAGCGGCAGGTAACTGTAGAGGCCAGCACCCAGGAAGCGCACCAGCCCGGCGCGGAGCGCCAGTTGGTGGCTGACCAGTTCAGCGTCGGCGGGTGGCTCCCGTAGCGTGTGCCCAAAGAGTTGTGATATTCTCATCAGTTCACCTCCTCGAAGAGTAGCAGACGAGAGAAACGAAAAATAAAACCAGCCTCCGGGGGTCGGCAGGCTGGCAAGTCGGACAGATGGCTGGCGATGCCCGGGCAGCGCTAACCGAACCCCTGAAACGGGTACGGCCGCGGGCTGCTAGGGACAGGGAATGTATAACCTATCATCGCGCCATTCTTACCTCACCGGATTTATGTTAGCACAGGACGCGGTACCTGTCAAACTGTCCAGATGGTCAGGGGCGGTGTATAATACGGGCCGCTATGGATAGACCGCCATCGGGCCGGCACCAATTGTCGTTGGGGGTAATGAGCGAGGGGGAGCAGATGCTACAGACTGCCGTCGAGGCGGCCCGGCGGGCCGGTCGGGTGCTAGCTGAGCGTTACCCGGCCGTGCGCACGCTCACCGTCAAGGGGTACCGCGATATTGTCACCGATGCTGACACCGCCGCCGAGGCCGTCATCCTTGACCTGATCCGCGCCCGCTTCCCTGACCACACCATCATCTCCGAGGAGGCGGGGGGCAGCGAGATCAGGGGGGACTACACGTGGATCGTGGACCCGCTCGACGGGACGACCAACTATGCGCACCGTGTCCCCGTTTTCGCCGTCTCCATCGGCGTGCTGGAGCGGGGTGAGCCGCTCATCGGCGTGGTCCACGACCCGTTGCGCCATCAGACTTTCCTGGCCGAGCGAGGAGAGGGCGCCAGACTCAACGGCGCGCCGATGCAGGCCAGCCGTGTGGCGCATCTGCGCGATGCGCTGGTGGGGCTGGATTGGGGGCACAGTGACGAGGTACGCGAGCGGATATTGGCTTACCTACACCGGATCCTCCCGCGCTGTGGCACGGTGCGCGCGTTGGGGTCGGCGACGCTGGCGCTGGCTTATGTGGCGGCGGGGTGGCTGGATGCTTACCTCAACCTGGCGTTGAAGCCCTGGGATGCCGCTGCGGGGATGCTGATCGTCGCCGAAGCAGGCGGCCGGTGCAGTACACTGGAGGGGGAGCCCTATCGCGTGGATTTGCCGGGCTGCCTGGCGACGAACGGCCTCATCCACGAGGAGTTGCTGGCTGCGTTGCGTGGGTCTGATGTTCCTGCTGACTCGGGCAACTATGCCGGATCCATCTCTAAGCCCTCCAGGGCACGTAATTCCCGGTAGGTCAGCGTCCATACGCTGGACTTGAACACCTCCATCAGTCCGCCCAGGAACAGCCACGGCACCGCCACCACCAGGATGAAGATCGGTATGCCGACCGCGCCCGCCAGGATCCACGGCACTGCTCCCTCAGAGACCAGCCCGGCCAACCCGCCCACCAGGAGCGCTGGCAAACCACCCAGCACCACCCCCAGGATCAGCAGCAAGATTATGACGGGGATCATCACGATTATCCAACCGAGGCCCAGGCCAACCATGAGCAGCCACATGAGCGCCACGTCCTTCAGGTGCTGCCGCACTATGAAGTAGCCCTGACGAAGCGACTCGGTCACTCCTACCTCCTCCAGCGCGCACACTCGCCGGAAGAATTGCTTTAGCAGCGAGAGCACTGCGCCGACGAAGATGGCCAGCAGGACGAAGAGGAAGAACAGGCCAATTGTGGCAACCGTGCCGATCACCCCGGCGGCCGTACTGTCCGTAGCCCACAGCAGCAGCGGGGCGAACGCCAGCGCGGACAGCAGGATGAACACCACCGCCACTGGCAGGCCGATCAGCAGGTCAATCAGGAAGAGCCGCAACGCGGTGCGCGACCAACCCAGCCGGAACCCCTGGCACACACTGTGCTTCTCACCTGTCTCTTCGTAATCGTCCACCATCTGTATCAGCGCCGTCTCCGCCACGTAGCGAGCCACCACTGACGCGACGACCAGAATGACGATCACGCACGCCAGCACGACGCCAATGGCGACCAGAGTACCCGCGACTTGCGGTAGAATCTCCGGTATGGGGAACTTTCCGCCCGGTAAGGGAAAATCTTCACCACTGATATTGTACTGAACTTGACCCCCATTATTGCCGCCGCCCCCGTGTGCTGTGGTCAGCGCCAGGATGATGCCGAAGATCCATAGTACCCGATAGCGCCAGGTGATCTCCCAGGCTTGCTTCAAAATCTTCATGTGGTTCATTCTAGTTTGATCCTTTCGTCATTACCCTATCCGTTGCTGTCCTGGAAGCCGTGTTCTTACTTGGCGGTGAGCCCACCAACTGCCCAGCCAGCTCCAATACAGCAGGCCGATCACGGTCAGTGATACTAGATTCAGCGTGATTCCCCAGCCCAACGGCCCTCCGTTGCTCAGCAACCGCAGCATAATCCGGCCGACGTCGTTCAAGCCTGCGCCTGAGAGATTGAAGGTCTCGGCCAGCCACGGTCCTTGTTGCAGACCAGGCAGCAACCGCGCTGCCACGTCGCCTCCCAGGCCCATTCGGAGTGCACCCAGCAGCACCCCAGTCACGACGGACACTGCCTGGACGAAAGCCCAGGCGCCAAGCAGTCCCAGCGGCGCCAGTTGCCAACCGATCTCCAGCGTTCTCTGCCAGGCAGGCCGCTCAGGACGGCGTGGCAGCCGTAGCCCCACCTGCGCCACGAAGCGCTCGGGCGGCATGAGGCCCCCGGTCACGGGGCTTTCCTGCAATAGCGCCGCCAGCGCCCGCAGTCGCTCCAGTTCCGCACGGCACATCGCGCAGTGCGCCAGATGATCCTCTACCTGTCGCAATCGGCGACCCCACAACTCGCCGTCTTGGTACGCTCCCAGCCAGGCCGTTACGTGTTCGGTCATAGCCTCTCCAAATAAGGGGCCAGCGACTCGCGCAGCCGATTGCGGGCGTAGTTCAGCCGCGACATCACTGTGCCAATGGGGACACCCAGCGTGTCGGCGATTTCCCGATACGAGAGTCCCTCGTACTCCCGCAATACCAGCACCGCGCGGCTGGCCGGTGGCAATGCCAGCACCGCCTGCTGCACGCGCTCACCCCGCTCTCTGCCTTCCACCGTGGTCTCCGGTCCCTCATCTGAAGTGGCCAACGGCAGTGCGTCTATATCCACTTTCTCTCGTTCGCGGCGCAGCGCGTCCAGCGCGACGTTGGTGGCGATGCGATACACCCAGTTACGGAAAGGCGATCGAGGCCGATAACTGGGGAGATGCTGCCAGGCGCGGATGAAGGCCTCTTGTGCCGCGTCCTCTGCCAGGTTTGCGTCCCCACACATTCGGTACACCACGTTGACGACTCCCTCTCGGTGGCGGCGGACCAGTTCACCGAAGGCTCGCCTGTCTCCCTGCCGAGCCTGAGTGATCAGATCAAGTTCGGTTTCTGGTGCCAGTGCTGACCGGCTGCTCACTCCGCTGACTGCCCTTTCTATCCCTTCAACGTCCTTGCCCGCGGTTTTATTCGGAAGGGTGAGGATTGGAAATTGCAATTCGTGTTGTCTGTAGTATACTGTAATGTATTGAGAGAGGCGAATGTCCCCCTGAGCCAGGCAGATGCAGCGCGGCTAGTCTTTAGTCGAGAGAAGCCGCAGGGTCGGTCCGTGGAGGTGACGGCGATTCCCTGTTGCGTCTGAGCCAGTCGTGAACCCCGTCCGATGCAGCTCTGGCTGCGAACCTGGTAACATAGAGCAAAGGAACCCTTATGTCCAGAAAGAGCAAACGGACCAAGAAGAAGCGGACAAGCCCCCGGCCGCCGGTCAGCGGTAAACAGAAGCAATCCCACTCCATGTCCCGGCGAGACCCGGCTTCGGCTAACCCTGCCCGCTCCTGGCGGTGGATTGGCGGTATAGCCGTGGCCCTCTTGCTGATTAGCGTGGCCCTCTGGTTTACCGTGGGGCCGGGCAAAATAGGAAGGAGATCTACCTCAATGCCTGCGAATCCTGCTGACCGCAACAACATGTGCAGTGCACCCCCGGAGATGCAGATTGACCCAAACAAGACCTACGTCGCCACCATCTCGACGGGCAAAGGCGACATCGTCATCCAACTCGACGCCAGCGCTGCCCCGCAAACCGTCAACAACTTTGTCTTCTTGGCCCAGCAGGGCTTTTACGCTGGTCTGACTTTCCACCGTGTGGAGCCTGGCTTTGTTATCCAGGGGGGCGATCCATTGGGCGCTGGTAGCGGTGGGCCCGGCTACACCGTACCAGCAGAGATTCAGTTGCCCCACATTGAGGGCGCGATTGCCATGGCCCGGCGGTCAGATCAGGTGAACCCTACTCGTGCTTCCAGTGGCAGCCAGTTTTACATCACCCTGGCTCCGACGCCTTTCCTGGATGGAGCGTACACTGTCTTTGGTCAAGTGATCGAAGGAATGGACGTCGTCCAGTCTATCGCCGTCGGTGATGTGATAGAGAAGATCACAATTATGGAAGGATCGTAACTGTTATGATCCCACTGCGAGATACCATATCCGCCCGCCGCTTTCCCATCGTCAACACGGCTGTCATCGGCCTTAACGTGCTGGTCTTCCTATTCGAGGCCGTTCTGGGACCGGGCCAACTGGAGCAACTCATCGGGCTTTGGGGGCTGGTGCCGGCCCGCTTCTGGCAGATGGGTGGGCTGGGCCGTTGGTTGCCCCTGTTCACCTCGATGTTCTTGCACGGCGGTTGGTGGCACCTGATCTCCAATATGCTTGCCTTGTACATCTTCGGCGACAACGTCGAGGATCGCCTGGGGCACTTCCGCTACCTGCTGTTTTACCTGCTCGGTGGCCTGGTGGCTGGCGGCGCTCATCTGCTGGCTTACTCGGGCTCACCCATCCCGACGGTAGGGGCCAGCGGGGCCATCGCGGCTGTGCTGGGGGCCTACGTGATGCTCTTTCCGTACGCCCGCGTCGTCACCCTCGTGTTTGTATTCTACTTCATACGCATCGTCGAAATTCCGGCCTTGATCTACCTGGGTTTCTGGTTCATCTCCCAGTTGTTCAATGGCCTCTTCGCCCTGGCCGCCGCCACCGACGTGCTTCAGGCTGGCGGCGTAGCATGGTGGGCGCATGTTGGAGGCTTCGTCTTCGGGCTGGCGATTGTCCGGCTTATCTGTCCGCGTCCCCGCCGCACTTATACTGACCAGTACCGACCATGGTGAAAAGGAGGTACCAATGTCCATCCTTGACCTGTTCTGGATTTTCATCGTCATCAGCAGCCTCCTGCCGGTCATCCAGAAACGCATGCTGGAGGCGGCGCGCCTGCGGTTGATGCGCGAACTGGAGAAGCGGCGTGGCAGCCGCGTCATTGCCCTCATCCATCGCCAGGAGACGATGGCCCTGCTGGGCTTCCCCATCTACCGCTACATTGACATCGAAGATAGCGAGGAGGTGCTGCGGGCCATCAAACTGACCGACGACGATGTGCCGATTGACCTGATACTGCACACACCGGGCGGTCTGGTGCTGGCCTCTGAGCAGATCGCCCACGCCCTGTGCCGTCATCCGGCCAAAGTGACCGTCTTCGTGCCCCACTACGCCATGTCGGGTGGTACGCTGCTGGCGCTGGCCGCCGACGAGATCGTGATGGACGAGAACGCTGTCCTGGGGCCGGTGGACCCCCAACTGGGGGAGTACCCCGCTGCCTCCATTGTCAAGGCGGTGGAGCAGAAGGACGTCAACGAGGTGGACGATAAGACGCTCATCCTGGCCGATGTGGCTCGCAAGGCCATCGTCCAGGTGCAGTCGCGGTTAGAGGACATTCTATCCGATCGCATGGACGCCGAGTGCGCCGCCGAGTTGGCCAGGACGCTCTCCGAAGGCCGCTGGACCCACGACTACCCCATCACCGTCGAGGAGGCGCGGAAACTGGGGCTCTCTGTCAGCACCGAGATGCCTGAGCAGGTCTACAAATTGATGACCCTCTACCGCCAACTTGGCCAACGCCGCCCGTCGGTGCAGTACATCCCCGTGCCCTACCATCCCAGCGGAGGGAAGAGGGGAGCCAACAACCAATGATCAAATGAAGGCCCGTGCCCTAGGTGTTTTCCTGCTTGCTCTCATCGTTCTCCTGCTCGGCTCGGTACTGACCTTTGAACTCTACCACGCTGACCGCATCTACCCCGGCGTGTGGGTGCGGGGCGTGGACGTGGGTGGGAAACGACCCGGGGAGGCATCCGCCGCGCTGGAGGACGGCCTGGGGCTTGATGCGCCGCTGGTGACGCTGCGCGGGCCGGACCGCTCCTGGCCCGTCCATCTCACCGACCTGGGCCTCTGGCTCGACCCACAGGCCACGCTATCATCGGCCTATCAGTTGGGGCGTGACGGTTCCTGGGCGGACAACCTGGTGACTCACCTGTGGCTGCTGGCCTACGGCAAAGAGTTTTCCCCTGTCGTCGTCTACGATGAGCGCGTGGCCCGCCTCTACCTGGAGGCGCTGGCCGATCAGGTGTATCTCCCCCCCAACAACGCCACTCTCTCCCTCGATGGCCTCACCCCGGTCATCAACCTCGCCCGACCCGGGCGTTACCTGGACGTGGAGGCGACGCTGGCGGTGCTGCCCCCGGCTGTGACCAGGCTGGCTCCCGTGGAGGTTGAACTGGTCGTCCGCGAGATTCCCCCCCCTGTCGCCGATGCTGAGCCAGCCCGTGTCGAGGCCGGGGTGTTGCTGGGTGGCCCGCTCACGCTTGTGCTGGCGGACCCTTGTGAAGGCGACCCAGGCCCGTGGGTGCTCCCGCCGGATCAACTTGTCACGATGGTGGTGGTGCAGGTGGAAGGTGGGGTGCTGCACGCTGCCCTGGACGAGGACGCGCTGCGAGCCTACCTGGAAGAGTTGGCCCCCGCACTGGTGATCGAGCCGGTGGATGCCCGTTTCCACTTTAACGAGGGGACAGGCCGGTTGGAGCCCATCAGCTCCAGCCGGGAGGGCCGCGCACTCGACGTGGGGGCCAGCCTGGTGCGCATCGTGCAGGAATTAGCGGCAGGCAATCGCTACGTCCCTCTCGTCGTGCAGACTGTCCCGTCCCGCTACCCCGATACCGCCACCGCCGAGGAGTTGGGCATCGTCGCCCTGGTGGCCGAGGGGGATTCCTACTTCATCGGCTCCCCCTCCGGGCGCGACCGCAACATCCGGCTGGCGGCGCCCAAGTTTGATGGTATCGTCGTCGCGCCGGGGGAGACCTTCTCTTTCAATCACCACCTGGGGGAGGTGAGCGCGGAGGCGGGGTACGACGAGTCCTACATCACCGCTGGCGAGCAACTGGCCATCGAGGTCGGTGGCGGCATCTGCCAGGTCAGCACAACCGCTTTCCGCGCCGCCTTCTGGGGCGGCTACCCCATCGTCGAGCGCTGGTACCACCGCTATCGGGTGGGCTATTACGAATTGATGGGCGCGGGGTTGGGGATGGACGCCACCGTCTACTCGCCGCAGGTGGATTTCCGCTTCACCAACGACCGGCCCTACCCGCTGTTGATCGAGACCGAGGTCGAGGAGGGGGCTCACCGGCTGGTCTTCCGCTTCTACTCCACTGACGACGGACGGCGGGTAGAGAAGGATGAGCCCGTGATCAGCGACGAGACTGAGCCTGGTCCGCCTATCTACCAGTTGGACCAGGAACTGAAGCCGGGGACGGTGATCCGGTGGCAGTCGGCAGTGAACGGGCTGACGGCGACGGTCGAGCGGCGGGTCTACGACGCGGCGGGCAACCTGTTCTATCACGATACCTTCGTCAGTAAGTACGCTCCCCGCCGCGCTGCGTACCACTATGGCCCCGGCTACGAGCCGCCGGAGGAAGAGGCGGAGCCATAATTCTGGTCTCGTTCTCGGTGCAAAGCGCTCCTTGGCGCTCCTGGCGCGGGAGCGGACGGGGAGAGGGCAGCGGGTGGATGGGTCGCTCCTGGGGGCGGCGCTGGCCTGTATGCCGGTGGCGGTCGCCCGGCACCTGGGGGGCCAGCCGATGGAGCGCGGGGCCGATGACCTGACCGGCGGCCTCGTCTGCTACCACGTCTACGAGACCCGAGACGGCGGGTACATGACGCTGACGGCTTTGCGATCTCTTTCTGCCCCTCGTCCTGTGTGCCTACCCGTAGGCGTCGCCGACCTTCTGAAAGCAGGCGCCCTCCTCTGGTGCAGCCTGCGCCGGGTGAAGGTACTCCTTTCATTTCTTTCACTTCTGCCGCGAAGATCGGGGAGTGGATCAGGAGTGTGTCGGGGCGGACGTCAGAGGGACACCTTCGGCGACGATGTTCCGGTAGAGGCCGAAGTGGTGTTGCTTCATGCGCTCCCATCGCTCCTGCCCGATGACGCGGGGGCCGATGAGCACGTCGTATTCCAGCGACACTCGTGCAGCAAGCGTGCTGATGGCGTGCTGAAACCGCCAGTCCTCGCTGTCCACGACGATCAGGATGTCTATGTCGGACCAGGGCTGGCTGTCACCGCGAGCCTTGGAGCCGAACAACACCGCCTGCAGGATGCGCCCCGGGTAGCGCTGGCACAGGAACTCTACGAACCTGGCAACAGCCCTGCGCTCACCGGGAGAAAGCAAAGGGGTGAGAGACTTGCTCATAGCCAGTCTCCCTCTTTCAGGGATCGCTCAATCCGGTCAACGAAGCGGTGTGCATCCTCCAGGTCGGTCCGGGCGCGGTCCAGCTCTATCGTTGTCTGTACGTCGTAATCACTGATGTGCCGGTCATCCATCACCCGCCCGTAGATGTCACCATATTCGACCTCGATGAGTCCAGGCTTGACAGAGTGCTGCCGGAAAGCGGCGATCACACCCGAATGTTTGCTGCGGAAAAGTCCTTGCGTCGCCAGCAGTGCGTTGGCGGCGTAAAAGATGGCGTAGTAGGCCCGGTTGACCGCCGATCCATAAAAGCCGTCGGCCAGGTTGTGGGCCGCCACCTCCAGCATCTGACGGGCGTTCTCAATGTATAGGGCGATCTCTTGCCTTGAGGCATGCTCTGGGATGGACATAGGCATCTCTTGTTAGCCTCTTGTTGGAAAGTATAACGGAAAACCCAGGGAAAGGCAAGTTCCTGTTTTCAGCGCCCGTAAAAGTAAACTGCCACGCCAGTCGCCAGGGCCAGTCCGGCCACGATGATCAGGCCGTAGCGCATCGTGGCCCGCAGCACAGGCCCTTCCTCGCCTCCTAACCCCACCGTGCTGCACCCAACGATGACCTTGGCCGGGGCGAACATTGAGCCGACCGCCCCGCCCGCCGTCTGCGCGGCCAGAATGATGAGCGGACTCGCGCCGACCAGCGCCGCCACGTGCTGCTGCAACCCGCCAAAGACGACGTTGGAGTTGGTGTTGGAGCCGGTCATAAACGCCCCCAGCGCGCCGATGAAAGGGGCGACCAGCGGGAAAGCCGGCCCGGCCACTCGCGCCACCCCGTTGGCCAGCAGGTGGGTCATCCCCGCGTGCTCCATCGTCACCGCCATGCCCACCATCGCCGCGATGCCGAGGCTGGAGCGCACCGCCCGCTGGACGACGGTTCGCGCCATGCGGGGCGCTGTTCCAGGTTCGTAGCGGCCTTGCCTGTGGAACAGCGCGTAGGTGACGAGGGAGGCGT
>Ga0315541_1004450_pt1 | contig 10253 bp, 10 predicted proteins | sample SalMarSW160190MG_FD_203095 | JGI IMG/M metagenome (GOLD analysis project Ga0315541, IMG submission 203095) | Salt marsh sediment microbial communities from the Plum Island Ecosystem LTER, Massachusetts, United States - Salt Marsh Sediment SW1601-190 ...
TGAAAAATTATCCCGAATTTACTGGGATTAGTAGAAAAGGAAAATTATGAATTCTATAAATTTATCTCAGATTGAAAAAAATATTAATCTATTATCCCGAACAGATCAGTTACGGTTAATTGAACGAATCCTTCGTCGTTGGCGACAGAGAGATTTAAAGGAAGAAAATTCTTTTGAACAACAACTTACTGCTATGGCAGCAGATAAAGAAATTCAAAGAGAGTTGCAAAAGATTAATAAAGAGTTTATTGTTACTGAAATGGATGGATTGCGAACAATATAATGGCAATTCAACGAGGTGAGATTTATTTTGTGGATTTGAACCCAACCAAAGGGAGAGAACAAGCAGGTAATCGTCCAGTATTAGTTTTATCTAATAATACGATTAATAAGCTTCCTCTTGTAGTAACAGTAGTTGTAGGAACGAAAGGGGAGAATATCTCGCGTGATTATCTGACCAATGTTCGCATATCTTCTTCAGATAGTGGATTGTCAATGGAAACTGTGTTTTTATGTTTTCAACTACGTTCATTAGATCCAAATAGATTTCCAGAAAGGCCAGCAGGAAAAGTTTCTGGTGAGATACTGGCGAGAATTGAAGATGCAGTTCGTTATTGTCTTGATTTATAAAAATAGTTTCAGAAGCTTTTGATTTGCCTTTGTTGTTGCATTAAAAATTAGAGAGTTCTGGTTAAATTTTTTGAATATGAAAAGATTGATGATATTGAGGAATAAAGCATTAAGAACTTTATAAAATATTTGACAAACATTTTTTTAGGAATTCTTTTTTGTCTTGTAAATAAGGTGATATTTCGGGAATATTAATTTCAAAGATAGGTTTGTTTTATAATTGTGTTAATGTCAAAATAGGGTGTTATATTATGCACAGTGCAGTCTGATATATGTTAGAATGCATTTAAGGTTATAATAAAAACCAATAAAAATTATTAGTAGGAGATTAAGATGTTAGTATATCGTGAAATAGTAGAAAAAAAAGATGATATTGTAAAAGTTACTAATCTTTTAAATAGTCTAAAAAATCAAAAAATAGAAGTAATAATTGTACCATTAGCAAAAGAAAAAACAGGAAGTTTTAAAAGCTTAAAAGGAGCTTTAAGTAAATATAGCAATCTTGATATGATAAAAATAGAAGGCTCTGCTTGGGAAAAAGCAATTGAGGATAAATATGGTAATAGTTGATGCAAATGTAATTCTTAGATATTTTCTAGATGATATAGAAGATTTAGCAATTAGAAGTAAGCACATTTTAGAAAATCTTGAAGTTTTTATTCCAAATGAGATTGTTGCTGAAGTTGTTTTTGTTTTGCAAAAATTTTATGAAGTTCCAAGAAATGAAATATCATCGCTGTTAACTGATTTAATTGAATTCGAAAATATAGATTTGTATAAAAAAGCGGTACTTATTAAAGCTTTAGATATTTACAAATCAAAGAACTTAGATTTTGTTGATTGTATTCTTTGTGCTTATAAAAAAGTAGAGAATATTGAAATAAAAACCTTTGATAAAGAACTTTTGAAATGTACAAAAAGCGATAATGTAAAATTTAAGCAGTCTAACACTCGTTCCACTTGAGCTGAAACGCAGTGCGAGATTTAATTAACGGCTATTTTGCCAGAGAAAGTTAATCTCACAATTTAAGGACATAGAACCGGACTGCGTCTCTGCCTGTCCGCCGTAAAACTTTGGAAGGCGGGCAGGTGAGCTTTGTCGTTAGACCACTTTAATATCACTCACCAATTTCATCACTTCCCCAATCGTATAAAGCGAACCAGTCACACATATCAAATCATCTTTATCAGCAAATTTCTTTGCTTTCGCAAGAGCTAAATTTATATCGTTTTCTAAAATACATTCCTTCTTGTATTTTTTTACTTCTTTTGCTAACATCATAGGTTCTGCTGCTCTGTGTGAGGACGATTTACAAATTACAAAAAGGTCAACAATACTTGAAAGCTGCTTTATCATACTTTTGAAATCTTTATCATATAAAACTCCAATAACAGCAATTAGTTTTTTGTATTTATAAATATGTTTTAGATTATAAACTAAAGATTTTATCCCATCTGGATTGTGGGCGCCATCAATAATTACTTTCGGATTATCACTAATTTTTTGTAGACGACCTTTCCATATAATTGAATTCAAGCCAGTCTTTACTTTCTCCGCATTAAGTTTTATTCCATCATTGTGAAAAAGTGCAGCGACAATTAAAATTGCAAGTGCAGTATTATCAATTTGATGTCTTCCAACTAAATTGCATTTTATGTTTCTGTAATGAATATCAAATTTTGGGATATCAATGTCATAATTTCCACCATCCTCATTTAGTCTGATATTTGAAATTTCTACTTCTTTTTTGAAATCAATAATTGGACAATCTTTTTTCTTTGCTTCTTTGATAATTGTATTCTTGGCAGTTGGTCGCATTTTACCGAGAATAACTGGAACAGTGGGTTTGAGAATTCCTGCTTTTTCTTTTGCAATTTTTGATAATGTATTTCCAAGTGTTTTTGTGTGGTCATAGTCTATATTTGTAATTGCAGTTATGACAGAGTTTACAAGGACTGTTGCATCCAATCTTCCACCCAAGCCAACCTCCATTACAACATAATCAACTTTCTCCTGTAAGAAAAGTTGAAATGCAATGCTGGTAGATATTTCAAAATATGTTGTGTCGTATTTATTATGCAAATCACGATATTGTTCATACAAATTTTTTATTTTTCCAGCTAGGATTTCTTTTTTGTTTATACGAAACCGTTCTTGATAATTTACTAAATGCGGAGATGTATTCAAACCTACTTTCAAATTGTGAGCATACAAGATGGATTCCACAGCAGCAGCGGTTGAGCCCTTGCCATTGGTTCCTGCAATATGGACTGCACGAAGCTTCTTTTCTGGATTACCAACTGCATCAAGAAATCCTTTTATATGACAAAGCTCAAGCTTTCTATCTATTGCAGTTTTTGCAAAAATTTCATCTAAAAATTCTTGGTATTTCATCTTTATCTCGTATTTCGTCCATCCCCGCGGACGCGGGGATCGCGCAGCTGGAAACGGCAAACGCTTAACGGGGAACGGCAAGGTTGACGGATACCGTAGAACAATTCGAGCAGCGCAACCGCTCAACGAAAGACCAAAGAAAACAAACAATTCAGCCACAGATTTTCACAGAGAAAAAATTATTTTAACGATAAAAATTTGGAGAGATTTTCATTTAATTAAGACAGCTTTTTTCATTTTTGATTTTTTCCCGTCAATTTCAACTTGATAGAGATAAATTCCACTGGAAACCCTTACTCCATTTACATCCTTTCCGTTCCAAATGACATCATTAATTTTTAATTTATAATTTATAATTTTTAATTTTTTTACCAATTGCCCTTTGACATTATAAATTTTAATCTCTGTGTTCTCTGTGCCTCTGTGGCAAATAGAAAAAGAAATCGTGGTAGAAGCGCTGAATGGATTTGGATAATTGGACAGCGAAAATAAATCTTCTTCTCCAAAGTCATCATCAACTGCTACATCAAAGTTGTAGAATCCAGCATCCTGTGGAATTACGCCAACAGTGATGGTGTTCAATAAGGACTCATCAGCAGAATAAATATAAACTACTCCATTATTAACCCAATCTAAGGCGTCTCCTAAATAAATGTTTCCATTAGGGTCAAATCTAACAAAGCAGCCGCCAGAAGCAAAAAGGTCATTGCTCGGATGAATTATATTCAGAGTTTGGCTGTCGTAAGCCATATATCCTTGCCCCATTCCGTCTGCAAGATATACAGTGCCATTCTCGTGAATTCCGATTTTAGTTGGAGAGCCACCAATTTCAAGAATCTCATAATCAGAATAATCGTTCGTATTTATTATGTAGACTTTCCCAGGTATATCAGCGTAATTTCCCGTGCAAACTACATGCAATCTGCCATAAGCATCCACCTCACAAAACTGTGGATTTATTCCAACAACAACTGAATCTATTACTGAGTCATCTTCCGTATCTATAATTGATATTGTGCCATTCTCAAAAGGACCAGTCCATAAATATTTTGTATTTACCACATATAATTTATTGCCATCCAGGCATAATCCTTCTGGCTCGTCTCCCACTTCTATAGTATCTGTAATCTCGTAAGTTTCAGGGTTGAAAACATAAACGGAGTTTGTTAAATAACCTGTTACAAAACCTTTGCCTCCATCTGGAAATATTGTCATCCAATATGGATTTGAACCTATTGGACAATTGATCGTGCCCAGTGTTGTCTCATTGATAAGATCAATAACCTGAATATTATGGTCACCTGAGTTGACTACATAACCAATATCATCTTTGATAAATATCTGATTAGCATAAAGGCCAAGCTGCAAGATATTGCTTGTTACTGTCCCGGTTTCTGTATCATATTTTGACAGTGTTTCGTCACCACCATTAACAATATAGACTGTTCCTGCAGATAAGGTTTGCACAAATATGCATATTAAAGCGAATACAACTATTTTTTTCATGATGTTTCTTTTTTCTTTTTTGATCTCATATAGCTGAAAGTTCGTCTCCCCGATAAGTTCCCGATCCGTTCAGGCTCGATGCCTGACCGAGACTAATATATCGGGATTTCAGCACTCCTTTTTATGTAAAATTATAACCGTCCCTTTGTAAGTTTTTGAAGCTTACTTTTGATATTTAATTTGTAATTTTGTTTCATAGTTTCTCCCTGAAGCAGGAATATTACGATATAATTCATATCTTTCATTAAACAGGTTGTTTATCCATAAGGTCATCTCAAACCCAAAATGGATTCCGAGATTTTGAGAGAATTTAGACATCAGGTCAGCTTTTTTATATTGGGAAATTTTTACAGTATTTGAAAGGTTCTCATATTGTTTACCCAGATTACTATAATTTATGGACAGAGAAAATTTAGGAATTTTGATGTTTATTGAACTGTGTATTTTGTATAATGGTCTGTATGGCAAGTAGTTGCCAAAATGGTCTGAACTTTCTGTTTTATTTCTTGGATAGAATTTTGTGCCTGATGCCGTGAAGGAGAGCCAATCAAAAATTGGAAGATTAAGGCGTCCTGAAATGCCGGAGACCCGTGCCTCTGCGAGATTCTCTGGCTTCCATATTCCATGTGGAGAACTTCTATACCAATAGATAAGTTTACTAACCTTATTTGAAAATCCAGAGATAGAAATGTCCATAAAGTTTGGATTCCAATTTAATTTCCCATCAAATCCATAGGATTTTTCCGGCATTAAGTTTGGATTTCCTTGTACGCGTGGGTCTCCTTTCCAGAAAAGCGTTGTAAACTCCGGCATCCGATACGAAGTTCCATAACCCATTGATAGAGATAGGTTATCAGAAAATTTTGGCAATATATCTAATCCCAATTTTGTGGAAACTATACTTCTGTCCTCTAATATCTTATCCAATCTTATGCTTGGATATGCGACAAATTTACACCATCTGTTTTTAACAGAAGATTTGCTAAGGTTAGAAAAGCTAAAGGTGGTGCGTTGTTTTTTGGGGATTGAAACTGCTTTATTTAACAGATTATCATATCTGTAACTCTCCACTCGCAAGCCAATTCTGAAGTTTGTGCTGTAAAACTTTTTTTCCCAATTAAAGTCAATTTGATTATCAAATAAATCCGCAGCATTTCTGGAATTATACTTATAATTAGGATGCGTTTCCAAATTCTTGTAGTGATTTTTTTGCTTTTGATAAAAACTTTTTAGATTTACCTCGTATTCGTTATGCATCAGGTGCGTTTCGTTCTTGAATTGACAGATTTCTGCAGATGCTTTTGCGTTTTCATAATAGATATAATAATTGATTTGTCCGGGAGTTCCTTTTTCTATGTTTTGCAAGAATGCAGAGAAATAGGTTGATAAGTCATTATTTATTTTGGTATCAGTTTTTATCATAAGTGATTTTTCAATGCTTCCGTTATTTTTGCGTTTTACTTTTTTTTGCTCATATTTATTGTAATACTCAAAATCGTTTTTTGCTTTTTGAAGATTTGCATTAACAAGTATATTTGTCCCTTTTATCGGAAACCGTCCAAGATAATTCCCTTTGTATTTATTCCAGCTGCCAGAAGTAAACACAAGGGAATTTTCTTTTAACATTTGCATGGGAGACTTTGTTATAATATTTATAACTCCGCCAATTGCTGCATCACCTGCAATAGCAGAAGCATTGTTACGAACAATTTCTATTCTGTCAACCATCTCCATAGGTATTTGCCCAATATTAAATGAATTGCTTCCAGCAGTATTAATTCGTATGCCATCAATCATTACAGCAACCTGTTTACTGCTGCATCCATTAATAGAAATGACCTTTTCGCCTGAGGAGTTTTCTTGAATAACCATTCCTGTTTCTGCCTCCAATCCGACGAGTAGGTTAGGTGAGTTTATTCTTTCCGATTTTACAATTTCCACATTTTGAGAAAGTCTGGTAAGAGTGCTTATTCTTTCACCTTTTACCCGGATTCCAGAAATCTCTATTGGCTCAATTTCCAATTTTATCAAAAGTTCACTTGAAATATTTGGTGAAATTTTTATCACCTTTGTTTTGTATCCGATAGAAGAGATTTTTAATTTACCTTCTTTTTCCGAACTTTCTAATGAAAAATATCCATTTTCATTGGATAAAGTTATCTGATTATATGGCAAGAATTCAATTTTTGCGAATGGAATCGGGTTATTTTCTTTTTTGCTGATAAGCCTTCCTCTAATCTCTGATAAGCAGATACTTGGTACAATTAAGATTAAAATCAAAATGAATACCGACCATACTTTTAACTGATTAGCGACCTGAAACTTGAAACTTGTCCACCAAAGGTGGATCTCAACCCGAGGCTGATGAGCCTCTGGCTCACGCCTCAGGCGGAAAACTTGAAACTTGAAAGATGCAAATTGACGCTTATTTTTCATAATCATACACAATATTTGGTTTCTCTGTAAAAGGGTTATTCACCACTCTTACAGGCACCTGATAGATTTTTGATAATTGCTTTTCATTTATAACTTCTTTAACTTTACCGAAGTCAGCAATTTTTCCTTTTTCTATAATCAATATCTTTTTACAAAATTCCGCAGCAAGATTTATATTATGCGAAACTGAAATGATTGTCTTTTTCTGTTCTAAATTAAGTTTTTTTAGTATTGAGAAAATTTTTATTTGATGATGAATATCCAGATGTGCAGCAGGCTCATCAAGAAGAAGAATGTCTGTGTCTTGATTTAGTGCTCTTGCGAGCATTACAAGTTGAAATTCACCTCCGCTTAGTTCAGATAGGCGTCTATTTGCTAAATGAGATAATTCCAGTTTCGTAAGTGTATTTTTTGTTGCTTTTTCATCAGATTTCCTGAAATTTTGCCAGAATCTGAGATATGGGAATCTTCCCATCATAACAATATCCCTCACATAAAAATCAAATTCATAGTAAGACTGCTGTATAACAACAGCAACCCTCTTTGCTATTTCAAATTTTTCATAGTTACCTATAAGTTTGTCGTCAAGTAGAATTTCGCCTTTATTGCTTTTCAGAAATCCACTTAAACATTTTAATAAAGTAGATTTTCCAGCACCATTCGGTCCGATAATTCCAATAAAGTCATGTTTTTTAATCTCTAAGGAAATATCCTTTAACACGAAATCTTTATTATACTTGAACGAAAGATTTTTAATTTTTATCATATTTTATTTCTAAACCACGAATTTACCCCGTGAAATATTTTATCTGTTTGTCAACTTACCACTTTTCTTGATAATTATTTCACGGGGCAAGCACAAACTATCCCGAACAGAAAATGAAAATTTTATAAATATTCCGCCATCGTCACGGAGTGGTCCCTGACGGCTCCTTTTACCGTCCACTCGTCTGGGCGTAGCCCGTCTTGGCTCGAGCCAAGCCGAGACAGGCCATCCGAAGCACGGCGGAGTCGTCACGGACCATTCGGTCTCGGCGCCCAGACGGGTCCATGACGAAAATCCAATATAATAGCTCGTGAAAGTTTGTGCATGTTCGTGGCAAAAAAGTTGACAAACTCCTACTATCCAAAAAAGTTGACAAACTCCTACTATTTTAGTATGTTTTAGATAAAGAATTTAAAAGGAAATAATCATTATGAAAATTTCTATTAATGCTGACTATATCTTGCGTGCTATGTATGAACTGGCGACAGTTAGCGACAAGCAAGCAATTTCTATTTCTAAAATTGCAAATGAAAAGCACATACCTCGTAAATATCTTGAAAAACTCTTTGTTAATCTGAAGAAATATGGAATTGTGAAATCTATTCTGGGCAAAAATGGTGGATATATTCTTGCTGATAAACCTGAGAACATCACTATGAAACAGATTATTAAAGCTGCCGAAGGACATATTAGTATCCATAACTGCAGGGATCGTCGGGTTGATATGTCCTGCGAATTTTTCGAAAACTGTGTTTTTAAAGATTTTTGGAATAAATTTAATACACATATTAATGATTTCCTTAATTCATATACACTTGCCAGCTTCTTGAAAAATGATAGTTAGCCACGATCCCCAATTAAATTGGGGACACGAACTAACACGAACAAAAAAAATTTAAATTAATTAAAGTTTGTGCCAGTTCGTGTTTACCCCGTGAAATAAAAGTATATGAAAAGTGTTAAACAATGGGGTCTCGGAGCTGGCGGATCGGAGTGAAAGATGAACATTTATGTCTCCAAAAAACGGGACACAAAGGATAATGAAAATGGCGTTGTAAGCATTCCCAAGCTGGGGCTTGGGAATGAGAGTTTATAATTCGTAATTTTACATTTGTCTCTGCGTTCTTTGCGTCTCTGCGGTGAGGTATTTACATATGAAAAATAATGAAGTTTATTTAGACTGCTGCAAGACTTCCAGATTAGCACCTGAAGTTTTGAAAGCAATGATGCCATATTTAACAGATAAATTCTGGTATCCAGGACCTTTTACAAGTATCGGGACTGAGATTGCAGAAGTAATTGAGAATTCGCAAAAAACAATTGCTGACTCTTTAAATGCTGAGCCAAAAGAAATCATTTTTACTTCTGGTGGTACTGATGCAAATAATATTGCAATCAAAGGAATTATGTATGCTAACAAAGATAGAGGGGAACACTTCATTACTTCAGTGGTTTCACATCCGGCGGTTTTGGCAGTCTTCAGTGCATTGGAAAGAGAGGGTTATGAAGGCACATACATTTCGGCAAATCGGGATGGTTATTTGAATTTAGAAGCATTAAAAGAAGCTATAAGAGACGATACAACTTTAGTGGCATTTACTCATGTAAATCATATTTTGGGCACTATACAACCAATTGAGGAAATAAGTAACATTTTGAAAAAAGCGGGTCACAAAATCTATCTTTTTTTAGATTCCTGCGAGGCATATACGAAAATTCTAATTGATGTAAAAAAGCTTGGAATAGATGCACTTTCCATTTCTGGGCATAAATTCAATGGACCCAAAGGCGTTGGAGCTTTATATCTAAATAAGGGGACCAAGATTGTTCCAATTCAACATGGTATTACTCGTCTGCATCGTCTTAAACCTGGTTCAGTGAATGTTCCAGCCGTAGTTGGAATGGGAAAAGCTGTTGAACTCGTATTTAAAAATTTTGGTGTGCAGATTGCAAAGTATCGCAAATTACAGAAACTTCTTTATGATGAGATTTTCAAGAGAATTCCAGATGTGTACCTGAATGGTCCGCCTTTGGGAGAACGAAGTCCAACTCATCTAAATATTTCTTTTTCCTTTATTGAAGGTGAAGCGATAATGATGATGTTGGATTTTGAGAAAATCTATGTTGAAACTGGTGCAGCGTGTGCTTCGCAAAATCTTCAGCCAAATTATATCCTGACACAAACAGGCAGAACACCAGAAGAAGCAAATGGGTCAGTTCGCTTCACAATGGATAGATTTGTTACAGAGGAAGGGATTATGCGGGCAGTTGATACTTTAGAAAAAGTTATCAAAGAATTACGAAGGAGAAGTCCATTAGGAAAAAATTAGCCACGAACTACACGAACTTACACGAACAAAAAAAATTGATAAAAAGTTAGTGAATGTTCGTGTTTATTAGTGGCAAAAATAGATTATAAGGTTAAACATTATGGAAAGCAAAATTATCTATAAACAGGTAAGTTATTTAATTAAACCGGCTTGCATTGAAGTGAAGAATCACCTTGGAACGGGACTACTG
>Ga0315541_1004451_pt1 | contig 10253 bp, 4 predicted proteins | sample SalMarSW160190MG_FD_203095 | JGI IMG/M metagenome (GOLD analysis project Ga0315541, IMG submission 203095) | Salt marsh sediment microbial communities from the Plum Island Ecosystem LTER, Massachusetts, United States - Salt Marsh Sediment SW1601-190 ...
TGGATCTGCGCAACCGGTCCATGAATTTGAAGCATTCATCTTGATCCGACTCCGGCATGATCACGCAGAATTCATCACCTCCATATCGAGAGACGACGTCGATCGACCTCACGGTACGGTTAAGAAGCTCTCCCAATTGCTTCAAGACCTGATCTCCCGCTTGATGTCCATATGTGTCGTTGTAAGCTTTGAAATCGTCTATGTCGAAGATAACCAGGGCCAGTTTTCGGCTGAATCTTTTAGCTCTGAAGACCTCCTCGGTCAGACGTTTGTAGAAGTAGCGGTAATTATAGAACCCGGTCATGCTGTCCGTATAGGAGAGCTCTTCAATGGTTCTGTAGTGCTTGATGTTCTTATAGGTGATCCCAAGCATGCTGATTAGAATTGCCAGAATCTGCAGCTCTATCTGCTGGTATTTGGATCCATCCGATTTTTCCCCCAGCAGGACCAAGCCAAATCGGTCATAGGTGAAAGAAAGCTTCGCCCCGATCTGAAAACCGGCGCCCAGCAATCTCCTTAGGACCCCCTCTTCAGATAATTTGCGCATTTCATAAAGAGACCACAGCTCTTTCTCGTTTCTGATCCAACCATAGAGACCCTTTCCCTTTTCGATCCTGAGATCGACAAGGTCACCCGACGGGGTGCCAAACGAGTACTTGGCAACAATATCGTCGGTCTTCTCTTCTGGCACCATTATCATCACGGATTTAGCTCCCAGATGATCCTGCATCATCCTGGAAAAGACTGAGAAGAGTCTCTCCTCCTCCAGTATAGAATAGAGATTGTTTACCATCCCGAAGACCGCATTAAGGTCAAATATTTTTCTTTTCAAGTCTTTGTTCAATATTGACAGATCCGATCTGGATCGGTTCGAATTGGTGGCAAACTCCTTGTCCATCCCCTTGAGCTTTGCCAACAAGTCCTCTTTTTGGAAGTTCAAAGCAAGCTGATGAAAAATCATGTTGGCCAATCTGCACTCTGCCGGGTCTAATCCTTGATCGCTTTTCAGAAGCGCAAATCCCCACACATCCAGATCGGTTCCCAAAGGGATGATGAAATTAAACTCGCATTCCTTTTGCAGCGACCGCAAGACCGGAGGCATTCTGAAAGAGTCCACCGATTCCAAATCAGTCAAGCCGTCCATCGATTTCAAAACTGATACAAACTCGCCGTTTCGCTTGAAGGACAATCTCCTCCGTCCGGGGAAGGACACGTTGCTGGCCGTTATCATCCTGTAGGTGTTTTCCTTCTTGGCAAAAAACAGAAACTCCTCTGAATTGAAGAACTCTTTGAAAAAAAGCTTAATTCCGGACGAGAAATTCGCGCCCTTTTTAGGAGAAAGAGAAGCTCGGCATATCTGAGTGGCCAGCTGGCTCAATTCTAAAAATCTCTCCCTCTTTGTACCCTGCTCTTCGATCAAAAGATCGCAGCTTTTCTCCTGTTTCTTGAAAGCCCAAAAAGCCCATCCCCAGGAGAAGAGGATGACCAGGAAAGCTGAACTTAGTTTAAGATACAGCCGTAGATCGACCAGAAAGAGTAAGAAGAAAAGAGCTGTAAAGAGAAAAACCCCAGCGAGGAAAATCAGAGACTCCTTCTTATTATGGTCAAGATTAAGCATATTTGTACCTGTCGCTCGGAAGACTGATTTGTTTCTTCCTGCCTATTATACTTCTATCGGCTTTTCGGAGGCCTTGTGTAGTGTGGTTGTAAGATAAATCAGCTTTTGAGTTTAAGGGAGGGAGGAGGGAACGGAGTGGGAGTGATTGTTCAGAAGTTACAGCTCTTGATCTGATCTACAACTCTAGCCCAAGTCTTCAAGTTCATAAAGAGCTACAGAGGAAAAGACTATCCCTGCGGTTTCGGTTCTCAATCTTCGCAGCCCCAGGGTAATGGGAATAGCCCCCAGGTCTTTGGCTTTCGAAAGTTCTTCGTCGGTGAATCCTGCTTCCGGACCCACCATAATTGAAACCCTGCGTAAACGATCCTTTCGATCTCTCAATCTCTTTTTTAATTCACCACATTCTCTCAGACTTTTTGCCCCCTTTTCCAGGCTGGCTATCAAGGATAGATCAAAGGACTTAATCTTGGGAAGAAAATGGTCAAACCCGATGGGGTTTTGCACATCTGGCAGAACTGATCTCAATGATTGCTTCATGCTGGCAATGGCCAATCTTGTCCATCTTTGGGTTTTCCGTTTTGCGCCGGCGGATGTCGAGCCATCCTCCTCAGTAATCTTGCCCATCCTGACAACAGTGTTCTGTGTTAAGATTGGCACAATGGTGGAGACTCCGATCTCCGTGGCCTTTTCTATCAAAAAATCCATCTTCATTCCTTTGCAGATGGCTTGAGCTAAGGTCAAATGAACCATGGGCTCATTTTCTCTTTTTTTCTTTGACAGGATTTTGCCTTCCACACAATCCTTACCCAAATCCAGAATCAAAACCTTGTACTTCATTCCACACCCATCCACCACGTCGACAGTCTCTCCCTTTTTATGCCTCAACACCGTGACGATATGCTTCGCCTCTTCCCCCACGATCTTCAGGCTATCTTTCTTTACGTTTTCAGGATTCACATAGAAGTTGGTAATCATGTCTACTTGGAGTGCAAACCTTCAGGCTTGCCGGGGGTGGGACGGGATGCGTCCCTAGACCTGGTGTTGAACTTGCATCCGATTAATCTGCTCAGGGGCTAAACTCCCAACGTTTCCCTCAATTTATCAAAAAAGCTCTTATCTCCTTTTGGCGGCTTCAAGTTCTCCTTCTCGGCAAGCTCTTTTAGAAGTTTCTTCTCCTCTGAGCTCAGACGCGTAGGAACCCATACCACCACCCGCACCAACTCATCTCCCTTGCCATAGCCGTGAAGATGAGGGATTCCCTTATTCCTGAACTTGAATATCTTTCCGGATTGGGTTCCGGGTGGTATCTTCAAATTCGCATTTCCATCCAGGGTGGGAACCGCAATCTCGTCCCCCAAAGCGGCCTGAGTAAAGCTCAGCGGGATTTCGCAGATGATGTGATCCTCGTGCCGCCTGAATGTGGGATGGTCCTCCTCCTCAATCAAGACTATGACGTCTCCGGCAGGCCCGCCTCTTGGCCCCACATTTCCGCCCCCACGCAGCGGGATGTAGTTTCCTGTTGCCACCCCGGGGGGAACCTTCACGTTCATGGTGCTTGCCCCTTTGACCCTACCCTGCCCACCACACTCAGGGCAGACCCTATCGATGACGGAACCTTCACCCTGACAGACGTCACAGGTGGTAACGGTGGCAAATTGTCCGAACAGAGAACGGGAGACCCTTCTCACCTGTCCGGCGCCACGACATTGAGGACACTCCCTTTTGGAGCTTCCTCTCTCCGCGCCGGTGCCGTTGCAGGCCTCGCATTTTTGCATTTTCTTCAGCTTGATTTTCTTCTCCACCCCGGTGGCTATCTCTTCTAAGGTGAGCTTAAGTCTGATCTGCAAATCCTGTCCTCTTGGGCGTCCTCTTCGGGTTCGAGTGGTGGTCCCGAAAAAATCGTCAAAAACGCTTCCGAAGCCTCCGAAATCTCGCATGAAAGCTCGCAAGGCATCGGAAAGACCGAAGCCCCCGAAATCGAATCCTTCGAATCCCCCCGCACCGGTCACGCCGGCATGACCGAATCGGTCGTATCGTGACCTCTTATCCGGATCTTTCAAAACCTCGTAGGCTTCCGTAGCCTCTTTGAATCTCTCCTCTGCCTCCTTGTTTCCCGGGTTACGGTCAGGGTGGTGCTGGAGGGCAAGCTTACGGTATGCCTTTTTTATATCATTCTCCGAGGCGCCTCTGTCTAGTCCTAATACCTCGTAATAATCACGCTTTGGCATATTCTCGATCTCTCTTCTCGACAAATCCTACAACGGCGGTCGAGGAATTATCTAAACCACAATTTCAACCATCTGCTTCTATCTGCATCTCAATCACCATTATCGGCAAATATCATTTTACAGATTATTACCTCTCCAACATACGATTCTTCGCTGTTTTTCAATATATCTCCCGCAATTTTCTCTGTCAACACTTAATTAGAGCGGTTGTGTCTCGTTCTCCCGAAATCCCGGCGATTTGACTGGATCGTAAGAGCTTGGATCCCTTGACGTTGACCTGACAGCATTAGATTCTTACTGAAACGAAAAACGACTGCTCAATGTAGGGTTCCCTTTTCATCTGTTTCTGATTTGTCACCTGAACACAAGAATCCTCGGCAAGACACAACATTTTATCTTGACTTTTTCGGTTCCGAAGTTAAATTGTAGGTAGGTTGTAGGCTTCGAAGCTTAAGGGGCTTGATTTGATGAAAAACTCTCTCAGAATGAATCCTCTCATTCCCTTGCTCGTATATTCTACTGTATGTCCGATAAAACAAACATAACCAAGTTAGGAGGTGCTTCATGCACAGAAAGGTCATACTCTTTCTCGTAGTTCTTTTCGCCCTGGTGCTAAGAATTGAGGCGGTCTCTCAGGATTCGCTGAGGGTGGCGGAAAGAATCGCGGAGTTGAAGCAGATAATCGCAGAATGCGAAGATCCGCTCAAAGTCCCGCCCGGAGTATTCAAAGAGATCAAAATCCTGGAAGGCGTAGAGCCGCGCCCCGACTTCAAAACAATAAGAGGGATAAAGGCTGAAGGATTGGTGCACATATTTGTTGACGCTTATGTATATCCGCACATCCAGGCCAACTTCGACCAATTCGTCGTCGATCTTGAATTCGAGGGCTACACGGTCTTGGTAACTCAGGCCGTCACCGAGACTCCGGAAGACATCCGGGCGATTTTGCAGTCGGAATATTCCTCTGGATTGGTGGGAGTCATTCTGGTGGGAGAAGTCCCCGCTGCCTGGATAGAGCTTTATCCCATGACACACAATTACCGCTCCCACTTTCCCACGGACTACTTCTACATGGATTTGGACGGAACCTGGGACGATGACGACTCCGACGGCTTTTACGATGATTTCTCCGGCGACATGGAGCCGGAAATTTGGGCGGGAAGAATCACTCCCTCATTTTGCACATTTGGGGATGAGGTGGAGATGCTTAATCACTACTTCGCCAAAAACCATGCCTATAGAACCGGCAGCATGAGCCTCCCCGACCGGGCTCTGGGTTACATCGAGATACCCTGGTATGTTCCCCGTCTTGATTACGCCTACGACGACGTGGACATAGTGATAGACGAAAACACCACCACCGCCCTAGACTACAAAGATATGCTGCAGGAAGGATATGAGTTTGTGCACCTCTTGTCCCACTCATCCCCCTGGGGAAGCACGTTCTTCCTGGAGGATGACGAGTGGGGCGGCGGAAGCGTTTTCAGCTATGATATGGCTCATGTTAACCCCGAAGCCATCTTCGTCATTCTGGAAGCCTGCTCCAATGCCAAATACACCGAGACTAATAACCTTGGTCAGACCTATATCTTCGGAAGCGACTACTGCCTGGTGGCCATCGGAGAAACCAAGATCATGTATGGGAACAGCTTCGAGGAGCTCTACTACAGCTTGGGCCAGGGGAACAACCTGGGTGACGCATTTCTCGACTGGAAATGGTGGTATTGGGATTTTTGGCTGGGCTGCGACGTGTTCGGAGACCCCACCCTCAAACCCCACGGACACGCAAATCCTATGAAAATGGCCGGCTTTTCCTATGAGAGCATAAAGACCGGTGATCCAAAGTGGGAAACCTCCGCGGTTGACATCTCTCCCTACACCGACGGCAATCCTTCTGCCTGCGTCGATCATTCCGGCAACATCTGGACGGCCTGGAACGCAGGAAGAGACGTCAGGGCCAATATCTGGGCCAGTTATTATGACGGCAGCTCCTGGTCTGCGCCTGAGGAACCTGCTTTCTCGGTGCCCTGGGATTTTCACCCTTCCATGGTCACCGACAATTCCGGAAAAGTCTGGATTTTCTGGCAGAGCTACCGGGTATCAGACAACTATATAGATGGATGGGACATCTATGGCGTTTATAATAACGGCTCCTCTTGGTCAAGCCCCATCAGAATTACCACCGCTGACCAGTATGATGTTGAGCCGAAATGTGCAGTCGATAGCTCAGGAAAAGTCTGGGTGGTCTGGAGAGCCGAAAGAAAACCAGACTCCGATATCATGTACCGTTATTACAATGGCTCATCTTGGTCAGCCGAGGGTTATGTTGCCTCGTCTTACGATGAAGAACGAGACCCCGTCATAACTGTGGACAAGTACGGAAACGTATGGGTAGTATGGTACGCCAAGAACGCTGGGAACTGGGATTTATATGGCAAATACTACAACGGCTCTACCTGGTCAAGCCAAATACAGATAACTACCGATCCCGGTTACGATCTCCAACCGTCGGTCACTGCCGACTCGTCAGGCCGCGTGTGGGTGGTCTGGCGCTCCAACAGAAACGGAAATTTGGACATCTATTCCAAGTATTATGACGGAATGGCCTGGTCCTCGGACATCCAGGTAACTACCCACACGGGTGATGACCTCTATCCCAGCGTAACTTATAACGGCGGGGATAAATTGCTGGTGACCTGGCAGAGCAACCGCGACGGCGACTGGAACATTCATCAAAGTACCTATGAAAGCGGATGGTCAACTCCTGTTCCGGTAAGCACGGACGAAGGCAATCAGATTCAACCCGCCTCTTTCTTTGATGGCAACAACCAATTTGGCTCAGTATTCCCCGGCGACCAGGAAGAGAACTGGAATATCTATTACAGCTACACCACAGCACAGTGGTTCGCACCAGCGGTCAACTATCCTGCCGGAGATGCTCCTCGTTCTATTTTCTGTGCAGATTTAGATGGTGATGGTGATCTGGACTTAGCTGTGGCAAATTCTGAGAGCGACGATGTCTCTATCTTAAAGAACAACGGGGATGGGACATTTTACCTTGACAGTAACTATGCAGCAGATAGTCCTTATTCTGTTTTTTGTGCGGATTTAGATGGAGATTGGGATTTAGATTTAGCCATAGCAGAGAGATGGAGCATTGTCTGCATCTTAAAGAACAACGGTGATGGAACTTTCCAGCCCAAAGTTGACTATGCTGCAGGAAGTGGTCCTGTATCTGTTTTCTGCGCTGATCTGGATGGAGATTGTGATTTGGACTTGGCCGTGGCGGATTATGATGGCGACAAGGTCTCTATTTTAAAGAACAACGGTGATGGAAGTTTTGAATTGGACAGCTGTTATGCTGCGGGACATTATCCTTTATCTGTTTTTTGTGCAGATCTGGATGGAGATTCAGATTTGGACTTAGCTGTGGCAAATCATGATAGCAACAATGTTTCCGTCTTAAAGAACAAGGGTGATGGAACTTTCCAGCCCAAAGTTGATTATTCCGCGGGAGTTTGGCCTTGGTCTGTTTTTTCTGCAGAACTGGATGGGGATTTAGATTTAGACTTGGTCGTGGCAAATGCTACTAGCGACAATGTCTCCATCTTGAAGAATAACGGTGATGGAACTTTCCAGCCCGAAGTTGACTATGCTGTGGGATCTTTGCCTCTCTCTGTTTTTTGTGCCGATTTAGATGGTGATGGTGATTTGGACTTAGCTGTGGCAAATCATGGAAGCGACAGTGTCTCTATCTTAATTAATTTGACTCAAGTTCCTGGTAACTCGCCACCCTATCCTTTCCCTCTTCTTTCACCCGCAAAAGACGATACAACTTCAGACATAGTCGAGTTTTATTGGGCAAAAACCCAGGATGTCAATTTGAGCGATCAGATCAGATATGATCTTTACATCACTCACATGACGTTTGGCGCTTCTCCTGAAACCACCGATATCATTCACAGCGATCTGGTGAAGAACCGTCACACCGACACCCTGGACATCGGCAGATATGAGTGGAAGGTAGTGGCTAAGGACAACTGGGGTGCGGAGACGCCGTCTGAAGAGACCTGGAATTTTATCTACTTCATTCGCGGGGACGTCAACGCCGACAGCTTAATCGATGCAAGTGATATCATATGCCTTATAAATTATCTCTTTTTGGGCACATCACCACCTGATCCTATGGCGGCCGCTGATGCTAACTGCGATAGCACCGTAGACACAGGGGACCTGATTATCGTAATCAACTATATTTTCTTAGGAACATCGCCGCCTTCTTGCGACTAAGACAACGCTTCTGGAGTGCAAAGCTTCAGCTTTGCCGCAGAGCATTAATCAAGGCATTTGTGAAAGTGGCGCAGGTTGACCACCAAACCTGCGCCACAATTCTTTTTTCACTCTCAGTTGAACCTTGGTGAAGAACACCAAGGGGAACTTAGGAAACTCACCAGGTGATTCTCACCTCGTCATTAGCGGAAAGAAATTCGTCGCCCTTCTCGCTCCACCAAGTGACCCCGGATGGGTTTTGAACCAGAGATTGTAAGGCTTATCCAGCGAGCCGCCGGAGATGTCTTTTGCGTTAGTGTCGATGGTCACAGTGTAGATTTCATCGGCTGTCAGATCCGAATCCGGGTGAAAGGTCATATACGATTGGTTATTCCACCTGAACCATCCCGTCACTTCTTTCAATTCGGAATCCGCCATCTTGAATGCTAAAACCACCGACTCGGCATTCATATCAGTGTTGAATCTAATGTACACGTCCGTAGATGTATCAACCCAGGTTTGCTTATTCTGCGGGTAAGCGTACGATATTCTAACAGGCTCTGTGGTGAACGAAAACTCGTATGGCTCAGCTAGTCTTGTTCCTTGAGAATCTGACGCGACAGTGTCTATTTCAACCTGATAACGGGTATTGGTCGCTAACTGGTCTCTGGGTACGAAACGTAAATCAGTTGAACCAGACGCAAGTTCGGGCGGCCTATCGTCGTGCCAAAGAAACTCTCCTTCTACCTCTGGTTCCACATGAAAAACACTCTCAACAAGCGCTGCATTCATGTCTCTTCGAAAGCTGATCTCGATGTCTTCGCTTACGCTTACCTCCTCCGCTCCATCGAATGGCGAAACCGAAAGAATCAAATCGTGTACCGAAGCAAGGAAGAGACTATCCACGGAAACTGTCACCCCACCTGGCACCCATATCTTCTTATCCGAGTGGTAATCTATGTATCCGTCGGCTTCTACCAGGAGGATATAAGTACCCGGGGGCAACTCCGTGAGCTCGAAATAACCGACGATGTCAATATGGGTCCAAGCGATCTCCATTCCCAGATAGGCGGTAACCTTTGCCTCGGACTCCGGAGGATACACAAACCCAACAATGGCACCCTTGTCACCTGAAGGATAGTAGTTGTTGGTTATGCTTTTCTTGGAACAGTTGAAAAGCAGCAATGAACATATCGCAACGCAGATTAAAACCTGTCTTGTCATCTTTCGTAACCTCCTACCTTTGCAGGCCTGAAAAAGTGCTATCTCTCGTTTTTCAGTTCCTCAAATCACTCTGAGCGGGTTTTGAACCAGAACGTATAAGCGTTCTCCAGAGAGGCGCCATAAATATCTTTCGCGGTCGTACCCATGGTTACGGTATACTTCTCATTAGGAGTCAGAATCAAATCCGGATAAAAGTTCATTTTTGCCAACTCGGACCAAGTAAACTCCCCCGTAACGGGCTCCGATTGGGAATCCACCATTTCAAAGGCCGAAACTGCCGATTCGATGTCCATACTAGTGTTGAAGTTGATTGAAACACTGGTGTGTTGTGAGACCCAAGTCTCTTGATTAGCTGGTTTGGTAGACGTTACTCTGAGGGGTTGTGTGGTGAAGGAAAACTTGTATGGCTCAGACAGTTTTGTTCCCTTTGTATTTGACGCAGTGCTGTCTATTGTAACAGTATAGGTCTCACTGACTGCCAGGACTTCATTCGGACGAAAACCCAGCCGCTGTAGATTTTTCCAGCTAAACTCCCCCTTTACCTCATTCAGTCCCGAATCTACCATCTTGAACGCCGAAATCACCGACTCCCCGTCCATGTCGGTGTTGAAATAGATCTGTATTTCGAAATTAGGGACCACCCATGTTGCATTGTCGCTGGGGTAAGTATAGTCAATTCCTATAGCCTCGGTAGTGAATGAAAACTCATATGGCTCAGACAATCTTCCACCTTTGGTGTCTGATGCAGTCACGTCAATTGTTACAGTGTATGTTTCACTGACGTCCAGAGTCAAGTCTGGATTGAAGTGCATGGATCGCAGATCATACCAGGTAAACTCCCCCGTCACATCATTCAGCTCATAGTCTACCATCTTGAAGGCTAAGACTGTTGACTCTGCGTCCATGTAAGTATT
>Ga0315541_1004453_pt1 | contig 10251 bp, 10 predicted proteins | sample SalMarSW160190MG_FD_203095 | JGI IMG/M metagenome (GOLD analysis project Ga0315541, IMG submission 203095) | Salt marsh sediment microbial communities from the Plum Island Ecosystem LTER, Massachusetts, United States - Salt Marsh Sediment SW1601-190 ...
AGCAATAATGCCTTCGAGCGTCCCTTCGGTTTCAGCTAAGACTTTTTCGGGGCTTGCCCCTTCGACACTTCGACAAGGCTCAGTGCAGGCAGGCTCCCCGCTTCGCCCCAAAAAGGGCTTCGCAGGGCAGGCAGGACAGGCAAGACACAAACAGCACACAAATCTGGCTGTTCTTTTCTCTTTTGGTACACCCTCAAGCAGCCTTAAAACCTTAGCCATATTCTTATGGTCGAGCATCCGCCTTCGCCAAGGCTTCGGCGGATAAAGCTGACGATTTCCTCCCTTTTTACTGCTGAATCGAGCACTATGTACTCCGGGGGCGCCATCGAGAGCATCGATTACCAGGCCTGAGTCATCGGCTATTGTCCATAGGCCGGTCTGCCTGGCGTAGCCAACGGCTTTTTTGCGGGCATTTTCCGCAAAGGTTTCGCCGTCCTCCTCAATTTCTCCTATGTCACTAAAATCCGACAGGCCGAGCCACTCGACACCAAAATCCAGCATAGCCCGAATTTCAGCGATTTTGCCAGGATTAGTAGTTGCAACGAGAATTTTTTTTATTTTTTTCACCACAGAGACACAGAGAAATACTGAGTTATAAAACGAATCTTTTTATGCCTTGCTTCAAAAGAGAAACATTGAAATTTATCAGAAGGCCAGTACTTATTTTGGCCAGTTTCATATATGTCAAAAGCTGGGCTTCGCGAATAGGCAGAATCGCTTCAACGGATTTTAATTCGACAATTAGTTTGTCTTCAATCAATAAATCGATTCGATAGTCGCAATCAAGGTCAATACCCTTGTATTTTACAGGTAATTCTTTCTGGACATAATTTTGTATATTGTTGGCTAATAACTCAAACGAAAGACATTTTTCATAAGCTGATTCCAACAGGCCGGGACCAAGGCTGCGGTGAACTTCTATGGCACAGCCAATAACTTTACCGGTTAGTTCATCGTAATCTTTCATATTCACATTGCCTGACAGGTTCAAGTTACATTTTTCTCTGTGGTTTATAATAACTACTCACTAAAGAGGACACAGAGAAATTTGTGTTAGACACGGGTTAACACGGATTTACACAGATTAACACTGATTATTTTAGACACGGACTATTTTAGACACTGAAATACACTGACCATTTTAAATACTGACTGACACCGATTATATTAGACACAGATTTACACTGACTTATAAAAATCAAACACGAATTATAACAGCCACAGAGTTCACAGTCCTTGGGACTCCTTACGGAGAGAACACGAGATAAAAAATATATCACTTTATTTGGAAAATCAGAAAGACTTAACCAGTCAATATTCAAATCAAGCATGACTGACATCTCAGCCAGTTTACCATGATTTGTCGTTGCAAAAAGAATTTTCACGCCTTTCGTTCCTTTGAGAAATCTTTTTTGATTTTAAGATACTCTGTTTTGATAGTGTCGTAGTCCCATTCATAGTTTTTTCTAACGACAGCCAGAATGTTGAAAGCCATGGTAAGGCAATAAATCTTCAGCACAACAGGATTCTCATCTATGTCGCTTACGACAATATTAGATTCGGCATTTTGCTTTACGAGTTGTGTTAACAGCAGGAAATCCGGATGAATCCCCCAATTATAAATATTGTAAAGAAGTGGGTACAAATCCCTCTTGTAAGGTTCTGGCAAATCACTAAGGGAGTTATAAAAGTTCCCAATCGGTTCGTACGGAATTTGACCTATCTTTTGTTCCAATTCTCCCAGTTCCTTTTTGAAGCCATTTACCTCTTCACCCGAACATACATTACTTTCAATCATTCTTTGAACGAACTTTTTTCGCTCTAAGAAGCCTCTTTTCAACCACCTCTTAATTCTGACCTCGCGTGATTCCTTTTGCGGATTATCTGAGTAAAGACAACAATTAAATCTAAAGGCGAGTTCTGCCAATACACGCAGCAAAGCCATAGCGGGAAGCCTATGCCCTTTATTTAACAGAGAAAGAGTGGCTGAGCAGTAGTTATGGGCTAATGCTGTTATGCTGATACAAAGAAAATCGACGGGGTTAGCTTTATGTACCTCTTTAAAAGCTGCTTCAGTCTCACTAAACCACCTATCTATTGCGTTGTCGATACAACCATTCATTTTGTTAAGATTTCAATATCTCAGGCGATATTACTTTCTTCTTGCTGTAATATTTTATCTCCCTGCTATCCTGGATGCTTATTTTAGAGCCAAATTGTAATTCCCTGGGGTCGATTTTTTTGTCAAATTTTACAGGGTCTTTGAAAATATAAGGGAGCTTTTTTATTTCTTCTTTCCAGTTGATTTTGTCTTCCCTGTTCTGTGCGAGCTCAAAATTAAACTTATCAAAGAAACTTTTGTCTTTTAAGCCGAGTTTTTCTTTTATGACAGGTATATAATCGGGATTTATCTCATATCCGACAGAGTTTCTTTCAAGATTCTTTGCCGCCAATGCAGTTGTTCCACTTCCCAAGAACGGGTCAAGTACAGTATCATTAACAAAGCTGAACATTTTGATAAGACGACGAGGAATGTCTTCCGGGAACATAGCCAGATGCCCATTTTGTTTTTCTCCCGGGATATTCCAATGGCCAGCGAAATATTGATTCCACTCCTCTATGGTCATCTTTGAATTTTCTTTAATTTCTTTGCTGACCATAGGTGGCTTGCCGTGTTTTTTAAAAATCAGAATAAATTCATAATCAATTTTGACGATGCCATTTCGCGGATATGGAAACGAGCCCATTATTGTTGCTCCGCCGGTGGTGTTGCAAGTAGTAACTTTCTGCCAGATAATTGCACCCATATAGTCGAAGCCGACCGTCTCACAAAACTTTATGATTTCAGTTCTTATAGGAATCACTTTGTATCTTCCGTAATAAACGGAGCGTGCGAACTGGTCGCCGATATTTATACATAACCGGCAGCCGTTTTGGAGAGCCCTGTAACATTCATTCCAAACAAGGTTAAGATTATTTATATAGGCCTCGTAAGCATCGTCAAAACCTATCTGGCCGCCATTACCATAATCTTTTAGCTGCCAGTAAGGCGGAGATGTAATAACAAGCTGAACGGACTGAGCAGCCAGCTCAGTCATTTTTCTCGAATCACCGATTATGACTCTATGGTTTGTCATTTTTCAACTCATTAGTTTTTTTAGCAAAGCTCGCTGGAAGTGCAGGCGGTTCTCGGACTGGTCGAAGATAATCGAATTGGGTGACTCGACTACATCGTCGGTGATTTCTGAGCCGCGATGAGCGGGCAAACAGTGCATAATCTTAACGTCATCTTTCGCAGATTTGACCAGTTCGGCATTGACCTGAAAACCCTCGAAGTCTTCACGCCGCTTTTGTTTTTCATCCTCCTGTCCCATACTGACCCAGGTGTCGGTATAAATAATATCAGCACCATCGACAGCGGCCTCGGGGTCGTTGGTCTGCTCAACGCTATCGGCTAATATCTGGTTTGCCTTTTCGATTGATTCGGCATCGAGCTCGTAACCTGGCGGAGAAGCAACAATCATTTTCATTCCCAGCTTTGCCGATGCGAAGGCCAGCGAACGGGCAACGTTATTGCCGTCGCCGATAAAAGCAATTTTCACATCTTCTAACCGCCCACAGTGCTCGCCAATAGTAAGTACATCAGCCATCGCCTGGCAGGGATGCGAGAAGTCAGTAAGGGCGTTTATGACCGGTACAGTTGCAAATTCAGCCAACTCGGTGACAGCGCTATGCTCGAAGGTCCGTGCCATTATACCGTCAACGTATCGACTCAGGACCCTTGCCATATCCTTAATCGGCTCGCGCTTGCCGATGCCGCCGATATCCTCGGGCTTGACGTAGATTGCACTGCCGCCGAGGTTCGTCATAGCAACATGAAAGCTAATCCGAGTTCGCAGACTTGGCTTCTCGAAGAGCATTGCCAGCACCTTGCCTGTCAGGCATAAATCATTGCCTCCTGCGCCATATAAGTTCTTAAGTCCCCTACTTATACGCAATAGCTCTTTAAGAAACTTCGTTGAACAATCACATATGGAAAGAAAATCTTTCATTTTTTCTTTTAGCCACAGAGAACACAGAGGTCACAGAGAAGAATAAAAAAGAAGATAGATTCCTGCTCCCTCGACCCTGCTCGGGATAGGTTCTGCAGGAATGACACATTAGAATATTTGTGCCCTTGTGCCTTCGTGGCTATTTCCTTTCAGTTAAAACTGTATCAAGGATATCAATGGCCTGGTCGATTTGGCTTTTATTAACAATCATCGGCGGCATAAACCGCAGAACGGTGTCCTGCGTGCAGTTTATACGCAGCCCTTTCTCCAGGCATTTGTCAACTATTTCTTTGCCCGAACTGTTCAATTGGACACCTATCATCAAGCCGATACCACGGACACTATCGATAATATTGTGTTTTTGCTTTAGCTGCACCAGCTTATCCATAGTGTATTGGCCAAGCCGGTTAGCGTTCTCCAGCAGATTCTCTTGCTCTATCGCCTCTATAACCGCCACACCTGCTGCGCAAACCAGAGCATTTCCGCCAAACGTCGATGCGTGCTTGCCGGGGACCAGTGAAGCTGCTACTTTTTCTTTAGCCATCATAGCCCCTATTGCAACACCGCCTCCAAGGGCCTTTGCCATAGTCATAATATCCGGCTCTACATCAAAATGCTGGTATGCGAACCATTTGCCGGTTCTTCCAACTCCCGTTTGGACCTCATCAAGAATCATTAACGCTCCATTTTCATCACAGAGCCGGCGGAGCGCCTGCAAATATTCTTTCGTGGCTAAATTGATTCCACCTTCACCCTGAATCGGCTCGACCATAACCGCCGCTACTTCATCGCTAAAAGCCGATTCCAGTGCGCCAATATCATTGAACGGCACATAGATAAAGCCCGGCAGCAACGGCAACAGGCCTTCGTGATGTTTCGGCTGAGCAGTTGCCGTCATCGTAGCGAAAGTCCGGCCGTGGAAGCTGCCCTCAGCCGTGATGAACTTATATTTTCCTTCCGACGTATGCAGGCGCGCCAGTTTCAGCGCTGCCTCATTGGCCTCTGCCCCGCTGTTGCAGAAAAAGCACTTGCCTCCAAAGGCACGTTCACTTAACAGCTTCGCCAGATCACCCTGCGGCTCGGAGTAAAAGGTATTATCGATGTGCAGAAGCTCGCCTGCCTGCTTGCGAATCGCCTCGACCACCTTCGGGTGGCAGTGACCTATGGCACTAACGGCCCAGCCGGGAAACATATCCAGTATCTCGTTGCCGTCGGCATCATACAGATAGCAGCCCCGGCCTTTGACGATTACCCGCGGCAGCCGGCTATAGTTGCCAATAACATATTTATCAAACAATTCGATTGTCTCGGCTGTAGTCATAATTCATATCTCCGCCATAAGGCATCCTGTGGAGTATTGCGTATCTCGTATTGCGTATCTCGTATTGCGTATTGCGCTATTGTTTTTCCTGCTTAAGTTTATCAACTTTTTCAGTTAGTTTTTCTACTTCCATATGAAGCTTTTGTTTCTTTTTATTTTTTTGATTTACATATATCACAATTAAAATAACCAAGGCAGTGGCTGGAATCACAAAAATAATAAAAAAGACAACAAAAATAACTATCAACTCGTATGTTCCCGGGGCCCAAAAGGCCGAAATTTCATTTATCATTTTTTCTTCCTTTCTGCTTGCGTCCTGCTAATTTTTAACTATCTGTGTCCCGATGCCTTTGTCGGTATAGATTTCCAGCAATAGTGAATGCTCGATTCGCCCGTCGATAATATGTGCCTTTTTGACTCCGGCGTCCAACGCCGTCAGGCAGGCCTCAACCTTCGGGAACATTGCGCCGGTGATAACACCAGCGTCAATCATCTCTTTAATCTGGGCTTCACCCAGACTTGAGATTGTGCTGCCAGGGTCGTTGAGGTCAGACAATATGCCGTGAGTATCGCTTACAACCACAAGTTTTTCAGCATTTACTTCAGCGGCGACCTTACCGGCGACACTATCGGCGTTTACATTGAGCTTGCCGCCAGCTTTGTCTCTGGCTATCGATGCAATAACCGGTATCGTCCCGTCGGCACAGAGTGTCTTTAGCAAATCGGCATTTACATCGGTTACGCTGCCGACCAGCCCGAGGTCAATCTTTCTGCCGTTTTCGCCAGCCAGTCTCAGGGTTTCTGCAAAAAGCACGCAGCTGCTGAGTGAGTGCATTCCCATGGGCTTGCAGCCCTGCTCGATGAGAGTCTCGCAGATGGGAGTATTGATTTTATGCACGAGCGTATGTTCTGCTATGGTCAGGGTTCTCTCATCGGTATATCGGCGGCCCTGTATCCAGACCGGCTCAAGTCCTGCCTGGTTCATTGCCTTTGTGATGGCCTTTCCGCCGCCGTGAACGATAACGGGCAACATACCTACGGTGGACATAAAGGCGATATCTGTTAAGAGCTTCTTTTGCAGGTAGGTATCGTTAATGACGCTTCCGCCGAGTTTTACGACCACAATTCGTCCACGGAAGCGACGGATATACTCCATCGCCTCAATCAATGCACCAGCTTTTGCAATAGCTTCTTTCATTTGCATAACTGCTGAAAAAAAACGATAAAACGAAAGGATAAATGTATTATCTGTGCTGCGAGTCGTCAAGATATATTTGCCTCACGATTAGCCGATTTTGGGGATGATTTTACTCGTAAGGCATAAGTTTTGAGGTAACTGTGTTATTGTTGCCGGGCCTTGCTGCTTTTGTATGGCTAAAAATCAGACCTTAAGCAAATGGATAACTCGCTGCCAATACGGGACAAAATTTTTATTTCGGATTTGCCAATTGCTCGTACTGGTCGATGGGTCTGTCAATTATGCCTGTTTTTTTTCTATGTGTTGTATCTACTTAACAAATCCGAGTTTGTCCGGGAGCCACATGGATATTTCAGGCACGAAGGTACATATTAAAAGCGTAATTATCATTGCGACAAAAAATGGAAAGATGTGGCGCATTACGTTGGTTACTGTGGTATCGGCTATACCGCAGCCGAGGAACAGACACGTCCCGACCGGCGGCGTACAAATACCTATGCACAAATTCATTATGATAATGATGCCGAAATGCAACGGGTGCAGGCCAAGCTTCTCAGCGATAGGCAAAAAGATAGGAGTGAATATCAGAATAGCCGGTGTCATATCCATAAATGTCCCCACCGCCAGCAGGATAGCATTAATCATCAAAAGAAGGAGGACTTTATTACCTGTAGTGTTCAACAATGCCGCGCTTATATCCTGTGGAACATTTTCCGAAGCCAGAATCCACGACATTGCCATACTTGTTCCGATGAGCAGGAAGACGACCGATGTGGTAACACCGCACTGAAGCAATATCTTCGGAATATCTTTGATTTTCACCTCGCGGTATACTACCACCGCCAGTATAAACGCGTACAGCACCGCAACCGCCGAGGCTTCCGTTGCCGTGAAGATGCCGGTTAAAATGCCGCCCAAAACAATATAAACCAAAAGCAGGGAGGGAATCGCATCTATAAAACAGATAAATCCTTTCCAAGAAACTTTCATACCGTAAAAAGCAATCAGGCCGATAACCAGCAGTGAATAGAAAGATAAAGCCAGACTCAAATTGCCGTAATTCTGAATGTCATAGAGCCGGCCGTAAAAAAAACCTTTCAAAAACCAGACAGGAACAAACAAAAGTCCGATGAATCCGGCCGTAATCTTCGCACTGTGACGGTTTTTCTTCAATGCCATGGCCGCATATCCGATGACCATCACCGCCAGTAACAACAAAAGAACCCAGATAAAAGCAGCATTTAATTTCTGAGTTGATGCGGAGATTTGAGAATAGTTTTCCAGTTTCTTTAACGAATCTTGCGCCGGAAGAAAACCGGAACGTTTATAATATAAAAATCCCGGAATGACCAAACAGAGAACGGTTCCGATGATGCGTATCATGATTTCATGAAATTTATATATCTCATCCGAACCGTATTTATGCCGGACGGCTAGAATTCCGGCAACCGCCATCAGTGCCAGGCCCATCAGAAAGCCGGGTAAAAAACCGGCCATAAATATCGCTGCAATCGAGACAATACCGCCTGTCGCCAGTGAATAGACAATCATAATGTTGCTGGGCGGAATCAAAAGACCTGTCGTCGCCGCTGTTATGGTCACGGATGCATTGAAATCTCTGTGGTAGCCCATCTTATTCATAATCGGGACCATAAATCCTCCGACTCCCGAGACCGCCGCAGTGGCTGAGCCGGATATCGCGCCAAAAAGCATGCAGGTCAGTACGTTTACGAAAGCCAGTCCTCCGCGGAAGCGGCCGACCAGAACGTTGGCAAAATCAATCAGTCTGCGAGCGATGCCACCGTGGCCCATCAATATGCCTGACAAGACGAAAAATGGTATCGCCAACAAGGCAAAGCTGTCAATTCCCGTAGCTATCTTGTGTGCCACAGCCACGAACGCCGGTAAATCTCCCATAGCCAGAAATGCCAGCACCGTTGAGATACCTATACTGAACGCCACGGGCACATTTAAAAGAAGCAGTATTACAAAGCTCACAACCAACACTATTATAGGCAGGTCCACTTTAATATCCTTTCATAATCCTTGAACCTAATAAGCTCGTGATTACAGTCCCGGTGGTTCTCAATCGACACCTTCCTCTCCATGCGAAGTTTGTGATTGTGAAACCAAACTGCCTTTGACTAATGCGGCCAATCTCTCGACCAGGCCGATAACCGAATACAGGACAAGAAAGAATCCGCTGATAGGTATCGCCAGGTAAACATAACCAACCCGAACACCAAGGGCCGGTGACAGCTGCTCCAGTCTTAACGTGCTTGTTACCAGCTCGATTCCTCCGAGAATCATCACGGTGAAACTAAACAATACTATGCAGAGAAAAGCAAAAATCTCCGTGTACAGCCTTTTCTGCGGCGACAACTTGCCCACGAAATAGTCGATTCCCAGATGTGCACCTCGGTTTAAGGCAACCGCAGCACCGAGAAGTGAGACCCAGATGAGCATAAATATCGCCAGTTCTTCCGACCAGGTGCTGGGGTCCTTCAGGATAAAGCGAGTAAAGACCTGCCACAGAACATCCACCACAAGTACGACTACGACCACCATAACAAGCAATTCGAGCGAGCGGTCCAGCACCCTTTTTATTGTTCTAAACACAGCTATTTTACCTCCTGAATTTGCTTTATTAATTCACCAATTTCAGTGCCATTGAACTCTTCCCATATACTCCTGACCGATTCTTGGAAGGGTCTTTTGTCCGGGTAGCTGACCTGAACGCCGGCTGCTTTAACTATTTCCATATCGTTTTCTTCGGCTTCGGCCCAGATTTTACGCTGGTATTCGACTGATTCATCCACGGCCTGCTGTAAAACTTTTTGAAACTCGGGTGTCAAAGCTTCCCAGACCCTTGTGCTGATTATCAGTATGTCGGGCAGTCGTGTGTGTTCGTCGAGAATATAGTAGTTACACACCTCGTAATGCCGAGAAGTACGAAACGACGGCGGATTATTTTCCGCTGCGTCAACAACACCCTGGTCAAGCGAAGTATAAAGCTCGCCCCATGCAATTGGCGTTGGGGAACCGCCCATAGCTTCGACCATCTTCATAGACATCACGCTTTTCATAACGCGGATTTTCAAACCTTTCAAATCCTCAGGGCTTTTGATTTTTTTCTTTGCATAAAAACTTCTCGCCCCCGCGTCATAGAAGCACAAACCACGCAGACCCTTGCTTTGGCCTGCCAAAAGGAGCTGCCTGCCAATAGGGCCTTTGAGCACCTTCCAGTAGTGCTCGGAGTCTCTGAAAAGGTAAGGAATGCCAAATATTCTCATTCGAGGTACAAATCCTTCCATTACCGCGGTCGATGTCTTGGTCACCGCCATATAGCCGAGCTGAAGCGCTTCTATGCATTCCTTTTCGGTACCCAGCTGTTCACTCGGAAAGATTTCGACCTTCATACGCCCCTGCGATTTCTCGGCGACTTTCTCGGCCATATACACCATCGCCTTATGTACGGGATGGGTTGTGTCAAGACTATGGCCTAACTTCAATACTACTTCCGGCTCGGCAGCGTCTTTCTTTTCGCAACCGAAGAAAAAAGCCAAAGCCAGACATACAAAGCACCAAAGCAATATGACTGCGTTCTTCATTACATATAACCTTTGTATTTTTCCAGCCAGAATTTCTTGTGAGACCAATCGTATAAGATTTTTATTTAA
>Ga0315541_1004456_pt1 | contig 10248 bp, 8 predicted proteins | sample SalMarSW160190MG_FD_203095 | JGI IMG/M metagenome (GOLD analysis project Ga0315541, IMG submission 203095) | Salt marsh sediment microbial communities from the Plum Island Ecosystem LTER, Massachusetts, United States - Salt Marsh Sediment SW1601-190 ...
ATAAGAGCAACGTCGTCCTGATTCTGCACGCCCTTTCCGGGGATTCCCACGTGGCGGGTTATTACAGCAAGGATGACCCCAAGCCGGGATGGTGGGACATCATGGTCGGTCCGGGGAAGGGGATTGATACGAACAAGTACTTTGTCGTTTGTTCCAATATCCTGGGGAGTTGCATGGGCTCTACCGGACCCTCTTCCATCAATCCGAAGACAGGTAAGCCGTATGGTCTTGGTTTTCCCGTGGTTACCATCGGAGATATGGTTGTGGTCCAAAAGGCGCTGATGGACTACCTGGGTATAAAAAAGCTCCTTTCCGTCATCGGTGGCTCCATTGGAGGGATGCAGGCGCTGGAATGGTGCGTCCGGCATCCGGAGATGGTTGTCTCGGCCATACCGCTGGCGAGCACCACAAAACACTCGGCCCTGGCCATTGCCTTTAACGAGGTAGCCAGGCAGGCGATCATAGCCGATCCTAACTGGAACAACGGAGACTACTATTCTGGGCCTAAGCCGAGTCTTGGATTGGCCGTGGCCCGTATGATCGGCCACGTCACATACCTGTCCGACGAGTCTATGCGCCTCAAGTTCGGCCGCCGGCTGCAGGATAAGAGTGACTTTTCTTTCAATTTCGATGCCGATTTCCAGGTGGAGAGTTACCTTCGCTACCAGGGCAAAAAGTTCGTGGAGCGTTTCGATGCCAACTCGTTCTTGTACATCACCAAGGCCGCCGACTACCTTGACCTGGAAAATCAACACGGCTCGGGGTCAGCGGTCAACGCCTTTTCCAAAGCCAGGGCCAAATTCCTGGTCGTCTCTTTCACTTCCGACTGGCTGTACCCCACCTATCAGTCCAAGGCTATGGTCCAGGCTATGAAGAAGAGTGGCCTGGACGTGAGTTTCTGTGAAATCGAAGCCGAGTGGGGCCACGATGCTTTTCTATTGCCCAATGAACGGCTGACCTCACTGACGAGGGGGTTCCTGGAACGTGTCTATCGAGAAAAGAATGCGTTTTGACCTTCAGATAATAGCCTCCTGGATCGAACCGGGATCCAAGGTGCTTGATCTTGGCTGCGGCGAAGGGGATTTGCTCTACTCTCTCAAGGGCAACAAACGGGTGGTCGGCACCGGGATCGAGTGTGTTGAAGCCAAAGTGGCCCGATGCATAACGAAGGGTCTTTCAGTTCTCCAGGGGGACATGAACGAACAAGTCCTGGACTATGACGATGATACGTTTGATTATGTCATATTGAGCCAGACTCTCCAGCAGGTCTATGAGCCGGCAAAGTTGATTCAGTCCATGTTGCGCATTGGGAAGAAGGGGATCGTCAGTTTCCCTAATTTCAGTCATTGGTCCATCCGCCTTCAGCTTCTGTTGAGAGGCCACGCCCCCATCACCAGGCAACTTCCTGATGAGTGGTATGACACTCCCAACATCCGGGTCATCACCATCAAAGATTTCAGGAGATTTTCGAGAAAGGTCGGCTTTGGCATCCTCAAGGAGGTGGCAATTAACACCGACCACCACGATAGTCAGGGAAACATCGTCAGGTTCCTACCCAACTTGCGGGCTACTTATGGTATTTTTCTGATAGGCAAGTAGACAAGTAGAATAAGGAGGAGAGAAAATGGATACTCAGAATCGTGAAAAGTCCGCTGGAGTGCCCAAGTTCCCGGAGCCCCGTGGCTGGGCAATGAAGTGGGTGTTCACCCAGGAGATGGCCCTCCCGACAGTGGAGCAAAGAACAGAGGAAAACAACCCGCTGAAGGAAAAGTTTGTGGAGCCTCGTGGCTGGGCAATGAAGTGGGATGGCCTCGCCCTGTCCGAAGCCGGGAAGCAGCGGGATGGACACGACTCATCCAGCCGCTAGGTTCCACTGAGACGAGAGCATAATCCGGTGGGACATACACTGGCCGAAAAGATCATCGCTGCTCATCTGGTAGACGGCGAAGGGAACGTATCTGCGGACAATCAAATCGAAGTGTGGCCCGGCGACCTGGTCGAGGTGGCAGTGGACGTGGTGCTGTCCAACGACATCACCGCGCCCATCGCCATCCGCGAGTTTGAGAAATTAGGCGTGGAGCGGGTGTTTGACCCTGCCCGGGTGGTGATGGTGGCGGACCACTTTGCGCCCAACAAGGATATCAAATCCGCCGAGCAGTGTGCCTGCATGCGCCGGTTTGCGCGGACGCAGAACCTGCCCCACTACTTCGACGTGGGACGCATGGGCATCGAGCACGTGCTTCTCCCGGAGCAGGGGTTGGTGGCACCGGGCGACGTCGTCGTGGGCGCCGACTCGCACACCTGCACCTACGGCGCACTGGGGGCTTTCGCCACCGGCATGGGCAGTACAGACATCGGGGTGGCCATGGCCACAGGGCGCGTGTGGCTGCGCGTGCCAGAGACGATTCGTATCGTCTACCACGACCGATTGCAGCCCTGGGTCGGCGGCAAGGACCTGATCCTGTACACCATCGGGCGCATCGGCGTCAGCGGCGCGCTCTACAAGGCCATCGAGTTCGCCGGGCCGGTAATAGATAGTCTCTCTATGGCCGGGCGGTTCACCATGGCGAACATGGCCATCGAGGCTGGCGGCAAGGCTGGGCTCTTTGCCGTGGACGAGACCACCTGCGCCTACGTGGACGGTCGCGCCCGGCGACCGTACCGCGTCTACCAGGCTGACGACGACGCCGTCTATGCCCAGGTCGTCGAGATAGACGTGAGCCAGATTGAGCCGCAAGTGGCGTTCCCCCACCTGCCGGAGAATGTCCGGCCGGTGAGCCAGGCCGCTGAGAGCAACGTGCGGATTGACCAGGCTGTCATCGGCTCCTGCACCAACGGTCGCCTGGAGGACCTGCGCGTGGTCGCCAAAGTGCTGCGCGGCCGCCGGGTTCACACGGATGTGCGCTGCATCGTCATCCCAGGCAGCCAGCAGGTCTATCTGGACGCGCTGCGCGAGGGGCTGATCGAGGTGTTCGTCGAGGCGGGCGCGGTCGTCAGCACGCCAACCTGCGGCCCCTGCCTGGGTGGTCACATGGGCGTGTTGGCTGCCGGCGAGCGGGCGGTGAGCACAACTAACCGCAACTTTCGCGGGCGTATGGGCCATCCCGAAAGCAAGGTCTACCTGGCCGGGCCAGCCGTCGCGGCCGCGTCGGCGGTGGCCGGGCATATCACCGGGCCGGATGACCCCTCGCCCAGCCCCTCCCCTGCGAGGAGAGGGGAGCCGGAGGAGGTGCTGCAATGAAACTAACCGGCGCGGTCTGGAAATACGGCGACAACGTGGACACCGATGCCATCATCCCGGCCCGCTACCTGAACGTTTCCTCGCCGGAGGAACTGGCGTGCCATTGTATGGAGGACTTGGACCCTGGGTTTGCCAGCGCGGTGCAGACGGGAGACATAATCGTCGCCGGGGAGAACTTTGGCTGCGGGTCGTCGCGGGAGCACGCGCCGCTGGCGATCAAGGGGGCGGGCGTCGCCTGCGTCGTCGCCAGGAGTTTCGCCCGCATCTTTCACCGCAATAGTATCAACATCGGCCTCCCTATCGTGGAGTGCCCGGAGGTGGTGGAGGAGACGGAGCAGGGTGATCAGTTGACGGTGAATCTGGAAGCCGGTACCGTCACCAACGAGCGCACCGGGCGCACCTACCAGACGTCCCCGTTTCCCGTCTTCATCATGTCCATCATCCGGGCCGGGGGGCTGGTACCCTATACGCGGGGGCGGCTCGGAAGAACACTGATGGGCAGGATTTAACGGATCGCAGGAGGCATAGACGAGGATGGCGGATCCAGAAGTGTCACTTTATGACACAACGCTGCGTGATGGGACGCAGGGGGAGGGCATCTTCCTGTCGGTGGATGACAAACTAAAGATCACCCGCCTGCTGGACAGGCTGGGGGTGCACTACGTCGAAGGGGGCTGGCCGGGTTCCAATCCCAAGGACGCCGAATACTTCCGGCGGGTGCGGGAACTGGACCTGGAGCAGATTCGGGTCGCTGCCTTTGGCAGTACGTGCCGGGTGGGAAGCCAGGCCCAGGAGGACGCCAACATCCGGGCCTTGCTGGAAGCGGAGACGCCGGTGGTCACCGTCGTGGGCAAGAGTTCGGCGCTCCACGTGCGCGACGTCCTGCGCACCACGCCGGAGGAGAACCTGCGCATCATCCGGGAGAGTGTGGCTTATCTGAAAGAGAAACCAGGTTTTTCGGAAAAAACCCGGTTTCTTCGGGAGGTCATCTACGACGCGGAGCACTTCTTCGACGGCCACAAGGCCGATCCCCGCTACGCTATGGCCACGCTCCAGGCCGCCGTCGAGGGCGGCGCGGACGTGCTCGTGCTATGCGACACCAACGGTGGCTCAATGGGCTGGGAGATCGAGGCTATCGTCCAGAACGTTCTGGCGGCTTTCCCCGGCGTCTCCCTGGGCATCCACGCCCACAATGACAACGGGCTGGCCGCAGCGAACAGTCTGGCGGCCGTCCGGGCCGGCGCTACCCACGTGCAGGGGACGGTGAACGGCTATGGCGAGCGGTGTGGCAACGCCGATCTCTGCACCCTGATCCCCAACCTGGAATTAAAGATGGGGGTAGCGGTTCTGCCTGCGGGCCGGTTGTCCCTTATAACGCGGGTCGCCCGCACGGTGGCCGCCATCGCCAACCAGCCCCTTCATCGCCAGGCGGCCTACGTGGGCCGGAGTGCCTTTGCCCACAAGGGGGGCATCCACGTGGCGGCTATGCGGCGCAACTCGTGGAGTTACCAGCACATTGACCCTGCCCTCGTGGGCAACCAATCGCGTGTCCTCATCTCGGAACTTGCGGGGCGGGGAAACCTGCTGAGCAAGGCGGAGGAGATGGGCATCGCCCACCGGGAGATCGAGAACCTGCCGGAGGTGCTCCAGACGATCAAGCGGCTGGAACATCAGGGCTTCACCTTCGAGGGGGCTGAGGCCTCAGTAGAGCTGCTGCTGCACCGCTCCCGACCGGCGTATCACCCTCCTTTCGAGATGCTGGACTTCATGGTCGTCGTCGAACACCGGGAAGGGCGAGGGATTTTTGCCGAAGCGAGCATCAAGGTCCGCGTGGGCGATCAGGTCTTCCACACGGCGGCCGGGGGCAACGGGCCGGTGAACGCCCTGGACGCGGCTCTGCGCAAGGCGCTGGCGGCCGTGTATCCCCATCTGGCACATCTCAACCTGGCCGACTACAAGGTGCATATTCTGGACAGCGACCACGGGACGGCGGCGACCACCCGTGTGCTGGTTGATATGCAGAATGAGACGCGCCGCTGGAGCACCATGGGGGCCTCCACCAACATCATCGAGGCGAGTTGGATCGCTCTGGCGGATGCGGTGGAGTACGGCCTGAGTATAGCCGTTGGCCCCGGTGGAAAGGCCAGTTGCTCCCCCGCAGCTTCGGAGGGGGCGCAGTCAGGGGGAGGGTTCGTGGAGGCAAGAATTGTCACTTTGCCCGGAGATGGAATCGGCACGGAGGTCGTCGCCGAAGGGGTCAAGGTGCTTCAAGCCGTGGCCGATCGGTACGGCCACCGTTTCACTTTCGAGGAAGCCTTGATCGGGGGCTGCGCGATGGATGCCACGGGGTCGCCGTTGCCGGAGGTGACCCTGGAGGCTTGCCAACGGGCCGACGCGGTGCTCCTGGGCGCGGTCGGCGGCCCCCGTTGGTCCGACCCAACCGCACCGGTCCGCCCGGAGCAGGGGCTTTTGGGACTGCGCTGGGGACTGGGCCTCTACGCTAACCTGCGCCCGGTGTGCCTCTATCCGGCCTTGCTGGATGCCTCGCCGCTGCGCCCGGAACGCCTGGAGGGGGTGGATCTGGTGGTGGTGCGGGAACTGACGGGGGGGATCTACTTTGGCCCCCGCCAGGAGGCGACGGCGGACGATGAGACCGCCTATGACACGATGATCTACACAGCCAGCGAAGTCCGGCGCATTGCCCACACGGCCTTTCGCCTGGCCCAGCAGCGGCGGGGGAAGGTCACCTCGGTGGACAAGGCCAACGTGCTGGCCGCCTCCCGTCTCTGGCGGCGGGTGGTGACAGAGGTGGCGGCGGAGTACCCCGCCGTGACGCTGGAGACTATACTGGTAGACGCTGCGGCGATGCACCTGCTCCGCCGGCCGGCCGACTTCGACGTGATCGTGACGGCCAACATGTTCGGCGACATTCTGACCGACGAGGCTTCGATGTTGGCCGGCTCAATGGGAATGTTACCCTCGGCCTCGCTGGGGGAGGGCCGAAATGGGGTCTACGAGCCGATCCACGGCAGCGCCCCCGACATCGCCGGCCATGGCATCGCCAACCCACTGGCTACCATCCTGAGCGCGGCGATGCTGCTCCGCCACTCGTTGGAACTGGAGGATGAAGCGCAGGCCGTCGAAGACGCGGTGGAGGCTGTGCTGGCAGAAGGCTACCGCACCAAGGATATCCGCGAGGAAGGCACCACCCTCGTCGGGACCAGGGAGATGGGGAGACTCATCGCTGAAAGGATCGGCCGGAAAATGACCAATGACCAATGAACAATGGCAAACGACAAACGACAAACGACAAACGAGGGAGGAACATGCGCAGCGATCTAATCAAACGAGGTTTCGAGCGGGCTCCTCATCGGAGCCTTTTCTATGCCACCGGGTTGATGCCCGAAGAACTGGACCGCCCCCTCATCGGGGTGGTCAATTCCTACAACGACGTTGTGCCCGGTCACGTCCACCTCGATAAGGTGGGCGAGGCGGTGAAGGCGGGAATCCGGATGGCGGGTGGCACGCCGTTGGAGTTCAACGTCATCGGCGTGTGCGACGGTATCGCGATGGGCCATCCGGGGATGCGCTACTCGTTGCCCAGCCGGGAACTCATCGCTGATTCCGTGGAGGTCATGGCGATGGCCCACGGGTTTGATGGCCTGGTGTTCGTTCCCAACTGCGATAAAATCGTGCCTGGCATGTTGATGGCTGCTGCCCGGCTCAACATCCCTTCCATCTTCGTCAGCGGTGGGCCGATGATGGCGGGGCGCTACCGGGGCGAGGACGTGGACGTTAAAACTATGTTCGAGGCGGTGGGAGAGTACAAGGCGGGTCGGATGAATGCGCAGGAATTGCAGGAGTTGGAATTGGCTGCTTGCCCTGGTTGTGGTTCCTGCTCCGGACTTTTCACCGCCAACTCGATGAACTGCCTGACCGAAGCGCTGGGAATGGGGCTGCCCGGCAATGGGACGATCCCGGCCGTCACGGCGGCCCGACTCAGGCTGGCGAAGCAGGCCGGGATGCAGATTATGTACCTGGTCCGCGAGGGCATTCTGCCCCGCGGCATTATGACGGAGGCCGCTTTTGAGAACGGTATCGCCGTGGACATGGCCATCGGTGGCTCGACCAACACGGTGCTGCACCTGCCGGCCATCGCCCACGACGCGGGTGTTGCACTGCCCTTGGACAAGTTCGATGCGGTGAGTAGCCGGACCCCCTACCTGGTCAAACTCAGTCCCTCTGGTCCCCACCATATGCAGGACCTGAACGAGGCAGGAGGTGTGCCGGCGGTGATGGCGGAACTGCTTCGCCACAACCTGCTGCATAGCGAGGAGCGAACGGTGACCGGGAAGACGGTGGCCGAGAACCTGAACGGAGTGCGCCGTCTTTCCGACATCATCCGCCCGGCCGATGATCCCTATCGCCCCGATGGGGGGATCGCCATCCTGTGGGGCAACCTGGCCCCCGACGGGGCGGTAGTCAAGGCGGGGGCCGTCCGGCCGGAGATGATGCAGCATCGGGGACCGGCGCGCGTCTTCGGGGATGAGGAGTCGGCGATGGATGCTATCCTGGGCAGGCAAATCCAGGCCGGCAACGTGGTCGTCATCCGCCACGAGGGGCCCCGGGGCGGGCCGGGGATGCGGGAGATGCTGATGCCTACCTCTGCCCTGGCTGGGATGGGACTGGACGACAAGGTGGCTCTCCTGACCGACGGTCGCTTCTCTGGAGCGACGCGGGGGGCCGCCGTCTGCCACGTCTCCCCGGAGGCGGCTGTCGGTGGTCCGATTGCCCTGGTTCAAGAGGGGGATGAGATCGAGTTGGACATTCCCAACAAGCGGCTGGAGCTTCACGTCTCCGAAGAGGAGATGGCCCGGCGACGGGAGAGCTGGAAGCCGCCAGCGCCTGGAGTGACTGAGGGTTACTTGGCCCGCTACGCAGCGATGGTCGCTTCGGCCAGCGAGGGCGCGGTTTTGCGCATACAGCGTGTTGTATAGGTTGGGGGAAGTGCGGACGTGATAGGCGGGGCCAGCAGTGGCGTGACTACGATGATGAGCCAGATCGCAACCTCGGTAAGGACGCGCAGGGAGGAGTAGAGGCGCACCCCGCCAGGGTAGAAGTGTTACCTGGATTCTACAAATCGCGCAGGAGCGCGCCGAGGATGAGCAGGCCGCCAGCGATGACCAGCGCAGTGGTGGCGTAGGGCTCCGGGACGGGGAAAAAACCGAGCACGCCGAAGAGTCCGATAATGTAGAGGGTGCAGGCAACGACCAGAGTGCCCTTGCGTGGCGCACGGGTCACAAGCACCCGGCGGCTGGGTTTACGGGAAGAGCGTCGTCGCGTCATCTGCCTACCCCCTCAGGGCCTGCCAGACGAAGATGAGGATCATCAGGATGGCGACGAGGAACTGCACGCCGCCGGAGAGGGTACAGCCCACCAGCCACCCACCGCCAGCTTTGAACGCCTCGCGCCAGTCCCTGCGCCGGTACCACTCGGTCAGGATGACACCAGCGAGGGCGCCGATGATAGCGCCGGGTATCGCACCGACCCCCAGGAAGGCCAGGCCGATGACGGCCCCGACCGCCCCCAGCAATAGCCCGACCAGCAACGACAAGGCGGAGGCTCCACCGACTTTGGCCCCTGTCTGGCTCATCCACAGGTCGGCGCTGAAGCCGGTCGCGCCCAGGACGGTGAGGACGGCGAAGGTGATGGGGTCAATGGTGGCGAATCGCTCGGCGATGGCATAGACCAACACCACGAGCCAGATGAAGCCGACGCCGGGGACAACTGGCAAGATGACGCCGACCAGCCCGACGACCATCGCCACCAGCGCGACCCAGAATGCCCACATTGGAAGCACCATTGTCACTTGTCCAGGTGGGCCGTGCAGGATTCGAACCTGCGGCCTTGGGCTTAAAAGGCCCCTGCTCTGCCAGACTGAGCTAACGGCCCACGGCGGGCAGTATAACATGCGGATGTGGGGTTGTCAAACTCCCGCTCTTGCGATCATCCGCCCGTCACTCCTGGCGGGCGGGGATGCGCAACTGCTGTCCTACGTAAATGTTATAATTGGTCAGCCCGTTGGCTGCCATAATAGCTTCCACAGTGGTGCCGTAGCGCAGCGCGATGCGAAACAGATTCTCGCCCCGCTGAACCACGTGGATGGTATACTGAGTTTCTGGGACTGAGGGCAGCGTTCCACCAGCCAACGCTTGCAGGCCCGCGATGGCCTCTTCTCCGTCGGGCTTGACGGTCAATGCGCTGCTGAACGCTTCCTTCGCTTCCTCAAGCCTCCCCTCGGCGGCGAGCTGGTACCCATAGTTAACGTGGGCAGCGTAGAGCTTCTCGGTCATCTCGTCATTGTCAGGGTTGATCTCCAATATCTGCTCGATCAGGCTGATGACCTCTTCCCAGTTTGCCGCCTCCCACGCCTCGTCCAGGTCTTGTCCCAGTTGCTCCTCCACGGTCAAAGTGGGAGTTGGCGTAGCGGAAGCCTGCTGGAGCCCCGTCAAAGCCTCCTCCCCGCCTGGTTTGATCTCCAGAGCCAGGTTGAACTGCGCTATCGCCTCGCCGCCACTCCCCTCCGCCAGAAGCTGAGAGCCGTAATTGACATAGGCCATGTAAAGCTTCTCTACTGCGTCATCGTAATCGGGCTCTACGGTCAGGATCTGGTTGATGAGATATATTGCCTGATCCCAATCTTCCGACGCCCAGGCCGTCGCCAGCGCTTCCTCCATCTGTGTCAGATTTACCGGCGTTACCGTAGGAATGATGCTAGGCGGCACTTGCTCAGTTGCTCCGGAGGAGTAGGGAGACGTATAGAAGGTGATATCCATGGTGAGGATATGTAGTACTTCGCCCTCTACGATGTTCACATTACTGATTGTGAAGCTCTTAAACGTAGCTTCCTTGATCCTGGACATGAAAGCGATCAAATTGGGAACAGAGCCCATGACCTGCAACTGGAACATCCTGGTGTCGTATACTTCCTTCTTTTCCTCCTCCGG
>Ga0315541_1004463_pt1 | contig 10220 bp, 9 predicted proteins | sample SalMarSW160190MG_FD_203095 | JGI IMG/M metagenome (GOLD analysis project Ga0315541, IMG submission 203095) | Salt marsh sediment microbial communities from the Plum Island Ecosystem LTER, Massachusetts, United States - Salt Marsh Sediment SW1601-190 ...
ATAATAGGCAACATTAATGGGATCGCATTCGAATCTACCACCAGTAACAATAAGGTATTTGGTAACAACATAACAGGTAACCATCGTGGTTTATCGATTTCCAGATCTCAAAACAACAGCATCTACAACAACAATTTTGATAACAACACCCTAAACGTTTTCATAACAGGCGAAACAGTCATTCGGGGGAGCGAAAAAGTTCATACTCCGTTAATGAACACGTTTGACAATGGCACTACAGGAAACTACTGGAGCAACTATAATGGCACAGACAACAATAGTGACGGAATCGGCGATACACCGTATACTATTGATGAGAATAATAGAGATAATTACCCACTGATGAAACCAGTCACAATTATTCCAGAGTTTCCTTCATGGACGCCCCTACTTGTTATGTTAGTTGCAGTTCTAGTTGTAGCGGTTATTTACAGACGTAGCCTATACAAACAGAACAAAGGGGGAGTAAAATAGTGAAAAAATCGGCGTTTATGCTTGTTCTATTGCTGTTTCTTCTCTTTGTTCTGGTTTCTCTTCCACAAATTGATCCAGTGAAAGCAGAAAACAGGTTCTGTTAACTCTTAAGCACGTTTAGCCTTTCGGAAGGACTGTTAACCATCGGCACGTTTCCACGAAGAGCCTCCAACCCTCACGAAGAGTCTATCAATGTTTTCAACATTAGTTCTGTTACCTCTTCGGTTGATGACCTATTATAATTCTTAGTATGGAGTCTACCTTAAGAAATTATTTAAGGTCGCACATATTGTTGGTGTTTGAGGAAAAAGAATTGAAAAAACCTAAGACAACCCCAGAATGTGAGCAGCTTATGGATATTGTTCTTACAGGACTCAGAGCTAGCGATTTTGACCAGCAGAAGAAAAAAAATGCTGTAGCAGCGTTAGAGAGGTTATGTAAGAAAAGATGCACTAAAGCCATTGAGTATATTATGGAAGAAAGCAGTAACTATCCACCACTAGACGGCTTTGCAGTCAAAATATGCAAAAAAGCAAGAAATTGTCTTTAGAAATAGGTTTGAAGTTTTAAGCTACTTTTTGCTTGCGTTCTGTATCAGAGTTTTCCACTTGTTTTGTCCTTCGATGGTTATTCCGCACGCTTCGGCTGGAGTTTTTCCGTTTAATCCCTCATGCTCTCTTATGTAATTGTGAAAGATTTGGTAGCCCTTCAGTATCGGTGTGTCTTCTCTTTTGAGTCCTCTCATGGTCTTTTCTCTGTCTCTAATCTCTCCGTTTAGGCGTTCCATCTTGTTGTTATTCATATCTCCCTTCAGTTTGATGTGGCGAATGTGTTCTGTTCTTGGTTTACGAAGAGTCCTGAACTCTTTTTTGTATGCGTCATGGTAACTGCGGAGTCCATCAGTTATCATGGTCATAGGCTTTTTTCCCGTTACCTTCTTAGCCATCTGAAACAGCTTCCGTGCATCATGCTTATGCTTAGATTCTGCAACCTCTTGAGCAATCCAGAACCTTGTCTCATCATCCATAATCGCAAACACATACTTCATGTCTCCCTTGAATTTCATCCAAAGTTCATCAGCCCTCCAAGTGTCAGAAACATTGGGAGTTATTTTGTCAAGATATTTTTCCATCAGTTCAATGTATTTCTTTATCCACTTGTAAACAGAGACATGGCTGACTTTTACGCCTTGAAGCCTCAAAAATTTGGCTGTGTTCCTTAGTGAGGTTCCGCTAAAGTATAGTTGCATTGCCGATGTTATGACTTGTGGAGATGCTTTCATTTTCTCAAAGCCCAAATTGATAACAAACCATTTCCCACAAACCTTACAGGAAAACCGTTGTATGTCGCCGTAGCTGTTGTGCCGAACTCCACGCTTGATAATCTCTTTTGATTGACAGTAAGGACAACTTTGAGGATTCACAGGCTGAATAACTAAACTGTCAGAAACCCTATTTCTTAAAGCGATTGAAAACTCCACAGCAAAAATGTGCTTACATTTAACTCCTCTAAACTTGTGGTCAGGGCATTCACAACTCCAACCGTCCTCTGTTTGAGAAACTGTATAACTGCCTTTTCCGCTCTGAGAAAGAACACTATACGAAAGAGTGTTGACTCTTCGTATGCTATCCTTGTGATTGTTAACTATCTCTAAGCCTCTTTCTTCACGAAGTTTTTCAAGTTCTTGAAGGCTCATCATTTTCAATACACCTCTGCAATTACCTATGGTTACCTATGCGGTTACCTATATATAACTTTATCGGTAGATTTTACGGTAACTCTTACGGTATCTCAATAGGTAACCTTATATGCAAGTTACCTACAAATAGTCAATCATGAACGATAAAAGCACCGAAGGAATAACAACAAGCCTGACTCCTGCAAAGACAAACAGCATTTCGCTACGAACAACAGTTCCTATGCATATTGTCAGTCAGTTTGGTTTAACAGCAGACGATAAGCTGAGTTGGAAACTCAGAGTAGAAGATGGAGAACTTGTAATAACTGTGAAACCAATAAAAGAAACGAAGAACAAGTAAAAAGTTTGAGGGCATGGAAAAAGAAAATGAAAAAGAAAGTCTCAGAAGTCCACGCCTATGCCTTTATTCTAAATGAGTTAAAAGATAAAAAAGGATGGAATAAAGACCAGATTTACACGCAACAAGAATGCCATAAGATTAAACCAATAGCTGAGACATTAGGTAGTACTAGACCTGAAAATGTTGTGAAAATCTCTGAAAAAATCTATTGGGTTATTGAGGCAAAAAATGAAAGAGCAAAACTAGAACAAGCCTTACAAGAGGCACGTGAAGATTATGCTGAAAAAATAAATGAAGACCCAAGAATTAAAGTTTTGTTTATTACTGGAATCGCTGGGAATAATCAAGAGGGATTTGTCTCAAAGAGCCAATTTCTTAAAGATGGAGACTGGCAAGTAATCACTGAAAACAATGCTGAAATTACAGGACTTCTTTCACCTTCACAAGTTAAAAAAATTCTCGAAAATAATAATCCGAATTTACGTGAAGTCGAAATCAGTGATGTTGAATTTCTTAAGTCTGCTGAAGACATAAATGGCATCCTTCATGAGGGGGGCATTCACAAAGATTATAGGGCAAGAGTAATGTCCGCTATCCTTCTTGCTTTGTCTGAAGGAACAGAAATAAACCTAGATGTCGCACCAAAAATCTTGATAAATTCAATAAACTCAAGAGTTGACCTTGTACTCCAACGAGAAGGTAAACCTGATTTTGCCAGATTTGTGAAGATTGATTTGCCTTCTAGTGCTGACAATCATAAAAAGTTCAGGAGAGCAATAGTACTAACCATTCAAGAACTTTTAGGTTTGAATATTCGTTCTGCTATGCGGTCTGGAAAAGATGTTCTTGGAAAGTTCTATGAGGTTTTTCTCAAATATGGAAATGGGGCAAAAGAAATAGGAATAGTATTGACTCCAAGACACATAACAAAGTTCGCTGCTGAAGTGCTGGACATCACATCAAAAGATTTTATCTATGACCCAACATGTGGCACTGGGGGATTTTTAGTAGCAGCTTATGATGAAGTCAAAAAGAAGACAAATGAACAAGATTTCAAAATTTTCAAGAGATGTGGATTATATGGTATTGAAGAACAAGACCCTGTTGTTGCTCTTTCTATTGTGAACATGATTTTTAGAGGAGATGGAAAAACTAACATTATCGAAGGAAATTGCTTTTCAAAGTGGTTAAATTCAACGACAAAAGATGGTAATGTTTGCCCTGAATTTCTTAATAAGGATGAAACAGGGCGAATACCGCCAATATCAAAAGTTATGATGAACCCTCCATTTCCGAAGAAAAAAACCGATTTCAAAGAATACTTATTTGTTGAACAAGCTCTTAATCAAATGCAAGATGGAGGCATTCTATTTTCTGTTCTTAAGTATTCATGTATGATAAAAAGTGGGGGGTATTTGAGATGGAGAGAACGGCTACTCAAAGAGAACACTCTCTTATCCGTTGTTACTTTTCCCGAAGATTTGTTTTATCCTGTTGGGGTTAATACTGTAGGTGTTTTTATTCAAAAAGGGTATCCGCATAAAAAAGAAAACAAAGTTCTTTGGATAAGAGCATTAAATGATGGCAGATGGAAGAAAAAGAGAAAGAGGTTACCTCATCCAAAAGCTAAAAATGATTTTCCACAAATTACGTCTCTGTTGAAGACCTTCATTACAAACCAAAAAATCAATGTTAAATCAATTCCTGTTTTTCAGAAAGCTACCGAAATAAATTTTTCAGATAGTGCTTTGGAATTAGTTCCTGAAGCTTATCTTGACACAAAACCAATCTCCGAAAGTGAGCTTTTAGATGGAGTGGATAGGTTGATGCGTGAATCTATTGCGGTCAATATCAAGTTTGAGAAGGAGCTTGAAAAGATTGGATGATGTGAAAAGACTTGGCAACCTATTCACTATAGGTTATGGAAACAAAAGTTTGCACAATAAAGAGAACCTAGATGATGGTTCGACACTTGTTATTTCGTCTAAAGGAGTGGATAACGGATTTTATGGATTTTTTGATACTCCTGTGACAATTAAAACTTCAGTTATTTCTGTTCCCTCAACAGGTAGTGTAGGTGAAGCATTTGTACAGATACATCCATGTGCAATAGATGACAATTGTCTAGTCTTAACTCCCAAAACAAAATTAACAATAGAATATCTGTTTTACATTGCTCAAGTAATTAGAAATGAAAAATGGCGATATAGGTATGGAAGACAGGTTACTCCAGAAAGAATAGAGAACTTAAAAGTAATGCTTGAAAGCGATTTGGAACTGCAACGTTCTTACAATGATTTGAAGGAAGAGGCAAATTCCGAAAAACAGACTCTAGCTAAAATTTTAGATAATGTTGAGTGTTCACCTTCTGAATACAAAGAAGTTCCATTAACTAAGCTTTTCAAAGTTACAAATGCAAAGTCAAAAGGGTTTAAACGGTATAAGTATGGAAATATTCCGTTTATTTCAAACGGTTTTGCAGATAATGGACTTGTCGGTTTTGTCACTCCAAATAAAAAAGATAGAGTCTTTAACAAAGACGCAATATGTGTGTCCGCATTTTGCGAAGCTACTGTTCAAAAAGCACCTTTTCTTCCGAGAGGGAACGGAGGCAGTGGACTTAAAGTATTAACTTCCTTAACTCAGATGACTTTTGAAGATTTACTTTTTCATGCCTCATACATTAACAAAGTCTATTCTTGGAAATTTTCTTACGGGAGAATGGCAACAAGAGATAGGATAAAAGAAATGAACTTGTTAGCTAAGAAATAATATTTCCTATTTTGCTTTTTTCTTCTTCAGGATTGTATGGTTAAGTTGTCCACCTTTAAAATAAGCGTTGAATCCTGCTCCACATTTTTCACAAAAATAATGTTTAGCATGAAAAATGGAATAGTCCCACTCGTTGGTTATATTACCCGAAATTTCTTTTCCACAGTTAGGACACTTAATCAAAATACACACTCTCAAAACAAATTAAGAGCTTTCCATTTAAAAGATTAATCCATGTGCCGTTGGTTAACACCCCAGAGACTCTTCGTGAGGGTTGGAGGCTCTTCGTGGAAACGTGCCGATGGTTAACAGTCCTTCCGAAAGGCTAAACGTGCTTAAGAGTTAACAGAACCAGAAAACACAATCTATATTAGGGCGGATGGAAGCGTTGAGGGAACGAATAATATTCAGCGTAATGGAGACATCTACACATTTACAGACAACGTTTCTGATGAAAGAATTTTGGTTGAGAAAGACAACATTGTGATTGATGGAGCAGGTTACACTCTCCAAGGAGATGCTAGAGGGATAGTACTATCAGAAAGAAACAATGTAACCGTAAAAAACGTGAAATTAGAGATGGAAGGCGGATATGGAATCTACCTTGTTGACACATCGAATTGCATAATTTCTGATAACACAGTAACTGGTGACGCCTACAATATCTACCTGTGGAGGTCATTTAACAATACAATTGAAGGAAACACGGTGACTAACGCTTTTCGGGGCATCCTAATCTACGACTCTCACAACAACACTATTACAGGAAACATCGTAACAGACGGCGTAGTGGGCATCGAACTCCATGATTGCGCAAATAATGTATTCAAAAACAACCAAATGAGGAACAACAGAGCAAATTTTGAGGTTCGCTCTTACCCAACGTATAGGGTCGTCAATGATGTTGACACTTCAAACACGATTGACGGGGCGCCAATTTACTACTGGGTGGATGAAGAAAACAGAACTATACCGTCTAATGCTGGATGTGTGGTGTTAGTAAATTGTACACGTATAACTGTTCAAGACCTTCAACTCTCACAGAATGGACAAGGCATACTACTTTTTTCTACAACCAACTCGACACTAACCCAAAACACAATAACAGGTGCAGGCGGTAGAGGAATAGAGCTTGTTCACTCCTCAAATATAGACATCATAGAAAACAATGTTCAAGACTTTTCAAGCGGAATACATCTTCAAGAGTCCTCCAACAATCTCATCAAGAAAAATTCAATAATTCACAATAATTATGCAGGCATTATGACTGAATCAAACTCAAAAGGGAACACGATTTTGGAGAATGAAATTGCCTCAAACGATTATGGCATTAGCGAGAGAGGAGGAAACAACATCATTTCCAAAAACAAAATAATAACAAATGATTACGGCATATCCGTACATTCATCCAGCAACACGATTTCTGATAACATTATATCCGATAACAATGAGATGGGCATAATCCTAGATGCTGGTTCAAACACCCTTACAGGAAACAATGTGACGGATAACAATAATTATGGAATCTACATTTCTTCTGGCAACATTCTCAGAAATAATAGGATGAGCAACAACCGTTATAATTTCGATGTTCGGGGAACCAGCTTTGAAAATGATGTGGACGCATCAAATCTTGTTAACGGAAAACCAATAATCTACTGGGTTAACCAGCAAGACAAGATCATACCTCACGAGGCTGGATACGTTGCACTAGTAATGTGTGAAAACATAACCGTTCAGAACCTGCACCTTGCAAACAACGGTCATGGCATATTTCTAGCCTTCACAAACCACTCGACAATAATCGGAAATAACTTTACAAACAATAATAATGGCATCAAATTTTGGGGTTCTTCAAGTAACCGAATAGTTGGAAACAACATAAGGGAGAATGGCAATGGCATATTTTTCAGTGGAGCTATGTTCTTGAATGTGTTTCATTATCCCTCTCCCAACAATATCATTTATTACAACAATTTTGTTGATAATGAAAATAATGTGGGCGATGCTGCAGGTTCTTGGTGGCTTCAAGATTCGACTCCTGCCATTAATATTTGGGATAGAAGAAGTGTAGGAAACTACTGGAGCAATTACAATGGTACAGACAATAACAGGGACGAAATTGGAGAAACACCATACATTATAGATGAAAAAAATCAGGACAACTACCCGCTTATGTCTCCTGTCAATATTTTTGATGCTGGAATGTGGGAATGGACTCCCTACAGCGTGTTTGTGTTAAGCAACTCCACGGTTTCAGATTTCAATTTTAGCCCAGAAAGTGCTCTAATACAGTTTGATGTAGAGGGAGAAAATGGCACAACAGGGTTCTGTAGAGTAACGGTTCCCAAAGGTCTGTTAAAAACAGAAAATAACTGGGTTGTTCTCGTAGAGGATAATCCTGTTACTCCAACAGTCAACGAAGACGAGGTCAGCACATACCTATACTTCACCTACAATCACAGCGCCAAAACCGTGGAAATAATCGGAACCGATGCAATTCCAGAGTTTCCCTCATGGACCCTTCTAGTTGCTGGACTTTTTGCTGTTACCTTAATATCGATAATTTATAGACAGAACTTTAAGCAGGAGATGAAAAGGTGAAAAGCTACAAACCAATACTTGTTATTTTACTTTTTATTTCTCTAATTCTATCAAATCCTTTGGTTTGGGCTTCTTCAATAATGTGGACCAAAACTTATGGAGCTGGAAATGCCATCGCATATTCAATGGTTATGTCATCTGATGGAGGATACGCATTAGCTGGGGATGATTTGTTAGTGAAAACAGATGGGTATGGGAATATGGAATGGAACAAGACATACCTTGGAGGGCGAGTTTACTCCTTGATTCAAACGTCTGACGGAGGTTACGCACTAGGAGGAACCGCAGATTCATTAAATGGAGATTACGATTTTTGGTTGATAAAAACTGATTCACAAGGAAACATACAATGGAACAAAACATATGGAGGTCCAGACAATGAGGCTGCTAACTCGCCTAACTCGTTGGTTGAGACGTCAGATGGGGGATTCGCATTAGCTGGTTATACTGGCATCTTTTTTGAATACTCAAATTTTTGGTTGGTTAAAGCTGATTCAAATGGCAACATGCTTTGGAACAAAACATATGGAGAGTCAACATTTAATTCTTGTTCCGATTTGATTGAAACCTCTGATGGAGGATTTGCATTAGTCGGTTCAACAGGATTTGCATTCATAGGTAAAACTGATTTATTGTTAGTCAAGACTGATTCCACTGGAAGAATAGAATGGAGTAAAACATATTCAGGTTCAGCAAACTCGTTGATTGAGACATCTGACCAAGGATTTGCTATGGTTGGCAGTAGTTCTGGCGATTTTTGGTTGGCTAAGACTGATAAATATGGGAATATAGAATGGACCCAGACGTATGGAACCACAGGGGATGAAACTGCCCATTCAATAATTGCAACTTCTGATAGAGGATACGCACTAGCTGGAGTAATAGCTGATTTCATTGACGATCAATACAACATCAATGGTTGGATGGTTAAGACTGATGAATGGGGAAACATGCTTTGGAATCAAACATATGGAGAAGCAGGAGATGAACAAATTTATTCATTAGTTGAAACCTCTGACGGGACATATGCTTTAGCTGGTTACAAAACTTCCACTTATGCAGGTCCCGCTGATATGTGGTTGATAAAAACTGACTCCTATGGCTATATTCCAGAGTTTCCATCATGGATTATTCTGCCCTTATTTTTTGTTGCTACTCTAGTTAGTGTAGCCATCAAAAGGAAAGTTTTCCGTCCAACTTAATAGCTAATACGTAGAGAATTAAGAAATACGGGTCACACAATGTTCTACGAGGAATACTTGAAGGCAACCAAAGAGAAAGGCAGCTTCATTAACATTAACCTTGATCCAGCGTTACCAAAACAAAGAAAGGAAAACGTTGTTCCCGACAGATACGTTTCCAAGGAAGATGCAGACACCCTTCTTAATTTTTCTTTAGACATCATAGAGCAGGTCAGCGATTACTGCTGCTCCATAAAACCGAACACCCAATATTATCTCGGCTACACAGGCATACTCAAGAAAATCGCAAAAAAGATTCACAAAGAAGGAATGCTTGCCATACTAGACCATAAACTCAGCGACATCGGCTCCACCAATGGCTCCGCCATATACTGGATCAATGAAATGGGCTTCGACGCCTTCACCTTTTCTCCCTTCGCCGGCAACACACAAAAAACCGTAGAAAAAGCTCATGAAAACAACTTGGGAGTCATAGTTCTCACCCTCATGTCCAATCCAGAAGCAGAAAACATGATGATCCACACAACGATCAACGGTCAACCATACTATCTGCATACCGCCAAAACCGTGAAAGAATCCAATGCTGACGGCTGTGTAGTAGGCTTAACATGCTTTGTTGAGGACGAATACATCAAAAACATCCAGAAAGTTGTCGGAGACAAGGTAGTGCTTTTGTTGCAGGGCATAGGCCCCCAAGGGGGACAAGCCAATAAGATACGGTATGCTCGTAACCCGCTGGTGAGCCTAGGCAGAGCAGTTATCTATTCTGATGATCCTAGAAAAGCCGTCAAAAGATACCATGACATATTCAAGAAATTTATTTGATGATGCGGCTTCAGATTACCTTCATGTATTTTGTTCCCTTCTCCGTAATCCTGTAGATTCCTCGGCTAATCCGCTCAATATACTCCTTCTTCAGCAAATAACGCAGACGATTATCAAATCTTGTTCTCGTAGCCAAAGAGTGACACGTAGTCAAAACCTTCTTCTCTAAAACCGTCCAACGTATGTGCCCATTCTTGAGTGCAGCGAGGATAACCTTGTCCATCATGTCCTGTTCCTCTCGGCGACGACTCATGATAGCTTCACCTCAACAGGCTTCTGACTGGAATAGTATGGAGGAGAATGG
>Ga0315541_1004464_pt1 | contig 10220 bp, 8 predicted proteins | sample SalMarSW160190MG_FD_203095 | JGI IMG/M metagenome (GOLD analysis project Ga0315541, IMG submission 203095) | Salt marsh sediment microbial communities from the Plum Island Ecosystem LTER, Massachusetts, United States - Salt Marsh Sediment SW1601-190 ...
ATTTACGTTCCAAGAGATACTCGATGCGCTCTAGAGCTAATCTCGCAAGATAATAATAGAGGGCCCTATTGTTTTGCAACAATGGCTTCTTTGGGGCAAACCTGAGTGCAAAAACCACAGCCTGTGCCTGGATGCTCCTGAAGTCCGGTCATCGCTGTAGCTCTATTGTCAACAATGACAATAGTAGAAATCCCTTTATTACATTCTCTTCCCTTTGCTTTTATATCCAGGATGCCCCTATGGCTACTTGCATGGCTACCTTTTTATTTGAGTCTGTTTTCGTACTGAGAACCCAAAATCACCGTCTACTTTCAATTTTTCAGAAAAGAAAAAGAGAAGCGCCCCCTTGACACTCAGAATTTTTTGACTATAATAAATAAGATTATGTTCAATTATTGAGAAAATGCTCTAAGTACGAGAGACTCAGTATGGAGGTTGCTGGTTCGATAACCGATCTCATAACGAGAATTACTTGACTCTACTACAAGGAAGGAGTGAAGCAGAGCCGGATTGCTACTATGCTGGGGATAGATTATGGTACCGGTGGGGCTAAAGGCTGTCGAAGAATATATGGTGATTATGCCTAGTCTATAACTGTTAGGGAGAGACGGAAGTGAAGTTGTTAGTTACCACTTTCATAAAAGGGGAAGACTTAGAGAAACTTAAAAAATATTTTGATGAGATACGTATTAGAGGACTTCCTCGGATATCCCGTGTATTGGAGCCAGAGGAGCTTATTCAAGAGATTCACGACATAGATATGTTTATCGTGGAGTTTGAAGAGATTACTGAAGAAGCTTTAACCAGAAGTAAACAGCTCAAACTCATTGCTTCTGTGCGCGCTGGACCACAAGCAAACATAGATATTGAGGCAGCTACTAGAAGAGGCATCCTGGTTCTTTATTCACCGAGTAGATCCTCGGATGTGGTAGCAGATTTCACTATCGGACTGTTGTTAGCTGCAACACGGTACATAGCGAAAGGACATTTTCTTGTAAAAACCTTTCAGTTAACCGAAGTGAATCCGCGAAGACCTGGTTTTGCTCCCCGGGATATCGTCTGGGTAACAAATAATCCAGAAAATTTTCCTTATTTGAAGCTAAAAGGTATTGGGCTCACGGGAAAAGCTCTTGGTATTCTTGGTCTAGGAGCTATTGGACAGGAAGTTGCGCTGAGAGCAGTTGCCTTTAAAATGAATGTAATTGCTCATGATCCTTACGTCTCCAGAGAAAACGCAGAGAGAATCGGTGTGAGATTAGTGGACAAAGATACTCTCTTCCGCCAGGCTGATTTTGTAAGCATTCACGTAAAAGTTGAGCCCAAGACGTTAGCTCTTGTGGGGAAAAGAGAGCTGGAACTTATGAAACCTACTGCATTTTTCATTAACACCGCTAGAGGCGCCATAGTTGACCAGAAAGCACTGTACAGGGTACTCAAGGAGAGACGCATTGCTGGTGCTGCCCTTGACGTGTTTGAGAATGAACCGCTCAAACCCAGTGATCCTCTTCTGGATCTGGACAATGTAGTGCTTACCCCTCATATAGCTGGTGCCTGTTACGACAATTACGAAAAGGCATCTTCTATTGTTACTCGTGGCATAGAAGATTACTTGAAGGGAGTAAGGCCCCAACATGTTGTAAACCCTGATGTTGTTGATAAAAAGGAAGATACCCCATAGAGAATGGAACCTGAAAAAGCAAAGAGAAATAAGCTATGAAAGCTCCTGACCAACACAACCCCTTGACACTTTTTATATTTATATTATAATATAATAAGATTATGTTCAATTATTGAGAAAATACTCAAAGTCGAGAGAGCTTGAGCGTGGAGGTGGCTGGTATGATGACAGGCCTGATAACAAGAATAGCCTGGCTTTACTACAAGGAAGGATTGAAGGAGAGCCAGATCGCTACCATGCTGGGTCTATCGCGCAGCAAGGTAGGTCGTCTGCTTCAGAAAGCACGGGAGAATGGAATTGTCCATTTTCAGGTGCTTGGACCTATCGGGAATTGCCTGGAGATCGAGAAAAAAATCATTGATTTGTTTGATTTACAGGACGCGGTGGTAGTTCCCACAATTTCGCAAAACAAGATCAAAGAGAGTTTAGCCAGAGCCGCCGCTCAATACCTGGAGAGGCATCTCAGTAGTGGAAACCTCTTTGCTGTGGGTTGGGGAATCACCATCTCCGAAGTACCTACATTCATTCACTCGCAAGGAATACATGATCTTAGAATAGTCACCCTCAATGGGGGACTTGTCCCCTCATTTTATCTAAATCCCTACGATGTGGGAAGTAGGCTGGCCTACATCTTTGGAGGCCAGTGTTACTATGTTCATGCCCCTGCCATAACTGCATCAGAAGACCTGTGTCGTTCCTTCAAAGCCGATGCAACCGTAAAGCAGGCTCTGGAGATGGCCAAACACGCTGACTGTTCTATGGTGGGCATCGGTAGGGCTGCGGTTGAGTCGACCTTAGTTAAGACGAGATACCTTAATCTAGGAGAAACCGAGGCTCTACACCAGCAAGGTGCCGTGGGAGATATCCTAGCCCAGTTTTTCAATGCCCAGGGTGAAAAAGTTAACTGTGACCTACACAAAAGGATTGTAGCTTTTCCCATCGAAGATTTGAGCAAAATGAAAAGTGTAATTGGGTTAGCTGGTGGGACTAATAAAGTTCAAGCCATCCTGGGAGCACTCCATGGAAGGTACATTAAGATCCTCATCACTGATGAGAACACGGCCAAGTCTCTGATAAATCTTGAACAAAGACCAGCTTCTTAAAGTTGGATTTTTTTGGTTAAAGGAAAAGCTAAAAAATAAGGCTAGGAGGAGGTGAAAAGATAGAGATAGGCCGTTAGCTGGGATAAAGGAGAGCTTTCCAGAGGATAAGTGTCGAAAGATTAGTTTCTCTTTTGGAGGCTTTCCGCAGAAAAAGAGTATTGAATAAGTATGGTTTGATAGCGGTTTTAAGAAATACAAGAAAGGAGCAAATTTTATGAAAGGAAAATGGATAGTGATGGTGTTAGTAGTAGTGCTTGCTATGAGCATTACTCCAGGATGGGCTCAAGAGAAAACTATGTTTGGGCCCGAGGCAGACCTTAAAGGAACTATAAGCATCTATGCAAGGAGCTACACTCCTCTGGAACCCACCGCCGCGGATAGATGGCCTCCTCCAACATACCTGTGGACTATCATAGAAGAGTATGAGAAAATCCATCCGAACGTCCACGTAAAGATCATCCAGGGTGTTGCTTCAGGGGAAGCGGTTACCTGGACTCAAACAAGGTTAGTGAGTGGGACTGCTCCTGAGGTATGTTGGGGGCAAAGCAGAAGTGACGTATATGTATGGGCGCGGAGTGGTCTTCTAGTAGCTATGGATCCATATTTGAATATGCCGAATCCATACATTCCAGGAAATAAGAAATGGATAGATATTTTGGATCCTTCAGTTATTGCCACAATTAGAGCACCCGATGGAAAAGTGTACACTATAAATGGAGATCTGGTAACAACAGGTATATTGTATAATGCGGATATTTTCAAGGAGCTGGGATTAACAGAACCTAAGATATGGGCAGACTTTATGACAGTTCTCGGTAAGATCGAGTCAGCTGGTCATATTATTCCGATGAGTTTTCAGGGGGCAGAGAAAGATATGGGTTGGACTTGGTTAGCGAGATTTATTTACTATCCCCTCTACAGGCCCCTGATGGACAAAATGGATGTAATTCCTGAGGAAAAACCTGGTTTAGTTACCCGAAAGGAAATGGCCTTAGCTTGGAAGAAAGGAATAGAAACCATTACTAGTGATAGATTTAAAACTGGCGTTCAACTTCAAAAGGAGTTTTCCCAATACTGGAGCCCGGGTTTTCTTGGGTTGACCGCCTCTATGGCCTACGATCAATTTGTCACTGGTAAGGCAGCTATGCACCTAAATGGCTCTTGGCAAATCCAGGCTATAAAAGCGGATCCCTACAGAAAATTCAACTGGGGTATGTTCCCATTTCCACCTATTACTAGTGAAACTTCCCCTTATGCCTCTGAGCCAGGAGTTGTAAAAGGTCTGACATTAGGCGGTCCTTCAGCTGGTTTCCAATTCAATGTTCCAGTCTCTGCAAAAGACGAAGGCCTCCTAGAGGAAGCTGTTGATTTCCTTATGTTCCTTACTGCACCACAAAATGCTGGGCCTCTTATAGCTGATTTAGGTTCATACATGCCCAGCATTAAGGGAATAGAACCTCCGGAAGAGTTAAAGGCTGTATTCTACAAGCCTGGAGAGGCTGAGTTCATCGATTTAAAGATGCTTAGCCCTGGTTATCTTAATGGACCTAAGGAGGCCATAGATTTGTGTTACAAGACCTGGCAGCTCTTCATCGGGGAGCAGATATCAACAGAGCAGGCTGTATCACAGTGGAATAAGGATATGGATTATATTTGGAATAAGATGATTCAGGAAAGTGAGTGGGATTTCAGTAAGTATGGGGTTAAATGATAAAAAGTAATAGATAGTATGATCTAGCGTGCTGAGACCTTTCAGCACGCTAGATCAAAAAGGAGAAAAAATCTTATCTAAAAGAGATAGCTTACTAAGACTTGTTTGTAAGAACAAGTTCATTTATATTTCTCTTTTGCCTACTTTCGTTCTACTGATAATTTTTAGGTATTACCCTGCCTTTAGTGCTCTTTATCATTCTTTATTTGAGTGGCGTGGAGTAAGGACTGAACAATTTGTAGGATTTGCAAACTTTGTGGAAATGTTTAAAGATTTTGAATTTCAAACATCCCTTAAAAACATAGCGATAATTACAGTGACGAGAGTAATGATATCGCTTACCTTTCCATTATTGGCTGCTGAGCTTACCTTTAACCTGAGAAACTTAAGAACACAATATGTATATCGAACTATGTTTGTAGTGCCTATGGTAGTACCAGTAATAGTAACGCTATTGTTATGGGGTTTTATATACAGACCTGATGGGTTGCTTAATGCTATTTTAGAAGCGTTGGGGTTAGGATATCTTTGTAGAAGCTGGCTGGGAAACTTTAATACAGCATTACCTGCTATTATATTTATAGGCTTTCCGTGGATAGCTGGGCTGGGCACGTTTGCCTATCTTATTTATTTAGCTGGTCTTCAAGCTATTCCTGAGAGTCTGTTTGAAGCCAGCACTTTAGATGGTGCTACCAGGATCCAACAGATATTTTCGATAGATATCCCTCTGCTTATGGGACAGATTAAACTGATCCTTATTTTAACGATTATAGTCGTCGTTCAAAGCTATTACATACAATTAGTATTGACTGAGGGAGGTCCGGGATACGCTACCATGGTTCCAGGTTTACATATGTATTATAATACATTTTCATATTTTAGGATGGGCTATGGATGTGCTGTGGGTACATTTCTTTTCGCAATAATATTCACATTGACAGTAATTAATAGAAGATATATCCGTTCGGCGGTGGAGTTTGAAGCAAAATGAGATCAAAGATCTATAAGGGCCTTATAAGGGAGGTGTCAAAACACATCTGCATATTAACACTCATATTTTTGACTTTGTATCCATTTTCCTTTCTGGTTGTCTCATCCCTAAAAAGCCATGAGGACATTATACATAACATGGTAGGTTTGCCTCAAGTTATTAGATGGATAAACTATATCGTAGCTTGGAAAAAAGTGAATATATATATACTCAATAGTATTATGATGAGCGGAGCTACGGTAGGCATGGTGATATTTTTGGCTTCTTATACAGGCTTTATATTCGCTCGTCATAAATTCCCGGGAAGGGAATTCTTATTTTACGCTATTATAGCTCTTTTAATGATACCAAGAGAATTAACATTAATCCCTCTGTTTATTATTGTGAGAGATTTAGGACTGCTAAATAGTAGATGGGGCTGTATAATCCCTTGGACTTCAGGAGGACTAGTGTTTGGTATATTTATTATGCGCACCTTTATGGCCTCGCTGCCTGAGGAAATATTTGAGTCTGCCCGGCTTGATGGAGCAAATGAAACTCAGTTATATCTCAAAATTGCTCTTCCCCTTTCTGTTCCTATTGTTATAGCCGTAGGTATTATGCATTTTGTTAATACTTGGAATGATATTATATGGCCTCTGGTCACGATAACAAGGGAAGAGCTGAAGCCAGTAACCATAGGGCTTATGAGTTTTCAAGCTATAGACCCCTATGCTCAAAATTACGGTCCTTTATTTGCAGGTTATCTATTAACATCCATACCATTAATAATACTATTTATGTTTACTATGAAATACTACATACGAGGTTTACTGGCTGGAGCAATAAAAATGTAAATTCTAATTGGGGTTATAATCAAGACTTTGGGACTTTTTACCCCAAACTCAGCCTCAAATCTCCCTGGATAAAGTCTAACAAACTAACACCGAGTCACTGATGAACATCTTTATGATTCTTTTCTCAGTCTGTTAGGAGAGGCTAACCTGTTACATTACTATGAAAAAGGAGAACCTAGATGATGCCTGCGCCAACCATTGCTTTAATTTCAACCGGTCTTGGTCTAGCAGTAGAACTTAGCAACAAGGCTAGGTCTATTGTTCCACCAGAATGCCGTGTAATCAACATTGTGGACGACAGTATTGTTTCAGTGATTGAAAAAGAAAGTGATGAAAAAGAAAATTGCGTCCTGCCGCTAAGTATCACTCGAAGGATATGCGATTATGCAGTTTATGCGGAGTGTAGCGGTGCTGATGTTATCCTGGTTACATGTTCCTCTATTTCTGAGGCTGTAGACGTAGCTTCAAAGCTAGTGAAGGTTCCTGTTCTAAAAATCGACGAGCCTATGATCGAGGAAGCTTTGACAAAAGGAGTCAGAATTGGGGTTGTTGCCACCTTGCCTACCACTTTGGGACCCACTGTTCGGTTGTTGAAGCGCAAGGCAGACGAATCTGGAAGAAAGGTAGAAGTAAAATCGGTTTTGGTGCAGGGTGCTTTCAAGCTACTATCTAAGGGCCGCAAGGAAGAACATAATTCTTTAGTTAGAAAAGCAATTGGTAAGTTAGAAATGGGTACCGACTGTATAATACTTGCTCAGGCATCAATGGCCCGAGCGATTGAGCGTTTTCACACCAAGGTGCCCGTATTAACTAGTTTCCCTGGTGGACTGAAAGTAGCATGTGATCTCTTTTTGTCTCGTACCCAGGTAAAAAATAATTCTCAGACTGAGAGCGCTTTGGACAAGTGACGTGAGGGTAAGGAACTTGCCTCGCATTCTTAAGGTTTTTGGAGGGAAAGCAGACCGTTGAAATTCCTGAGGTGTGATAAATCATATATAATCTTCTAGGAAAGCTAAACTATTAAATACCAGTTATGTCGGTAGAAGGTTAGTATTAAGGCAATACAGGTGAGTTAATCCAAAAAATAAAGAGGTAATCAGATGGACTCGGAAGTTATAGCTAGTTCTCAGGAGCAAAAGTACATCCCTGATACACTCAATTTAGAGGAACGAGCTGCAATTGCCATTAATAGCCTTACAGGTTGCGTAGATGTCGAGAACGGCTACATCCCTTATATGGCTGTAAATTTGATATCCAAACCAGCAGTTATGATACATTCCCCCTGGGACTATGGATCCAGTATTGGCCGTTTAGTTGATGCCCTCATACTGGCCAGGTATACGTCCGGGGAGACTCTGGGAGAAGATATCGAGAAACATTTACGGGCTAATCTACTCAGCCTCTTTAAGGATGATGGTTTGAGTTACAGGCGGCCATCACCTCTCAACGATCCCCACGCGAATATGCATGATCAGCGCTCGGTGTTGCTCGGATTGACTACGTGGTTTATGGCTACCGGTGATTCTAAGGTGAAAACTGCTGCAGATAAGCTTTGCGCCGCTCTGAAAAGAATTGCTTTAAAGCAAAGAGACTTTTGGTGCTTTCCTTCAGCGGAGTATACAGAACAGGGTTGGCCTTCTCGTGACGCCATATTTGTAGGTACGATGGTTGATCCAGCACACACCAGCGCTCGTATGATAAATCCGCTGATTAAGTATTACCAGGTAACGGGAAATACTGACGCATTCGAACTCGCTGAAAACTTTACTGCACATACGGTTTATCACAGTGGAGCATTCAATGTGGACGGAAGTTTCAACAAAGGAACGGAGTTCAGAAATGGCCACTTCCACAGCCGCACTGTTAGCGTCGCCGGCATTGCTCGTTTTGCTCAGTTTACGGATAACGCCTTCTATATGCACTGGGTTAAGAATGTATACGACTGGATTTTATCTCAGGGTACCTCATTTGGGTGGTTTCCAGGGGCGCTGGTCAAGAACAAAGCCTACCACCACGAAACTTGTACGTTGACTGATATCATTGAAATAGGGATAATTTTAGCCCAGAGTGGCTATCCCGAGTATTGGGACTGTGTCGAACGTCTTGTACGTAATCATTTGGTGGAAACACAACTTTTAAGAGCAGATTGGGTTGTGGAGGCGGATAACTACCAAAAGGACACATGGAAAAAGACATATTACCAGGTCGGACGTCGCTCGATTGGTGGTTTTGCGGGCTGGGCAGCTCCAAATGATTTTGTCTGCGAGATTGAGCACAGTTATGACATTATGACCTGCTGTAGAGCACATGGGACCAGAGGGCTATTCCTGGCGTGGAGTAATATAGTAACGGAAAAAGATAGTCGCGTAAGTGTTAATCTTCTCTTGAACAGAGGTACCCGCTGGCTAGACGTCAACAGTTATTTGCCACACGAAGGACGAGTGGATCTAAATATAAATCAGGATATTCGGCAATTACTTGTTCGCATCCCCTCATGGGTAGCGTTTGATGCTGTAAAGGTTAGCCGGAAACACAACGATAATGACGGGATGAGGAAGCTGGTAGAGAGTTGGATTGGTCGCTTCGCCAAGCTGGGTTCTTTCCGCAAGGGTGAAAAGATCACCATAGCTTTCCCCTTGAGACAATGCCAAACAACTGAGAAAGCATGGGATCAACAATTTGTAGCTGAATGGCAAGGTGATGACCTGATTTTCATAACCCCACCAGGAAAATACTATCCCTTGTATACCAATCGTAAGGTCTATAAGAAGGCACCAAAAAAAATAGGGGATTACCATCGCATCCAAGACGAGTTTCGATGGTAGAGACATGAATTACGAAAGAATAGACAACCTTTTGCTTTCTCTTTTTTAAGGGTCACCTTTATCATTCCTCCCAAGGTAATGGACGTTATTGAAGCCTCAGGAGTGGAAGAGGTAGTCTTACTATTTGAATTTTCCCATGGAGAGCGTTATCCACAGAATATCAGGTGATAAACGATTTAAAGAAGTAAGTCAATAGAATCCCGGACAAAATGTATTGAGAAGTAAAGAGTGAGATTATGGTTTCTCAAAAGGCGAAAAAAGGGAATTATGATTCAGTGAAGGCGCCTACAAGCCTTCTTTGTGAGTATGTAGCAAATCCCTTGGGTATTGATGTGACCCTGCCTAGATTTTTCTGGGTACTCACTCATCTTGGCCGCGGGCAGCTTCAGTCTGCCTATCAGGTGCTTGTTGCCAGTAACCAGGCAACTCTGGATGGCGAGACGGGTGATCGGGATAGCGGTAAAGTAGTCTCAGGGGAGTCAGTAAACGTTATCTATGGGGGAAGTGAGCTACAAAGTGGGAGAACTTACTACTGGAAAGTTCGCGTCTGGGATAAGGGGGTAATGTAAGTCCCTACAGTGAGGTAGCCACATTTGAGATAGGCCTTTTGAAGCCTGATGACTGGAAAGGAAAGTGGATTAAGGGAGGAAATCTTCTTCGTAGGAAGTTTAGTATTGATAAGGACATCGCACGAGCACGGGTCTATGTATCCGGTTTAGGCTATTATGAGCTGCGTATCAATGCAGATAAGGTTGGCGACTCTATCCTTGATCCAGGCTGGACTGATTACAAAAAACGGGTCTTCTACTCTGTCTACGATGTGAGTAAATATTTGGAAAAAGGTGAAAATGCAATAGGCATTATGCTCGGCAATGGACGATATGTGAAGGCATATGGATATGGCTCACCGAAAACAATCTTCCAACTAAACATAGAATTTACTGACGGCACCAGTGAGAGTGTTGTTACTAATGAGAGCTGGAAGACTGCCCAGGGTCCAATTTTTGCTGACGACATCTACAATGGGGAAACTTATGATGCTCGGCTAGAAAGATTAGGTTGGGATACCCCCCTCT
>Ga0315541_1004465_pt1 | contig 10220 bp, 5 predicted proteins | sample SalMarSW160190MG_FD_203095 | JGI IMG/M metagenome (GOLD analysis project Ga0315541, IMG submission 203095) | Salt marsh sediment microbial communities from the Plum Island Ecosystem LTER, Massachusetts, United States - Salt Marsh Sediment SW1601-190 ...
CGCCTGCGGCAGCATCGCGAATGGTGGGGAAATAGGCGTAGAAACCATTGGCATAGCCGCACAGGAAGGTGTTCCGCAGCGGGGAGCTCTGCTTCAGTTCCAACTGATACTGCACGAAAATCTCCCCGGGCATGAAAGCAAAGGCAAGGTCGTCATTGAGGACCAGTACCGCCAGCGGCACGGCCAGATCGGCCGTGACGTCCTTTAGATACACGCCTAACGTATCCCCGTAAATCTTGTCCAGGACTGCCCTTTGGTCATCGTTCTCGAGGTCGAACCGCGTGCCAACGACCACTGTCTTTTGCCGACACTGGACCGAGGGCGCTTCTGGCACCTCCGTTTCGATGCCGCCGACGGCCTTAAGCACCGCTTCCGCGCACGTTCGCCCCACGGCGCGCATCGAGGCCACTCCGCCCTCATCGATGGGGGTTTTGTCCAAATACGGGTTGATGTTACCCGCGCCGCCTTGGAGAAAGAGACATTCCGCGCCGGTTTGTTCTTTTACGATACGAGCCATCTCGCCGCAGTAATCCGCCGAGTATTCGAGGTTGGACGGCCCCATCACAACAGGGTGGCACGCGAAGTTCACCAATATCGCCAGGGGCTGGCCGTCAAGCCTGTCAATCCGAACGATGCCCATCTCGCGGTCTACGGGACTGGTGGGGCGCCGTTCTTCGTTGCGCCACAGCATACGGCAGCGGCCATCCTCGGAGATCAGGCGGCGGTTATGCGCGACATCCACTTCGGTCCGCCCCAGGCCGATCCGCACGGGCTGAAGCTTCCCCGCCGCCTCTTCGATACAGTCTCCGATCGCCCTTTCAATAGGCGGCATATATGGCGCGTTTTCCAATTCCATGACCGGCCCGTGATGCGTGTGCGTCGCCGCGATCATGACGTGGCCTATGCCCGCATTACGGACCCGCGTGCGAATGCGGCCTATTACATCCTGCCTCGGAGTCGCCCCGAGATCGAGCACGACTACCGCCGTGGCCGCTCCCCCCGCGCGGAACACGATCGCTTTTGCAAACAGCGGGTCCAGCGTACCGGTGGCGGGGCCCTCCCGGTCGCTATATCCCCACAGAGGCGCCCCCGGCTCAGGCGTAATGTCGCGTACGGCAACACCGGCGAGCAACCGCCCTGCCGCAGACTCGTCCGCGGCCTGCACCTGCGTGGTTGCCACTGCCGCAAATACAGTCGAACTCTTGAGAAAAGAACGTCGTGACATACTATCCATGATTCGTCCCATCCTTCCCAGTTTTCTGATGCGCTCTTTTTACATCAACCCATATCGATTACACGTTGACCCCAGGCCGCTTGTGCTATTATACGAAAATTGAGCGATTCTTCAACACAACCCAAATCGCCGGGTAAGGCTGAGCGAAAAACGGGGACTGACACAAGCGACCAAAGGGAGACGTGTCTGTCCCGTTTTTCGCAAAAGCCATCCCCAAATTGTCCCGTTTATCTCCCTATCCCCTTACGTTTCTGGCAGCCTGGTGCGGTATTCGTCCTTGTAGAGGCCTATCTTTTCCATGGGAATTCGCTGGAACCCCAGCTTGAACACAGGGGAATCCTCCTTGAGACGGAAATCCAGCTTATCCGCGTCGACGAAGCCAGGATCGCCCTCAGTGAAATTATCCTTGATGGTCAGGTACTGCGTCGATTCGGTAAGCCCGTCGTACAACTCCAGCCACCCGCCGTCGAAGTTCACGTTCCGCACGACCTTGTTATGCTTGGCCAAGGCGGGGTCGTCGTCGAGCAACGTGGCCAGTTCGGGGTAGCGGTCGGTGTAGGGCGGCTGGGTGCCGTTGACAGCCTCGAGGCGATCGAACAGGGTAGTCGTCGTACCGTCGAAGTAGTACTTCGCCCACCCAATGCCGCGCTGGTCGATGTGAACCCCGTGGACGCATTGAACGAAGATATTATTCTCGATGGTATTGTCGCGGCCGCCACCGACCAAGACCCCTCTGCGCGCGCCATGGCAGACGTTTCCGAAGACGACCACCCCGCTGGTCCAGTCGTCGAGGTAAATGGCCTGAACGTCGCCGTGACCCAGTTCGTGCATGTAGTTGTAGCGCACGACGTTTCCGCGCTGCGACCAATCGCGCCCCATATAAAAGGCGCCGGCGTCGTGGGTTTCCATGCAGACGTGATGAATTTCGTTCAACTCGATAATGTGGTCGTTGCCGCCGAGTCCGATGGCCATGTGTGGGGCATTGTAAATCAGGTTGTTGGCGACCCGGTTGCCCACGCCGGAAACCTGAACCGCCGGTGTGTACGTCCTCACCGTCATGCTGAAGTCGTGAATGTTATTATTCGTGGCGAAGTTGCCTGCGGGCGTGAGCGTTTGCCGGTTGCCGCCGGTCACCGAGATGCCCCCGTCACCCAGATAATAGAGGTCGCAGCCGGTCACACCGTTGTGTTGTCCGCCGCTGATGCTTATGGCGAAGGCGCCAAGGTTGGCGAAGGTGCATCCGGCGACAAGGTTGTGATGGCCGCCGCTCATGACCAGGCCCGCATCTCTCGAGCGCTCGAAGCCCAGGTCCTGGATGCTGACATGGGACACGTCGTCGAGCGTGACCATAGGCGCTTCAAGGAGTGAGACCGTGGTCTCAGCCCCCTCGAGCGGCGCGGGCGGCCAGAAATATAGCATGCCGGCCTTGCGGTCCACATACCACTCGCCCGGCGCATCCAGTTCTTCCAGCACATTCAGGACATAGAAGCGGCCCCCGGCCTTGTAACCGTATACACCATGAGGAGGCGCCGTGGCGATCTCCTTGGCGGCCGTGTCTATGGCCTGGACCTTCTCGTAGGACTCCGCCCAATCCCAGGTCCAATAGCCATGAAGCCATACGTCGTCCGAATCCGCCCACCGCGCGGGCCGGTCCCCTTCGTAGCAGAACTTCCCGCCATCCTTCCCCGACGGGACCGACGCGATTCTCGCCCATCCGGTGTTCGGCCAACGGGCCAGCGTCATCGGTTTTCCCTGGAAGAACAACTCGAGGCCGGCGGCCTTGCTTCCGCGTCCAAAGCCGCGCGGCTTGAGCGTGCCGTAGTCGGTAATGCCCGAAGCCTTGAGGTCCAGCTCAAGGATTTTGTCCCGATAGGGCTCTTCAATCCGCTTCAACACCGCTGGGTCGGATACCGGTTTGAAACCCGTAACCGTTTTGCCGCCCATGAGGCGCACACCCTCTCCCTCGCAGGCCCGGTAGACGATGGGGGCTTCAGCCGTGCCGCTGTCTTGGGCCGTAAGTTCAAACGATTTGCCACGGCTGTGCACACCACCGCAGAGGTACACAGTCAGGCCTCCTGCCGGCAGCCCTTCGCTTTCCTTGAGCGCCCGGATAGTATCGCGGGCCTGTTCGAGTGTAGCTAACGGCCCGTCAGTCATTGGTTCTTCTTGGAAGAACATTTCGGCGTTCGTTCGAGCACGAGCACGAGCACGAGGAGGGGAGCCGGACCAGTGGTCGTTGCCATTTGGCGAGACATAGAGCTGTTGAAAAGCCGCCGCGTAACCAGCAGTGCCCCACTGCTGCACGCCCCATAGCACCGCCATTAACGTCAGCGAGATAGCGTTTTGCTTCATGATCTGGCCCTCCTCAGAGCAGTCAATGCCCCATTGCCGATTTAATGATACCAGCAATTGGCACGGGTTAAAAGGGCGGGAAAGAATCAGGCGCCGTTAGAGTCGAGACAGCGCACCTTTGGGCAGAATGGGACTACGAGCAGGTGCGCGGTCGCATCGGGCAGAAAACCTTTGCCAGGGAGGCATGAAAGACGTACAATGAGTAAACGGAGCGGCTACAATACTGTCGGCGGAGGGTATTGTAGCTCCAGGAGCCGACAAAGGATCAAAATGCCCGTGGCTGTATTCTTGATGTCGCCGTGATCGAGAACCTTCAGCCACCTGGTAAGGAGGTGATGCCTGGCGTGAGAGAAGGGCCGTGGTTTGCGCCTCCACGGCGGGGTAATGTTATGTTCGTGATTATGATGAATTTATTGTGTTAAAAACTGATCGTGTGTAATGAAAGGAGCGCTTTAGCCATGAAAAAGCAAGGTTTTACATTGATCGAGTTGTTAGTCGTCATTGCGATTATCGGCATATTGGCGGCCATCTTGCTGCCGGCCCTGGCCCGCGCGCGCGAGGCTGCGCGCCGGTCAAGCTGCCAGAACAATCTCAAGCAGATGGGCCTGGTTGGCAAGATGTACAGTAACGAATCCAAGGGAATGAAGTTCCCCAGATTGCAGGGCGATGCACCTTGGGCGCCGGGCGATACCTCCCCGGGCTGCATTACACGCGGTGGCGGCACCGGGCTGCTGACGCAGTTCACGTTCGCGATGAAATCAGACTCGATATATCCCGAGTACCTGACCGATCCGAACGTCCTGTTTTGCCCGTCGGATGCGAACGATCAAGGCAACCCTAACCCGGTGTATCAGGTTGAGGACGATGGCAGCGGCACGTGCCTATATCCGGGCTTCCTGGCACACGGGGACACCTCCTACATATATTTGAGCTTTGCATTCGACGCCATGAGTGATAACGACAACCCGATGCCGTTTGTGTATGACGCGACTATCACCGTTCCGGCGCAGTTGAACTATGGCTTCCTCGCACTTGCACCGTTCCTAGTGGACCCCAGCCCGGCCAATGACGTGGGTGTCGACAACGACCTTGACCTTGGCGATGTCGGCGGCAGCGGCTATGGCACGGGCGGCGGTGATACCTGTTACCGCCTGCGGGAAGGTATCGAGCGGTTTATGATCAGTGACATTAACAACCCCGCAGCCAGCGCGATGTCCCAAAGCGAGCTACCGATCATATGGGACGTTATCAGCACCGACGCCGGCGGCCTTGCCTCATACAACCACGTGCCAGGCGGCTGCAACGTGCTTTACTTCGACGGACATGTGGAGTTCATCAAGCACCCGAATCCGTCCGAGTTCCCCTGCACCAAGTCCTGGCCCGTCCTGTTTAGTTGGGTGTACAGCACAATGTACTGATAGCGCCTCGATGGCTATTGGTTTCAGCGTATTGTGAGAGGGGGAGCGCCTGATTGCCTCGGTGCGCTCCCCTATTTCTCGTACTCGGCGGCGGGGCCGAGGGGGCCCATCATGCTGACGAAGGCGCGTAAGAGGCGGGGGTCGAGGTCGGCGGCCATTTCCACGCGCATGAGATTAAGTGCCTGGAAGGAACTCGAGGCCCGCTGAAACGAGCGCTCTGTCGTGAGCGCGTCGAAGATGTCGGAAATTGTAACCATGCGCACGAAGGGGGAAATCATGTCGCCCTTAAGGTCATCGGGATACCCGCCACCGTGCAGCTTTTCATGGTGATGGAGGACGATGTCGAGGGCAATCTCGCCCAGGCAATTGGTGTCGCGGAGCATCTCGTAGCCGTAGCGGGGATGCTGTTTGAGGATGTCCCATTGTGCCTGGGTAAGTTTGCCTTTCCAGTGGAGAATCTCGGGATCGATCTTGCTTTTGCCGACGTCGTGAACCAGCGCACCGTTGGCTAATTCGCGCAGCGAGGCTGGATCGGTATAGCCGACGCGCTGGGCCAGGGCGACGCTGTAGGCTGTGACGTTCACGCTGTGCGTATAGATGTAGTAGTCGAACGAGATGACATTAAGGAAATGGGCAAGCTTGATCCGATTGGTGAACATGGACGAGACGGTATGCCTGACGATTTCCTTGGTCCGCTGCAGCCCCTCCTCCATGTCGGGGGTTGTCAGGAGGTCCTCGACAACGGCGTAAGCGGAGGTATAGAGGATTTCCGATTTTTCCATTACGGGAATGGTGTCGTCCTCGAGGATTTCGGATAGATGATTCTCGATATAGCGCCCGTACTCACGCTGCTGCTTCGCGCTAATGTAGACCTGCTCGACGTTGTTGTCGATGAGGCGCTGGCGCGCATCGTCAGTAAAGGGGAGATTGCGTTCGCAATAGAGCGCGAACGGTTCGTCTGGACCGAGCTGAATGTAGATATCGAAGTCTGCGATACTGTCGACGCGCAGGGACCTGAGGCAGACCGGCACATGGCTCTCCCTAGTGCCAACCAGGCCTAGAGGGTTCGCACTGGAAGAACTGGGCATCTGTTACGTTTTCCACACAACACTTCGTTCGGGACGCTAATCCTATCATCACACTGGACATGTTTCAACGCCAAAGGTCTAAGCGGCGTACGCAGACCGGCGCACATTCAACGGACAGCCCTGGGATCAGATGGTAATCTCTCCGCGTGTTTCGGTGCTGAGCATCTTGATGTCGTGGATGTGGAAGTCCGAGACGGACTCGATGGCGATCTCACGCTCGAAGCGCTGTGCGATGACGTCCAGGAGGTCTTTGCTCTCGGTGCGCAGGCGCCGGGCGACGTCAGGATGGACCTGAAGAACGACCCGCTTGGTGCGGGTGCGGCAAAACAGGCTCTGCAACCGCCGAAGAACATCCGAGGTCATCGCGGAGACCGATCGGACCATGCCGCTGCCCTCACAATAGGGGCAGGACTGGGACATGGCCTTGACCAGGTTGTGCTTGACGCGCTTGCGCGTCATCTCAATCATGCCCAGTTCATTGATGTCGGACACCGTGCTCTTGGCGCGGTCAACCTTGAGGCACCCGGTGAGTTTCCGGATGAGTTCGCGGCGGTTGCGGGGCAGGTCCATGTCGATGAAGTCAAGCACTATGATGCCGCCCAGGTCGCGCAGGCGCACTTGCCGGGCGATCTCTTCGGCCGCCTCCATGTTGGTCTTGAACACCGTTTCCTCGAGGCGCTTCTTGCCGGTGAACTTGCCGGTATTAACGTCTATGGCAACCAACGCTTCGGTCTGGTCGATACAGATGTGCCCGCCGCTTTTTAGGTAAACGGTGCGACGCAGGGCCTTCTCGATGTCGTCTTCAATGCCCATTTTGTCGAAGATCGGCCGCTTGCCACGGTAGAGTTTGCAGCGTTTGCGCAAGTTCGGCGCGAAATTCTCCAAAAAATTGAGAATCCGGCTGTATTCGCTGTCGGAATCGATGCTGAGCCGATCAATGTCGGTGGTAAGCGAGTCGCGAACGACGCGTAGAACAGGGCCGAGGTCCTCGTGCAAGAGGGCCGGCCCCTTCACAGATTCCATTTTGTTCTTGATCTTCGCCCAGACCTTAGTGAGGTATTTGACGTCACTTTGAAAGTCAGCCTTTTTCTTGCCTGCGCCTGCGGTGCGGGTGATGAGACCGACTCTCGGCGGGCGAACCGCCTGTAGAATGCGCTTAAGGCGCTCGCGCTGCTTCTCGTCTTCGATTTTGCGGGAGACGCCTAGGTGTTTGACCGTGGGCATGAGCACGAGGTAGCGGCCTGGCAGGGTGATGAAGTTGGTGAGCCGGCAGCCCTTGGTGCCCAGTGTGTCCTTACTGACCTGGACCATGATGTATTGGCCCTTCTTCAGAAGCGACTCGATGCTCTGCTCTCGCCGGCGTGCCCGGGTGCGCGCGCGGACGGTGCCTTCCTCGAACACGAAGTCGCCTGTGCCTGCAGCCCCGGCAATGTCGGAGACGTAGAGGAATCCGTTTTTTTCAAACCCGATGTCGACGAACGCCGCCTGAATGCCGGGGACGACCGCATCGACGCGCCCTTTGTAGATGTTGCCGACCAAGCTGCGGCTTTCTTGTCGCTCGATGCTCAATTCAACAAGCCGTTTGCCCTCCAGCAGCGCAATGCGCGTTTCCAGCGTGTCCACGTTAATCACAAATTCTTTCATGGTCATTTCCTATCTGAAGGCGCGTGGCAGAGCCGGCGCCGGATTTGGGGTGCTCATCAATCGAAGAGTCTGCTGCGGACGGGGACATTGAGCAGCACCCCAATACACATCATTGTTGTCAAGTAAAACGAGCCACCGTAGCTCAGGAAAGGCAATGGGATGCCGGTAACTGGTAAGAGTCCTACGGTGATGGCGATATTCACACACACGTGAAAGGCCAGGACGGCCACTGCGCCTGTCGCCAGCAAGGTGCCGGACATGTCCGGGCAGGTGCGGACGAAGTACAACCCACGCCATAAAAGCAGCAAGAACAGTGACATGACGCATACTGCCCCGACGAACCCGCTCTCCTCGGCCACTAGGGAGAAGATGAAGTCATTGTGGTGTTCGGGAAGGTAGCGCAGGTAGGTCTGGGTGCCCTGGCAGAAGCCTTTGCCACTGAGCCCGCCGCTGCCAATGGTTATCTTGCTTTGATACGTTTGCCACCCTGAATCTCGCGGGTCGTGTTCCGGATGCACAAAAGCGTAGATGCGCTTTTTCTGGTAGTGCCTTAGTTCGTAGACGGCTCGGTCGGCGTCTGCGGCCTTGATTGCGCCTGCGTCGAGGTCCGGGTCGAAATCCAGCATCTGCAACCACACCGCCGGGATGACCGAGAGTCCCAGGAGAAGCACAATCGCCAAGTGCCAGCGCCGGCACCCTGCCATGTAGAGCATCACGAGGAGCAACGGGCCGAGTACGACAGCAGTGCCCAGGTTGGGCTGCGCCGCGATTAGCACCATGGGAATGCCTGCAATGGCAAAGGCGAGGAGAAACCATGGAAGTTTCTTGATACGCTGGCCGATGGTATTGAAGTACCACGTGAGCATGTAAACTACGACGAGCTTGGTCTGCTCGGAGGGCTGCAGGTGAAAAGGCCCGAGGGTGAGCCAGCGCCGGCCGCCTTTGACCATTGTCCCCCACACCAGCACGCCGAGCAACAGCACGATAGCGCCCGCGTACATGACCGGGGCAAGGGAAACGAGGAACCGGTGGTCGATGCACACGATCGTCAGAGCTGCGAGAGCGCCGACGAGGAAGAAGGCGGTCTGCTTGAGAAAATAGTCGGCGGCGGTGCTTTGCGACGCGCTGTACAGCGCCGACAAACCGACAACCGCCAGGGCCACAACGAGCGCCGACATGACCCAATCGACCTGCTGGATGTTCCGCCAGTTCAGCACACGGATATGGGCGTCGAGAATGTCGAATTCCTTGGCGGGACTCGTCATAAGCCATCTCCACGTTTGGCCACGGTGACGGGCGGCAGTTGGTCGCGGTAGAAGTACTCGATGATCTCCTTGGCCAGCGGCGCCGCGACGGAGCTGCCGTGGTGGCCATGTTCAACCAGCACGGAAAGGGCGATGCGCGGTTCCCGATCGATGACTCCCGCCACAAACCAGGCGTGGTCTCGCTGTTCATATGGAATCTCGTCTTCCGTGGCGTAGTCTTCGTACTGGTCCAAGGAGACGATCTGGGCCGACCCGGTCTTGCCAAGGATGGTCATGCCAGGTATTTTCGCGCGGTTGCCGGTGCCGGTGGGGGCGGGCGGGCCCTTGTCAACGCATTTGCGCATGCCCTTCTGGACAATCTCGATGGTCCTCTCGCTCAGGAAGGGTCCATACAACTTGGGGCCGAGTCCCCGGTTGATGTACGGCCGAACGCGGTAGCCGCCGTTCACCATCGCCGCCATGAACACGGCGTTTTGCAACGGGGTCGTGGTTACGAAACCCTGGCCGACGGACATGTTCAAGGTATCGCCTGTGCGCCACTCCCACTCCCAGGGCTCGTCCGGGTAGAGCGGCTTGCGGTATTGCCGTAACCACTCCTTCGAGGGGATCAGGCCGGTCTCTTCGCGAGGCACGTCGATGCCGGTCTTAACGCCCAAGCCTAAGTTGCGAGCGTATTGGTTCATCGTAGCCTCGCCGAGTTTGCGGCCAACGTTCCAAAAGAACACGTCACAGGAGAAGGCTAGCGCATCGACCATGTCGACCCAGCCATGCCCCTCACGCTTCCAGCACTGCCATTTCCGCCCCTTACCGTCGATCTGGTAGTAACCGGGACCGAAGAACTGCGTATCTTCGTCGATAACGCCCTCCTCGAGCGCGGCGCAGGCCAATAACACCTTGAACACCGACCCAGGCGGGTAGGTTTCACGGTAGGCGCGGTTTACCATGGGCTTGGGCCGCCCGGCGTTGAGCAGTTGGGTCCGTTGTCGGTCAAGCCCCCGCGTGACAAAGACGCTGGGATCATAGCTTGGTGTGCTCGCCAGCGTGAGCACTTCGCCGGTGTCCGCGTTCAGCACCACGATCGCCCCCACCACCTCTTTAAGCAGTGCTTCGGCCTTGGCCTGGAGCTCGATGTCCAGGGTAAGGTACACCGCGCCGCCCACGATGGGTTCGAGGCGGTGATCCTCTTTGAGTCTGTGGCCATAACTGTCTTTCGCAGCGA
>Ga0315541_1004466_pt1 | contig 10217 bp, 5 predicted proteins | sample SalMarSW160190MG_FD_203095 | JGI IMG/M metagenome (GOLD analysis project Ga0315541, IMG submission 203095) | Salt marsh sediment microbial communities from the Plum Island Ecosystem LTER, Massachusetts, United States - Salt Marsh Sediment SW1601-190 ...
TCCAACGACAGTTCCATGTCCACCCCGTTCCTTGCCGCAGGATGGCATCCGGATAGAAATATCAATACTCCGATTACTGCCGCCATTACGATACTTGTCCGTGTTTTCATTGTGTTGCCTCCATTTGTTCTCTATTTCGCTTTTCGAAGGTCCTTATCTGTACATATGATTACTTTGATGTATTGTCTGCCGGGGCAAGGCACGTCCCTGCGGCAGACTCCGTCCCTGTCGGTGGCGTAGACGGGTATTGCAAAAGTGGCAACGCCGGTCCGCAGGAAGGTACTTACCATGTTCGGTTTTGCACCATGCGGCTTGTGGCTGAATCGAGTCAAAAACATTCTGCCGCTCTGATAGATATTGTGGTCGAAATTACCGGACATGGCAAGATAATATCAAATATCAGTACTAATAACCACGATATGCCGCTTCAGTGCAGGCTAATAGTATAAGATCCAGTTCACGGGATGGACACATCATAGTTCAGCTTGAAGTTAGCTGTTTTTCTAATTCTCTATTCCTCTGGTATCTCATTTTACGCTTGTTCAACATCCAACTCCACAGCCGACACGGAAGCCGGTGGGAAATTCCAGCGGCAATTCTCCGGCAGATTTTTCTGCCTCGGTACAATCACGTCGGATTGGGTTTGGATAACCTCGAATTCCGGGTCAGCCGCCAATTCGAAAATCCGGCCGGAGACGATTTTCATGCCGTCCACCCTGAGGCCTGCCGAGGCCGACCGGTTTCTATTGGTATTGATAACGTGCAGAAATATCCTCTCGCTACTTCGGCTGGCCGTAACATCAAGGTCCCCGGACGCCGTGCTCACATCAACAGCCTTGTCGCCCGTATGATGCCGGTACAGACTCATAACCATAGCAACTGGCATCATATATGATTTTCCGCCCGGCACGGGAATCATGATGGCGTTGACCTGCCAGCGCGTACCGCAGAAATCGGCCAACGTGGCGATCTTGAGCTTATCGCCGTGCCTTTCGTGGACATTCAACATGCGTGCGTTCGCAACACCCGCCGCCCATGTGGACAGCACCTCGCACCGGTTCCGCCCCGGCAGGGCAAAGTGGCATTCGGTCATAGCCAGCGGAATCGGGTAATCCGCCACCTGCTCTTTCATCCATTTAATCTTCTCTTCGTGCACCTTCGCGGCATTCATCAGGTGCTCCCAGGTCCGTGCCGGGTCCTTTCGGTACTCGATCCCCCGCAGCGGCGAATCGGGTAAACCTCTATCCGGATTGAACATATGGTGAAAAGCGAGGTACTGCAAATGTTCGCCGGCGATATCGAGCATCCGTCGGGCCCAGCCGCTGTCGCCCCAGCCGATTAACTCGATGCCGGGGTCGCGGCTTCGCATGGCCTTGGCAAAAGCGATGGTACGTTTCGCCGCGGTTTCGCAGTCGTAGCCGTTGCGGTCGTAAGAGGTTTCATTGCCTAACTGCCACAGATGGATGTTGTACGGTTTTTCTACGCCGTGCTTGAGCCTTTCTTTACTGTCGGGGGCATTACAATATTCCACCCAGTCGGCCGCTTCTTCCGGGCCCGCCGAGCGGATGTCACCCTTGGGGCTGCGCTGCCAGTTTTTTCTGCCGTCCGATTCGAAGTTCACGCTCATAAGCGGATCGGCGCCTACCTGCCGGCAGAAATCCACAAACTCGTGCGTGCCGACCTGGTTGGACTCAATTCCGCCCCAGAGCAGGTTCAGCATCGGTTTTCGCCGGTCGCGCGGCCCGACCGCCTCGGCCCAGCGGTAATACGAACTGAAACATCCACCCCAGCGAATCAAAGCCGGCGACAGCTCTTTCGTGACCTCGATGACATCCTGCCGCCAGCGGTCGTTCTTGAAATCCCACGCCGCGGCGACCGAGCCGTCCGTCGTTCCTAAAGGCTCCATAAATTGCATGTACAAATAGGGCGACAAATCAAATCGCTGCTCAGGATTCACTACGAGCAATGGATTTGTCTCGACACAATACGCCGCCGGCAGAGCCAGGGCCGCCGCCCCTGCGCCGATTGTCTTAATGAACTGCCGTCTCGTGCTGCGGTATGTACCCATGTCCGATCTCTCCTTCGCTCATTATGGATTACCAGTCAACTTTCGAAAAAGCCTGTTACCAATCTTATATTTCACATAATATCTGATTCAGTAATTCAAATCCATTATATTCATATCTCGCTACTCGTGACTCGCTTTATATTCAGAAAACGGTTCCAATTCCATAATGGATATGGTAATATCAGGAACCAGGAAAGCCCGGCCGAATCGAGAAGGGGCATGAAGTGTAAACCTTGAATCCCTTAGGGACAAGTCAATTGTCAGGAGAGAATCTTATGTCGGCAAAGTTCATAAACAGGAGGCGTTTTCTTGCCGGGACGGCGATGACCGCAGCGGCCACTATCGTACCGAGTCACGTACTTGGAGGAGCGGGAAATATCGCGCCCAGCGAGAAGCTCAATATCGCCGGTATCGGTGTTGGCGGAATGGGCAAGAGCAATATGAGGCAGCTCGAAAGCGAGAACATCGTGGCCCTGTGCGACGTGGACCATGAGTACGCAGCCGAGACGTTCAAGAGGTATCCGAAGGCGAAGGTCTATACCGATTATCGCAAGATGCTGGACAAGCAGAGCGATATCGACGCTGTTATGATTGCCACGCCGGACCATACGCACGCGGTTATCGCCGCCGAAGCGATGCGGCGACGAAAGCACGTTTACTGCCAGAAACCGCTGACGCACGATGTCTACGAATCACGCATGCTGGCCAAATTGGCCAAGGAAATGGGCGTCACTACCCAGATGGGAATTCAGGGACATTCGGCAGAAGGGGGACGCCTTATTTGCGAGTGGATTTGGGACGGCGCCATCGGCCAAGTCACCGAGGTCGACGCCTGGTGCAGCTTGTCTTACTATCCCTTCGGCCATGCGTGGTGGTCCAGCAAATGGTCCCGGCGTCCGAAGGAAGCGCCGCCAGTGCCGGCGACTCTGGACTGGGACCTCTGGCTGGGCCCTGCGCCCGAGCGGCCCTATCATCCGGCGTACCATCCGGGCGTGTGGCGATGCTGGTGGGATTTCGGCTGCGGGATGATGGGCGACCGCGGGGCTCACACATTGGACCCGGTCTTCTGGGCGTTGAAACTGGGACACCCGACAAGCGTGGAAGCTACCTCGCTTGATCTGAATCCGGATACGCATCCGGTCGCGTCCATTGTAACGTATCAATTTCCCGCCCGCGGCGATTTGCCGCCGGTAAAGCTGACGTGGTATGACGGCCTTCGTCCGCCGAGGCCGGCGGAGCTCGAGGACGGCAGGCGCATGGGCCATACCGAGGGCGGCTCACTCTTCAAAGGCAGCGAAGGCAAGCTCGTTGCCGGCGTTTATGGCGAAGGGCCGCGACTGATACCCGAGAGCAGGATGAAGGCGTACAAAACGCCGGAGAAGACCATCCCCAGGGTGGAAGGCTCGCACGAGCAGGATTGGGTCCGGGCTTGCAAGAGCGGCAGACGGGCCGGCGCCGATTTCGAGTATTCGGGACTCCTGACCGAAGTCTGCCTGCTGGGCAACGTGGCCAGGCGAGTGGACGCAAGAATCGAATGGGACGCTGAAAATATGAAGGTGACAAACCTGCCGGAAGCTAATAAATACATCCGCACCCAATACCGGGAAGGCTGGAGTTTGTAAACCTACTGGATTAGGATTTCAATATGAATAAAAAGAACGTTCAAAGAATCTGTGTGTGCCTGTTATTGATTGGCTTTGCAGCAGCAGATTCTCCTGCCGGACAGAGCAAACCCGCTCAAAGCTGGGTAAGAACCGGCAAGTTGGGAGCCATACCTCAGCGAGTTACTGATGCTTATCCATTGTCCGACCAGGCTAATAAAGGCAAATGGAAAAAGTATGAAATAATGAGCGATGAATTCGAGGCTGCTGTGCTCGATTCGAACAAATGGCATCCCAGGAATCCGGGATGGCTGGGCAGGCAGCCGGCGTATTTTTATCCCGGCAATGTGACGCTTAGTGACGGCAAGCTGCATCTGGCCATGAGAAAGCAGGAAGTTCCTGAAATGTCCCGTGACAAAGGCTACCACACATACACATCCGCGGCGGTCAAAAGCAAAACGACTGTCAGGTACGGATATTTCGAGGTCAGGTGCAGGCCGATGAAATCCGCCGGCTCAAGCTCGTTCTGGTTCTATGACAGCACGCCGGAACTGTGGACGGAGATCGATGTCTTCGAGATTGGCGGCGGGTCTCCGGGCTTCGAGAAGAAGTACAACATGAACGTCCACGTGTTCCGAACTCCCACCGAGAAAAAACATTGGTCGAAGGGCGAAGTATGGATCGCACCTGAAAACCTGGCCGACGCCTATCACACTTACGGGCTCGAGTGGGACGAGGACAAAATTCAATGGTATTTCGACGGCGTGCTCGTCAGGTGGGTGGACAATACGCACTGGCACCAGCCGCTGACCTTGAACTTCGACAGCGAGACCATGCCCAAGTGGTTCGGCCTTCCCGAAGACAGTGACCTTCCGTCCACGTACAGCATCGAATACCTGCGGACCTGGAAAAAAGATGCCGGCGAATCCTTCGTGCGTGTAAGTCCGCGGGACAGGCGTTACTTCGAGCTTTCAGACGGCAGCCCGTATATTCCAATCGGGTTGAATATGATTGCGCCGTATGGTAAGACCGAAGAAGAATCCCTGGCATGCATGGAGCAATGGATTAAAAGTCTTTCGGACAACGGCGGCAACTACATCCGAATCTGGCTCAGTCATAATTTCTTCGACGTCGAGCACGACAAGAGCGGCCAGTACGATGATCAAAAGGCAAAACGAATCGACGCCGTGCTGGATATGGCACGCCGATATAACATTCGCGTGAAGATGACAATCGAGCACTTCCGGCATTTTTTCAGGCAGCGCCAGCGATGGGCGGCAAAACCTATCCATCACGTTTCACAGGGCGGACCGGCAAAGGATGTGGATGATTTCTTCCAGGGCGAGCGCAGCCGCGAGCAATTTAAGAAAAAGCTCGACTGGTACGCCGACAGGTATGGCGACGAGCCGGCAATCTTCGCCTGGGAGCTATGGAACGAGATGGACACGGTCAGCGGCAAAGGCTACATGGAATGGACCGAGGAAATGCTGGCCGAGCTTAAAAAGCGTTTTCCGAAGAACATGGTGACGCAGAGCCTGGGCAGTTTCGACCACGACAGTAAGAGGGACAGATACCGCAGGCTCTGCCTGATGAAAGACAACGATTTCGCGAACGTGCATCGTTACCTGGACCTTGGCGCTTCGCTGGATATCTGCAAGGGGCCGGTGGACATTCTCGCCGTCGATGCTGTCAAAGAGATGCAGGCCTTTACACAGGACAAGCCGATTCTCCTCGCCGAGAGCGGCGCCGTCGAGCCGAGTCACTCCGGGCCGTTCAAGCTGTATAAGAAAGACCGGGCGGGCATCATACTTCATGATATTATCTTCGCTCCATTCTTCGCCGGCGCCGCCGGCACGGGCCAGAACTGGCACTGGGACCAATATGTCGCGCCGATGAACCTGTGGTTTCAATTCGGCCGGTTTGCCGAGGCGACCAGGGGAATCGACCCGCCGGCGGAGAATTTCAAGCCGGTCGAGATCGACCATCCGCGTTTGCGTATTTATGCCCTGAAGGGCAAACACACGCTGCTTGCCTGGTGCAGGGACAAGCAGAACACGTGGCAGACGGAATTGGCCGAGGGCAAAATACCTGAGGTGGTCAACAATGCAATTATTTCATTGCCGGATAGCGGCAGGGATTTGGATAAGGCCGACGTCAATTTCTATGATCCATGGAAAAATAAATGGGTGCCGGGCAAAACCGAAGGCAATAGAATTACCTTACCTGATTTTACCCGTTCTCTTGTTGTCAGGATAAGGTACTGAACCACATGAATCGTATAAGCCGAACAAAAAGTGTAGTTGCGTGTTTACTCTTACTGCTGATATGCGGCGTCAGCTTTGGCGTCACGTATAAAATCCATCCGGCAATCGCCGGCTCACAGGAAGAATTCGAAACCATCGCCAATTCTCTCAAGCCGGGCGACGAGCTTATCCTGTTCGGCGGGACATATTCACAAACCGCCCGCCGCGCCGTCACCGCCAAAGGCACCGCCGAGACACCCATAACAATTCGTGCCGCCGAAGGGCAACAACCGCTGTTCACACACCCGGAAAACGCCGCAACCAGATACAATAATATCGAGTTTGCCGATTGCGAATATCTCACTATCCGGGGAATCTATTTTAAGGGCGGCAGCTCGGGCGTGCGTTTTATCCGGGGCCGCCACGTCACATTCGAAGATTGCCAAATCAGTCACACCCAAAACAACGCCCTGACAATGAACAGCGGCGATTGCGATGCTTTTGTCATTCGAAGGAATCACATCCACCATACCGGCTTGAGCAGCCGCGGCTCGACCGAAGGGGAAGGAATGTACATCGGCGGCCATGACGGCTCGTGTGTCACTACCAACTCTCTTGTCGAGGGCAACTACATTCACCACACTCGCGGCACCAGTATCGGCGGTAACGACGGTATCGAAATAAAATTCGGCTCGTACGGGAACATCGTCCGCGACAACGTCATCCACGACACGAATATCGGCACGAAGTACCCCGGCATTTTCGTGTACGGCGGCGGCAAAGGCATAAACATCGTCGAGGGCAACGTTATCTGGAACGCGGGCGAGGGCATCCAGGTGGTTTCCGACGCTATTATCAGAAATAACATAATTTTCAACTGCTCGGCAACCGGCATCACAGCGGCCCCGCACGCTGCAGTCCCACACGTTCGGAACGTTAAGATCGTCAACAATACAATCGTCAATCACCCAAGGGGTGTGGTGTTTCGCTGGGAAAAGGCCGAACGGATGATTTTCGCCAATAACGCCGTCTACTGTCCCGGTTCGAGGGCCATAGACGCATCCGGAATCGGCGGCGGCACGTTCAGTGCCAACTATGTTGCCGGCCGTATTGTCGGTGCGACACTGGACGGCTCGGCGTTTTGCGACGGCGGGACGTTTGACGCAGCCTTTGCAGCGCCCGCCGAACATGACTATTGGCCCGGGCCCGGCTCGGTGCTGATAGATCACGCTGATTCGGATTTCGCTGCTAAGCAGGATTTCAATCATACCGCAAGGACGCCGCCCTTCGATGTCGGGGCTTACGAATCGGAATCAAAAGCGGCAAATCCCGGCCGGCGGATAAAAGAAGGATTCAAAGCGAGTCAGTAAAGGTAAAAACAGCCTATGAGTGACGTTACGCGAATTTTAAACGCAATCGAGCAGGGAGATGCCAGGGCAGCGGATGAATTGCTTCCTCTGGTCTATGAGGAATTGCGTCGCTTAGCCGCTCAGAAGATGTCGCATGAACGGCCCGGCCAGACGCTTGAGGCGACTGCTTTGGTTCATGAGGCCTATATCCGGCTTCTCGGCGCTGAAGCGCAGAACTGGAGCGGCCGGACACATTTTTTCTCCGCCGCTGCCGAAGCGATGCGCCGCATTCTCATCGAGAACGCCCGACGAAAACAACGCTACAAACACGGCTCAGACCGCCACAGAGTCGATTTGAACGATTCGGAAATAGCTATCGAAGGCCCTTCAACCGATCTGTTAGCGCTTGATGAAGCGCTCACAAAATTAACCGAAGAAGACCGTGTTGTTGCCAATCTGGTTAAATTACGGTACTTTGCCGGCCTTACACTTGAGCAGGCAGCAGCAGTTTTAGGCGTTTCCCGCCGGACCGCTGATAGATACTGGGCCTACGCCCGTGCCTGGCTGTACCAGGAAATCACTAAAGCAGAAAAACCGTCCACGAACTAAGAAACCATCTCAGACCATAAAAATCAGATTATTTTCATATCTTGTAATTTTTTGTGTCGCATTTTCGCCGCGGATGTCGCATTGCTATATAGAAAGATTAAAGGAGCATTGAAATGGGCAAAGAACAAAAAGACATCAAAGCGATTTTCTCAGAGGCAATCGAAAAGCAAACGGCTGAAGAACGAGCCGCCTACCTTGATGAAGTTTGTGGCAAAGACGCTGAACTTCATTCAAAAATCGAGGGATTACTCAAAGCCCACGAACAGGCCGGCAGTTTTCTCGAAATCCCTGACCCTGAGCCGAACGTTACATTGGATGGGCTTACACAGATCGAAGGTCCCGGCACGAAAATCGGCCGGTATGAGCTTTTGTCGCTAATCGGCGAAGGCGGCATGGGCCTGGTCTATCTGGCCGAGCAGAAAGAGCCGGTCAAACGAAAAGTTGCACTCAAGATAGTCAAGCTCGGCATGGACACGAAACAGGTTGTTGCCCGATTCGAGGCCGAGCGCCAGACTTTAGCTCTGCTGGAGCATCCAAACATTGCCCATGTATTCGACGCCGGAACAACGGAAACAGGAAGACCTTACTTCGTGATGGAATACGTAGAGGGCAAGACCGTAACTAAATACTGTGATGAGCAAAAACTTAGCGTTGAACAAAGACTCGGACTCTTCCAACAAATCTGTGAGGGTGTTCATCACGCACATCAAAAGGGAATTATACATCGGGACATCAAACCATCGAATATTTTGGTATCCGTTCGTGGGCAAAGAGCCGTTCCAAAGATTATTGACTTCGGGATAGCCAAGGCCATCACACAGCCGCTAAGCGGGAAAACGGCGTACACTGAACACGGCCAACTACTTGGCACACCCGAGTATATGAGCCCCGAACAGGCCGAGATGGCCTACCAGGATGTCGATACCCGCTCGGACATTTATTCATTAGGCGTTATGCTTTATGAGTTACTTGCCGGGGTGCCACCGTTTGATGCCGAGAGGCTTCGCGAAGGTGGGATTGACCATATTCAACAGGTAATATGCGAAGAACAGCCAAGAACACCAAGCGCCCGACTGACGAGCTTAGGCGGCAAGGCCAGAACAATTGCCGAAAGCCGTAGAACGCAGATCATCACATTAACCAGACGTCTTCATAGAGAACTGGAGTGGATACCCATGAAAGCAATGCGAAAAGATCGAACGAGAAGATACCGGTCGGCCTCCGAGCTGGCCGACGATATTCAGAACTACCTTACTGGCACCCCTTTAATTGCCGGGCCTGAGTCGGCGGTATACCGGACCAGAAAGTTCGTGCGAAAACACGCCGGTTCTGTGGCAACAGCAGCACTCTTTTTTGTGGTGATAGTCTTGGGTCTGGTGGTGAGTATACTAATGGGTTGTAGAGCAGAGCAAGCTAGGGAGCAAGAGGCCGCTGCTCGTGTAGAAGCTGAGCAAGCACGCGACAAAGAGGTCGCTTTGCGGGCAGAAGTTGAACAGGCTCTGGTACGTGCTGAGAATGCAGAAAAGCTCGCTGATGAGCAACGCAAACTTGCTGAAGAACGAGCCGAAGAATATCGACGTTCTCTGTATTGCAATCGCATTGCCTTGGCCGATGTCGCATATCGCGATTGTGACATAAGCCGTCTTAGAGAGTTGTTAGACTCGTGCCCAGTTGATCTTCGTGGCTGGGAATGGGATCGTCTCAACTATATGTCAGACCAGGCCGTGATGACGCTTTCTGGGGACAAAGAGAGGGTTTATGACCTAACGTTTGCTCCTGATGGCAAACGATTTATCTCTGCCGGTAGAGACGGGACAATTAGGGTGTGGAATGCCAGCGACGGTACGGAGCTGATGACCCTGAGCGGGCATAAAGAGACCGTCATGTCAGCAACATTCAGTCCCGATGGCAAGCGCATCGCCTCAGTTAGCACAGATGAGACGATAAAGGTATGGGATGCTCAATCTGGCGTAGAACTAATGACGCTGGCGGGAGACAACGGTCTGTTCAACCCTAATCGAGGGCCGATTGCATTCAGCCCTGACAGCAGGAAGATTGTTTCGGGTAGTCAGGACAATGCAATCAAAGTATGGGATGCAAACAGCGGTACTGAACTGATGATCCTCAGCGGCCATGAAGACTGGCTCTATTGCTTTGCCTTCAGCCCGGACGGCAAGTGCATCGTTTCAGGTAGTGAAGACAAAACGATCAGGGTGTGGGATGTAAGCACAGGGCAGCAACTGATGGTGCTCAAAGGGCACGAGTCCGGAATCGGCGATATTGCCATAAGCCCAGATGGAAAGCGCATCGTCTCCGTCAGTGCAGATAAAACGGCTAAAGTGTGGGA
>Ga0315541_1004475_pt1 | contig 10199 bp, 7 predicted proteins | sample SalMarSW160190MG_FD_203095 | JGI IMG/M metagenome (GOLD analysis project Ga0315541, IMG submission 203095) | Salt marsh sediment microbial communities from the Plum Island Ecosystem LTER, Massachusetts, United States - Salt Marsh Sediment SW1601-190 ...
CCAGGTCGGCGCTGCGCCAGGTGGACTCGCTGCTGAGCCTGATGCGGCCGGCGGTCAGGTTCCCGCTGCCATCGAATGTGGCCTCCACGTCGTACGTGCCCGGTGTGGTCAGCAGGCTGCTGGCCTGGTAGAAGGTCAGGTAGCTGCTGTCGGAGAAGCCCTCGAAGTCGGACGAGAACAGGGCGACCACGGCGTCGAAATCGTTGGTCAGCGCATCCTCCAACGCGGACTCGTCTACGGTCAGCGTGCCCAACTCGATGTCTTCCACGTCGCCCGCTGTCTCGATGCCGACCTGGCCGAGCAACGTGTAGGGATCGGCGCCTTGCTCGAAGCCCGGGGGCGAGGTGATGATGACGTCGCGCATCAGGGACTCCACCAGTTCGGCCCCGTAGTTGCCCAGAAGAACGCCGGCCTCTCCCTGTTCCGCGTCGTAGTCCGTCCGCTCGTTCAGGAACCTCTTGACCGCGTTGTAAGCGTCGACGAACTGCTGGATCTTCGCTTTGACGCCTTCGTGGTCCTCCGTCACGGTGACGGTCACGGCCGAGCCGCCCGTGTCGTCCCTCAGGGTCAGCGTGAGCCCTTCGATGAGGTCGTTGATGGCGTTGGACTGGCGCTCGATCCACCCGCTTGTCGGATAGCCGTCGATCCGCAACTGCGCGTTCTGCGCCGTCTGGGTCTCGGTGAAGTCGGCGGCTTCGAACGTGAACTTCCGGCCGCCTTCCAGTTGGGTGACGTAGCCGTCGGCCGCATAGGAGTTCGACAGGTTAGTCGTGAAGGTTACCGTGTCACTGCCCGTGTCCACGGCGGAGATCTCCAGCTCTTCGTATCCGCTTCCGTCGGCGATCACGACAGTCTCACCCACTCGGAAGTTGGCCGCATCATCCACGGCTATCTGGGAGGTCCCGGCCGTCGCGCCGGACGCCAGGCCGCTGCCCGTCCCGCGCGGCGTGGCGTACGCGTTCTGGGCGATGGTGAAGTCGTCCCCCAGGGCGCTCTTCAGGTTCAGCGTGTTGGTGCTTATCGAGTCGATGATGTGGTACTCGGCGGAGCTGTCGTCGTCATTGATGATGATGGCCATGTACTGGGCGAAGGCGGACGCGTCGTCGACGCTCACGGAAGAGGAGCCGCTGGAGGCGTCGGCGCTCAGCGTGCCCGAGTCTCCCTCCAGGGTCGTGCCGGAGGAGTCGATGGTGATGGTGTGATCGCTGCCCATGTCGTCGCCGCGCAGGACGAGGTGGTGCGAGGTGGCTCCGCCGCTTCCGTCGTCCAGTATGTAGGCGGTGACGTCCGGATTGTCTGCGTCGCCGTTGATCAGCCCGACCAGTTGCTCAAGCGTAGTGCCGCTTGCCACCTCGACGGTCACGGCCGTGCCGGCGTAGGTGTAGGCGAAGTCGAGCGAGGATCCGCTGTTGTTGATGACCGTGACCGCGTCGTCCACGCCGGCGTGTATCTCCACCTCGGAGTCGGCCAACTGGTTGACCTGGACCTCGTAGGAGCCGGGCGTGGCTGAGCCAGATACCTGGGCGAACACGGAGGACTCGTCGCTGCTGGCGGCCTGGTAGGAACGCAGTTCGTCCGAGGTGTCCATGGACTGGGCGGCGTCCAGCAGGTCGTTCAGGAGGGAGCGGAGCTGCTCGAAGGCGGTCGCTTTGATCTCCCAGGTCGTCTTCCAGTTCTGGATTGGCTCGATGATCCGCTGGCGGCGAATCTCGATCTGCGCCTCGATCAGCTCGTTCCAGTCTATGCCCGTGGCCACGCCCGAGAAGCTTACGGTACTCATCCGGAAAGCCCTTTCCTCGGGAGGAAAACTTTTCCCGTGCGCCCAGGACCCGTCGGAGGCCCTGCTGATGCTTCCTGAAGGTCCGGAGCAAGCTCGGCGCGCCCAAGCGGGACGACGATTCTCACAGTAGGGGGCAAACGACGTGCCGCCAAAAAAAAGCGGCCTCCCGCGCCAGACGGGAGGCCGCTATGGAGAGGCTTATCCACCCAGCAGGGCGAGCGCCATCTGAGGCACGACGTTGGCCTGCACGAGCATGGCGACGCCGGCCTGAGCCAGAACCATGTTCCGGGTCAGTTCGGCCATCTCCCAGGCCACGTCCACGTCGGAAATCTGCGACTCGGCGGCCTGGATGTTCTCCCGCTGGATCTCCAGGTTGGAGATGGTGTTCTCCAGGCGGTTCATCATGGCGCCGAAGTGCGCCCTCGCGGTGTCCTTCGTTCCGATGGCGCTGTTGACGGTCTCCAAGGCAGCCTGCGCCGAGCCCTGGGAGGCGATGCTCAGGCTGGCGATCCCCAGGGCGCTGGCTGTCATGTTCTGCTTGGTGACGTAGTAGTAGTCCTCGGCCGAGCTGTTGCCCGGGCCGAAATGGATCTTGAGGGTCCCGCTGGTGTTCAGGCCGTAGACCTCATTGAACGTGGTCGCGTTGGCGATTCGGGTGATCTCGTCCCTCATCGCGTTGAACTCATCGTGCATGATGGTACGCTGGTCGTCGCTGTACGTTCCGGTCGAGGCCTGAACGGCCAGCTCCTTCATACGGATGAGCTTCTCGTCGATGACCTGCGCGGCGCCGTCGAACGTTTGCAGCATCGAGATGGCATCGTTCGCGTTGCGGATGCCCTGTCCCAATGCCGCCACTTCTGCCCTCATCAGCTCGCGCACGGCCAGCCCCGCTGCGTCGTCGTCAGCGCTGTTTATCCGAAGACCGGACGACAGCGCGTTGATCGACTCCGCCAGCGTGGTGTACGTGGCACCGAGGTTCCTCAACGCCGTCTGAGCCATCAGGTTGTGTTTGATGACCAGACCCATGCCCATGGCACACACCTCCTACACTGAAGAAACTTCTGATTGCACAGCCGTGTGGCCGTGTACGTTTGCCGCTTGCGAATCTCGTCCTCTGGTTCGAACCTCTCCTACTTACTTATTCGGAAGAATGGCTTTGCACTTTAGGCCCCGAGGCCAGAAAAAAGCCGGGCAATCGGGGTTTGACTCGGCCGGCGGGTCGATCGGCGCGCGCAGAACGCGGGGAGGGAACGAGCTTCCGGGAAGGGCGGGTCTCTCTCAGGCGGGCCGCTTGCGGGGGCTCAGGCCGTAGCGTTTGATCTTCTGCCAGAGCGTGGTCCGGTTGATGCCCAGGACCTCGGCCGCCTTGGCCTTCTGCCAGTCGTTCCTGTCCAGCACGTGCTGAATCAGCCGTTTCTCCATGCTTTCCAGCGACTCGACGCGCGTTTGGAACTCGGCCTGCGGCGCGCCGTCCGGCCGCGTTTCCGGGCGGATAACCAGGTGTTCCAACTCTACGGTGTCGCCGGGGGCCAGGATGACGGCTCGCTCTATCACGTTGCGCAGCTCGCGCACGTTGCCGGGCCAGTGGTATTCCCTCAGGCGTGCCATCGCGGCCGGGCTGAGGATGCTAACGCGCTTGTTGCAGCTCTTGGCCAGTTGCTTCAGCAAGTACGAGCTGACTACCGGAATGTCGACCACCCTCTCACGGAGCGGGGGGATCTGAACAGTGAAGACGTCCAGGCGGTAGAAGAGGTCGCGCCGGAACTCGCCCTTCTGGACCATTTGCCAGAGGTTCCGGTTAGTGCTGGCGATGACGCGGCAGTTGACGTGGATGTTCTTGGTGCCGCCGACGCGCTTGAAGGACTTTTCCTCCAGCACGCGCAGCAGGTTGGCCTGGAGCTTGAGGGGCATCTCGCCGATCTCATCCAGGAAGATGGCGCCTCTGTCGGCGGCCTCGAACAGGCCCAGGCGCGTCTCCGTTGCGCCCGTGAACGCGCCCTTTTCGTGCCCGAAAAGCTCGGCCTCCAGCAGCGACTCGCTCAGGGCGGCGCAGTTGACGTCGACGAACTGGCCGTCCGGATGGTGGGAGTTCTCGAATATGGCTCGGGCCACCAGCTCCTTGCCCGTGCCGCTTTCGCCCTGGATCAGCACGGTCGACTGGCTGTTGCGGCTCACCATCTGGACCTTGCGGTAGATGTCCTTCATGGCGTGGCTTATGCCGATCAACGTCCACCCGGGGGCCTCCATCCGAATGCCGTCTTTCCTCACCTTCAGCAGGTGGTGATTGCAGTGATGCGCTCCCAGGGCCTTCTCTATCGCGTGCTCGATCTCCCCCAGCGAGAAGGGCTTTTCGATGAAGTAGTGCACGCCCATCTTGGTGGCGCGCACGGCCTTCTCGATGTCGGCATGCCCCGTGATGACGATGATGGCCGCGGCGCTGCCGCGCTGCTGGGCTTCGCGGATCAGGTAGAAGCCGTCCTTGTCCGGCATCTTCAGGTCGGCTATGAGCACGTCGGGCAGGAAACGCTCCAGCTTCTCCAGACCCTCGGCCACGGTCGAGGCGGTGTAGACCTGGTAGTCCTTGTCCAGCAGGTAGAGCTCAATGCTGGTCCGGACGGACTCTTCGTCGTCTACCAGGAGCACGCTTGGGCCCATGGGGGGACTTTCCTTCCTGCGTTCCGTTGGATTTCCCGTCGGCCGGCAACGCAAGGTTGACTCTTAGCACACGGACGAGGCGGATTTCAACATCTGTGCCTTTATTCGGTCCTGAGCGCTTGCCATCGGGGGGCCGCTGAGCTTGCCCGAGCTCGCGACGGTTCCTGCCGAGGCCCCGTCGACGCACTCGCCTCGCTGCCGGGCGGGGTACGTGGCGCGGGAAGCCCCCGGATGCACATCCACTCGGCAGATGGGCCGCGTCGCAACGTCTCCCCGCCAAACGGCATGCAGTTGCGGCAGATCCCCAGCGGCCCCGCAGGCAGACGGGCGCGGAGAGGCCCTGCGGCGGGGTGGAACGTGGGGCGGCCGCCATCGCCGGGTCCGTTCGCGCTGCGGCCCACCGGTTCTGTCGGCAACGGGATGTTCTGCCCCTTCCGGTCGGCCACCGCGATTTCGCCGAGGAAAAAAGTAATGTGATTTCGAGGTTTTCCGATATCATAATGAAGTAGGGAACGACAGGCGGACGAAGGTCTTTGGCACGCTTTTGGCTAATTGTCACCTCGTCATGGAGGTGAATCGCAGAATGTTGAACGATATCGACGGCGCCGGCCAGCGCCGGATGGACCGTCTTGCGCGCTCTCGCGACTCCGGTTCACCCGAGGCCGTTAAGAAACGCCAAGGGCCTTCGGGCAGCGAGGAATCGGAAGTGGTCGTGTCCAGCGAGCTACGGGAGCTCGTCGAGCGCATCAAGGGGGCCGAGACGTTCCGAAAGGCACGCGCCCACGACGTGCTCGAGAAGCTCAAGCGGGGCGAGTTGGTCATTTCCGAAACGGTCCGCGAGGCCGCCGAGCGACTGCTTCAAGAGGGGATATGACGGGTCGTAAGAGGCAGTTCCTGGGCATCCTGTTCGAGTGTTGCCACGTCTACGGCCGGATCTATCAGGCACCGGGAGGGGGGGCGTACGAAGGTCGGTGCCCGCGTTGCTTGCGCGAGGTCCGCGTGCGGATCGGCCCGAACGGCACGCGTAAGCGCTTCTTCGTGGCCCGCCCGCGCCGCACGCGGCTGTGAAGCCCCACCCATGTCCCTCCGCCCCTGTTGGGCCCTCGCGATTGGGGCCGCCCAGGCTCGGACGAGATCGATGCAACTTCCGACAGCCGTTGGATATCGAAACGAGGCGTCTCCCTTATGGACGGATCGGCCGGTGCGGTGTTCTTTTTTTCGCGACGTTTTTCTTCGCAACGGGGGGGGCGCTGGCGACCTGCCGGAGGGGGCTAGCCGTTTGCCGGCAATCACAATGGCAGCGCATTTGCACGGCATGCAGGGCCGCCTGCGCCCGAAGTGCGCAGACGGTATGCCGTGCTGATCGCCGCTGATGCGGGGAAGACGGGCGTAGCAGGCTTGAAACCCGCTCTCGCGGTCACATATAAGCCGCCAATGCGAATCTACTGACTCGCGGCACCGTCGGTACATGGGGGGGGAGATGCAGGATACGCAACAGCTCGCCCAGCAACTGCTGGGCGAGGTAACCGGAGTTCGCCGCACCTTCGCCGGCCAGATGGCCCGGCTGGATGCGGCCGAAGTGAAACTGCGTGAGCTGGAAGACCAGTTCCGCCAGGCCAACCGTTCCATGCCGTCCGCACGTGAACTGACCGGACAACTGCGCGAGCACCTGAGATGCCTGCGCAGTGAAGGAGTCGAGGCGCTGGCAAAGCAGTTGGGCAACTGGCAACGCGCACTCCGCTGCCTGGGCGAGGGCCTCGGCCACGTGGCGACCCTCGCATCCCTCGGGGAACTGTCCGCCTCGGTCGCTCATGAGATCAGGAATCCCCTGTTCGGCATGATGCTGTCCGCGGAAGTCCTGCAGACCAAGATGGACCCCGACGATTCCAGGCTCAGGCTGTTGGAGAACTTGCGGCGCGATGCCGAGAGGATGAAGAACGTGGTGGAGAACTTGCTGCAGTTGTCCCGTTCTTACAAGCCCCGGGTCGAATCGTGCGACGTGGGCGACCTGGTGCGCAAGAGCGTCCAGTCCGTGCACTCCAGCCTGAAGAAGAACGACATACGCGTGCGCGTTCGGGCGGCACCGGGATGCCGGGCCAACCTGGGCGCCGACCTGGTCCAGCAGGTCTTCCGCAACATCGTGCTGAATGCAGTTGACGCCAGTCCGCCGGGCAGCGCGCTGGAGATCGCCGTTGACTTGCACGAGGAGGCCGACTCCGTGTCCGTGACGTTCAAGGACCAGGGCGCGGGCATAGCGCCCGAGATGCTGGGGAAGCTTTTCGAGCCCTTCGTCACGTCCAAGCACAACGGCCTGGGCCTTGGCCTGGCCGTGAGCAAGCGGATTATGGACGCCCACGGAGGAACGATCGAAGCCCGGGGCGAACCGGGCCAGGGGGCGACCTTCATCGTGACGTTCCCCCGAATGGCGGCAACCCCCAAGCAGAGAGCCGCGGCATGAACCGACGGATGCTGATCGTAGAGGACGAGGAGACGATCCGCTGGGCGCTGCAGGAGATCTTCATGGGGGATGGCTGGGAAGTGCACGGCGCGGCCGACGCGGACGAAGCCGAACGGTCGCTCCAGGGCGGTGACTACGACTTCGTGATAACCGACCTGAAGATGCCCGGCCAGGGCGGGATCGACGTCATCCGACAGGCCCGGCGGGGCAACCCGCGCGCGGGCGTCGTCGTCTTGACCGGCTATGAGTCGGTCGAGACCGCCGTCGAAGCCCTGCGCCTCGGCGTCTGGGACTACGTGACCAAGCCCTGCGACATGGCTCACCTGCGGCGCAGGATCGAGGAGTTCCTGGAGCAGGCGCCTCCGCCCGCCGAAGCCGCCTCCGAAGCCCTGTCGTCGGAGGACATCGCGGGCTTCCTTAATGGCGCGGGAACTCCCGTCCTGACCGTCTCGCTGCTCGAATCGGGCGAAGGGGTCCGGCTTTTGCTGGAGGGTCTGCGCGGAATCATGGCAGACATAGGCGTGGGCAGCGAACGTGCGGAGCAAATCCTGCAGGTCTGCGTTGACGCCGTGGCAGCGCTTGCCAACGGCGCCGACGCCACGGGCCGTGCCGGCTTCCTGAAGGGCCGTTTGATGGTGGCCCTGAGCTGCGGGGGCGCCCCGCGACTGCGCGCCCGCAAGGCGCTGGAGGAGGTCGCCGGATGCTATGGCGTCGACGTTCAGATCATTGAGTCCGAAGGCGCTTGCAGCGTCGTTCTGAGCGAGAAACTCACGACATGAGGGCGGAAGACAGCTTCGACGGACGAGTGCTGCTGCTCAAGGTTGCAGAACGAGCGGTGCTGGTGCCGCCCGATTGGGGCAAGATCCCGGGCTTGCGGCGACTGGACATGCCGTGGGTCGCACTGGACCTGTCGCAGGTGGACTTCATCAGCAGCCTGTTCGTGCAGGCATGCGTCGAGCTGGCCGGCACGCTGGCCCAGCGCGGCCAGGAGCTCGTGCTGCTGCATCTGACCGCGGAGCAGAAACGCGTGCTGGAGTTCGTTCCCGGAGCATCCAGGCTGCCGCTGTTCGACGATGTGAAGCAGCTCAACGAGGCGATCCAGTCCGCCGCAAAAGGGGCGCCGGACGAGGGCGTGACGACGCTCGAGAAGGGCATCCTCTGGGGCTAAGGCATGGCGGAAGACGAAGACCAAGACCGCACCGAAGAGGGTCAGGAGCAGAGCGCACCTGCTCCCACGGAGGGCCAACAGCCCGAATCCGTCCCGGAGACCCCTGAGGAACCCGAGGAGGCAGAAGAGCGCGAGCGTCGTGAGGAGGCGGCCGAGGGCGGCGAGCCGGCTCAGGATGCAGAGGAGCAGACGGGGGGGGCCGAGGCCGTCGAGGAGGCCCCTCAGGACGAGCAGACGGAGGGGGCCGAGGCCGCGGAGGAGGCCCCTCAGGACGAGCAAACGCAGGGCGCCGAGGCGGCCGCGGAGGAGGACGCAGCCGAGCAGGAAGAAGCCGAACCCGCCGAAGGCGAGGGGGCGGCGGTCGACGAGGGCCTGGTCCCGCCGGAGGTGGCTGGAGTGCACGTCCCCCTGCTTGGGATGCTCCCGGTGTGGGCGGTTGTGGCGGCCCTGAGCCTGTCGGCAGGGGCTTTGATCCTGGTCTTCCTGACCGCGCTCTCGTTTTGGCGTCCGGCTGGCCCGGCGCCCGTGGGCGAGGCGGCGCGCGCCGCCGCTGTGGTTGCCCTCCTTGCGGCCGAAGAGACGAAGCTTCGGCAGGAGATCGCGCGGATGGATTACGACGAGCTGATCGACAGCGGCGAGGAGTGCTCCGCCGCGGGCGATCATCTGCGCGCAAGCCGGCTGTATGAGGAGGCGGCTGAGCGAAAGGCGCCGGACGAGCGGGCTGCGCTCTTCGCCCGGTGCAAGCTCGCATCCGCCCTGGCCTTCACGGACGATGCGGAACGGGCTCTCATGCTGTGCGAGTCGCTTCGGTCCGTGAGCCGGCCGGGAGACGAACTGTGGAAGCACGCGCTGATCCAGTCGATTGGCATCCTGGCCCAGAGGGAGCAATGGGGGGAGTTCTTCCGTCAGGTTTACCTGCTCCGGGCGAACTCGGCCCGTTACTCGGACGAAGCGGCCGTGAACCGCTGGCTTGCCTACTGCCGTGCGATGGCCCGCGCCCGCATGGCCATGCACCGGTGCGAGCGCGAAGGGCCGCTCTACGGTGCCGAGCCGCCCGCCCTTGGCCGTGCGCCCTGCAAGTGCCGGCCCCTGATGACCGAGGACATAGCGGTCGGCACGGCAACGTATGATCAGGGCGCCTTGCAGGTGGACTACGCGGCGGGAGAGCTGAGCCTGACCGTGGAAGCGGTGCTGCTGGACCAGGTGCTCGGGGCGGTGGCAGAGCAGGCGGGCCTGGAGTTCCAGACCCAGGATCTGCCCCCCTACCGCGTCACGGCCTCGCTGGTGGCCGGCGTGCCCGAGCACGCCGTCGAGATGGTGCTCGGCTCGGTGGGCCTGGAAGCAACTGAGGAGGGCGCCGGACTGACCGTGCACCCCCTGGATCCCGAGAAGTGGACCGATCAGCGCGCCATCGACTCCGCCCTGTGGAGCCTCCAGGATCTCCTGATGCTCTATCCGGAGTCCGCAAACGTGCCCGAGGCCTACTATGCTCTGGCCCGTCTTTACGTGGCGCAGGAGCAGGTCGAGACGGCGCTCCGCCAACTGGAGATCCTGGACGACGAGTTCTCGAGCACGGCCTGGAACGTCTATGGCCGGTACCTGGCCGGTCGCGCCTGCGCCGAGGCCGGGGACTGGGCCCGAGCGGAGCGCGAGTTGCTCGGGGTGGTGGACAGCCCGCTGGACCATGGGCAGAGGCGAGCGGCGTTCTACTGGCTCGCGGAGTCTCAGAAGGCCCTTCAGAAGTATGCCGATGCCGCAGCCTGCTACCGGAGGGCATTGGCCCCGGAAGGCAAGGACCTCCGGACGGCGCACATCCTATACAACATTGCCTATTGCACTGAAAAGGCCGGGGCGCCGCTGGCCCAGTCCGAGGAACGCTACATGGAGGTGCGCACGCGATATCCTCGGAGCGCGTACGCCCCTCTGGCCGACTTCCGCCTCGCCCGAATGGCGCTTGAAGCGGGAGATCACAGGAAAGCCGCCATGCGCTACGAGTTCTATCTGGGCAACTGGCCGATCCACGATCAGGCCGGCCGGGACGCCTGCCGCGATCTGATGGTCTGCTACGTGCAGAACGGGCAGCACGCCCACGCTGTGCTCCTGGGCGAGGTCATGTGGTCGACGTTCGCTGATGCTCC
>Ga0315541_1004478_pt1 | contig 10192 bp, 6 predicted proteins | sample SalMarSW160190MG_FD_203095 | JGI IMG/M metagenome (GOLD analysis project Ga0315541, IMG submission 203095) | Salt marsh sediment microbial communities from the Plum Island Ecosystem LTER, Massachusetts, United States - Salt Marsh Sediment SW1601-190 ...
CGATGCTAAGAAGATTGTCAGTGTGGCCAGAGAAAGTCTAAAAGCGGGAAGGGCCATGGTACGTCCCGGGAAAAAGATTGGTGATATAGGGTGGGCCATACAAACCTATGCCGAAAGCCACGGCTGCTCTGTGGTGCGTGAGTTCGTGGGTCATGGTGTTGGTTTTGAGTTCCATGAAGCCCCGCAGGTACCCCATTACGGCACTAAAGGAAAGGGCATAACCCTTGTCCCTGGTATGGTGTTTACCATCGAACCTATGATCAATCTAGGGAAAAGAGAACTTCATATCCTGGAAGACGGCTGGACAGCCGTTACGGATGACGGTTCCCTTTCCGCGCAGTTCGAACAGACATACCATGTAACCGAAGATGGCTTTGAGGTCCTGACTCCATATGACCTAGATGCGCCCCTCTTACCTCAAAATTAGCATTTTTAATTACCGTTTGTTGCGCCATCCTATTCGCGATGTCCCCCGTTGCCTATAGTCTAGACGGTCTATATGTGAGCGGCAATATTGGTTTTTCGGAAATTAATGATATGAATCTCACTGATAGAGGAATGTTTTCGGTCCCTCAAAAGGATATTGAACCGGATACTGGGATGGCACTCGCGGTGGCCATAGGATATCGTCCTTTTGATATGCTTCGGTTAGAGGGAGAGATTTGATACCAGATAAATGACGTTGATAAAGCAAATGCGATTTCATATAATGGTGACGTCTCCTGTGTTAATATTATGCTGAACGGATACTTTGAGCCTGCTATCGGAAATGGCAAGGTATATCAGCCATACATCACTTTTGGTGTTGGATGGTCTGGTGTCAGAGCTGATTTTACTTTAGTAACAGAACAAAGATATTGGGGTCCTCCTAATAATGATCCCCCGAGCGTAATCTATGACACAGGTTATGGGACATTTGCTTATCAGGTAGGTGCGGGAGTAGGTTATGAGATAAATGAAAAAATAACCCTCGATTGCATGTATCGTTTTAAGTGGGTTGGAGATAACCTTCATTTTGGAACCACTGAAGTAGAATATAACAGCCATAACCTTTTGTTTGGTGTAAGATACACCTTCTAATCTCCCATTTGGAGCTGTTTCAAAGGATAGGGCAAGTGTCAATGTATGTTGCTGAGGCTTGTCCTTTATATTACTATCAAATCTGCTTTTGACTTCTGCATAATATAAATAGGAGTCAAAGGCAGATTTGATTTTTCTATAACTATTTTGTCAATTTATTCTAATTCTTTTATCTTTAACTTTTTAATGAATAAGTGGATAAGTTTACAGCGTCCCCATTTATTACACATTTATTACAAATGGCGTTAGACTAACGAAAATCGTTTTATTTTTCCTGGTTTATCATTTAAACTCAGACCATATAAATGAGTCGTGTGAAAAGTTTCAAGACATCTATATTTAGCACGAACATATTTTATCTCTAACGGGGGAGGTGCGATATGAAAAAGCTAGAAAATAGTCAAGTTTTCAAATTCAGACACATTAGCCTTTTGATATTTATACTCACTCTGATGAGCGGATGCGCCACGTTTGGAGCAGATGAAGGAGATTTAAGAAAAGGTGATGTGACAACGGATGGTCTGACAGTCATAAAGTCTACCAGGCATACTGAAAAACAAATTAAGGATGGCGTCGATTGGTCCGAATATACCAAGTATCAAATCACAAGGGTTGAAGTGAGTTTTCGGAAGAACTGGAAGCGAGACTACAATATGAGCCAAAGGGCCTTATCAATGCAAGTCACTGACGAGGACATGGCCAGGATACGAGAAAGCATGGGGAAAATGGTCTATGAAGAATTTGATAGCGCGCTTCAAAAAGAGGGGGGCTTAACGAAGGTAGATCAGGCCGATTCAAACACACTGATTTTTAAGCCCAAGATCATCAATCTGAATGTATATGCTCCGGATTTCGATTCGGCATACATTTCCAGATCTTATGTGAGACAAGCCGGTCGAGCCACATTGTTTTTGGAGGTTTATGACGCCGTAAGCGGTGAAATTCTTTCCCGTTGGGTAGATACCCGGGAAGATCCCGACAGAGGCTATTTTGACTGGGCAAATCGGATAACCAATGCCGTGCGAGCTAAACTTGTTGTCCGTGCCTGGGCAAAACGTTTGGTCGAAGGACTGGATTAACGAACATTTGGATAATGGGCCTCAAAACCGTGAAGATAAGTGGACTAAGAGCATTGCTGTTGGCAACAAAGGTTTTGTGGAGACCGTTAAATCTGCACTTGGATTTCGTGCAAAGGGAAGAAAGACCAGGGAGGCGGGAGCAGGTTTCGAACTTCCTGAACCGCCTGCCCCCTATGGAGCCCTTTTTGGGGGCAAAAACGAAGATATAGGGGCCGACAACACCTATTATTGGGACATTAATCTCTAATAATCAGCATGTTATCGCGGCCCGACCCCAGACACATAGTCGGAGCATTGCGGAGTTGTCCGCCTTTGTCTTGGCGGAGATCCCGCCCGGTGGGGGCGGGCCGCAGGGATTTTCAAATACAATAAAAGCAAAACGGTGCAGTAATAGATTTGAATAATCAGGTGGTTAGTCTTTTTACTTGACAATAGATCAATCGAGCGATTACTGTCAATTTACATCACAACAAGACACTTTTTGATTGGTATCACAGCAGATAGCACATTCACCTTAACGAATAATTCTTAAATTTCAAAAAGTTAAGGTTCAAATCGACGAAAATAGAAATATGAATATTTCGCATGATCGGAAATTGAGCAGTCTGGTAGCGCCTATGATGCTATTCATTGTGATGGGAGCTACAAGACCTGTTAATGCCGAGCAACCGCTGACCATAGAAGTGAGTCGCTGTGTTAACATCAAATCCGCCATTGAACGGCTCACCTGTTACGATGAGTTGGCGTATCAGGCACAGCAGGCCAATTCAGAGATAGAAGCCGCTGATTTAAGTGAACCGGAATCGGATTCCGCTTCAGATGCTCCGGTCGCGATTATTGAGCAGGAAAGCGTTGCCGCTACGGCGGTTATACAAAGTACGCCGGTGGTGGAACAAGTCCCCGTGACCGACCAAACGGTAAACGAAGCCGGCCCTGTTACCGAAGAGAATTTTGGTCTTCCTCCCGAAAAGAAGGACGATGAAAAAGATCTCGTTGAACTTCACTCGACCATCAGCAAATTGAAAGAAACCGTTCCCGGCAGGTACCTGATCACTTTGGAAAACGGCCAGGTCTGGCGGCAGATGGTGGGTAAACGTTACCAGCTCAGAGTGGGGCACAACGTTCGGATCTATCCTACGGGTTGGGGTAAATCCTTTCGTCTCTCAGCGGAAGGGGTGAAAGGCTTTGTCCAAGTCGAAAGAGTGCGTTGATTGCTGGATTGCCTTTCCGTCTTCTGAATCCCTTATTCTCACCGATTCCATCCAGGCAAAAAGGAAAGCCCACCGGATGATGGGGCGGCATTGTTCTTGACACACAAGAAAATCATCCTGTACGAGATGAATCTAAGAATAGAGATTCTTTATTCTTTTTCCTGAAAAAAAGTAAGTTTTTAGGATATTTTACTTGACATCAGGATTTATTTCCATATACATAGTCTAATACTAAAACAGTATCTTAATCAACTATTCTCGCTCAAAAAAACATATTCTTCAACTATCAACACCTTTTGCTCTAAACAACCTTTGACTGCAAGAGGGGGGGCTTATGATCCCTAAATTCGGAATCGACTCTCATCTACAACTGTTTCACCTAGGTTAGGCCTTTTGACCTTCCGCTATTTTTTCCGGGTCGGTCTATAGGGTCTTATCAAGTCAACTTAAAGGGAGGAGGAAAAAATGAAAACATCGAACAAGAGGAATCTTTTCAAATGTGTATTCACATTGTTGCTGGCCCTCGGCATGGCACTAGTCGGCGGGCCGGCAATGGGCCAGGATGAGGGCGAAGCAGTGGGCCAGGATGCGTCGGATGAAGAAGCGTTCGTGCTGGAAGAGGTTATAGTCACCGGTTCACGAATTCCTCGTCGCGATTACGAGTCATTTAGCCCAATCGTCACAATCAAAGCTGATACATTCGAAGATCGATCCAATATTGGTTTGGAATCGGCGCTGAACCAAATGCCCCAATTCACTCCGGCCGGTACTCAAGCAGTATTCAGTAGTGCCGGCACGCCACTTCCTTCAGCGACGGCAGCACCGGGTGCCGCAACGGTAAACCTGAGAGGTTTGGGAACGAATAGAACCCTGGTTTTGGTTGATGGTAAACGTGTCCAGCCTATTAATGCTGCGTTGGTGGTCGACCTCAATACCATTCCCGCCGCCGCCGTCGAATCAGTTGAAGTCATTACCGGTGGCGCCGCCGCCGTTTATGGCGCTGATGCTATTGCCGGTGTTGTGAACTTAATACTGAAGAAAGATTTCGAAGGCGCGTCATTCGATGCTCAATATGGAATTACCGAAGAAGGTGACGGCAAAGAACTTCAACTCAGCGGTCTATTGGGTGCCGATCTCGCCGATGGTCGCGGCAATGTCACGATGGGTTTTAGCTATGCAGATCGAGGCATTATCCAAGGTAAAGATCGCGAATTTATTAGGGATGGTTGGAAAGACCCCGGTACCTATTCTGCCGGTTTCCAAGCTTTAGGCCTTTCCAAGCTGATCTCCTATAGTCCGGATCCCTATAATCCGCCAGCCGCAGGCTGGGGTGCGAATCAATACCGCATCGATCAAAACAGCAACGTATTTGACGAAGAGAATCCGTTAGATCCGGCCCACCCTTATACGGGTCCAATAGGATATGACTCTGGTTTTAAAATTAGTCCAGTAGACGGTGCGCTTACCTATTTCAATAAAGACATTAACTATTTGCAATTGCCCCTGGAGCGATATTCGATTTTTGGATCTGGAAGGTTTAGTTTGAATGATAACATTGAGTTTTATATGGATCTGCGCTATTCGGAGAACCAGGTTCTAGCGATCGCTAACCAGCAGCAATATTTTGACATTTGGGCCATGCAAATACCCTATAACCACCTGTATGACGATCCCGATGCGGCGGATTTCAGTAACCCGCCTCCTCCTGCTGGGCCTTTTGATACTCCTATAGCTCTACATCCAGTGCCTGCCGCATTGGCCGATTTGTTAAATTCGCGACCAAATCAGGATGCGCCCTGGACTATGGAACAAGCTATGCATTACTTACCGCCTTATCAGACACTTACAACAGGTAACGTATATCAGGTCAGCGGTGGTCTGCGTGGCAAGTTTGGATCCGGGTTCACTGAGGATTGGACCTGGGACTTGTATTATTCTCACGGCAAGTCAACGATCAACGTTCAGCAACTCGAAGGGTTTACATATTTACCAAGGTCCCAGCAAATATATGAAGCTGACCAATATGGCAAGGGCTTTTCGGGGGCGTATCCAGTATCCGTTATCGCTTCCTGCACAAGTGGAATTCCGGTATTTAACGAAGATGGTAGTGTCAACGATTCGTCCTACGCCAGTCAGGATTGTGCCGATTACATGACCCTTCGCATGAACCACATCACTACCCTGGAACAAAATATTTTTGAAGCCAACATGCAGGGCAGTATTTTTGAATTGCCCTGGTCCGGGGAGATTCAGTTTGCGGCGGGTGCCGGTTATCGCGAAGAAGAATTTCGATTTAATCCCGACAGCGGTTTTAACGCCAACCAAGATTTTCCCAATGTCGTTGGTAATATCGCGTTACCGGTGGCTGTAGAAGGGAGTACCGATGTATCTGAGATTTATGGGGAATTATTAATCCCGGTCGTCAAGGACTTGCCTTTAATAAAAAGTTTTACCCTGGAACCAGGCTATCGCATATCGGATTACAGTATCGCGGAAGAAGTGGATACCTATAAGGTAATGGCGGATTGGAAAGTCACTGATTGGGTTCGTTTCCGCGGGGGCGTGCAGTATGCAAACCGCGCTCCAAATATCGCCGAGCTGTTTATGCCAACAGGCGCCAGTGACATTGTATTCGGCGCGGATGCCTGTGGTTGTTGGGCAGAAGGACCGGCTTGGGCCAATGTACCTGAAAACCCCAACCGCGAAAATTTGCAGACCCTGTGTCAATATTTGATGGTCCGCGATGGCGCGCCAGATGGCTTTCCCCTGTACGTGCCCGGGGCCAGTGCGAATGACTGGAAGTTTAACCCCTTTGGTATGGAGACGTTCTTTCCCTTTAGCTTAGCAATAACGGGGGGTAATCCAAACCTGGAATCTGAGACGGCCGATACCGAGACCTTTGGGATCGTTCTCAACTCGCCTTTTTCAGCGCCGGCTGTGCAAAATATGCGGCTTTCTATTGACTATTACAACATCGAAGTTGAGGGCGCGATTGGCGTCCCCGGGCATACTTTGGTGTATCAGCAATGTATGGATGTCCAGTACAACCCCTTAATAGGCTCAACTCCTGGCACCTACACCGGCGAAGAATTGGCAGCCGGCAACCCCTATTGCGCTCTCATTAACCGGGAGTATATAGGCAATGGGATGAATGATTTCGGTGCCGACCGAAATTTCCAGGCAACCTACATTAACCAGGGGGCACTGTTCTCTGAGGGCTACGATGTCCAAATCGATTGGAATTCAGATTTCTCTGACATCGGACTTGATTCGGTTCCTGGGCGCGTGGGTGTGAATGTGCTGGTGAGTATTCTTGAAAAATATGCGGTAATGCCATTCAAAGGAGCAGATATTGTTGACTACACGGGAACCACAGTCAATTCATCCTTCGATTACCGAACGCTTACCACCTTTACCTACAGCAACGGTGGATTCTCTGGTGGTATACGCTGGATGCATTTGCCAAAGCTGGATCCAGCGCCCGGTAGTGCCTCCGATGTTCGAGGCGTAAACTCCTATGATCAATTTGATCTATTTGCTCGCTATATGGTACGTGACAACATAGAATTGCGCGGTGGCATCGATAACCTGCTTTACGCCAAACCGGAGCCTGTTGGCGCAAGTTCAACTGACAATAATCTTGGCAGTTTTATTAACAGCCACGATATTATTGGTCGCAGATTCTACCTGGCAGCAAAGGTTTGGTTTTAAAAGCTAAATTAAATTAGCTCTTCACTTAATAAGCCCGCCAACAATCTTGTTGACGGGCTTATTTCTTTAGTTTGCTAAGGCTTGAAACTTTCTGAATAGGATTCAAAAAATCTTTTTCTTACGCTCCGAAAGAGTTGCCCATTATTTCTAGCAAATACTTTTTAATTACCCGCAAAGTGCTTTGAGCTACACATTAAGCGCTGGATTTTTATAGCGGCATCGACATCGAGTTTCGCTAATGTGACTCTAAAATTGTTTGTGGTTGCGCTGAACTGTTTTTAGTTAGCATCTAACTTTCTTGATTGCAGTTGGTAAAGATTAGAGATATTTTAGACGTATGGGAAAAGCTTGATGATATTGTCTACTCAAAAATTCAGGACGCCGGAAAACGCCTGAGTATACAAGATCCTCTTGAAGGATTGACGAGTACACAGTCACAGGCCGTTCTAAAGATAAGCAGGATCAGTCCGTGCACATTATCTGAGGCTGCCAAGACCCTTAGGATCACAAAATCCTCTGCATCAGTCCTGGTTGAAAGACTTGTTGTAAAGGGGGTCCTAGAAAGAAGGCAGGACCCTACCAACAGGAGGCGTGTCCTTATTACCGTTGCACATCAGGCTCAAAGGTTTTTGGAGACTGTAGATGAAGAACTCATGAATGAGATAGGAAAGATAGCCAAAGAAATGGGGCCTGACACTTTTAGCAAATGGCATGAGGCTGTTCAGGCCATCGGTATTGCGATTGAGAAAATCAATGAAGCAGGAAAACAGGACCAACAATAGCCTTGAGGAACTAGGAACCGAGTCAGTGTCAACATATAGCCACTCGTTCGACCTAGAGGCTCTCGACAGGTTATCAGAAGCTGGAAGTTGGGAGGTGGAATAGTCGAAGGCGTGTTTGAGGGGCTTCGGCGGCCCTGTTGCCTTGGGCGGTGGTCTTGTTTTTACATCCCACAAGTTCATATGCTTGAGGATCTTCTTTATAACCTTCTCATCCTCTATCACGCTGATAACCTTCATCTCCCCGGAACATTTCGGACAAGTCAACGGATCAACTTCATAGATCTTCTGAATCAAGCTGGCCCAGTTTTTTCTGTATTCCCTGGCCCAGACCGATAAAAGGTGATCAAAGCCTAAAAATGAGGCATTGCATTATAGATCGTTTAAAGTAAATGGGAATGCGAGTCGCACCAGGGCGGGCCTTTAATGAGCCAGATGGTTCCAGAATACAGGGGATCACATCATCCCTGTTTTGTCTTTCCCTCTTTCCGCGACAGAGATTGCTGTAATAGCCGTAATACCGGACCATTTGCTCCCCCCTGTTCGGAACATGTGAACATCAGCCTTCGCTAAAGCTTCGGCCTGACAGGCATGGCAGCCATCCATTCAAGGGCATCGAATGTCTTTTCTTTTTTATTGTCTTTTGATCTGTAAACAACCTTTGATTCTTCCTGAATATAGGTCATTCCCTGGCCCAGACCGATCACCAGTCTTGTATACTCGAAAAGCCAAGTCTGGATTATGCACAGTCAAAACCAAAGTTAGACAAACGGATCGCACCAGGGCGGGCTCTCCTGAGAAAAAGAGGCGCGGATGATGTATCTGGCCAGATTTTCCATTGCGTCTTTCTCATCACGTTTAATCCTTGGTCCGCAAAATACATTAAACCCCTAATGACGCCAATTTGACAGCATTGCTATCAAATCCTTTGTGATCTTGCCCTTTTTAAGAAGCATCTTTAATATTTGATGCTGAAATATCTTTTCCAATTTTTTTAGATCATATAAGGGCGCAACCCTGAACATGCCATCTCCATAAAAACATCCATCCGTACAAAGGATATGACAATGGGGGTTGAATCCCAAAAAATCCCCAAATGTCTGAATGGCAATCACGGCGCCCGGCATTGGCGCTTTTTGATGCACATTTTCCATGAGAAACAGATTTAAGGCTCTCCATGCGCAACGGCTCAGTTCGGTAAGGAGTTTGCGGTCATAGAGGAAATACCTGCGGAGGATCTTTGGTATGCTGAAAACGAAATGACGATGGGGCACAGCCTTGAGCACTTCTCCACAGAGCCACTCACCGAATTCCACAACACGCTTCTGATGGCAGGAAGGGCAGAAATGGCGGCGCTTGCACGAGAAGGCTAAAAGATACTCATGACCGCAGTCCTTGCATCGGACCCTTGCAAATCCATTATGCAGAATTCCACAGTCCAGGTAACGGTAAATCACCTTCTTTACATAAGGACGGAAGAATCCATATTCCCGCTCAAACCGGTCCTCATAAACCTGTTCGAACCTTTCAAAATTGTCTTCAACACATTGGTAATATGGGGAGCTTTGGGGTTTGCGTTGCCGATAGATAGATTCTGAGATGAATATCGCCGCCTTTCGAATAAGATAGTCAAAGCCGTATCTACGGCAATACTCATGCCAATAATGATTGAATTTAGACCCTGTTCAGGAAAGCACCATATATTGTATTATGTCCATCAACCGGATACCAATTGTAACATAAGCTGTAACATTGCCTTTTGCTTCGGACAACGAAGTTGCTTAAAAGCTTGTGCACTGATGCACTATTTTCCGGAATATGTATATGGGTGCATGTCCAATAATTATTTGATCATCAATCTTGGTTATAGATATCGATTTTTTACTTTAAAAACTGCAATCGTCATATATTTCTATGATTATCGTTGATTTTTATTGACAAACAATAAATATTCGCTTGCTCTTGGCCATCCGGTTAATTGCCCGTTCCTGTCTTTATAGGATATTGCCCAGCTAATGTGTAATTGCATTCCCTTTAAAAAAATGATACCTGTTAACTTTAGAGACACAATTATCCACTGGGGACAGAATTATGAAAGTAGGAAGAAACGATCCGTGTCCATGCGGTAGCGGGAAAAAATACAAGAAATGCTGTATGGACAAGGAAAACTCAGCAAAAAACGCGGATGTAAAAGAGGACTACGTCAAAAAATATAACATCAGGTTAAAAGAGGAATCCGATATAGAGGCAATAAAGGTAGCGGGTAGATTGGCGGTTAAGACCCTTGAAATAGTGGAACCTTATGTCAAGGCTGGTGTAAAAACGGATGATA
>Ga0315541_1004480_pt1 | contig 10189 bp, 7 predicted proteins | sample SalMarSW160190MG_FD_203095 | JGI IMG/M metagenome (GOLD analysis project Ga0315541, IMG submission 203095) | Salt marsh sediment microbial communities from the Plum Island Ecosystem LTER, Massachusetts, United States - Salt Marsh Sediment SW1601-190 ...
CCAAAAGAGGTTTAACAGTAAAATCAGGATTTTCGATCGCTCCTTCGGGAAGCAGCAGCACCGATAAAACAGCCTCTGAATTTGCCGGGATTACTGTTTCAAAACCCACCATAATTGTGCCGGGATTAGGAGCATCGTAATCGTTCACCGGGTCCGTACTCCATGTTTTCATTGTAATGGAAGCAGGAGATTGTACCTTCAGTATAAGTTTCTTCCCGTTTTTTATAAGTTCTGCCGTATTAATCCCTGTGATATTAACACTTGCCGACGTCAGCAGGTTCCACCTTACAGTTGTTTCGGCAGAAGGTGATTCAACTTCATCACGTATCATTACATACTGGTTATCAACAATTGCAATACCTCGCAGAGCCTTATTAAGGTGACCCATATACACACTGGTCATGTCAATGACAGCATTTAACATTCCTTCGTTATCCGAATAGCCAGTAATGGGGGCATAACCTTCAACAGACTGTAGCTGATTATTTACAGTAAGTGTATTATGAACACGATTATTATAACGCAAGACCTCCCATCGTTGGGAGTTCTGGGCCATACTCCACAGGTTTACGCCAGCTGTTTCGAGAGAATTATAGTTTTGTGAACCGAAATCCATAGCCCACCGTTCTCCTTCAGCATCCATCACAAATGAGCCGATATCCATATGTCCGTGATTAACTGAAGGCGAACCTCCTTTAAATCCGATATAGATCGCCTCAGGATCTGTCCATGACGTTCTCATCAATGCCACAGGATTTTTCCCCTGTCCCACCCATATATTCGCTGATGGTGTTTTGATCCTGTCCATTGTCACACCTGCGCCCCAAATCATGATTGCAGGTAACAGCCTGTCGTTTGGCGGTTTTCTGTTGACAAGGTAAAAACGTTCTGACCAGAGCAGTGAAGGATCATTCAGCCGGTTTGCAAACCAGAACATGGCAGGATGCAGACTGCCTCCCTGTCCACAGTCGGAGTAGTTGAAGCAATATCGGGTCGGCCCGGTCATATGTTCAAGATATTCTGCAGTTTTAAAGAATCCGGGGTTTATTTCAAGGTCGAATTCATTACCGTAAGCTTTCTCCATAGCGCTCAAAAACATAGTGTTGAAGCTGGTCCCGTAACCCCAGTAACTGTATCCTTCCGGATAAGCTCCATCAGGCTGATAATCCTCCATTGGTAAAATTATTGAATTCTTTGCCCGATCCATTAAACTTACTGCCAGCTCATTCTCATCTTCGATGACAGCGAGAGCGCCGTACGTCATGCCCGCATTACAGACCTGATTCCAGTTATGGGATGCTTTGACCCAGCCGCTGTTTTCCGGGACAAGTGAGGATTTAAGCCCTTTGTTGATGATTGATTCTTTTATGATTTTTCGGGAATCATCCGGCAGTTCATTGTATAGCCAGTCATATCCTATCGCTGCTGCCATTGTCATCTCAGCTACATCAAGAAAGTGAGATGGATTCCAGTCGCTGAATTGTGAAATGGCTAAAAGCTCCCTTTCCGCCCGCTCAAGATATTTTGCATCCGACGTCATCCTCCAGGCATATGAAAGGTAAAATATTCTGCGAAGAGCTTCCCTTGATTTGTCAAGCAGTCGTCTTCCGATAAGTACTCTTTCAACAGGAGGTTGTTCCGTGATCTTATCACATTCATCAAGAATGAACTGATGTATAGTTTTCCAGCTAACATCCGAAGCAATGGTTTGACTTATAGCTGCCTCTTCTCCCTTAAGTAGAAGTATCCGGGGATGTTCCGGGAGTTTACCGGTGCTCCTGTTGTTATCACTCTGTGCACAGGCAATTACAGATATGAGCAAAACGAGTGTCACAAAACTTGATATAAGCTGGTTGGTTTTCATCTTAACAGGTTGGATTTAATCTTTAAAGTAAATCAAAATTCCCTTTGGTAGTCATCCTGAAGTTAAAGTTTTATATTTGTAACAATGACAAATATCCGGAGGATTTAATGAATACTCCTTTAAAACATGAATATAAAAGTGGTCATTCAATTGAACTGCTGCGTAGTGGTGAATCCTTTTTTTCAGCAAACTTAGAATTAATAGAGGAGGCAAAACAATACATTCATTTTCAGTCTTATATTGTTGATGAAGATAACACCGGATTAAGTATGGTCAATGCGCTTATCAGGGCAGCCAGCAGGGGAGTAAGAACCTACCTGCTGCTGGATGCATTTGGTACAGAATACCTTTCAGGTTCGCTCATCAGGAGGATCGAAGAATCCGGTATTCTTTTCAGATTCTTTTCCCCTGCTTTTATTACCAAAGGTTTTCAACTGAGCTTAAGGCTCCATCATAAAGTACTGCTGGTAGACGGCGAAGTTGCTATTGTTGGAGGGATGAACCATGCTGATCGCTATCATGGCACACAACAGATGAGGGAATGGCTGGATTTTGCACTGTTGATCAAAGGTCCGGAATGTGTACATATCAATAGTATCCTGAAAAGGCACTGGAATAAAACTTTTATCTCGAAAAAAGAGCGTTCAAGGGAGATTATTCACAACATAAAGCTTTACGATGAAAACATAAATCTCAGGGTTCTCGAAAATAATTGGTATCGTAATAAAATAGAGATCCTGAAGAGTTACCGCGCGGCATTCAAGCATGCCCGGAAAAGGATGATTATTTTCGCAAGTTATTTTCTTCCGGGCCGCAATGAACGAAGACTACTCAGGGCTGCCAGCCGGCGTGGCGTGATCATAAAGATAGTATTATCAGCCGAGTCGGATGCCCGGATGTTTAAACGGGCTACCAGTTTTCTTTATGATTTCATTTTGAGAAATAATATACGCCTTTACGAATATTTGCCAGCCAATCTGCATGCCAAGGTAGCAACCGTCGATGGAACCTGGTGCACAATAGGAAGTTACAATCTCAACCATATAAGCGATTATGGCAGTATTGAGATGAATGTTGATGTTCTGGATACCCGGTTTACAGGACAGTTTGAGAAACTTCTCCTGGGGATCATTAAAAAAGACTGCAGGCAGGTAACCTTTGAGGATTTTATGCACAGGCGTACATGGTTTTCAAGGATTACCAACTGGTTCTCCTATCAGATGATCAGACTGCTAACCAGGTTGATGTTCCTTCTTACATCAAAAAACGGGAAACGGCGGTTAACCTGATATTTAGAACTGATGGAAACTCATGGAAATGAATTCCAGTACTGTTGGCAATGCTGTTCTCCAGTAAGTCCAGGAATGTCCACCATCGCGCATCCTGAATTCATGAGGGATCTCCTTCTTTCGCATTGCTATATGAACCAGTGAATTACCTTCATAAAGAAAATCGTCATCACCACAATCGATATACCATCTTACAGCCCTTTTCTGATCATCGGCTATATTTTCAATCAGACTGAGTACACTGTATTTCCTGAAATATTCTTCACGGTCAGCGGATTTAGCTCCTTCAGCACTCGCCCATAATCTGTATTTGTCCATTTCTTCCAGGCTCCGGGGTCCTGTAGCAGCACTGAGCGGGCACGCCGAGGAAAACAGTTCGGGATGATGCAATGCATAAATGAATGTACCTTCCCCGCCCATGGATAAACCAGCCACAGCACGATATCTTTTTTCTCCCTTAATACGGTAGGTTTTTTCAATAAAAGGCATGAACTCCTGAAAGAAGAAATCCTCATAAAGCCATTCTCCCTGCATGTCGTTGACATAACCACGGCGTCCGGTATTGGCATCCGGCATCACGATGACCATTGGTGTTGCAGAACCAGAATTAATAGCTTTGTCTGCAATATGCAGAACCTCACCGAATTGGACCCATCCTGTCTGATCATCACCGGCCCCGTGCAGAAGGTAAAGAACAGGATAACTGCGACTGGAGGTTTCGTAATCGGGTGGCAGGTAAATGGCATACTTCCTGTCCATTTTCAATAATTTGCTTTGCATCGAAAGATTATCCATAACCTTTCCGGTCTGGGCCGTCAGATACACTGCACCCATCAGAAATAAAACTGTAAATGAGATTTTTTTCATGGTTAAAATTTATTGGATTGTAATAAATAATATTTTAATAATGAGCAGAAAGATATTGTAAAATTTTGAAATACCTTTCTTTATTTTCTCTGTGAATCTCAGTGTCTCCTCTGTGAGCTCTGTGTAAGTTCTTGTTTTGTTACACAGAGGGCCACGGAGCAGGCACAAAGAACCACAGAGTAAACCATCTTTACAATGTTTTGTTTATTATTGAAGTAATGAGAATCAGGAATTTCTTATAATTGTAGTATATTATACAGGATGAAACTTCATCTTTTCAATATTGCAAACTTTAAGGTTGACGGAGGGGCAATGTTCGGAGTTGTTCCGAAAGCCTTATGGTCAAGAGTCTGTTCATCTGATGAGGATAACCTTATTGTTTTAACTCTCAGGTCGCTGGTTATAGAGACGGCTGGTCGTTTAATTCTTGTTGATACAGGCTGGGGTGACAAGCAGGATGAGAAGTTTTTCCGTTATGTTTATCTTCATAATGGTGAAGGCCTTACTGAGGGTTTAAGAAAAAGAGGATACAAACCGGAAGATATTACTGATGTTGTGCTTACTCATCTTCATGCTGATCACTGCGGAGGCGCTGTCAGGAATAAACCGGATGGAGCGGGTTATGAACTGACATTTCCGGAAGCAATATATCATGTCAGTCGTACTCAATGGGAATGGGCCATGAAGAATAACCTCAGGGAAGCTGATGCATTTCTTGAAGAGAATTTCATTCCGATATCGGACAGTGGTCACCTTAACCTGGTTGATGAAGAAGGGGAATTATTTCCGGGATTCTCTCTGAGAATTTGTTACGGGCATACTCCCGGATTGATGATCCCTGTAATACAATATAAAGATAAAACCCTGGTTTATACCGGCGATCTTATTCCGACAGTTGCACATCTGCCTCTTATCTGGAATATGAGCTATGATATCGAATCACTCAGAACTATTGAAGAAAAGAAACAACTTCTGAGAGAAGCACTTGAAAATGGGTATATCCTCGTCTTCCAGCATGATGAGAATGTGGAATGCTGCACTCTTGAAATGACTCCCAAAGGCATCCGGGCAAAAGATAAATTCGGCTTTTCGGAGGTTGTCCAATGATATGAGAATTTAAAAACTTTCCTTCCAGGCACGGATTACGCTTCGCTAACCGATTCCGCGGAGCGGAAGAGCTCACCGAAGGTAAATCCGCGCCGGCGGAGGCATAAACCTGAAATAATATTTTATTTCATTATTAAAGGGATTGTTCTTATATTTGATAAAGACTATGACAAATCGGGGATTAGATCACATAACCAATTTATTATTAATAAATTAAAACAAATAATATGGCAGATTTTAAATATGAAAAACCCTTTCAGGTTGAAAAGGATACAACAAAATACAGGCTTCTATCGTCAGACTATGTAAAAGTCGTTGAATCGGATGGAAGGAAGATTCTAAAGATAGATCCCCGGGGCCTGGAACTGCTTGCCCGGGAAGCTGTTTCAGATCTCTCTTTTTATCTGCGTACCTCTCATCTTGAAAAGCTGGCTGCGATCCTTGATGATCCAGAAGCCACAGATAATGACCGTTTTGTAGCTTATGTTATGCTTCGCAATTCCGTTATTTCAGCAAAAGGAGACCTTCCCGGGTGTCAGGATACAGGAACTGCAATAGTGATCGGAAAGAAGGGGGAAGATGTTTTGACAGGAGTTAATGATGCGGAGTATCTTTCGAAAGGTATATACGAAACCTTCAGAGATAAGAACCTCCGCTATTCGCAGATAGTTCCTTTATCAATGTTCGAGGAGAAAAATACCGGCACAAATCTTCCGGCACAGATAGATATTTACTCACAGGAGGGCTGTTCCTATGAGTTTCTTTTCATAACAAAAGGAGGGGGATCAGCCAACAAGACTTTTCTCTATCAGCAATCAAAATCGCTGCTTAATGAAGAATCACTTGTGAAATTCGTAAAGGAAAAGATAAAAGAGCTAGGTACTTCGGCATGTCCGCCTTACCATCTGGCATTGGTTATTGGTGGTACATCAGCTGAAGCTACCTTAAAGACAGTAAAGGAGGCTTCGGCAGGTTATCTCGATCATCTCCCGGTTACAGGAAATATCGGCGGACGAGCATTTCGTGATATTGAATGGGAGAAGAAAATTGAGACGATCTGTCATGAATATGGTGTTGGTGCACAGTTCGGAGGCAAATATTTTGTTCACGATGTAAGAGTTATTCGTCTGCCACGTCACGCAGCCTCCTGTCCGGTCGGACTGGGAGTAAGCTGCAGTGCTCACAGGAATATAAAGGCGAGGATCAATGAGAAAGGTATTTTCCTGGAAGAGCTTGAAAGGAATCCGGAGCGGTTCCTTCCCACCAGAGCTCCCGAACTGGAAAAACCTGTTGATATCGACCTTGACCGGCCGATGAAGGAGGTACTTGCCGAGCTGTCGAAATATCCAGTTAAGACAAGGCTGAATCTGAGGGGCACTTTAATAGTGGCCAGAGATATTGCCCATGCACGTATTAAAAAGATGATCAATGATGGGAAACCGATGCCGGAATACTTCAAAAACCATCCGGTTTATTATGCAGGTCCGGCCAAAACACCCCCCGGAATGCCATCCGGAAGTTTTGGTCCAACAACAGCCGGTCGCATGGATACATACGTTGAATTGTTCCAGAGTCTTGGTGGTTCTCTTATCATGGTTGCAAAGGGTAACCGTAACAGGCAGGTTATTGAGTCATGCAAGAAGTACGGAGGTTTTTATCTCGGATCAATAGGTGGCCCGGCAGCTATACTGGCTGCAGAAAATATCAAATCGGTGGAGCTGGTTGATTTTGAAGATCTTGGAATGGAAGCAATAAGGAAGATACGGGTTGAGAATATGGCTGCATTTATTATCACCGACGACAAAGGGAATGATTTTTTTGATGAGTATAATAAATAAGGTTTACCCCTAAATCCCCCAAGGGGGACTTTTGATTTGTTTCCTTCCCTTGGCTCTGATTTAAAGAGGCATATTCAGTACATTTTGAATTTTACCCCTAAATCCCCCAAGGGGGACTTTTGATTCGTTCATCAACAACCTTCTTTATTTTATTAATCACTACTTCAATATTTTTTTCAACTTCACTATTAGTAAACCTGATCACCCTGATTCCAAATTTTTCCATCTCAGCGGATCTGCCATCATCATATTCTTCCTGTTGATCATGAATCTCCCCATCAATCTCTACAACCAATCTGACTTCATGACAAAAAAAATCAACAATAAAAATATCAATAGGGTGTTGCCTTCGAAATCGTAGTCCACAAATCTGCTTACCTTTCAGTCTCTCCCAGATTAACTTTTCATAATTAGTCATATTTTCCCGAAGTATTCTGGCTGCTTCCAAGGTGTCTGGTTTTGTTCTGAAATACATTGTTTTATCTAATTCTTTCATTATCTTAATTATTTATTTTCTTTAAGCCCCCCCTTGGGGGGGTTGGGGGGTGAAAAAACGCCCCCCCTTTGGGGGGGTTGGGGGGTGAAAACACACCCCCCCTTGGGGGGTGTGGGTTGGTTATATCACCTGATCACCTCAATATCAAATATGTCATGCCTGTCGAGGCTGTTCCAGTACTTTATCGAGTTTTTTCGTACCAGCTCCCAGTAAATATTGCTGTCGAGACCATAAATGAAATTTATTTCTTTAAGTTCTGAGCTTATCTTCTCTGTCAGACCAGATTTGAGTGTTAATCTTATTTTGCGGTTCAGATATGTGAAATCAACAGCAGGTCTCAATACAGTATCATTCCTGACTGTAAGCAGACCATGACCCGGAGTTGCTCCTGTACTAACCTGAATCCCGTCATTCATGCAACTCAGAGGAGGAGTTGACCCGGCATAGGATGTTGCAGTAAACTCATCGACACCCGTATTGAAGTACTCCCTGGCGCGGATACCCATCTTAACCCCGATTATTGAAAACACTCCCAGATGTCTGTGCAATTCATTTGTAATTACACCTGAATTCCATTCATCATGCCCGTACTTTTCAATAATCTCTGTTACAAATGGCTGAATATCTTCAAAATAAAATGAAGGATCGGATGGGATTTCTCTAATAACCTGGTTTTCTTCAACGGTTTCCCCTTTCAGGATCCTTATTGTACTTTCTCTTAATCCGGGCAGGTCAGAAGGGTAGCTGTCAGTTATGTAACCAGCAGTTTTATTTATAAAGAGTTCGGGATAATGCAGAAAAACCGCAACCATTTCATCGGTTCCTGTAAAAGCGAACATGTGGTTTTTTGCCAGTTCAGAATTTAAGAATTTAGAAATCTTCCTGGCATAAATAGTATTGATCGCGCCAATATCTCTGATAAGTTCTTCATTGTAAAAATCATTGTTACTGAGGCTGAATTTCCTGACAACTTTAACGGGGATTTCCTGCCTTAGCAAACGTACTGATGCTTCTTTATCGATATTGTAGTTGAATCCTTCGGTTTCAGAAGCTCCGTCAGCGCTCCATATTATATCTTTCACCTGTTGCCTGAAAACAGGCAGGTTTTTTAATGCAAGATGTACTGTTGATGCACTGCCGAGACTGATAAAGCTGATCCTGGTTTTTTCTACTGAAAGGATATCATTTATAAGATTAAAGCAGTCAGGTGCCAGATTTGCATTAATACCATTTTCATTGCCCCATATGGTTTGTAAAGGAACAGGGAACTCCTTTGGCTTGTATGTACTTGAACGGTTTATTCCAACAGGGATTCCTTCGTGCCAGTATGAGTTCAGCAGGCTTCTGACCTTAATAAATGCATTATCAGCGGTCAGTACTCCGGGTGAGACTGTTATTGCCAGGACTCTTACATCATGAGATGCAAGAAGCATGCTGATTGCTTTTATATCATCAATGCCACCGTCGGTATCAATAATAACATAGTGAGATGGTTTCCATGGGTGTGAATAGAGACTAAGGTTGATCAGGAGTGCAATGCAAATGAATAGTATTTTTTTCATTTTAATCATATTTCAATAATTGAACGAGGCAGTAAAATTAAAAATTACATTGTTTTTTCTAGTCATTTCAGAATAATGATGAATTATTGAGTTTGTTATGAGTGATTTTGCAGCTAAATTGATACATGTCTGTCCTTTAATAAATATATTTTTATATATTGAGCCCGGTTTTTTTTTGACATATGAAGAAATTTCTGATCTGGTTTTTACCAGGACTGGTTGTTGGGATGCTGTTTATCCTTGCTGGTGGAAAGGTTTTGGAGAGTACATCTACCAATGATTACTGTGTATCGTGTCATATTCATCCTCTGGCTGATGCCGGGTGGAAAAGATCTGTTCATTATGACACGGAGTCGGGGTATCATGTTGCCTGTGTTGAATGTCATCTTCCACTTAAAGGAGATGGTTATCTGTGGGCAAAAGGAACCACCGGATTACGCGATCTGTGGAGTTTCTATACCAAGGATTCAGCTTCCTTTGACTGGGCTGACCGTTCAAGACTTGAGGTTGCCCGCCATCATACTTACGAGTCAAGTTGTATTAAATGTCATGAAAATCTTTTCCCGCCTGCACTGACCAAGGAGGGTGAGGATGCACATCTTTATTATAATCAGACAGAAAAAACGCCTGAGCTTCATTGTATCAACTGTCATCTTAATGCAGGTCATTATATTGAAGGTTATACTCATGGAACCAATGAGACCTTCGGAAGTGTTTCGTCTGCTCCAAAGGAGATCTTTACTGAACCCACATCAGTTAACGAATTCAGAGATTTCACCGAAAAGATTCCTTATTCCTCAGTATCTTTCAATATGATTGCAATCCCCGGCGGTACTTTTAGTATGGGCAGTCCACCCGATGAGCCCTTCAGAAAGGAAAATGAAGGGCCTGTAAGGGAGGTTGAGATAAGCCCGTTTTTTATGGCTGAAGTGGAGGTAACCTGGGATGAATACCTTGCATTCTATATTCAGACTGCAGCAGAGGGACGTACTACTGATACTGAAGGTCTGAGGAGTGAGGAATCAACTGATGATGTTGATGCAATATCGGGAGCTACCCCGCCCTATGGTCAGCCTGATCAGGGATGGGGAATGGAACAGAGACCTGCAATATCTTTTACACATCATGCTGCCGAAACTTATTGCAGATGGTTATCCCAGGTAACC
>Ga0315541_1004482_pt1 | contig 10184 bp, 10 predicted proteins | sample SalMarSW160190MG_FD_203095 | JGI IMG/M metagenome (GOLD analysis project Ga0315541, IMG submission 203095) | Salt marsh sediment microbial communities from the Plum Island Ecosystem LTER, Massachusetts, United States - Salt Marsh Sediment SW1601-190 ...
CTGTGGCGAAACGAACGCGACAGATATTTGGCGAAACCAAGCGACAGACGAATGAAACAAGGAAGGTAAAAAAATGAAATTAACCATTACGCCAACTTGACAACAGGCACGCTTTCAGAGATGACAATTACATTTTGCATTTTAATACGTCATTTTGTTTTTTCCATTTTTATCCGCCTCTGGCGGGTTAATTTTTGATATTTTTTGCCGCGTTTTATTCTGTTGCGCATTTATAATAGTGATGATAGTTGGTAGCCGTAAGCTAAACAGAGCAATCCACGTAGATAAAGACAGAAAGTCAATCAGCCTGGTTCCTGCAGAGGAGTATGTGGATAGCTCATATCAGAATTGAAAGCCAATAGTATCGGGTTTATTGCAACAGTGAGGCCGAGCTTTACCGCTCGGCCTTTTTTATTTTTTTGTAACCGGAATAGGTCTTTTTGTGCGAATCAAGATTATATGTAAAACTCGCAGCCTGACTGCATTGGAGCCCCATGTCATTCCGACCGAAGGCACACCTCTGGTGGGCCGAAGCGGAGGAATCTACTTTGAAGGCAGACCTCTCCACTCGGTCAGTCGGCCTCGGTCGAGGTGACAAAGAGTGACCAACCTATAACGGGCGGATAACAACGGTTCTTGTAAGCCTATGGCTTAGTGGTAACGCCAACTGGCGCCCGCCATGCTGTGTATTATCAACAAACATGATGCGCACCCGGTTTTTGGAGTGTGGAAACTTAAATCTGGCGGAAAAATTTACTTTTTCGTAAACGAAAAATATCACTTTTATTAAGGCGAAAATTAAATTGACGGCTCAATGGGAAAGGGCTACTTTGATTGCGGATAGCATCTGATTCATCGGGATATTATACGGACAATCAGGCGTCTTATATAGAACCATATAATACATAGTTATGTTGTTAAAAGGTGAACTGCCATGGTTGAAGGAAGAGATAGGAGGCCTAAAACCTTCATAATTCAGCATGGGAAGACCAAGCGTCAGCAGTTTGAATTTGATCGCCTATCTGTGCCACTGAGGCACCTACCAGAAGATCTATCAAGCATTACGATAACCTGCCCGTTTTGCAGAATAATCTTTTCGCCTGACTGGTTCAAAAAACACGAAACATCTATGGCTCCTGTGAAGCCGAGATTTGAAACCAAAGGAGTTGAGTACACAGGACCCAAGCGATGGATTTTGCAGCAAGTTCCACAGGAATGCCCAAACTGTAAAGCCAATGTAATGATAAACTTGCCCATTAATAAAATGAGGACAAAAGGCTCTCTTTTTGGCGATGATGCGGAAAGAGAATATAAAGGCAATAAAGTATATATTTATTCCCTTGTTGGCGCCGACCAGAGCTTGCTTCCTAAGTTCGAAATGAAGGTTAAAGCCTTAAAACAAAGTTTACTTCCTTCAATCTCCGCAGATAGATGGAAGATTCACATGAAATATATGTGGGCTGGCAGCAGCAGAGGAAAACATCCTGTTTACCAGTCTTTGAGCTTTAAAGATGTGATTGGTTTCGTTGATGATCTTCTTACTTTGATAAAGGAAAGTAATCTTTTTATTTACAATATTGCTTTAACGACTGGTCAGGGCAACTCAGTGGGTATGTTCCGCCAAGACGCTTTGAGAAACGAAGCATATATTATGCTTGTATTGAGCGCGATAGATGAATGGACAACAAAGAATACTCAGCCGTGCATATTTTTTGATTCAGAGAAAGAGTCGAAAGCAAATGAAATAACACATAGTTGGGCGAGAGATACTTTCAAGAGCAGCCAGTATTCCCTTCTTTATGGCTTTTTATCGAAAGGCATCGAAATACCCGAACCGAAGTTCGTTCCTCCAGCTTCTTTCCCGGGTCTGGAAGTGGCTGACTTTGTAAGTTTCACTATTGCCAGGTACTACCATAGAAGGTGGGAAGGAAAAGAAGTTGAGATAGATCCAGCACGAATGGGGCTCGTAACTTACCTCGGGTATGATTTCAATGGTGATCTACTACAGAAAAGGCAAGAAGGTTATCCGTGGGATCACTTTTATCACTGAATCTCACGTAACCTGTCGCTCAAGCGGATGCTCCTTGCGTCGCGCCGCTGATTTAAATCGTTATCTTCCTGCTCGTCTCTGCGAAACGCTCTCGCCTGCGGTGGAAGCTGTAGCCGGGAAGGAAAGGGAAAGTTAAACATGGAAATTGACCTCAATAAGCTCCCAGCGCGTGATACGCATGATGGGACAAATCGCTGCTGCAGGATGGGTTCAATCTTCGAGATATAAACAGAAGAAAAGAAGGAAAGATAACCAATCGCTCTACCCGACGTAGCTTCGCTAAGCCGGTGAATTCCGGCATTATGTAAAAGAAAGGACAAAACATGAAGTATACTGATTTCTCTTTGATTCAGGCTCAGACAGATGCAGGTGACCCAGTGTTTGGTGGTCATTTTAATGGTGAGCTAACCGAGAGAGAAAGACACCTGATCGGTTTGGCGGTGGCTACAACTAAAGGCTGTCCTGACTGCACCGCTGCGCGGGTGAAAACAGCCAAACAAGCAGGTATTTCCGATCAGGTCATAAACGAGGCAATCAATCTCACCGCAGGAATGAATGCTGGATTCGTTATCCAGGCAGCAGTCAGAAGTTGCGGGAAGTGAAGTAAATTGCATAACAAGGCACTGCAATAGATGTGGATTACGCCGAGCAGGTGAACTCCGGAGTTGGCTGGCATAATCTGCGAAAGACGGAAAGAAAAGAAAATGAGCACATCTTGGAGCATTGAACGAATTATCAATTTTCAGAAAGAAAAAATGGCTTACCCCGTGAAATCGAATAACAACTAATTTCTTTTGTTATTAACTTACGCTGTTTTATATTTTGCAGGCAGCGTTTTTTGCACAGCGCAAAAAATTGGCCGTGGGTTCTGTCAGACCCACGGCCAATCCCGATAAATCGGGACTACTACATGACCACCCCTCCGAACAATCAAATTATATGTTTCTGTTTAGCCCTCCGGCTTGGAACTATTTTTCATTTAGCTTTTGCTTTATAAATTTACCTGCATCAAAGGCAGCGTTCTTGCCGAGATCAACATACTTGTGCATACTCTGGTTGAAAGATTTTGCAAATTCGTCCGACTTGAGAGCTGAATATACAAAGCCTTTCTTGTGAGACTGTCGAGCCTGACTTTTAGGCACAGGTGCCAGCATATAGATTGCTGTAGCAAAACCTGCGAAATAGATTATCAGAACAGATACGAGTTTGGTAACAAGGCCTCTCATTAACTCCCCCCGATTAATACAGCGGTTTTTACTCGTGCTTCACAGCGATCCATTCTCCGTAGTATCTACTACGAAGGACGAACCCGCCCTCGCTTCGTCGCCATAGCTTTGAAGCATCGGCGGCCGTAGCGCTGCTTCGCAGAGTAGCATCGGTCATTCCCCCCAGCCGTTCCTTGCATGCGTCTCTACTATATATTTAGGATAAAAAACCATAGTTGCCAAACGCAAAATAGCAAATAAAATGCTATATCTCTGTTATGTTATTCACAAGGTGCGGTTTATTTTATCGGCCCCAAATCTATAAAAGAACTGGCGTAAATAACCACTCACATTTTGATCTTAAATCGAGGTTAGAAAAACATTGATTTTTCAATGTAGATTGTGTATTCTGCTATCAGGCAGAGCGGAACATCCAAGTGGATATTATTAGTGACTCTCATAAATTCAGAAGGGTAAAAAGGTTTGTTTTCCTTAGGAGGGCAGGAAATGTATAAGTCTGGTTTTACTTTTACAACTCTGCGAAGTCCCGATTTATCAGGACGTAGCACGAGCTGGATAGTCCTTATTTTTCTTTTCGCTTTTGCTTCGGCCTCTCCGGCCCAGTATTCCAACGGCTGATTGGCTTTGTCCGGATAGTGTAGGACTGGAAGACTTCAGCTTCTTAGCAAATGTTTGGCGGATTCCGGAAATTGCTAATACTCCAGCCGATTTGGATAAAAATAACGTCATCGGAATCAGTGACCTAATGCTCTTCTGCCAACAGTGGCTGAGAGGAAGATAATTCACACACCGGATTAAAGAGGACAGAAATCAGAAGACAGGAGACGGAATAAAGAAGTACCAAGATCAAGGGGATACGAGATACGAACAGCGAGTAACGTTTCACGAGGTACAAGATACTGTAGATAGTTCTTTATCGAGAATTTCTTTTAATGTCTTACAGACAGTTGTGATTTGGTCTTTGGTCAGGTCGTTGTAAAATGGCAGGGCGATTGTACGATCACTGACGGATTCGGTGATGGGAAAATCGCCAGGTTTACAGCCGAACTGCTCGACCATTAACGGCTGTAGATGTACTGGTGGAAAGTAATTTCCGACTTGAATTTCCCTGTTTTTCATTTCTTCTAAAATCTTGTCGCGCTGCTGAGCAGAGAATTCATCCACAAGCCGAACAACAAATACGAACCAGCTTATATCGCAGCCATTCTGCTCAGTGGGAACTATCAATCTGTCATCATCTGCAAGCATTTCCTGATACCATTGTGCAGCCTGTCGGCGTTTGGCCTTGATTTGCTCGATTCTTGAAAGCTGAGCGATGCCAAGTGCGCAATTGATGTCACTAAGTCGATAGTTATAGCCTAAGCGTTTGTGACATAGCCAACTATCGTTCTTGTCCCTTCCCTGGTTGCGAAACGACATACATAAAGCAGCTAATTCGTCATCGTCAGTCAAAATCATTCCGCCCTCGCCGGTGGTTATTTGCTTATTAGGATAAAAGCCAAAGACACTCATTGTGCCGAATGTGCCGGCCTTTTTTCCATTGAGCGTAGAGCCGAGTGCCTCGCAACTGTCTTCGATAACCTTCAGATTATGTTGTTGTGCAATTTGACAGATTTTATCGAAACCGGCTGGATTGCCGAAAACCTCTACCGGCAGGATAGCTTTTGTTTTGTCAGTAATCCTGGATTCAATTTTTGCAGGATCGATGTTCAGACTAACCGTGTCAATATCAACAAAGACCGGTTTGGCACCGGCCATCATAATAGAAGTCGCAGAAGCAATGAAGGTAAATGGCGTTGTAATAACCTCATCGCCCTGGCCGATTTCCAGTGCCAACATGCACAAAAATAAACCGCTGGTGCCGCTATTAACAGCCACTGCATGTTTTACGCCTATGTAATCGGTAAAGACCTGTTCAAATTCCGCCACTTTTGGGCCAAGCGAAAGATCCGGGCTGCAAAGCACCGCACGAACCGCTTCGATTTCTGTTTCAGTAATGTCTGGTCGAGATAAATATATCAGCATGATAAAATTCCTCATCAAAAGTTATCAAAATAATCTTCGGTTCTGAATTGTACAGACTGTAATTAATGAAGCAAAGATTTTTTCAGAGCTTTGCAGTTCTTACTTTTGGATAATCAAAGAGGAGAGTGAGCCTAAAGCGAGCTAAAGTGCCTAAAGTGAGCTAAAGTTATAATTCATAATTTTAGGCACTTTAGTCATTTCAAATTTTAGGCACTCTTCTGTCTTTGTACTTATAGGACGTGACACATCAAAAATAGTCGTTTATTAACATAAATGCGAGAATTCCGGTTCTTTGCGTTAAACGACTTTTGATTTCAGGCCGAAGTAGATACGTAGATACGGTGAGAATCCGCCTAAGGCTGATAACTGACGGGGCTGAAAGAAATGGCAAAAGGAAAAAATGTACTGACGACGGGTGATGTAGCTAAGATTTGTAACGTTGCTCCTCGAACGGTATCCAAGTGGTTTGACACAGGCCAACTGAAGGGCTATCGCATACCCGGCAGTAAGGACCGCAGAATACCACTGAGTGAGCTAATCCGCTTTATGAAGGCGCATAATATGCCGACGGCGGGACTACCGGTTGGCAAAATCCGGGTCCTGATAGTGGATAGTAACGAGGAGGTGTCTTCGGCTTTAGCCGAAGCTTTGAAAATCAAAGCCGGTTATGAAGTACAAACCGTTCGGAGCAATTTTGAAACCGGTGCGACCGTTCAGAAATTTGTACCGCATGTTTTACTGGTAAACTTCTTGGCCGAGGATATAGATGCAACAAGCATTTGCAAAAGTGTTCGTGCTGATGAGGATTTACAAACCATCAAAGTTATAGCTCTTACAAATTATCTAAATGATTCTGAACGAGTTGCGTTATTGAAGAAGGGATTCGATGGGTATATATCCGACTTTTCAGATATCGCCATTGTTATCAATAAAATAGAAGAAGCAACCGCCATTATTTATTAGTCCTGCGTCTCTCGAGCTTGGGTTTATGCCTAATGAATATGGGACCGTGTTGCTCTTGACAGTGAATTAATAAAAAGGCTGGAGCAGAGGAGACCAGCCTTTTTGTATTGGTTGTCTCTTACTCTTAGTAATCTTTAAAACCTCTCATCCATTCAGGCCAGTCGCTCGGCAGGACACCACCGGCTATGGTCCACATACCGTTTACATCGAAATTACGATGCCATTTAAATGTCCACAGCTCTTTAAGTCCTACCTTTCTGACAGACCAATCCAGGAAAGCGCAATTTACCGCTGCTTTGTGTCGGTTAAGACAGACACGTCTCATTTCATTACTACCAGTGAAACCTTCCTTAGATCCATCATAATCTGGAGGTCGATCAATATCGAACGGCCAAACATCATACCAAAAGCAATCAAGAAAAATCGGTATATTTTCAGCAGGTCTAACATCAATTTTCTTCCAGTAGTTCTCTAAGTTGCCACCAATAGCACCAGCCCCTCGATTACAAAGCCACTCATTTTCTCCATAGCTGGCGTAGGCACCGTCGGTAAATTTGCCCCAGGCCGCGAATGGATTTACGCCTCCTTCGCTTAAAGTTTTTGTGGCCGTAGGGCATAAACCCATCTTGGGGTCTTTATAGTAGTCACGTAGTGTATACGTCCATCTGTCTCTGCCCGTTTCGCTCTCACCTCCAAGACCTACATCAAAATAACCATTGTTATCATTGGTATACATCGACCAGATAAGGCTCCATTCGCGTAGGTTTGCCTGGCAGGCTATCGTTCTTGCCTGGTTCTTCACACCCTGTAACGCGGGCATTAATATGCCCATCAACAGCGCAATGATAGCGATTACTACGAGAAGTTCTATTAGCGTAAATCCTGTTTGAAATCTTCGTTTTTCCCAATTAAAAGTCCTTATTTCTAACGGGGTAAATCCCTTATGACAGATTAGGGTTTTGCAACGTTGTGTGTTCATAAAAGTACTCTTTTATTTTGGGCTGATAAAAAAATTACCCAAAATCGTGTATCTATAGAAAAAGCCGGTTTTGTAAACCGGCTTTTTCTATAAGATTTTTATTTTAGTAATCCCTAAAACCTCTGAGCCATGCCGGCCAGTCGCTCGGCTGAGCACTGCCAGCTTTGGTCCATGGGCCCGCCGTATCAAACGCACGATGCCATTTCAACGTCCATAATTCTTTAAGGCCCACACGTCTGGCGGTCCAATCCATAAAGAGAAGGTTAACAAATCCATTATGCCGGTTAATACAAAAATGATTTATTTCTCCTGTTGTGCCTCTATCACCGATTCCGTAGGCGTCCGGATATTCCGACGGGGGATCAGTGTCAAGTGGCCAGGCATCATGCCAGGTGGCGTCACCGAATACCGGTATATTATTTGTGCCCTTAACATTATTGACATTTCTCCAAAACCATTCTAAAGGACGGTCTCCGCGGTCCGCAGTCATATAATTGGTCCAGGAATTTATGCTATAGCTAAAAATATACTGGTACGTTCCCCGATAGGGAGTCTGAATAGTACGCGAGGCGGCCTTGAAGGTACCCCAGTCGGAGGAATTTTCCATTAATTTGGTGGCGGTGGGGCATAGAAGCATTTCCCAGTTGTCTTTGTAATACGGCCGAAGGGCATTCATCCATAACGCTGCCTCTCCTACATCCCAACCTCGATTGAAATAGCCATTATTGTCATCTGTATATAATTTGAAAAGAAGTCCCCACTCGCGCAATCGAGCCTGGCACATGATTGTTTTCGCCTGGTTCTTTACTCGATTTAGAGCCGGCATTAATATCGCCATCAATAGAGCGATAATAGCTATCACCACCAGAAGCTCTATGAGGGTAAAACCCCTCTTCTTACTCATTTTATTACTCCTTCTATTGTTGATTTTTGGTCTAATCAATAAATAGTATCAAAAAGACGGCCAGATTTCAAGCAATATGTGTTTTTTTGCCAGGAATTATATTTTATTATTTCTCTTGCAGCATATAGCTTAGTAATTTTATTAGCTGCTCGGCGTCGACGGTTTTTTCCTGCCAATCACCCATAATTACTCTATAGCTACCATCGGGAAGTTTCCATTGTAGAAGTACGGTTCTACTATCATTCAGGTTTACTCTGTCACCATAATATACTGCCTGCTCACCTCTTTCAAGTAAGTGCTTATATTTTGACCGGACTGCTGATAAATCGCTGTTATTAGCGTTGCCTCGTAGAAAATATGCTGCTAATATCTTGCTGTCTTGAAATATGCTGTCTCCCGGTATTTCTCGCCCGCTGAAGAAGTGCGCCAGCAAGATCATCGTCGTAATTATTATCGCCGCTGCTACTAACTTATTTATCCTTAAGTCTATGATAATATTGATGGTATCCATACCACGTTTATGTGGATTAAGCGTGTGTGGGATGTGGTGTTTTATATCCTCAGCAAGGCCTGGACGCACGGGTTCCTCGGTGGCCTTTGCAAGTTCATTTAATGCTTTCTTTAACTGCTCAATTTTCATCTCGGACCACCTCTTATTCAGAAACGTGCTTTCTTAGAATTTTTAATGCCCTGTTAAGTCTGCTTTTGAAAGTACCTTGCCTTATACATGTTACTTCTGCGGCTTTGGCAATACTTAGGTGTTGCATATAGTGTAGAACAATTGTCTGCCTGAGTTTAAAGGGCAATCTTTCAACAGCAATCTTCAACCGGTTCAACTGCTCATAATATTCAACTTTGTAATGTGCGGTGCTGCCGTCCGGTTGGTCGAGGATTTCTTTACAGGTTGTTTCTCTGCTTTTATGTTTTCGCCAATACAATTTTGAGACATTGCTGCCTATACGGTACAGCCAGCTGCTTAGCGCCGTACCGTCTCTTAGCTGGCCTATATGGTGCCATGCCTTTAAAAATGTTTCCTGTGTCAAATCTTCGCTTACTTGACGACTGTGTCCGAGCCTTCTCATAAACAGATATATCTGCTGGTAGTTTCTGTCAACAAGCTCAGTTGCGGCTGCATGTTCGCTGGCTGCGAGGCGGGCCGCAAGTGAATGTTGTTCGTTCTCTATATGTGATTGAATCTCTTTAGATTTACCCTGCTGATTTATTGGATGCGCCAAACCTATATCCTGTTCTGTCAATTGGAGGTTTTTTGTCATTATTTTTAACCTTCTGTGTGAATAGTGGATTATACCTTAAATTTGACTTTCGCACAATATTAAAAGTCGCTTGGATTACCTGCAGCTGTATAGATGATTGTTAAGCTAAAGGATAGTGCTATAATAGATTAAATAAATTTTTCCATAGGGCGGATTAAAAATGAAGCTATACCTTGTCCAACATGCAAAAGCGGCTCCCAAAGAGGTGGACCCACAAAAACCGCTGACTGGGGAAGGTCTGCGGGATATCCAGAAAATAGCGGAGTTCATCGAGCCTTTGCACTTGTGTGTTGATTATTTGTGGCACAGCGGAAAGAGGCGGGCTGTCCAAACAGCCGAAATTTTGGCGAAAGTTGTCAATGTCAATATTGCACCCAGCGAGCGACAAGACCTTGGACCAACTGACGATGTGGCCGTGTTAAGAGCTGAGCTTGCTTCTGTTACCGATGATATTATGATTATTGGTCACCTGCCTTTTCTCGATAAGCTCGCATCATTGCTTTTGACAGGCCGTGAATCGGCTAAGACTGTAGCGTTTAAGCAGGGCGGGGTAGTTTGTCTGAGCCGCTACGATGAAGATAAGTGGCAGATTGATTGGATAGTGACGCCTGAGATGCTTACCGATTGATACCTCTTTTATTGAATGAACACATCGTTTATTTAATTGTTTAGCCCCCAAATTTATTTGGGGGTTGTTTAGCCGTTGCCGGCACGGCGACGGTTTAGCGAGGATTTGAATATGACATCTTCGCGTGACCTTGAT
>Ga0315541_1004486_pt1 | contig 10182 bp, 8 predicted proteins | sample SalMarSW160190MG_FD_203095 | JGI IMG/M metagenome (GOLD analysis project Ga0315541, IMG submission 203095) | Salt marsh sediment microbial communities from the Plum Island Ecosystem LTER, Massachusetts, United States - Salt Marsh Sediment SW1601-190 ...
CACGGTTATCAGCAACCCGATTCGAATCAACTTCACACGCTCTGAGGAAGCGCCGTGAATATCGTCTGTATCGGTGCGCATCCCGACGATGCCGAGGTGCATGCCGGCGCGACCTGCGTCAAGTGGACACGGCGTGGCCATCGCGTACTCCTGGTGTCTTTGACCAATGGCGACGCCGGTCACCATGAGATGGGCGGTGGTCCCCTGGCCCGGCGCCGTAAGGCCGAAGCACGACGCTCCGCCGAGCTGGGCGGCATGGAAGACGTGGTGCTCGATCACCACGACGGGGAGCTCGAGCCGACGCTCGAGGTGCGCAAGGAAGTCGTCCGCATCATTCGCAACTACGCCGCCGACCTCGTGTTGACCCATCGGCCGAACGATTATCACCCTGATCACCGCTACGCGGCGGTCGTCGTGCAGGACGCCGCGTTCATGGTCACGGTACCGCATTTCTGCCCCGACGTGCCCGCGCTGCGTAAAAACCCCGTCTTCCTCTACATGATGGACGAGGTCACGAAGCCTGTCCCATTTCAGCCCGACATTGCCGTGGACGTAACCGATGTCATGGACGTCAAATTCGACATGCTCGACGCCATGGAGTCCCAGGTGTACGAATGGCTCCCTTGGCTCGACGGCGCTCTGGACAGCGTGCCGCAGGACCCCGCCGAGCGGCGCCGGTGGCTTGAGGAAACCTGGACACCGTTGTTTCGCGAATGGACCGCGCGCGCGCGCCCGGTCATCGAACAATGGTACGGTAAGGCTGCCGCCACTGTGCGCTACGCCGAACTCTTCGAGGTCTGTGAGTACGGTCATCAACCCACCCCGGAAGAACTCCGCCGCCTATTCCCCTTTTTCCCGCCGTGAGCTTGCAGATGGCGCAGATTCAGCGGTACACAGCCGAGGGCGGCTGAGTCACATCGGTCGGGTATGGTCGAATCTCACATCACTTGCCTGCCAGATGCTTTAGATAGTCCCAGGCGAAGATGCCGGAGGAGTGGCCGTCGCTCCATTTAATGGCGATGGCGTAATTCCCGAGCGGCTGGATGCCCTCAGGGTGGATGTCCGGGGGGATTTGGGCGACATCGATGAGCTGTTTCCCGCTGTGTTCGTCGACGCAGGTGGCGCACCGGCACGATGCGCGCACTTTGGAATTGGGCAGGTGGCTCATCGACCCGTCAGGCCATTGGATATGTATGGCCTCGGAGTCGAAGGTGATTGCAGGCTGCGCGGGCTGTTCTATGCGACGTTCGCAGATGGCCTTCTGGACGTTTCTGGCCAAGGCGCCGATCGGCTCCAAATCGCGCCCGGCATCTTCGTCTGCCACGTTTGAAATGCCGTCGATGATGGGTAGCTCGGCAAGTGTCGGCAGCCCGAAGCGCTCCTCGAGCGTGTGGGCGCTCGAACCGAAGATGTAGTGCTTCTTCCCGCAGTTGTCGCACTCGAAGTAACTCATGTTCTCGACGATGCCGAGCACGGGGACGTTCACCTTCTCGAACATGAGGATACCCTTGGCCACATCTACCAGCGACAGGGCTTGTGGCGTGGTGACGATGACGGCGCCGTGGAGCGCGGCCACTTGTGTGATGGTCAGTTGCGTGTCGCCGGTGCCGGGGGGCATATCGATGATGAGGTAGTCGAGCCGGCCCCAATCCGTCTGCGTGAGGACCTGACTAATATAGTTGGACACCATCGGCCCACGCATTACCGCAGGCGCGTCGCCGAGGAGAAACCCCATAGACATCACCTTAATACCATGGATATCCAGGGGAACGATCTTGTTTTCCATCACGTAGACGTCAGGTTTGTGAATATTGAGCAACGTCGGGAACGACGGCCCATAGATATCGGCGTCGAGCAATCCGACACGGTGCCCCTCACGCTGAAACGCCCGGGCCAGATGCACCGCGATAGTCGATTTGCCGACCCCGCCTTTGCACGAGGACACCGCCACGATCGCATCCACGTCACGCAGCGTATTGGGGGCGGCGCCAGACGCTTGCCGGGGTCGACGTGCGCTGAGATTAACCGTCACGGCCTCGACACCCGGCAACTTCTTGATTGCCGCCTCGCATGCCTGGCGGAACTCCTGCTTCATCGGACACGCCGGCGTGGTCAGTTCCAGCGTGAAGCTCACGTGCCCACGGTCGATTTGCAGGTCTTTGACAAAGCCCAGGGACACAATGTCCCGGCCCAAGTCGGGGTCCATAATGCCTCGTAATGCGTCAAGAACTTGCTTTTCGGTAACCATTCTCTTTTGCATTTCCAGGTGTCACTTACAGAGCATCCCTCGATGCCTCGGTTTGGAATCCAACAGGCTGCATAGTATGTTACTTGTGCGGAAGAAACGCAAGCAGTCCTATTCAGATTCAATCCCTTCAGGATTGAGAACAGGACATGGCAATGGTATCTTGGAATCGGTCTGCTACAGCTACTCGAAACAAGTGTTACAGGCATTCGATCTGGGCCAGAACGGCGGCAGCTTCGGGCCATGGAAAGCCTTGCACGACTGTGACATGCTCGCCGAGAGGGGCCCAGACGCGCGGATTTGTCGGGCCGAAGATGACGACGGTGCGGCAACCCACAGCCGCGGCAAGGTGGGTGATGCCGCTGTCGTTGCCGAGGTAGAGACGGGCGGCGGCCAACTCCTGCGCCAGGTCGACGAGCGAATCCAGTCGAAGCAACGCCGTTCCCGGAGGGACTGCCACCGCCTCCTCCGCAGGTCCCAGGCACCAGGTAACCGAACGGCCTTGGCGTACCAGCGCGTCCACCACGGCCTCGAACTGCGCCAATGGCCAGCTCTTGTCGCATCCGCCGCTGCCTGGATGGATGATCACGTCACGCCGGGTGTTCCCGGGTGCGATGTCAAGCCGAAGGGGTTTCACGGCGCCATAGCCGAGACATTCGAGGTAGTAGCACGAGGCATGATCCGGCCAATCCTTCGGTGGCAGGCCGGGCAAGACGTGCACGTCGGCCACGCCGCACCGCCGAATCGCGCGCGCGATGGTTCCCTCGTCGCGCATCCAGACAACACACCGGTCAAACCGCGCCAGCAGCCCGCGCAGCCGATCGTTCGGCTCCGTGAATACCGAGTCGAACCCGGCGCAGTCCATGTCGTGCGCAGCCTTGGCTATCCCTGCGGCGACGGCTACGGCGAGACGGTCCGCTCGACCGAGCAATTCGAGCGGGCCTTCTTCCGCCAGGTGAATCAAGGCGGGACATGCCAACAGGAAATCGCCGATGCCCCCGGTATGGACCGCCAGTGTGCGGATGGCACTCATGGCCCGACCATAGCGGCATCGACGATCTCGTAGATCACGACGCGCGCGTCGGGATAGTCCGGGGAGACCTCGTGCAGGAACCGCAGGTCCGGCGGCGCCTGGGCCGGGTCGAGCAACGGCTCGAGCGCGGGGACCATCTGGGCCGTGTAGCGCTCGTCGACGACCAGGTAGCGCGTGCCGGCTTCCCTGGCGCGCGCCACGGCCTCCTCGAGCGTGTCGTCCAGGGCCGGGCCGGTGGTTGGCATGTCCGCGTAATAGCCCACCTGCGGTTTGCGGGTGAACACCGGCGCCGGCTCGAGGTGCTCCTTCATCCACTGCCCGGCGGTCTTATACTCCCGAGGTTGCCGAGGCCGGCGGGCGAGGTGTTCCGATGCGAGCGTGACGGCCGCGCCGAACGCCATCGTCAGGACAAGGGCTGTGACCGGCAGAAGGCGCAGCCAACGGCCCAAGGGCATGGCGGCTGCCTGACGGCTTACCACGGCCATCCCACGGGCGGACCACAGCGAGAGCGCGATGAGCACAGTCATCAAATAGCGCGGCGCCGGTGACAATACGAATAAGCTCAGTCCCCATTGCACCAGGGCGAAGTAGAGCACGTACAGTTCGAGCCGCACGTCACGCGGCCGCTCGGACGGATGGAAAAACCCCACGCCCATGAACAGGAGCAGCACCGGGCCCAGCATCACCGGCAACACCTCGAACAGGGTGTCAGACGTGGTCTTGAGCAACAGGAGTAGTGTACCGGCCTTGGTCCTCTGCACGTTGGAGAGCAGAAAGTCTTGGACGATGAACCCGGTTCGGTGGCTGATAGTGAGGGTTCCGGTAATACGGCTCATGTATAAGGCGTGAACCGCGAGCAGCACGCCACAAACCAGCGCGAAGGGAATGAGACGCCTCGGCCTGGCGGTTTCACTCCTCGCGCAGATGATCGCCGCCGCGGGGAACGCGGCCAGGAGGATGAAGGTGCCCTCGGGACGGGTGAGGTGGAGGGCAAAGAAGGCGAACGACGCCGCCGACATCCAGAATCCGCCCCGGCGCAACGCCCTAGCGAACAGCCACACTGCCAGGAACCACAGTGTACAGGCAAGGGCCTCGGTTGAGACACGCGAACCATAGTCTGCCAGCCAGGTCCAAATCACCACCAACAGTGCGGCAATGCGCGCGGACGACCGGCCGTGGATATCGCGCGCCAGCAGATAGACCGGAATAACCAGGCAAGTCGACGCTACCAGCGAGGCCACCCGGCATGCAAACTCGATGTCAGGTGAAAAAAGGCCGAACAGCGCACCAAAAAGCGGGTAAAGGACTGGAATCTTGGCGTTAAACACCCAGAAATGGCCCGCCGCGAAATGCCTGGCCACGCCGATGTAATGGATCGCGTCGGCCGAATCGATCACGCGCGGCATGGCCAGCCAGAAGAGGACACGAGACATAAGGGCCGCCGCCAGGAACAGCGCAATATCGCGGCCGGGGCGCTCGGGCATGTCCTCTCTTGCTTCCACAAGGCGCATTCTATGTGCCCCCCCGTTTGAAGTCAATGCGCGATGTCCCACGCCAAGACGCCAAGGCGCAAAGGTCCTCGATCTCTTGGCGTCTTAGCGCTTTTGCGTGAGGTTCTCATCGGACACATGGCCGACCACGTAAACTATGTGGCACAGGCGCCCTCGCCTGTGGGTTCGTCGAGTCGGCGGAGGATGTCCCAGTAGGCGCCGCGCGCACCCGAGCGGATCGCGTTGGCTAACACGGAATTGTCGTTGTAATTGTAGTTGCCGCCTACCTGGGCAGGATCGGCATGGAAAAACCGCTTATCACCGCCGACCAGCGCGGCCACGATGCCGTGGATGTCCTCGTCCAGATTCGCATCGACATAGAACACGGGCCGCAGGAAATCGTCATTGTCCACGCGCGCGCCATGCACGTTCGGGTTGGTCTCGAGCGGCCCTTGCTTGCGTACCATTTGCGTCAACGGCGTATGCGGGTAAAGGCGCACACCGCAGGACAGCCCGGCCCGGTCGGGTGCGATGGCGCGCATCAGGTCGATAGCCCTGGCCAGTGTCTCCCGCGTCTCCCCAGGCCCGCCCAACAGCAGGTCGAACATGAGGGCCATACCGGCGTTGCGGCACGCCTGGGCCGTTCGCCAAATTTGGTCGGGACCATAGGTACGCCCCAGCCGGCGGAGCATGCCCGCGTCAGCGTGGTCGACGCCGAAATTGATGCCCACGCATCCGGCGCGGGCCATCGCCCGGGCCAGGTCCTGGTCAAACGGGTGCGGGCAGGCATACGTGTACCACCGGACTTTAGCAGCAATCCCGCTGCGGACTAGGGCGTCGCAGACGGCATGAGCGTGTTCGGGCGGCAGGTTGAACTCGCTGTCGCACAGGTGCAACACGTCGATACCCTGGTCAAGCAGGTCGGCGAACTCGGCGGCCACACTCTCCGGCGGCCGCAGGCGTATCCTGCTGCCTTTCGCCGCCGGCTCTACACAGTACGCGCACGCGTGGTCACAGCCGCGTTTGGTCTCGATACCCGCCTGGCCGCCCTCGGCGAAATAGCGCCGGTTGTCGGCAAACCTACGCGAAGGCGTCGGTAGCATTTCCAGGTCGAGGAACGCGGGCGGAACAGCAACGATGCCGCCGCCTACACGAAATACTGCGCCTGGCACATCGGCCACGTCCCCATCACCCGCAAGGCAGTTCAGAAGCTGCGGCAGGGCCTCCTCGCCCTCACCGGCAATGCCATAGGGCGCGCCCGTGTAGCTCAACACCTCACGCGGCGCGGTGGAAAACCCCACACCGCCGAGGACCACCGGCGCATCGGTCAAGGCCGATATATGCCGGACCATCTCGGCGGTTGTCTCGAGCACGAAGTCCTGGCTCGCGAAGTACGCGTCGTCGAGGTTCCGTACCGACACGGCCACCGCCGCGGGCGCAACCTCGGCGACGGCGTCGCTCAGCGCGGCCCTCCAATCTTCAGCAAGCGCCAGGTCGCACAAACAGGGCCCGTACCCGCGCCGCTCGAGCGACGCTGCGACGTACTCAAGGCCGATGGGCCCAATCGGCGGACGCATCACGTTGCTGTTCACGCACAAGACAGCCAGTCGTCCCACACAAAGTCCTCCAAAGTATCCCGTAACCAGTATACAAAAATCTCCTCCGCTTCCGGTGGATTTTCCGGGCAGTTAAGGGTCATCATAGGGTTTTCAAATAGGGCTCGCAGAACTTTGGGGAGGGATCACGAATGCCAATAATTCACTACTGTCCCGTTTAACCTTTTGGAGTCCTTCGAAAGTACTTTTACTTCAATAAGTGTAACCGTTCACGCACTGCATACTTAGGATCTGACCGCGGATTACGCGGATAGGCGCGGATGCTTATCAGCTCGTACTGGGGAAAATCAAGGCCTTTTGCTTCTCGCAACCCGTTGCCGCTCCAATTCAGCATGCTTAAAATTGAGAAGAAGGGCCAGCTCCAACTCTGAAATCGCCAAGTAACCCAGCATTTGTGCAGTATGAGTGTCGGTGAATTCCGAAACGACCTTTGGGTCTGCAATAACCAGCCCATCGACTATCAAGTCAGGTATAAGCGATCCGATCGGCTGCCCGTCGTAATGTACCGGGAAACGCCTTTGTTGCTCGACTTTGTGGCCACGTTTTTGAAGCTCGATAACGAGGGCATTCTCGTACAGTTTTTCATCAAGCCCCGGCTTTAGCGTATTGAGAACAGACATCGCCGCTCCAATTATGGCTCCGCTCAACTGCTCATGAAAGTATTCTGGGGACAGTATACTTAATTCAGTCGTTCTTGGGCTTTGGTCCTGGTTTTCGCTTCCTACTGAATTAAGTATACTGTCCCCAGAATACTTCACTGCATCTCCAGATCGTGAACGGTTACCAATAAGTTAATCTGGCAGATTCGGTAGCACGGCGTCGTCCCTGTGCCGCCAGGGAATGGGCGCCCGGTTCCGGACCTTGAAGCAGCAGCCGGCAAAATCCACATCGACCGAACCAACGCGCTTGTCGAAGGGCGGCAGCGAAGAGGACCGCGGGCAGGGGGAACCGTCCATAGCGAGCGCGCCACAGATGCGCCGGTCGAGTTCGTTTTCGGTCTGGGTTAACCAGCGCGACCCACTCTTTGGTCCAGGCCGGGGCACAGGGCGTGCCCCGGTCCGTTGCACGTCCTTTGACCACTGGGCGCGCCTCCTATAAGTTCCCCTATATATTAGGTGCGCGTGTTGCACTCGAGCGGCGGGTTGAGGACGCGGGTGTTTGAAGAGGTGTTCCGCGCGAAACGAATGGTGTTTGGCGGACAAACGGCATGCAGAATCACACTAATCGCCGATTTAACAGGTGTCTGTCCCTAAAACTCCCTCTTGTCCCTAAAACTCCCTCTAAAACTCCGATTTCTGCCCTACCCAGGCTTTCGAGCTTTTCGAAGCCCAGTATAGCGAGATGCGAAGCCTGGCACAACGACGCGTCGTTGTCCAGTGGTTCTCAGTCACGTCTCTCCAGAATGGTTCCGGCGCCAAGGTGTTGAAGAACCTGCGCGGCTGGGACGCGGTGATGGTGTGACGCGGCGAGGTCGAGACGCTATGTCTCCGCGTCCCGGTGGCATGGAGCGGCAGTGGCATAGGCCTATGTATTCATTCGGAGTTCGGCCTTCTGGGTCATAAGCAGTTCTTGAAGCGCCTTCACGTCGAGCTTTCGCGGCGGGACGTCGCCCCTCGCCGCCATGGCCGCCGCACAACCCGAGGCATGCCCAATTGCCATCGCGGGCGCCATCGAGCGGGCAGACTGGAACGGCCCCTGCGCACAGGAGATGCAGCGCCCCGTCAACACCAGGCCGTCGATCTGCTTTGGCACCAGCGAGCGATATGGGATATCAAAGCCTGGGTGCTCAAAGAAGAAGCGCTTGCCATGGTAGTCGGGCATCGGATTCGAGCTGATGGCGATCACATCGGGGAAGCGCCTGCCCTGGATGGCGTCTTGTTCGGTAACGACGTATTCGCCCCGAATCCGTCGTGTCTCCCGCACGCCGACATTCGTCGCGCTCTGCATGAGATGGAGAGACTCCCTCCCCGGCTTCTTCCGCATTTTCTGGACCTGGGCCCACAGCTCGAGGCGCGACTCGACCTCCGCTTTCGTCAAGTCCTCAACATCCAACCCGTCACCGGCGAAGCGGGGCCCCCACTTCACGACCCGATCGCCGATACGAATTCCGCCATAGGAACCCTTGACACGGGACGGCACCCCACCGATGCGGTACATCAAACTCATCGCCATGCGGTCGCCTTCGCCGAACTCGACAGGCTTCATGAACTGCGCGCCGGCTCGTGCCGCAATGTCGCCGTCGCCCGTCGCGTCAATTACAGTGTCTCCAGCAATGGCCTGCCGCCCGGACTTCGACTCGACGATTACGCCGGTCACGCGCGAACCGTCGAGCATGGGCCCGACGATCCAACTATGCAGGCGCAACGTAACGCCGTCCCTCTTTATCATGTTCAAAGCCGCAACCTTCGCGGCCTCCGGGTCATAGCCCACGCAGTACGGTATGTCGCCCTGCGTCACATCGTGCAAGGATTTGGGGTACGAATCCGCGTCCGCCACGCCGCCAAGCCGCACGATCTCGGCAATGTATTCGGCCGGAATACCCTTGACGGTCTGCAGCGCCTCGGGAGGTCGCTGGTTACGGAAACCGTTGTAGCAGGTCATCAACCCCGCCGTCCCATTGCCGCCCAGGAACCCGTAACGCTCGATCAGCAACGTGTCGGCCCCGCTCCGCGCCGCGGCCAAGGCAGCGATGACACCGCTCGGACCGCCGCCCGCAACAATCACCTGGTAGCGCGCTACAATAGGCGTGTCAATCGTTTCGTGGTAGGTCTCGGCGGGACGTTCCTCAGCGGCCGACGCGCCTCCGACGGTGGTGGAGACTCCCACCATGACGGCGCCACCCAAGGCAGTGCCCACAAACGCGCGACGCCCCATACCTTGCTGCGATTTTGGAAGTTCACGACTGTTCTGGTCTTTACTCGTGTGCGACATAACTTGTCCTCCATGTAACTGTTCACGGGGCAAATTCGAAGAAAAATCCAAAAAGACCCACAAAAACTGCCTCGGAGCCTGGTAGGGTCGAGCTCCTGCTCGACCGCCTTAGTGCTCTGGCTCATAAATACGGTGACGTATTTTTTGAGGGGATTGACATGATTTACAAGATTCTGTTTGTCTATCTTACGAATCTTGTCAATCATGTCGAAAAAGGTTTCTCCTCCTCATGCGTCATCGTATTTGTGAAAACGTGTACTTAGGCGCGGCTCGACCGGATAACCCACGGGTCTTTTTCGGTCACGCAGGAGCGTGACCCTACCGTGAAGGGTTACTCCCTGCTTTCCTGAGGCAGGCCCGTTTATCAAACCTAATCCAGGGAGCTGGTTAAGGGATATTCGCGCATCCCGTGTTTTCGAGTGTTACGCCGGCCTGCAAACAGCAGCGCAGCCATGACGAGGACCAGAACGATCATATCCCCGGCCCGGTGGGCCAACCCCGCTGGCCCAGGCGGCGCCAACGTGCCGCCGAAACATCCTTCACCCTCGCCCTCACCCTCACCCTCACCTTCGCCCTCGCCCTCACCTTCGCCTTCGCCCTCGCCTTCACCCTCACCTTCGCCCTCGCCACCGGGGACATACTCATAGGCGCCCATGTCGAAGCCTGCGCCTTGCGGCCGAGGCACACCAAGGATGTCTGTCGCCGGAGCGCCTATAGACGTCCCGCTATCAATACACGGAGAGTCGGCCATAAGGCGCAAATCGCCACCTTCCGCATCCACAAACAACGGGTCTGAGTCGATATTGCCCTCCCCGTCGTAGCCACCCTGAACGTCCGAGTAGGTTACCGCCGGACTCGAGATGCGGT
>Ga0315541_1004487_pt1 | contig 10182 bp, 9 predicted proteins | sample SalMarSW160190MG_FD_203095 | JGI IMG/M metagenome (GOLD analysis project Ga0315541, IMG submission 203095) | Salt marsh sediment microbial communities from the Plum Island Ecosystem LTER, Massachusetts, United States - Salt Marsh Sediment SW1601-190 ...
GTGGGTCTCGACCTCGACGAGGGTTGCCTCGTCGGCGGCGACTTCCTTCAGCCGCACTTGGTCCCTGGCCCGGATCTCGAGCCCGGCGCCCACCGCCACCGCCACCACCAGGGGGAGGAAGCGGGGGAGGAAGATGTGCATCACCGCGGCGGACCGGGACTCAGGCATGGACTCTTCCTGCGGTCAATGCGACCTCCGCCGCTGGCTCCCGCTCCTCGTCCTCCGGGACGGGGCCCCTCGCCAGCGTCTCCACCAGCTTGGCCTCGAGACTCGCTCGCGTGAGGGGCTTCTGGATGAATCCGGTGGCGCCTCCTGGCACGCCGGGCCAGGTCACTTCCCCTTGGATGTACCCGGACATGAAGAGCACCGGCAGCCCTGGGCGGAGCCTGTACGCCCGTTCCACCAGCGCCAGGCCGTTCATGGCGGGCATCATGACGTCCGCGAGAAGGAGGCTCACCTCCCGAGAAGGTTGCTCCAGGAACGCCAGGGCCTCCATGGGATCGGTGAACACCTGGGTCGGGTATCCCAGGTCCTGCACCACCCGGCCCACGGCACGGGCCACGTCGGGATCGTCGTCCACCACCACGACCGCCCCGGACCGCGAGGCGGCCCTCGCCATCGTGGAGGGCGTGCCGGGTGCCTTCACGGAGCCTTCCGCCACCGTCTTCCACACGGCCACCCGGTCCCGGCCCGCCTCCTTGGCCCGATACAGGGCCCGGTCCGCCGCCGCCACCAGGAGGTCCGGCGTCCCCATCCCCGCCTCGTACGAGGCCACGCCGGCGCTGGCCGTCACCCGCCCCCAGGGCGCTTCCGTGCTCCGGATGCTCTGGAGAACGCGTTCAGCAAAGCCCTGCGCCTCCTCCGATCCACAGGCCACCAGGATGCAGATGAACTCCTCCCCGCCGTAGCGGGCGGAGAGGTCCATGCGGCGGGTGGAGCTGCGCAGGACGCCCCCGAACACCGAGAGGATCTGGTCCCCCGCCTGATGGCCGTGGGTGTCGTTGAAGAGCTTGAAGTGGTCCAGGTCGAACAGGACCACCGAGAGGGACTGTCCCCTGACGCACGCCGAGAAGCCCGCCTCCAGGAACACGGTGGCATGGCGGCGGTTGGGAAGGGAGGTGAGGGAGTCGGTGAGTGCCCGGGACTCGGCACGCGCCCGCTCCCGGTCCAGGAGCTCGGCGAAATAACCCAGCCCCAGGGACACGGCCACGAATATCACCAGGACACCCAGGAGCAGGCGCCAATTGGGCTCGGCGGTGTTCTGCAGAAGGAGGATGATCTGGGTGGCCGTCAGGATCAGCATCCCTCCCGCGAGGGCCGCCGATACACCTCGCCATCCCTTGTAGTAGGTGAGAACGAAGGCCGGCAGGAGGGCGGTGAGCCACATGAGGACCTCGACGTCTCCCTCCATCCAGCTCGGCGCGTTGAACGCGCTCACCACTGGAATCGCCATGGCTCCCAGCGAGAGGAGCAGCGCCTGGGGCGGCACGGCCCGGGCGCGGAGCGGGACGTGGTTGGTCATGGCGGCCCCAAGGCCCGCTCCACAGCCGTGAGCACCTGCTCGGCGGTGAAGGGTTTCTCCAGGGTGTCCACCGCCCCGAGCAGGGAAGCCGCACCGAGGAGATTCTCCTTGGGAATGCGTCCCCCACCCGACATGGCCACCACGGGGGTTTCCGGGAAAGCCTCCCGGAGCCGCATGAGGAACTCGATGCCGTCCATCTCGGGCATGCAGATGTCGGTCACCACCAGGTCCGTGGGCCGGCCGGCGAAGTACCGGAGCGCCCGCTTGCAGTCGGCGGCCTCCGTGACGCTGTGCCCCGCGCCCTCGAGGACTTTCGTCAGGACCCTGAGGATCTCGGGCTGATCGTCGATGATGAGAATGCTAGCCATCGTGTTGTCCTCTGGCGCGGGCGCCCGGGGGGATCATGGAGAGGGAGTGACCGGGTCCTGAACCGGCGGCGGATCGTCGGTCATGACCCGCCGGATCACGGCCAGAAGCTCGGAGGCGGTCCAGGGCTTGCGGATGAAGGGGACGCCGGGACCGGAAGACGCCCCGACCGACTCGGCTTCGCCGGAATAGCCGCTGGTGAGAACGAAGCGGACGGGTCCGTGCAGGGAACGCACCTCACCCATGAGGGCCGACCCGCTCATGCCCGGAAGGACCATGTCCGAGAGGATCAGGTCGATGCCCTCGTGGTGGTCCCTGACGGTGTCGAGGGCTTCGGCGGCATCCGCGGCGCAGAGCACGCGATAGCCATTCGCTTCCAGGACCTTGGCGGTGACGGCCCTGAGGCTGTCCTCGTCCTCCACCACGAGGATCGTACCCGTCCCGGTTACCGCCTCGGGTGCCTTGGCCAGGCCGAGCGTGTCCGAGGCCCCCCCACCGCACACAGGGAAGTACAGGCGTATGGCGGTTCCCTTGCCGGGGTGGCTGTAGACGTGGACATGGCCGTCCTGCTGCTTGGTGAGGCCGTAGACCATGGGCATCCCCAGTCCGGTGCCGGCGCCGGGGGCTTTGGTGGTGAAGAAGGGGTCGAAGATGCGGCGGAGGGTCTCGGCATCCATGCCGACGCCATTGTCCGACACCTCCAGGCACGCGTGCCTTCCGGGCCGGACCTCCGGGTGCAGGAGGCAGTACGTCTCGTCCAGATCCAACTCGTGGACCTTCACCCTCACCCGGCCGCCCTGGGGCAGGGCATCGCGGGAGTTCGCCACCAGGTTCAGGAGCATCTGCTCCACGGAGCCGCTATCCACCATGACGGGACCGCACGTCTCTGAGACGTCCACCCGAAGCTCAATGCTCTCAGGGAGAGCCGTTCGGAGCATGGGGGACATGCCGGACACCACCCGGCCAAGGTCGGTGGGCTTCATACGGAGGTCCGCCCGGCGGCTGAAGCCCAACAGCTTGCGGGTGATGACGGTGGCCCGCTCGGCCGCGTCCTGGATGGCGTGGAGGTCCGCCAGGTCCACGGCGTTCCCCTTGTCCACGGCGGCGATGACGAGCTCGCAATTCAGGAGGATCACCGCGAGGACGTTGTTGAAGTCGTGGGCGATGCCCCCGGTGAGCTGTCCCACCGCTTCCATCTTCTGTGCCTGACGGAGCTGCTCCTCCAGCATTCGCCGCTCGGAAAGATCCTCCGCCAACACCTCGTAGGCCTCGAAGCCCCCGTCGGGCGTCCGCACCATCCGTCCGCTCAGGCGCACCGGCAGGGGGATGCCATCCTTCCTCACCCAGGTGGTCTCGACTCCGAGAAAGCGCTCGTTGTCCGCGAGTCGGATGAGCCGCTCCCGCTCCCCGGGGTCCAGGTAGAGATCCCTGTTCAGGTCCTGGGCAAGGAGCTCGTCTTTGGACTCGTACCCCAGCATCTCCATGAGCCTCGTGTTCACGGACGTGAACCGCCCCGCCCCGTCGGAGCGGTAGATGCCGTAGGGCGCGTCGTCCACCAGTCCGCGGTACCGTGCCTCAGAAGCTCGCAGAGCGTCTTCCTGTGCCCTCCGGGCGGTGATGTCCTCGAAGATCATCACGCCCCCCCGGACCACGCCCTGCTCCAGGATCGGTGTCAGGGAGACCGCTGCCGGGAAGAGAGATCCATCGCCGCGCAGGAAGTCCTGCTCTCCTCTGAACGTCGATCCCTCGCGGAGGGCGGACAGGGCGGGGCACTCGGGCTCGAGGTGGCCGACCCCGTCGCGGGGGGCATGCATGAGTGGGTGCAGCGCCAACTCTACGAAATCCGCCGCCTCTCTTCCGAGGAGAGAAAGCGCCGCCGGGTTGGCGAAGCTGACGGTCCCGTCGGCGTCCACACCCACGATCCCCTCTCCGGCGGAGGTCAGAAGCGCCTCGTGCCGGCGGTTCAACGACTCCAGGGCCTCGCCAGCCGCCACGGTCTCGGTGAGGTCCCGGACTATGGCGGTGATGGAAACGTCCCCGCCGGTGTTCGCGAAGGAGAGGGAGATCGCGGCCGGGAACTCCAGGCCGTCGCTCCTGATGACCGCCGCATCCAGCGTTTCGTGGTAGGGCTTCTCGAGCTTGGCGGCGGCCCCCACTATCCGCTGGTAGTCCGGGTGGAATCGCTCCGGGATGATCCTGGATACGGACGTCCCGATCATCTCCAGGGCGGAATACCCGAGGAGCACTTCGGCGGTCTCGTTCCACAACCGGACCCGGCCTCCCGGGTCCACGGTGATGATGGCGTCGGGGGCGTTGTCCACGAGGGTCCGATACCGCTTCTCGCTCTCCCGGAGCGCCTCTTCCGCCATGGCCCTATCCTCCCGCTCCTTGCGGCCCTTGAGGGCCGCCTCCACGGCGGCGGGAAGGCGGACGGGGTGGTCCTTGAGCACGTAATCGACGGCCCCGGCCTTGAGGCAGTCCACGGCAAGCTCTTCGCTGATCGTTCCCGTGAAGAAGACCACCGGGATCTGGGGCGCCTTTTCCCGGGCCATGGCCAGGGCCTCTAGTCCGGTCAGCCCCGGAAGGGAGTAGTCGCACACGATGACGTCGGGGGAGAAGTCCTCCAGTGCCTGGAGGAAGGCCTTCCCGGTGTCCACCCGCTTGAAGTCGGAGGCAACGCCCTCCCGGCGAAGCACGCGCTCCGCCAGCTCCGCGTCCTCGGGCAGGTCTTCCAGGATCAGGATCCGGACGGGGTTCTCCATAGGTGCGGGCCTCTCAGCGCCCCGACCGGGGGGGCTCGTTGAGCAGGAGCCAGTAGAAGCCGATCTCAGCCACGGACGCGGCGAACTTGTCGAAGTCCACGGGCTTCACGATGTAGCTGTTGGCCCCCAGCTCGTAGCACCGCTGGACGTCCGGATCCTGCCGGGACGAGGTCAGGATCACCACCGGGATCAGGCGTGTCCGTTCGTCGGACTTCACCTGCCGGAGCACCTCGAGGCCGTCCACCCGGGGAAGCCTGAGATCCAGGAGGATCATCTTGGGCCCGCTGGCGATGTCCCGGTGGGACCACTTTCCACGGGCGAAAAGGAAATCCAGCGCCTCGGCCCCGTCCTCCACGACCACGACGGAGTTCCGCAGCCCCTTGCCCCGGAGCGCCCTGAGGGTGTGCTCGGCATCGACTGCGTTGTCCTCCACGAGCAGGACCTCGACCGCATTACTGTCCATCACGTTCTCCTCCTTCGCCGGTCGGGGCACCCGTCCCGCAATAGGCCGAAGGGTCTTCCCGCACCATGGAGGCGAACGCTTCGAAGCAGGTTGGGTCCCACCACCCCCGCGCCACCTCGCCCTCCATGGTGCCCAGCGCCTCCTCGGGGGAGAGGGCAAGCTTGTAGGGCCGATGGGTGGTGAGGGCGTCGTAGACGTCCACGGTCTGCAGCACCCGGGCGGTGAGGGGGATCTCCTCCCCCGCCAACCCGTCGGGGTAGCCGGAGCCGTCCCACTTCTCGTGATGGTGGCGGATGATGGGAAGGACGCGGCTGAAGGAGTGGACCGGCCCGCAGATGTGCTCCCCCGTGAGGGGGTGCTTCTTCATGATCACCCACTCTTCCGCGGTCAGGGCCCCTTGCTTCAGGAGGATGGCGTCGGGCACCGCCACCTTGCCGATGTCATGGAGAAAACCGCCGTGGGAAATGGCTTCCAGCGTGGCTTGATCGAGTCCCAGGCGGATGCCCAGGCGGGTGCCGTAGCTGGCCAGGCGCTCGCAGTGCCCTTCCGTGCGGGGGTCCTTTCCCTCGATGCTCCGGCCGAGGGAGAGGACCACCGACTCGGCCTCCACCAGGCGGTCGGTGTACCCCTTCTGGCGGAGGAGGGACTTCACCCGCGCCAGGAGCTCCAATCGCTCCGGAGGCTTGGACAGGAAGTCGTCGGCCCCTGCCTCCAGTCCCCGAACCCGCTCCGCCGCCCCTCCCGACCCCGTCAAGAGGAGAACGGGGATCAAGCGAGTCGCCGGGTCCTCCTTCAGGAGGCCGCACACCTCCAGCCCACTCATCCCCGGCATCATGACGTCCATGAGGACCAGGTCGGGCTTGAGAAGCTTGACCGACTCCAGGGCTCCGGCTCCATCCACTTCCGCCACCACATCGAGCCCCTCCGCACGCAGGAGCCGGGAGAGGGTCCAGCGCATCGCGGCGTCGTCATCCACCACCAGAACCAGGGGCGTCGGCGCCCGCCCCCCCCCCTCGGCAACCGAGTCGCCAAGAAGAAGTGCTGGAGAAGGGGGCAGCGGAGTCACTTGCTCCCTCCTTCCTCCGGGGCCGAAGCGGCCTCGGCGGGCGTCTTCTCGAGGACGAGCTCCAGGATCTGCTCCAACTCGGTGGTCTTCCCGAAGAAATGCGTGGCCCCCAGCTCGAGGCACCGCTTGCGGAAGGCCAGATTGGGGTAGTTGGTGAGCACCGCGACCTTGACACCGGGGCGACGCTCCTTGAGGGCCACCAGGACCTCGATCCCGCTCATGCCGGGAAGCATGAGGTCCAGCATCACGAGATCCGGTCGGAACCCGTCCAGCTGAGCCATGGCGGCCTCGCCCGAGGGCGCCTCCGCCACCGCCTCGACGCCCGCCGCCCTCCGGAACCCGGCGGCGAGCCGCTGGCGTATCGGGGTGGAGTCGTCGACCACCATGACCCTCATGAGCGCTCCTCGTTGGGGGCGAAGAGAATTCGCCCTACTCCACGATCGGGCTGAGGGTCATGCGAGGGTATCGGCGCGAAGGAAGGGCGCCGTCGGCCTCGCGCCTACACCGTGTAGGGCGGGCTCTGGGTGAGTCTCCAGGGCCGGCGGGTCACGATGCCAGGTCGTGCTCCACGGCGTAACGGACGAGGTCCGCCGTGGACTGCAGGCCCAGCTTCTCCAGGATGCGCTTGCGGTAGGTGGTCACGGTCTTGGGGCTGAGCGCCATCTCCTGGGCCACCGTCTTGAGCATCCTGCCGGTTCCCAGCCTGCGCAGGACCTCGAACTCCTGCCTGGAAAGGGAGTCGTGAGGGGCGGTTCCTCTGCCGGGTCCGAGGTGGCGAGCCAGGGATTCGGCCAGGGACGCGGTGATGTAACGGCCACCGGCGTGTATCCTGCGGACCCCTTCCGCCAGCTCCTCGGCCGAGTGGGTCTTGGTGAGGTAGCCCGAAGCCCCGGCCTTGAGCGCCTGCACCGCCCACTGCTCCTCGGCGTGCATGCTCACCACGAGCACCGCAAGGCGCGGGAACCGCTCCCTCAGGGCATCCATGACGGGGAGGAACCCCGGCCCCGGCATGGTGATGTCCAGGATGAGCACGTCGGCGGTCACGCCTTCCATGGCGCGGAGGAGCTCCGTTCCCTCCGCCGCCTCCGCCACGATCTCCATGTCCGGGTGGGCCTCGATGATGCGGCGGAAGCCCTGGCGGACCATCTGGTGGTCGTCGGCGACAACCAGGCGGATCACGGAACGTCTCTCGTTGAAGCCGGAGGCCCGATGCCACGCTCGAGACGCATCAGGGCAGCTCGCTCAGCGTCCAATAGAGATCCAAGGTGCGAATCGTATCCAACATCTTCTCGAAGGTGACGGGTTTCGTGATGAACGAAGCGGCGCCGTGCTTGTAGCTGGCGACGACGTCCTCCTCCTTCCGGGACGAGGTGAACATGATCACCGGAATGTGGCACAGGTCGGGGTCGCCCTTGATCTCACTGAGACACTCCAGCCCGTTCATGCGGGGCATCTCCAGGTCCATGAGGATGAGGGAGGGGGTGGGAGCGGCGCTGGCGTCGGCGAAGGCGCCCTCCCGCCGCAAGAAGTGCAGCGCCTCCACACCGTCGTGAGCCACATGGATGGGGTTCACGACCCTGTGGGTCTTGAAGGCGCGGAGCACGGCCTCGCAGTCCACCAGGTCGTCGTCCACCAGGAGAATCCGTGCATGGGCCCTCATGACTTGTCCTCCATTCTCTTGTGCCAGGTGAAGCGGAAGAAAGTGCCTTCGCCCGGGATCCCCGCCGACTCGACCCAGATCTCCCCACCCCGGTCCTCGACGATCTTCTTCACCAGCGCCAGCCCGATGCCGGTGCTCTCCGTTCCGGGGCGGCGCTCGATGACCTGGAATATCCCGAAGACCCTCTCATGATACCGGGGATCGATCCCGCTCCCGTCGTCCCGGATCGAGAACTCCCATGCGTCTTCCCGATCCTGGCAGGAGATCTCCACGGTCCCCTCGGGACCGGGGTGGTGCTGGAGGGCGTTGCCGATGAGGTTCTGGAAGACCTGAGCGAGACGCACGGGGTCGGCATACATCTCTGGAAGGGGCTTCGCCACCTTCACCTGGATTCCCTCCCTGGGCGGGAGGACCTCGAGGACCCCGGAGACGACATCCTCCACCGGCACCCTTGTTTCGGGCCGGGTCACCCGCCCCACGCGGGAGTACTCCAGGAGACCGTCGATGAGGGCGTTCATGGTTCCCACCCGCTCCCGCAGGAGCCTGAGGTGCTCCAGGCTCTTGGGGTCCAGCTTGCCTGCGAGGTCCTCCTCCAGCCATGTGGAAATGCTGTTCACCGCCCTCAGGGGCGCCTTCAGGTCGTGGGACACCGCGTAGGAGAAGCTCTCCATCTCTTCCTCGTGCCGGGACGCCTCGCCCCGGGCGTCGCTCAGGCTCCTCACCATGGCGTTGAAAGCCGTGCCAAGCGCCCTCAACTCCTCCGCGCCCTCGTCTGGCACTTCCGCTCCCAGGTCACCGGCCGCCACCCTCCTTGTGGCCTGTTCCAGGATGCGCAGCGGCTGGGTCAACGTCCGCACGAAGGGGAACACCAGGGCTAGGGCCGCAACCTGGAGCCCCGCGAGGGCCAGAAGAAGGGTCAGCAGGACGCGCCGGGCGTCGGCAAGGATCTCGTCCATGTCCTGCTTGACCACCATCCCCCAGGAGGTGCCGGCGATGGGACGGTACGAGGCGAGGACCCGCACGCCTCGATAGTCCCTGGCCACCACCTGGCCGGACTGCCCCGACGTCGCGGCGATCATGGGCACGGCCACGGTGCTGGTCACCGCCACCGGCTCCAGCAGCGAAGGATCCGGCACGAAGCGCGTGGAAAGCAGGATGCGGATCTGGTCTCCCACGCGCATGCTCAGCACGTACTCACCGGTCTCACCCAATCCCCGGTGGTCCCCCGTGATGGCCAGGAGGTTCTCGGCGTTCTTTCTCAGGCGCAGCACGGCCAGGACGGTGCCGTCCTCCCCCACGATGGGGCCGGCGACATCCACGTACCACGTTTCCCGGACGCGGTACGGAGCAGACAGCAACGGCTTGAGAAGGGCGTCATGGAGGGTGCGGGCTCCGAGGGTGTCGCTCTCGTCAGGCGCTCGGGAGGACGCGAGGATCTGTCCCTCCGGCCCCAGGAGGAAGGCCGATTCCAGCGACTCCGAGGTCCGAAGGTTTCGCGCGAGATCCACGGCGAGGGCAGCGCGGGCGGTCTCGGACAGCTCCCCCTGAGTGCGCAACAGGACTCGCAGCTCACCGGCAAGATTGGGGGACAAAAAAGCCGTATAGGCGTCCTTGTACCTGGCCACCTGGACCTCGATGGCCATCTGGCGAGCCGCAGCCAGGGCCTCCAGCCTGTCTTCGCCGGTGCTGGTGAGCCACCCCGCGGTGACGGTGTACACCGCACCGCCCAGGGTCGCCGAGAAGGCCAGGAGGATTCCCATCACCACCAGGGTGATCCTGGCGGAGAGGGTGTCCAGCCAGCGGCCCAACGCCAAGCCCCGCACTTACACCCGTACCCTCTTGCGGACGGCGATCTGCCCCATGCTTAGCCTCCTAGGGGGGGGTGTTCCAATATTCCGGGAACGAACCGTTTACGCCAGGACGTTGGCCGGCGCATGGCGCTCGGGAAAACGCCCTGGCCGGCAACCCGCCAACGTCCCAACTTGCAGGACCGTCGGGCGCATCCCACCTGCCCAGGCCACGCCCCCGAGGTCGGAGCATCCTCCGACCACAATCCGAGGGGGAACGGTGCTCCCTCGGGGGAGCCGTGCAGATAGCGCCGACACGGCCAAGGAACACGACGCCATGTCGCGATCACGCCGGTCCCGGCGTCGCGACCCAGGTCGGAGTGTGCATGATGACGCACCACGAACGCATGACGAAGGCGCAGCTGATCCAAGAGCTGGCGGCGCAGAGGGACTCGCTGGAGCGTCTCCAGGCCATTGTCGATGGGTCTCGGAACGCGGTCTTCATCAGCGACGAGCACTCGCGCTTCGTGCTGGTCAACCCCGCTGCGTGTGAACT
>Ga0315541_1004489_pt1 | contig 10181 bp, 12 predicted proteins | sample SalMarSW160190MG_FD_203095 | JGI IMG/M metagenome (GOLD analysis project Ga0315541, IMG submission 203095) | Salt marsh sediment microbial communities from the Plum Island Ecosystem LTER, Massachusetts, United States - Salt Marsh Sediment SW1601-190 ...
CCAACCCAGACAGGTATAATAAAATCTATCTTTTATAGATTTATCTTTTTTTATATCCGGTACCTCAGGATAATTTCCAAAGGTATTATGGAATATTTTGGTATCTATATCAATACATTTTTTATCACTCTTTTTTAATTTAATTCCCAGGAGGGTATCCTCTCCGCGAGATAGAACATGCTCACCATTTACATTATACACTGTAGAAAAAAATGGGGGTAATTCTTTAAGGGCGCTTAGTTTAATTGCTACATTTCCTCCTAATATCTTATCTGTTTCAAATATTTTTCGCTTTTTATTGTTATCTAAACTCAGGCAATTATGCTGGTCGAAATCTCTTAAAAATTCAAAAGCATCTTCTTTTTGTAAGCCAATAAATAGTTCCTTCATTCCGGTAAAGCTCATGGGTGGAATAATGTAATAGCCGGAGTAATCGCTGGTGGTAATAATAATTTCTTCTTTCTTTAGATATTCCAAGTGCCTTCCGATAAAATCTATCTCTTTTTCTTTCACTTCATCGTCTTCTTTTACCAATACTCTGGGATAGACATCAGTATCTATAAAAACTAACACTTCTGAACCGCTTAATAGAGTCTTGATAAGGGCATAATTTCTATTCAAACCATAAGGCACTTTCCCATATTTTTTTAGGGCAGAACAATTTATTAAAATTTCTATATTTTCTGTGGGCAGGCCCATCTTTATTAACTGTTGCTTAATCTCCGGAGCATCATTTATCTTTACCAGAAAAACTTTGACCTTTTCTCTTAAGCTCTCTATTAACTGAAAATCACAGCCATGGGAATAGACAATTATCACACTGTAAATTTTATGATTATATTTTGAAGCATTTTCTAAAAACTCATCTATGGGCTCTAAAGAATAAAAATCTTTAGTAATTACACCTATTGATATTTTCACTAAAACATCCCCTTTGATAATCCTAAAAAAAATTTTATCTTATAATTGATTCCGTTAATCTTTCAATCTTAAAAACCAGTTCGCAATAACCGCTATTCTTAATAGCTTATTTGTTTATCCATTTCTTTCAGATAATTTACGTAAGCTGAGCCTAATTCAGTAATATAAAAAGTATCCCCTTCTTCTCCCCGAATAAATTCCAAATCAAGGAGGGCGTCTAATATGGCCTCCCGTTCTTCTGGATCGGATATTTTAGGATGCCATATATTATCAAATTCTTCTCGGTTTACCGATTTGGATTTATGAAGCCAGAATAAAACATATTTTGCGTATAAGACCAAATAGGTATCAGCATAGAGAAATCGCCATCTAATGTTTTCCTTTTGCAATTTTCGAATATATTTAGCCATCTCTTTTTCTTTTAAAACGGTAGGGCCTGTATCTTGAACTTCTTTATTTAATATATTGTCCTGCTGGGAATCGTAATAATGGGTTAAATCGTCAATGTTAATATCTGGTACTGAACCAAGAAATTGTTCTTGTCTTGACTGCTGAGAATCGTGTTGCCTTGATTTTTTAGCAGCAATAAATTCTTTAAAGAACTTATAAATGGGCTTCTCGAATAAGAATATACTAAGAACCAGATACACCATTATTAAGGCAACCCAGGAATTGGTTATTTCTGCTAATGATGGTTTTACCGGCCACCAGATCAATAGAAGAATACTGGCTATTACAATTAATAAGATAAATAAAACGACTACAAAGGTAATCCTTTGCATACTAAAAATTTCTTTTTTTACTTTTAAATTAATTTTACGCATCTATCATATTTTCCTCCTTGATAAAGATTCTATCTTGTTGCTTCTTTTAAAGCAGCTCTTGCCAGGAGTCTGGTAGAATCAAGTATAGGTAGAGATGAATTCTCTTGATTTACTAACAACGGTATTTCGGTACAACCAAGAACAACCGCATCACACCCTTTGTTTTTTAATTCATCAATGACTCCCTTAAAATAGGCAAGTGCTTCTGAAGTAAAACAAGCATTAACTAATTCATCAAAAATTATCTTATTAATTCTCTCTCTATCTTTTACTTCGGGTATCATATATTTAATGCCAACCGCAGTAATCTTAGCAGGATAGACCGGGCCCTCCATTAAATATCGTGTGCCCAAAATTCCCAGGCACTTATAATTTTTTTGTTTTGCTTCAGTGGCAACTTCCCGTGCAATATGAAGCCAGGGAATTCGTGATTCTTTGACCACCAAATCGAATGCCTGGTGTATGGTGTTATCAGGGCATATAGCAAAATCTGCTCCCACTTTTGCCAGTTTAGATACCGAAGATAACATTAAATCTGCAACTCCTTCCCAATCTCCTTTTTCAATATACCGCATATATTCACTCAGGGGAAAAGTGTGCATAGTAATCTCCGGATGAGCGTGTCTTCCCAACAAAGTTGTTCCTTCCTTACAGATTGTACGATAACAAAGAGCTGCACCTTCTGCACTACATCCAACTATTCCAATATGTTTTGACATAATTTTCCCTCCCTTAATAAAAGAATTCGATAAAAAAGAAGAAATTCCTCTTTATTTTAAAAAATATATACAAAATATTGTTTTTTTCTTTGGGGGTCAGGCCCCCAAAGTTTATATACATAAAAAACCAAAAACAATTAGAAATTGAGCAAAAATATAAGTTATCATTATAGACACCCAGCCTCTTGATAATTTAGTTTTAAAATTACGAAAAGCTAACAATGAATCAGAAGCTATAAAGAAAATTGAACCTACAAAAGGTAGCCAGAATGATAAGCCTTTTATTGCCCAAACCCGGCTAAAACTGGCAAAACTCATTATAAGAATAACATTTAGATAAACAATCACCGGTACCTTCATAGAGTGAAGATAAGGATTAAGTTTTTTTAGAATAAATATTCCATACCAGATATAGGGGAGCAAAGAAAAATAAAACCATTTAGGAATACCGGATAAAAAATAAGTAGCTTGCAAAAAGGCTATAGTGTAAAAAATATGTCCCACAAGAAAAGATAGTAACCCTACTATAAAAAAAGTCTTTTTCTGAGACCACAATAAGAAAAAATCTCCCAAAAAGCAACAAATTAATGCAGATAAAATTACCACATTCAGGTTAGCCACACTTATTATATAAAAAAGAGTAAGCAAAGGAACCAATAATGTTTTAGTAAAATATCTTAATTTTGTCTTGTCATACATTACGGCAAAAACATCTCCAACAGCAACAATAACAAAAAAAATCATTATTAATACTCTTAGAACCATATTTTTTCAACCCCATTTTAATATATCTCTTTTATAAAAGATTCTACTACCCTTTCAATAATTTCTTTATTTTTGTGTGTATGTCTTGAACAGAAAATTGGTTTCTTAATTTCCACTTCAATTTTGTTTAAGCTTCTGATAAATTTTGCTCCCCTCGGTAAAGCTTTATCTGCTCCCTTAATTCTTATGGGAACAATAGGAACACCTACACTGGTAGCTAAAAAGGCGGCTCCGGCTTTAATGGGTAAATTATTTTTTTGACGGTCAACTCCTCCTTCAGGAAAAATTCCCAAAACTCCGCCTTTCTGTAATATTTTTAAAGCTTGTTTTATAGACTCAATATTATCTGTATATTTTTCCCTATGAATCGGGATAGAATTAGCCTTACGTAATAAATAACCGAGCCAATGTATTTCAAAAAGATAGGCAGCAGCTATAAAAATCACTTTAGGTTTAACCGATACTCCCAGGATAACCGGGTCTAACAAACTTGAATGATTGGCTACAATAATAAACGAACCACCCTGGGGTATATTTTCTTGACCGGTTACTTTAAGCCTGAAGAAAAATTTAAAAATGATTAAAAAAATAAATTTGACAATAATATAAAACAAAATAATCTACCCCATTATTTATCTCGGGTTTGTTCTAAAATCCAATCACCTATTATTTTCAAAGCCTCCGGTGAAATTGTTTCTTCAATTTTAACATATTCTGAAGGTACCCCGGTCTGAGCAGTTTGAAAAAGATGATTAAGGCCGGGTAATTCTTTGATGGTAAAGTTCTTGTTACCTCCGGCAACGAGGGCTTCTTCAATAGTATTAAGATTTTCTTTGGGTGGCACCTGAAGGTCTTTCTCTCCATTTATAGCCAGTACCGGACACTTTACCTTACTCAAAGTTGGTTTAGGATCATAAGTCAGGAAAAATTTAAGCCAGGGAGATAATAAGCTCTGAAGTTGAGCTTTAAGGAACACTTCCGGATCACCTATTTGTTCTTTTTTCTCATCACTCATTTTTTCCCAATCTTCCATAAACATCTGGCGAAGTCGTTCTTCGGCATTTTTTTTATCTTTTTCCTCTTTTATTACTGAAAATATCTTTTCATTAAACTGACGATTCTTAATAATATCTTCTTCGCTAACCCCCATTGCCCTGGAAATCAAAGCACCTTGTAAATATAAAATATCTTCTCCGGTTAATCCTGTCCCAGCCATTAATATTATAAAAGCTACATCAGGTGATTTTACAGCTACCATAGGAGCAATCAAACCACCTTCACTATGGCCGATAAGACCGATTTGTTCAGGATTAATTTCTTTTCGAGTCTTGAGATATTCTATTCCTGCTAATCCATCAGATGCAAAATCAACACTGGTAGCCTGAGAAAAGTCCCCGGTAGATTTTCCCACTCCCCGATCATCTACCCTGAGGACAGCAATCCCCTGACGAGTTAAATAATCTGCTAATACCAGGAAGGGACGATGGTTGTATATAGTTTCATTACGGTCCTGCGGTCCGGAACCGCTAATTAATAAAACTACCGGGAAAGGAGCATCACCAGATGGTAAGGTTAAGGTACCTGCAAGTGTAATTCCTGCTTCCTTATTTTCATAGATCAATTCTTCTTCTATGTAAGGATAAGGTTTTTTTGGCACTTGAGGTCTAAGTATTTCCACTGCTTTATCTACGCGCTTAACCGTAAGGGGTAAAGTCTGTCCGGACTGTTTCCACTCTCCCTCAATGACTAAAAAATCTTCACTGACTTTCCCTTCAAAAACACCTCCCGCAGATTTTACTTCCAGGCGTAAGGTATTATCTTTAAAGATAACTTCTTCCACCGGGATGTCAGTTGCTCCCTGGTCAGGGCTATCCAAAGTCGCAGTCAGAGTACCATCTGGATTTTTAGAAATTTTAAATACAGTCCTAAGTTCACCTCCTGGAACTTTTAACTTGCCCTCCCAGATACCTTCAATACTTATTTCAGAAGTATCTTGCTGTTGAGCAAACCCTATCATACTAACACTACTTGCCATTATTAAAGCAAGACAAATTAAACTAGCAAGCATAATTTTATAAATCTTTTTCATAATATCTTTTCTCCTTATTTATATTCATAAAATATGATTTTGTCAATAAATAGTCTTTCCACTCTTATTTTCTCTAAATCTGAGAAAGAACATTCTAATTACGAGCTAAATGCTACATCAAGTACCATCATTACCGTAAAGCCTACCATTGCACCTAAGGTGGCTAAATCCGTATTTTTGCCGCGTTGAGATTCAGGAATTAGCTCCTCAACTACTACAAAAATCATTGCCCCTGCAGCAAAAGACAGAGCATAGGGTAAGATAGGTTTTACCATAATAACAGCAACTGCTCCTATAACACTGGCAATTGGTTCTACTATTCCGGATAATTGTCCATACCAGAAACTTTCAAACCTTGACATTCCTTCGCCTCGAAGAGGTATGGAGATAACCAGGCCTTCTGGCAAATTTTGAATCCCTATACCTATCGCCAGAGCTATTGCTACCGGTAAAGTTGCGGAAGGAAAACCTGCAACAACAGCCCCAAAAGCCACCCCCACAGCCAGACCCTCAGGAATATTATGCAAAGTTACAGCAAGAATAAGTAAAGTGCTACGCTGAAAGGACGTTTTAATACCTTCAGCTTCTTCTATCGGAAAGCCGAGATGGAGGTGAGGAAGTATTTTGTCAATACCCCCTAAAAAAATACCTCCCAGGAGGAACCCCACCATTGGAGGAAACCATACTGGAATGTTCAAATCTTCAGACATCTCAATAGCCGGAGCTAATAGTGACCAGTAACTCGCGGCAATCATGACCCCTGCTGCAAAACCCAGCATAGTATCAAGAATTTTCCTATCTATCTCTTTGGTCATAAATACCATGGCAGCTCCCAGCGCAGTCAGTGTCCAGGTAAAAAGTCCTGCCAGGAGAGCTTGTACTACAGGATGAAATTGTTGCAAAAAACCTACCATATTTCAACTTCCCTTCATCTTTATCAACCGTAGAAATTAGTTCTTTATTCTCTGTTTAATAAGTATATTCTATATTTAATAATTCTTCTACTTTTTTGCTTTTCTTTTCTCTTCCTATCGTCTTCTCTAAAAGAGATGTTATGCGATTTATAATAAAAATATGTTAAGAATCATTTTATTTCTTTATTCTACAAAATAAATAAAAATCCTCTTTTTATATAAAAGTTTTTGGTCACTTATGTTAAGTTAGTGATAATATTAATGTAAAAATAACTTCTTTTCTTTTTTTAACTCTGTACAGGGTTAAGGGAAAGTAGATAAAATTTTAAAGCAGATTGATGATAGAAAAAAGTGAAAAGTATTTGATTTATCAAATCAGAATGTCAAATGTTAAGATGCAACCCCAATTACCAATTAAATATTTCATCTAACGTTTTGCGTGTTGGTGAAGCCCCGAAGGGATTTAGCGAAGCGCCGCAAACATACTGCTATACGAAGTTGCTCGCACGCTTTATACGGCACGGTTATAATCTTATTTCTTTTTCTAACCATTCAATATGCTGGTATTTTCTTTTCCAGAAAATATCTTCCCAAATATAATGAAATGCTAATTTCTCCCATCCGGCATACCTCTTTTCAAAAAATTCTAATATTTCTTTCGCAGAGACTAATTTTCGATTAAATATTAACCTTGACATTATTCTTTGTTCCCACGGTGGGATTGTTTCTAAACTATCGAGAAAGTAAAAATCTTCGAAAAGCAAATATTCAACCGAGGCAGAACCAATTCCATAGAATTTTAACATCTCTTTTTTGACTTCTTCTTTAGACATTTTCCTTAAAGCAAGTTCATTAATCTCATTATTTACAAACTGCTCTGTAATTTTCGTAAAGAACTTCGCCCTATACCCAACTTTCAAGTCTCTTATCTCCTGTTCGGTAGATCTTGCCATATCTTTTGGTTCCCAAAAAGTTGAAAGAATTCTCCCATCAAATTTTGCTTTCTCTCCAAATCCATCAAATAGATTTTCCAGCATTTGAACACTTCTTCTTACAGTCGCATTTTGCAGCACAAGGTAAATAATCAGAGTTTCATAAAGAGAATTTGCAGCGATTGGTTTCATTCCCTGCCATTTCTTAATAATTGAACCAAGAACCTCGTCATTTTTGAATTTTTCGCAAAATTCTGATATGTCCTGGTCAAAATTAAATCTCCACCGAATTTCAGCAATTAAATTGTCTATAAAATCCTTTGATAACTCTTTTTGAGAATAGATATTAACCTTAATTTTTGGTTTGTTTACCGTTCCGGTATTTTCAAATTTCAATCCTAACCTTTTACTTTTCCAAATCATTGTTATCCAATATTTTTCTTTTTCCCAAATATTATCAGAAGATGAAAAATGAGATGGCTTGTAGAAATTAGCATCAAAATTATACGGTGCTTTTGGTTCCAGGATGATAGATTTCTTCTTGTTTAAAACCAAATTTTTTACCATTTTTTCACCTACGAGTAATTTCGTATAAAATAACCGAAATACTTCGTTTATACTCCTCAATTATTTTTTAACATATTCTCCTTCTTCCTTCATAAGTGTTTTAATCAGGAAATACCGGGGCACCAGTTTCATATAGTTACGGTATGAATCACCATATCGTTCTAAGCAAGCTTTTTCCTCCGCTAGATCTCTATAGTGAAGGAATAATGAAGATATAATTACTATGAATAGCACAAGCCATGAGCCTATGGTAATACAAATCCCAATAGACATAATGAATAACATGATTACCTGTGGATGGCGTGATATTCTGTAGAGTCCTCTGGTAACTGGCTGATCAAGTAGTGTGTTTTTGAAATTGAAAAGAGCAGTAATGAATCCAGCCAAACCAAGGGCAAATAAAATAACGCCGGGAATAAAAATATTAGCTCTGATTTTTAATGGAGTAAAGATTATCAAAACTAAACAAACAAGAGCTAATAATTTTCCTATAACATAAAAAGCTCTTTGCGTTTTACCCCAGCCGGACCTATCATAATCATAAAGCCTTGCTACCACATCCTTAGGAAAGGCCAGAAGCAAAATACCGAATATCAAATATAGGAAACATATTAGAATCCATCCATTAGGCCATCCTATTTCAAGTGTAGGTATCAATTCCATTTTTTCAGCCCCTATTTAAATCTCACCCCTTAAAGATTTTATATTTTCAAAGGTGAGATTCGAAATTTCACTTAATGTTCTCGGAAGTCTGAGTTAAGGCTTACTACAAACACGGTTACAAAGTCAATGAACAACTCTTTGATATTCATTTTTTTACCTCTTTTTGTAAACATAAGTCTTAATATCGTGATCTCAATCCTCCGTCTTAAACAATTTAACAGCTAGTTTCATTTTCGAAATCACGTCCACATCAAATGGGCAACGCTCCATACAGACACCGCACTCGACACATTCGGAAGCTTTTATTGAAAGACCTTTAAACTGAGACCTGCTTGTGCGAATCCGACCAGGATAATAAAAATTAATCTTTTTTCGGAGAGTCTTATAATCACCTTTGAGATCATCAGATATATTGTACATTGCCTTGTCAACCATTTGGATAATTCGACCAATATCAATACCAACCGGACAAGGAAGACAATGGTTACAGTAAACACAGTTCCCTTTCAAATCTTCCTGAAATTCAGTAATTATAGAACTAAAGTCCTTTTCCTCGTCTGATGCTTCCAAAAAATGGAGTGCTGCCCTTAACTGTTTAGCATTCTTTACTCCTAATCAAAATAATTAACTCCTTTTTCAATCGCTTCATGAACAACTGAAACTACAGTCTTCCTTGATTTCTTGTTTAAGTATTCTGTTCCCAATCCGATTATACTTACATCAAGGCCGGTCTTCCCTAATTTACGATACTTCATTTTATTCTCATTCTCCTTTCTTTATTATTTTTCTCTTTCGATCGATAATCTTACTTTTCAAGCCGTGGTTGTCAAGGGGACGGTTGTTTGTCACATTATAATTGCAAATAATCTATCTGCTCAGCATTTTATATATAGGTTTTATCATTGCTAAAACAAAAATCACCCCATACCAATACCAATCTAAACTAAGTAGTGGTTTCCAAAGTTTGGCTATCATTAAAACAAAAGCAGCAGAACTTAATTGAATTAACTTTATCTCAATCAAATCACATTTTTTTGTTTTTGAATCCACCCAACTTTTAAAGCTCACTTTATATCACCTCTCTTGGCTTTATTTGAAGTAGAACTCTATTGCTATTAAAAAATCATCATATTATATTATTTCTACACTATCCCGCTTATTTTCTTTAATAAATTATACCAAAATTAACACCCAGAATTCGAGGTTAGTGAGTAATTTAGGCGAAGTTACCCACATCCTTATCATCACAAATCAATTTCGAAAAGTACGCCACGTTCCGTAAAACCACATTGTCTGTAGAATTCTCTCGCTTTAGCATTTGTCTTCTCAGTGCTAACCTCAACTTCACAGCATCCGAGTTGACGGCTCTTTTCAATAACACTTGATAGCAATTGCTTACCAACGCCCTTACCACGATAACTTTTAGCGACAATAATCTCGTCAATTAACCCAGAAAGACCACGATGCAAAATTGTCTTACGAGTCGTAAAGTTGACGAATCCGACTACGATTCCCTCTATCTCTGCCACCAGAATATGAGAGTTAGCCTCACTTAAAAGATTTTGACAGTTCTCAGCAATCAGTTTAATGTCAATACCTTCTGTATCGCCCATAGTTTCGATGAGTTCAAGCGTCAACTGCCTAATTGTTAACAGGTCGGATTCCTTTGCTTCTCTGATGATAATATCAGTCATATCAAACCTCCTAAGGAGTAATTTCGCCTAATGTTATGAGTGTATTTAAAGTCCAGCTGTAAAGGCTGGATTTGGGCGGTATTCCAAAGGCAC
>Ga0315541_1004490_pt1 | contig 10180 bp, 10 predicted proteins | sample SalMarSW160190MG_FD_203095 | JGI IMG/M metagenome (GOLD analysis project Ga0315541, IMG submission 203095) | Salt marsh sediment microbial communities from the Plum Island Ecosystem LTER, Massachusetts, United States - Salt Marsh Sediment SW1601-190 ...
GATATAATGTCAAACTTTACTTTGACAAATTAAATAGATAGTACCAATATTATTACTACTTAATTGCTGATTTATCAAATATTACATAAATTCTAAGGTTACTATAATTATTCTAACAGAATATAAGTGTGATTTTAAAATAGTTTTATCAATTTAACAATTTTTAGAAAATCATATTTTGGTTTAAAGGAAAAGTTAACTCAGAAGTAAAAAAATTAAGTGTGAAAAAAAGAGAGAGATTAACCTTCGGATAAAACCTTAGGTGTGCTCCCTCATCGTGATAACAGTAACATACCACCCCAGTTAATACTTTGTCAATGGATATGGAGAAATTATGCAAACTTTGGATTTAAATAGACTTAGAAAATTGATTTTAAGTAATTTTCTTAATACCAAAATCAAATTTAAATAAATTAAGAATCTTCTTTTCAATATTGCCAGTAATATAAATGTATAATATTAGCTCAGTAAAATTTCCCATGGATAGATAATCGTCATACAGTGTTTTATATAATTCCTGTGACTTTTTGTATGTGGTATGGAGCAAATCATAAGTCTTCTTATTCAAAAAGAATGATCTAGTAATTCCGTAGTCAGATACAGGAGATTTTTTAAATTTATAGCTAACATCACTGGATATTTTTTTTAGAGAATAATTAAATAAAACGTTATAAAATTCAAACTTACTTTCTCTTTTATATCCAGTGTAAAAATCTAAAAAGTCACATATAACAATATACTTTTGGTTAATTCTTATAACTTTTCTAATATAGTCTTTATCCCGTTTTCTATTAACCATCTCTAGACTGCTCTCTTCTGGTTTGTTTACAGTTTTGTTAACATTTTTAGCTAATAATATCATATTTAACCTTTTTCTTTAAAATTTATATTCTGCAGTAGTATTACCTGAAATTGAGATTTATATTATTTTTTCCAGCATAGGCTTTAGCAAGTGATATAAACATTGCACCTCTATTCTTTTTAATTTTTCCGGTAAGATGTGTATCCTTTACTATACTTAAAAATATTCTTATCTGCTGTTCTGAGATTTTATCTACTACAATTCGAAATGCTCCCAGGCTGTGATTATCTTCAAGCTCTTCTGCTATTTCTTTAGTCAGCAGCTCTTTTTCACTGGACCTATATCTATTTGGTCCAGGATATTCATCTACCACCCTGTTTTTGAAGTATTTACCTTTTGGATCAGTGTTTTTATCCTTTTCAGAGTCTTTAGGTTCTATAAAGTTACAATTTTCCTCTTCTTTTAAGGATTCTTTTATTTTTCTCCTAATATCGTTAGTATTCTCTTCATCTTCTGCAATTTCTTCTTTGGTCTCGTTTCCAGAGTTTTCCACATCTCTTTTGCTACCAGCCTTATTAACGTTATTTAAATTGGTGTTTTTAATACTGGTATTGTTAGGGGTCACCACATGACCTAGGGGTAGGTCACCACATGACTTAGGGTAGGTCACCACATGACCCACCCCCTTTTTATAATCATTTTCTTTTGGATTTAATAAAGTATATAAATTAGAAGTGTAACAATTTTTATCTTTACTCTTTCTAAATTCTTTTTTTAATAAACCTTTTTGTACTAAAGAATTTACTACATACTTTGCTTTACTTCTGCTCATGCTTCCCTTTTTTGCGATTGTCTCGTAACTTGGGAATGCTTTATTTTCTCCATTAACATATCTGGCAATAACTATATATACCGTTTTTTCATAGATAGTTAAGTCTTCTCTATCCAGCAGATCATTTTCTAGATAAAACCAGTTCTTTACCCGGCCATCCCTTAAATTATCTTTGCTCATTTTATAAGACTTTCTACTTAAGCCTTTTTGTAATGCAAAAAGCCCGGCATTATACCGAGCTTTTATTTATATAACTTTTATTTTTTTTCTGAATATAAGATCTAAATCAATTGGATTATTTCCGGAATTTATTAATTCCTGTATTAAATCCCCATGATTTTTTAGGCATGCGCTAGGCGAACCGCCTCCGCCATTCGCCCCGAACCAGCCAATTACTGGTTTTTATACTACTGGTGAACTTTTATTTTTAAATTCAATAAATCTTGAATCATTATTTAAACCCAATACTCTATTTTACAATATCAGTTTTACGTTATTATATAAAATTAAGTTTCTTTTACCAATAACTCATTATCTAATTTTGAAGTATTCATTATTTCATAGATTCTTTAAGCAAATGCGGATAATTTCTTGTGCAATGTAAAAGGCAGTAAATAATGACCTTACCATCAATGAACCGTTAGAAGACTAAATAAGGATCAAAAATAATTATTCTAAAATCCCTTTAAGGATTTCATGCCGTTTTCTACGTCGATGTTAGCAAGAGTAATGTAAATAGTGGTGGAAGAATATATTACAAATATTGATAAAATAGAAAAAATAGAAAAGATATCTGAAGAAATTAAAGATTACAAAGATATAGAAAAAAATATAAATATTTATATGATTTAAAAATCCAGGTATTCTTTCTCGGTCTCTGCTCCATAATCCATCTAGATTCTTCTGAGAATACCAAGTTCGTTTTCAACATGCATACCGATGAAAGTTTTCTCATTGTCATCTACTTCACAGATATGCCACAGTACTACATTACAGCCTTGAAAGTTTTCTATTAGCTTTCATATTTTAATTATAGTAACTTGAAAGCAAACATAGATAGGAGCCTTTATAGTTTATATCAAATCTCTCTTCTTCGGGCTTAATTTTATCCCAGTAAACCGGGATCTTCTCTGCTACATTTCCGCCAATGACCTCAAAAGCTTTCTGTTGACTTTAAAAATACTTTCTATAATACTACAATATCTCCTCTATGTGAGATATATTCAAGTTACGATCTCAATTTGTTCAGCTTCAGGCAAGGGCATGAAGTAACAATCGTTTGCATATGTTCTTTCCGGTAAAACAACCAGTATATTTACAAAATCAGTATTTATAGCATATGGAGCATAGTGCCAGACTCCCTTCCTCAAACTGACCATAGTACCTTTGGGAACATAGAATACTTCAATGCTGTCAAATTGCAATTCATTTCCTTGGGTGGGCGGAGCTAAATGCATTAACACATCTCCATCCAGTGGTAATATTCCCTCGCCGCTTAAATTATGATATTCTACACCATCAATTTTCAAGGGCCTTTTTCTAATACGAGTTACAGATAATGCCGCTTTATTAACCTGACCAAGATCTAAAAACACCATGTCCGGATGAAAAACTACCGCTCCAAATGTGAATTTCCTGCTATCAGGATTAATCAAATTCGCAAAATAACCATACTCCTTAAACCCTTCTACCGTCAGTTTCTTAACATTTACTTTTTTCATATTGCTACTCTTTCGTCAAATAATGCATATTCTAAAGTTTTAATACCCCTGCGAATAATCCTTTAATAAAATATTTCTGCAAAGCTAAAAAAGTAATTATTAATGATATGTGCATTCCGGTATCAATGACCTCAAATCCGTTGTTTACCAGATGCTCCTTGATTGAATTCTTTATACCCATTCCCAGTTCGTCTGAACCGACTAGTATTTTATTCGACATCTCATTTTTTACCACCCAGTCGGAAAAGCCCGTTTTCGTAAAAGCGTACCCTTTCATCAATTGAAGTATAATCTATATACCTTTCTATTATAAATTTGTCTACCATTGCGCGATCAGGAATAGCCGCCCTACCTCCCAACCTTGTACAATTGATTGAAGACACTGCACTGGAAAACTTTGCTGTTTCTTCAGCATTCCATCCTTGAAGCAGACCATAGATAAATGCCCCGTGAAATACATCACCGGCTCCTGTCGTATCTATTACCTGTACTTCATTAAATGTCGGCATTTCAAAATACTTACCGTCTTGTATGCCAACACTCCCTTTCTCACCAAGGGTTACCACAACTATTTCAGGCCCTTTCGACTGAAGCTTGGCACAGTTCTCCTTATAATTCTTATTATCGAACAAACCATCGTAATAAAACTCCGAAACGATAAATACATCAAATAGGTCAAGGTATTTTTCTGTTTCGGGATAATAGTAGCCAGCATCGATTGATACCTTTACCCCATTCTCTTTAGCCCATTTTGCTGCCTGGACTGTTGCGGGATCCATTCCCCCCATATTCCCGATATGCAGGTATTTCGCCGAAATAATATATTCTTTATCCAGTTCGTTCAGATTTATTTTCCTACAGGAATTTCCCGAATAGATAAAGGATCTCATCTTGGTTGAAGACTCTACCAGATCAACACAGAATACAGTTGAGCCTTGCTTATCAATAATAATATGGGAAACATCAATACTGTGTCGTTTAAAATCATTTATACAGAAATAGCCGTATGGATCATCTACAACAACACCGATCATTCCAGCCACTGCTCCAAGGCGGGCGGCTGCAACAATAGCAGAAGAAACGTTTCCTCCGCCCTGCCAGCTAACTTTCTCTAAGGGAACTACTTCATTAGAAGATGGCAATCTTTTCGCCTGAACAAGAAAATCCATTATCGGATTTTCTATCCCGATGACATCCATAAACCAACCCCCCCCCATTTATAATTGCTTGCACTAAAGCGCTAAACTCTCATAATTTGAATCTTTGTGCAGTAGTATTCTTTCATCGCTGTCTTCAAATGCGTCATTAAGTCTATATAGTTATAGTCGGTTTTAGACGTGCCAATGTCGATAATTTCCTTTGTCTTTGCGTAAAATAACTGGAACAATTCCGTACCTACATTTAATTTGTTGATACCCAGCTTAAAAGCTTTTATTAATTGCTCATTTGGTATCCCTGTGCCTCCATGCAATACCAGCGGAGTGTCGATAACATTGTCAATCTCTTTCAAACGTTCCAAGTCCAATTTGGGAACAGTTTTATAATTACCGTGTGCACTTCCTATGGCAATCGCTAAGTAGTCCGCACCTGTCCTCTCTATAAACTCCTTCGCTTCTGCGGGCTTCGTAAATAGATCCGCATTCGTAAAATCTTCAACCTTTGATGCTAACCCGACAAATCCGAGTTCTGCTTCAACATCGACTCCCATGGCATGAGCAGCTTCTACAACTTTTGATGTAATCCTGATATTTTCCTCATAAGGCAACGCTGATCCGTCAAACATAACAGATGTGAATCCTACCTTGATTGCCTGCAGGATTTCATCATAAGACCTGCTATGATCCAAATGAAGTCCTATTGGAATTTCAACCTTTGCTGCAAGTTGCTTAACTGTAGAAGCAAAGACTTCAAATGGAATATAATTTTTCAAGGCAGGGTAGAACATTTGAATTACCGGAATCTGCTCTTCCTCAGCAACATCAATAAGCCAGGCAATGCTTTCATAGTTCATGGTGTCGAAAGCAATAACCGCGGTACCCTTTTTATCCGCTTCCATAAGCATCGTACTTACTTTTTGCAGTCCCATATTTTATATTTCCTTATATATTTTTATTGTTAACTATACCATTCAAGTATGTATAAGTAAATTTTAATAGATTGGGGGGTATGAAATGGGGGAATTGGAAAATAGGTTAATGCTCATAAGAGATATCGCTAAGGATATCAAGAAATATGTGGGTTGGTGGATTGCACTGTGTGGGCTATTGGAAACCAGGTAGCCAAAAAGCCAGGTTTTCAATAAATGCACGGTTTGTAATTTTATCAGTCCTAAGAAAAAGAGTATATAGCAGGGGCTTTTTGAAAATGAGCCGTGTGCGAATTTCAAAAAGGGGTAAGGGGCGTGGGGCGTTTTTATCTTAGGGCGGTGGGTAGGATGTTCATTATAATATGTAGGAAGTGGTTTTATTAGCCTTTGTAAATATACTCCATGTATAGCATTAAATGGTAAACCTAGGTTTACCATTTAATATTTACTATTTTTTTATCTCTACTTTTTTTAAGTAATTCTAATCCAATGCAGTAACCCCACAATTAGAACAAATAACTTTGCTGTGCCCTCATTAAGCCGGATTACTGACATTATAGGTGGACTAGTTTTTGGGGGACCCTCGATCTACACCCTGGAATTTTCACGACTATAATGTATTGAATTTATTTTAACTTTGAGGATGCTATACGCAATCATCTAATATCATACTTTATAAGTTTTTAGAAAGTCACTTTTTCCAAGATCTCATAGTGTTATCCCATGATTTATTCATTTGTGTTCTACCTCTAATTGAGATTATTACGGGCTCAAGGAAATTAATAATTCTTTTCATTATTTCGCTGAATTCTTGACTTACATCATGGAGCCGCAATTTACGAAGAAAGGCAGTCCACTGCTTCTGCCTTTCCTTATTTGCATAAAATTCTGTTCGAAAGACCAGTGGGTTATCGGGTATGGGAGTTTTTCTTTTCTGAAAAGTAGACTCGACCGCTTTCTTAAGTATTCTACCCTGAAAATTATGACTAATAGATAGAGAATATACATCGTAAAAATCTTTCATTCTACTATTGGCCATAGCCAACTTAACCATGGCCTCAAACTTCTCAGAGACAATGCTTTCAATTGAATATACTTTAACTCTTGGTGGTTTTTCACCCAGTAAAGTTGGGAACTCTACTACTTTGGATCTGGGAATTATTATATCGCCAAAGCCGATGTCCATTTGCAATCTTTTTCTTGCCTGACCCAAAGTTGCCTCTATCTTGAGCCGTATCCCTTCATAATCAGCATCTTCTTTTATCCGTTCGGTGGTTATGGATGAAGAATTAAATTTAACCCCATCATCACAAGTTACATTAGCGATATCTCTAAAAATATGTTCAATATCATCAGGATCATTTTTTACCTGTTCTGCAAGAAAATCAATGTCTTTAGTAGGACGCAACATTGGCATCTTTAAATAGATCAACAGAAGTCCTCCTTTTAACACAAAATGGTCAGAAAACTTGGAAATTGAAAGGCGATAGAGAAACTTTTCCTGAAAATATCTCAGTAGAAGAGCATCAAAATCTATACCTTCAGCTCTTGCCATTTTCATAAGTTTTGCTCTTATCGAAGCTGCTTTATTTTTAACTTCTTTTTCCATTTTGCTTCTCCTAAATCATAGCATTTACCCATATCTCCATTAGTGCATCAACTCTGCAGATTTTAGCATATTCAAGCAGCTTCTCCAGATTATGGTCTTTACGTTTAAGATATTCAGATAGCCCTTCTTTGGCTATGTCAATTCCCAGCTTATTGCGATACCTGAAACAATCACAAATAGTTTTCTCTATGCAGTAGATATTCATCTTATGATCTCTGATCTTTATTTTATCAATGCCTGCTTCAAATTGTTTCTTAGAAAAATAGTAAAATTCAACTGGTGGGTATTCGATTTTAGGCCGCCAGGACTTTCTGTGAATTGCCATTGATATAACCGAAGGGTTAAAAGTTGTCAGTTCATAGTAAGAGAGAGCCGAAAGCAGACAAATAACTCCTTCTGGAACTGCATAGGCAAGATCAATAAAGCTCTGGTTGGATATAACCAGGGTATCTGAGAGCCTATAAAGTCCATTTTTTACTTTGATGACTATTCCTTTATCCAGAATGCTTTTTACATCACGTTGATGGATACCCTCAGCCAGAATATCTTTTGACCTGGCATATCCATTATGCATTTTGAATACCTTTATAATCTTTTTATGTTTTTTATCTATCATGTCTTCCTTGGATGTTTTCATAGGCATATTATAATAAATGCCGAGGATTTTATCCAGTTGTTTCAGAAGAAAAAATCCAGTTTTTTAGTTTAAAGGTAGTAATTTTTATATTAATTACCTAAAACTAAGATTTATTTTATTTTTTCCGGCATAAGCTTTGGCAAGTGATACAAACATCGCACCCCTGTTATTTTTAATTCTTCCGGTAAGGTATGTATCCTTGATAATACTTAAAAATATTCTTATCTGCTGCTCTGAGATTTTATCAACTACAGTGCGGAATGCTCCTAGACTGTGGTTATCCTTCAGTTCTTCTGCTATTTCCTTAGCCAGTAGTTCCTTATCTCTGGATCTAAACCTTTTTGGTAAATGATATTCCTTTATCTTGCCTCCAGAGTTTTTCACAACCTCTTTACTATCGCCTCTCTTAACGTTATTTAAATTGGTCTTTTTAATATTGGTATTGTTAGGGTGAACCTCATTCACCAGGGTTGATGCATTGTATTCACCAGGGTGGTGAATGACATGCACCACCTCTTCCTTATTATCTTTATTGGACTTAATTTTCCTAACAGACAATAGAGTATATAAGTTAGAAGTCTTTGATTTATTATATCTATTTATCCTTGATTCTTTTTTTATAAGATCTTTTTTAATAAGAGAGCTTATAATTATTTGAACCTGTCTTTCTGACATGGAGCCTTTTTTTGCAATAGTTGGAATACTTGGAAATGCTTTATCTTCTTTATTTACATATCTGGCAATAACAATATAGATCATTTTTTCATAAATATTTAAGTCTTCCATATCCAGTAGATCATTTTCCAGATAAAACCAATTCTTTGCCCGGCCATCTCTTAAATTATCCTTGCCCATTTTATAAGACTTTCTACTTAAGTCTTTTTATAATGCAAAAAGCCCGGCATTATACCGAGCTTTTATATTTAAATGACTTTGATTTTCTTTTTAAATGTAAGATCTACATTAATTGAATTATCTTCGACATTTGCTAAAACTAGTGCTATATCCTCTAGATTTTTAAGGTATGCGCTAGGTGTATCGCCTCCGCCATCCGCCCCGAATCAGCCAAATGCTGGTTTTATAACACCGGTGAGCCTTTATTTTATCTGTTTTGTTTTCAAATTCAAGAGAGATTATAAAATTACCTAACGCATTTGAAAAAGACCCAATAACTGAAATCTATAAACTTATTACAAGTCTAAACTTAAATGAGGATTTCTATCTTTAAGGTATTTTTCAACCACTTTTATAAAATACCAGCATCTTTTATATCATTTATCAGCTGAATTTTTAAGATATTGTATATAGCTTGATATTCAAACTCGTTCCTCTTTACTTCACATTCAAAATATATTCATTTAAAAGACTTTCCAAATACTCCTGCCTTCCAGAAGAATTTTTTATCTCTTTTAATCCAAGAGCATATTTTTCAAGAGACTTGAGATCAACTTTTCTTTCCATTATCTTTTTACCTATTCCCATATCATAACTTTTATACCTCTCAGAAATAAACTCTTCTAATATACCATCATCCAACATCTTCTGTGCCGCCTTTAAACCTTTTGCAAAACTGTCCATTCCAGCAACATGAGCATAAAAAATATCTTCAGGTTTAAATGATGGTCTTCTCACCTTTGCATCAAAATTTAATCCACCTTTTGTAAAGCCTCCCATTTTCAGCACTTCATACATGCAGAGAGTGGTTAAATACAAGTCTGTTGGAAACTGGTCTGTATCCCAGCCCAGTAGTAAATCACCTTGATTTGCATCTATGGACCCCAGAAAGCCGTTTACCCTTGCGACCATCAATTCATGCTGGAAAGTATGTCCGGCAAGTGTAGCGTGGTTTGCTTCTATATTAAGTTTAAAATCCTTATCAAGATCATATGATTTTAAAAAAGCTATAACTGTGGCTGCATCAAAGTCATACTGACTCTTCGTGGGTTCCATAGGTTTTGGCTCTATTAGAAACTGCCCGTCAAATCCTATTTCATGCGCATAATCCACAGCCATATGCATAAAATATGCCAGGTTATCCATTTCCAGCTTCATATCCGTATTCAGCAGTGTCTCATAACCTTCTCTACCTCCCCAGAAAACATAATTTTGGCCACCGAGCTCCTTTGTCACTTCCAGTGCCTTTTTGACCTGGGCTGATGCATACGCAAATACGTCAGCATTACAGCTGGTCGATGCTCCATGCATAAACCTGGGGTTGCTAAAAAGATTAGCTGTACCCCACAGGACTTTTATTCCGGTATCCGACATCATCTTTTTTATCAATTCCACTATCTTATCAAGATTTTTATTTGTCTCAGATAAGGTGCCGCCCTCGGGAGCTATATCTCTGTCGTGAAAACAGAAGTACTCTATTCCTAATTTTTGCATAATTTCAAAAGCTGCATATACTTTTTCCTCAGCCATCTTCATCGGAGTAGGTGCACCGTGCCAGGGACGAACAGCAGTGGCTGCCCCGAATGGATCCTCACCCTC
>Ga0315541_1004492_pt1 | contig 10176 bp, 11 predicted proteins | sample SalMarSW160190MG_FD_203095 | JGI IMG/M metagenome (GOLD analysis project Ga0315541, IMG submission 203095) | Salt marsh sediment microbial communities from the Plum Island Ecosystem LTER, Massachusetts, United States - Salt Marsh Sediment SW1601-190 ...
GCGTGCATCAGTGAGTTGAACATGCCCCACAAAATGTACTTGGCGCGCATGCCCTTGAGCTTTAGAAGCGCTTCGCGCTGCCTGTCGCTGATTTCCAATGTACGATCCTGGTCCATCATACCAGCCTTCCTTTCTCCTCTTCCTGATGTTGCAGACGGTATGCCGGGCATCCTACACCGATCGCATGAAGTGTAAAGGGGGGTCCGTCCGTATAAGATAAGAGCCGTCCTAAAGGGGCGGCTCTTAGAGAGGTCGTGCGAAAACGCTATGCGCGCGCTTGATTCCGGCGGGACGGCACCGCTTTCGCGGAACCCACGATCCCGATGGACTCGAGGCAGACAACGCGGTTGTTCCGCAGAATGGCGATAAAACCCTCCACGGTGACGTTCGGATAGCGCCTCCGGATCACGCGCGCCGCAGCATGGATGTCCTGAGCGAGCGTCACGCGTTCGATCTCTTCGCTCTCGAACGCCATGTACGAGTACCTGCCGCAGTCCGTGTGCTGCACGATGGCCACGGTCTCGTGCTGGTGCAGGCTCACGGACATTCCGAGATCATCGAGAAGCTGCTCTCTCAACTCTCCAGTTTCGCGCACCAGCCTGTGGCACGCACCGGGAGGCGTAAGGAGATCGAAGGTCGCGCTTTCCCCGTACACGAAATGGAGCTCGCGTTCGAGCGTGCCATTCCATAGCCGGAAATCCATGCACGCGATCACGGTAAGATCGCATGCCAATGCCAGATGCTCTTGAGTACTATGGCCCATAGTCGCTCCTGTGAGAAAAAATTGTGCGGAAGGTCCGCGGGCGGATGTGGAATCCGGCCGTTGGAGTCGCATCATACTCCGCGCGCACGAATCGTCAAGCGCGGTGAAACGAACGCAAAAAGAAAAGAGCAGTTTTATGACATGCTCGGGTCGGAGAATTTAACGCCAGGGAATCCCGGCGGTGTATTGCGGCCGCGGTGCGGGGATAGAGAAGGCGAGATTGCCTTCGGCCATACGTCGAAGCCGTAGGAGCTCGCTGCCCCGCGTCCCGATGTCTTTCGGGAAAAGACCCTCGGCTTCCATGATGGCTGAAACCCTGTTGAGGTGCAGGAGCGCCTCTTTCAATAGCGCATCTTTGATCGCTTTCTGTTTCTTCGCCAGCTCTGCACGGCAAATGCACGCCCGCCCCTCTCGCAATTCATGCATGGCGATGATCTCCGCCTCTCGTTTGTCCATTCGTACCTCCTTCGCATTCGCACAAATATCACTAAAACACGTTTTTGTCAATACGAGTGGACAAAAAAAAGCAAAGAGCCGTCTAAGACGGCTCTGGTTGAGGTTGGTTGGTGAGAATGTGATCCTCGAGAGACCACGGCGGCCAGGAGGTCACGCGGACGCGGACGAAATCCTTGGTAAGGGACACCGCATGATGCACGAGGCCGGGCATGATCGTTACCTGATCGCCTTTGATCATCTCGGACAAATTCCCGTTAACACAGAGGAGAAGCTTCCCCTCCTCTATAACGTATTGTTCCATCATCCGGCGGTGCAGATGCGGTTCCGAACGTTTGATGAGAGCCACCGCTTGGCCGGAAGATTCGTCCCGGTCCAGCTCCACGATGATCTCCTTAGGCTCCTCGGGCGGAATGCATACGATATTCCGCCCCGGGAATTCTTGGCGTAGTGATTTGAGCAGTTCTTGAATGTCCATGCAGACCATCTTTGTTCCTCTTATAAGAATTTGTCAAACAAAAAGAGCAGTTTTATGACGTGCTCGGGTCAGAGATGATTCGTTCTAGAGGAGCGGGTCTTCTTCTTGTACGTCGTATTGTGCCTCCTCGACAACAGGCGCCTGCTTGCGAGCTTCGATATACGCCTCCGTGGTTTCCGGCAGCGCAGCCTCCTCGACAACAACCTCCTCTTCCGCCGGCTCTTCGAAAGCCTCCTCGTCTGCAACGTCATACTCGGGAGCAATGACGAGAGGAGTGGTGAATTCGGCGGTCAGCGTCGAACCGAGATTGCCTGTGACAAGGTACAGCGTCTGCCTCGCCTGCTCGACTTCCTCATCGTCGGGCGCCTCTACCACAACGGTATGATAACCGGGCAGAGGCTTGAAGGTACAAGGCGTCTTGCAGGTTTTCTTCCCGTCAATCCGGACCGGAAGTCCGCGATAGGCATGGCCGTCGACGGTGGCGGTGATCTTCACCTCACCGAAGAAATGCCAAACGGCCGCAGTCAGAAGAGAACTCATGACAACGAACCAGAGAATGTTCTTGAACAGCCTCATGTTTCCTCACTTTCTTTGGGTTGAGACGGTGCGGAGAATGGCCCTAATATACACTATTTTGCAAAAAATGTCAAGTCTACTTGTATAAACTAAAAAGACCGCTTTTTGCGGCCTTTTCATAATACCAATCAAGTTACACGTGACAGGTCTGACATGCTTCCGGAGCCGCCGCCAGGCTGTCGTCAATCGTCGGCGCGGATTCCATCTCACTGGTCACACCGTAGCCTTCCGCCGTTCCTATGTCATCTCCGAATGCGTAGTTCATATAAAAGGTGTCCGGAATGTCGTCGATCTTCGCGTTCCAGTCTTCTCCGTAGAGCGCAGTCGCGACCTCTTCCGTCGTGACCCAACGAAGCACGCCGCCCTTGGACAATGCATAGACCCTGTTCACGGTCGTGAACTTCACCATGCGCACGCCCGGTCGGTATGTGACGTTCGCGCCGAGCATGACGCTCCCCATCTGTTCTATCGATATCGTAACCACCGAATCAAAATTCTCGTACCAGGTAAAGTAGACCTTGGCGTTCGGGAAGGCGTGCCGTTTCTCATCCGCGCCGTAGTAGTACACGGCCGTGCACGGATCGTTCGGCCCGGCTCCTTCCGAACATTCGAGTTTAATGAGATTTCCGGCTTCGAGGACAACATCTTCCGAAGCGGGTTCATCAATGAGTTCCGGATCCGGCTCTGGTTCCGGATCGGGATCAGGCTGCGCGCCCCCAAACGGCTCGGACGGAGGCGTTGGACCCACCTTTACCCAAACGGCCGCGCTCGCGCTCTTCCCCATGCCGCCGGACGTATCCTTGCAGAACACGAAGACCGTATAGACCTGGGAGTACGAAAAGGAATACGCCTTGGATGCCATACCGCCGGAAACGGTCATCGCGCCTTTATCATCATTATCAACGTAGAGATTACAATACTGAATCGGAACGCCGGAACTCACGCTCGCGGAAATCGTAGCCGGATCTCCGGCCTCGATGTTTGATGGGTATGAAACCGTGCCAACGACGGGCGCGGCCAAGACGGCACTCGGACCCAAGAACAGAAAAGCCGCGAATATCGCAGCGTAGATGAAGAGACGGTTGTTTTTCATATGTTTATTTGTTATCGCGGACAGTATAGCACGAACGGTTCTTGATCCACTTGACGCGAATATGGACGTTTTGTATGCTCAAAACGGTATGAGATACCGCGCCTCCATGAACTGGTGGCACTCCGCACCGTAGGCGGAGATATTTTGCGTATCGATACCATCGAACGATTCCGCCTACACGGGCGGAGTTTTTGTTTTTGCACCTTCATACAAACGGAGAAACATTATGGACCCGAATGCAGCAGCTTTCACCGCATGGCACAAAACGGAAAAGGCGCTCCGTCAGGAATTCCGCACCCAACCCCGCGACGGGCGTATCGCGCACGCGATCCGGATCATCCCCGACATCCTCGCCCGCTGCGGGTACGGATCCGCGAACAGGCGATCCGTGCTGAAAATCGCGAAGGCGCTCACCGAGCGCCCGCCTGTGATCTATGCACCGTCCTGCCCGGATTACGGAAACAACGGCCACATCTACACGTTCCATGGCCTGGGGGGCGGCGTCTCCCTGCTCACGAGGCATCACGTCGGATTCCTGGCCCGGCTCACGGCAGTCCTGCCGGAGGTGAAGGTAATCTTCCTGCTCGCGGACCAAGAAGCGGACGATGAGGAAATCCTGCGCTCCGTGAGCGTTGACCGCGGCGCGTTCCTCGAACGCATGCACTCGTCCCTCGCGGAAACGCGGAAGTATATCGCGCCACAGGGCTGGACCGCGGAATTCATGACGCACGCCATCCCGGACCTCCGGGAGCTCGAACGGGAAGAGGCCCGGCGCATCGCCGGCGACCCTGCCAAGCGCTCCCGCATCAACGACGAGATGCGCATGCGCGCATCCATGTACCGCCGCATCAATCCGCGCATGACCGAAGGCATGATGCGGGATCGAACCATCCGAACTGCGGCACAGTACCTCGCCATGGGCCAATTTGTAAAAAAACAAAATGCCTTGGTCTGTAACCACAGCACGACGAATCTAAAGTGGTATGCGGAAACCGACGTCGCCATACTCCATAACCCAATCTCCGTGTACTGATCCGTCTTCAGGAGCGGGTCTCCCCGTTCCTGAAGATCATCTGTATGATTGTATTCCAAAAAATTCCAGCCTACACGCAATCGCTCACGCAGAGCGACGTGTTCGTATACCTTGATAAAATTACGAGACAAGAAATCGATCCGCTCACCCTGCATCCCGGATCCCTTCACTTCTCCGAGTCGATCGTTATTCATTCTCCTCTCCAAAGAGCGATGGAAGCAATCGCTGATTCGGAGCGGCATAAATGCATTGCCATGGATGAACTAAAGGAAATCCCATTCTCTCTTGCGTCACTCTGCACAAAAAAGGAATGGGAACGGGAAGGAAGCCTGGCGGTTCGCCGCCGCTTTGCGCAAGCCTTCATAAAAGACCGTCTATTCCTCAAACGATCTCAAATACGGGAGGAAACCCTGCGCATCTTCCAGCGCCTGATTTTATATGAATCTGCCTCGATTTTATCGCATTCCTTTCGCCTTAAAATTATAGAAGGTGCCATTAAAACGCGTGGTGACTTGTTCATTTATCCGGAGCGCATCCATGAATTCATCCGTCCTGATAAAAAAACCTACGAATGGAATGAAGGATTTCAAATAAACCGGAAGGACCTGAGACGCTACCCCTGAATATACTGCACTCTCCCGACTTCGCCGGAGGTCAACCGGACTTTGATGCCGCGCGGGTGCACGGCCTTGGGCGTCAGGATGTCTTTGACGATACCCTGCGTACCGCGGCCCGTCTTCTGATCTTCTTTTAAAACGATGGTGACGACCATGCCGGGCTTGATGTCTTTGCGGATTGTTCCGTCCATAGTATCTGTGATCGTATCCTAAAACATCGGCGTATTCAAGCTGATTCGGGCAACGAATACGTAAGAAACACGATTCAAACGTTCTTTCACATCAGCATCCGCACGATCTTTAGATCATCGTATGAGTACGCGCCGTTGAACTGTTCGAAGACGGGCGTGAGGCGGCCGTCGCCGTTGGAGCGGAAAGCGGCGAGGAGTGCGGGCGCGTCATCCGCCAGGGATGCGGGAATGAGCCGCGCGAGATCTCCTTTTGTGATTTTATCTTCCACGGAGAGCTTTTCCAGATGCGACACGATCGTATTGACCGTGAATCCGCGCGCGGCAACAATCTCGGCGAGAGATTTCCCTTCCAGGAACAGCGCGAGCGTCTGTGCGTACGTGGAAGGGCCCTTCGGCCGTTTTTTTCGTGGACGACGGCCCTCTGACATGTCGATAAATGGATACGCGATCCGATGCTTCTTTCCATCAGTTTCAATCGTGCCCCCGCAGGCTTTGATGAACGCGCGTTCACGCTCCTCCTGTTCGTTTGATGCGCGCTGCTCCGCCTCGCGACGGGCGGCGGCGGATTGATGCTTGAACTGATCATCCGTTGCGAGCACATCCGGATGCACCAAAAGCGCACGCTCGTTCCAGCCGAGGAGCCGGAGGCCGTCGCAAGAACGAACCCGAGAAAGCGCCACATACCCCTGGCCGTACTCAAACGCACGGGACAGATCCACGACCGCACTATCAAGCGTCATACCCTGGCTCTTGTGCACGGTGATGGCCCAGGCCAGACGCAAGGGGAGCTGCGTAATCTTCGCGAGCGTTCGACTTCCGTCCGTCATGGCCCATTCGACCGAATCGACAATGATGCGCCGTCCATCCGTGGTTTCTACAACGGGCGCGCCGTCTTCGTCATCAAATCCGATAACGTCCCCCAGCGTGCCGTTTACGAATCCGCATTCCGGCTGATTCTTCGTAAACATCACGCGCGCGCCTTTTTTCAACAGCAGGCATTCCGGCGACAGACAGGTCTTCTTGAGTCGAATCGCGTACCGTTCCGGACCCTTGCTCGTCATCTGAAATGCGCTCTCATCGCCGACGAGGCGATTGAGGCGCTCGTTGTTCACGCGATCCACGTCCGCATTGTGGGAAAAGAGGCGCGTGTGCTGATCATGATCCGGCGGGGATCCGAGGCATGAGCGAAGGAGCGCGCGGCCGTCTTCGTTCATCCGTCCGCGCCGAATGCAGGAAAGGAACGAACAGAACCGCTCATCATGCTGTCGGTGCTGTTCCGACAAATAGCATACCGCCGGATCCGCGGCCTCCCACGCGGGGGACCTGAATGCGAACATCGGCCCTTCATCCGTTTTGACGAGCGTCTGTTGCGGCGCGTCATCCGGTCGCCAAACCGGCGGGAGCTGAAAGAAGTCGCCGACGAACACGACCTGCAGTCCCCCGAACGGTTTATCCTCCTCGCGTACCGCCCGGCATGCCCGATCCACGGTTGTGAGCGTGCGGCCGTCGAGCATGGAGATCTCATCGATGATGAGGACGCGCGCCCGAAGCATGCGCCGCTTGAGCGGTTCTTTTTCCGCGAGCTGTTTCAATTCCGATGCGGTTAGCGATTGTTGAATACCGATTCCCGACCACGAATGGATGGTCATCCCGCCGATGTGCGTTGCCGCAATGCCCGTGGAAGCCGTAACCGCCGGAGCGATGTTGTGATCCTCCAGCCATTCCACGTACGCGTTCACGGTATGCGTCTTCCCGCTTCCGGGTTCCCCGGTGAGAAATACGTTCCTGCCCGTTTTGAGAACGGCGAGTGCTGTTTCTTGCGTCATAGTTCATTCAGTCCCATGCAACGATGGACGTGTCAAGAGGGAATGTGTGGATAAGGATATCGTATAAACGCCTTCTTGGTATAAAAACCCTCTCGATTTCTCAAGAGGATTTTTTCGCCTCCGTCGCATGGCGTCAGCCGAACGACGGGGGATGGGGTGGCATCATAGAGTGTGCTCACACCGCTATAGGGAATTTGACGGTGTGTGAAGAGGTACTGGATTTCTAACCAACCCGACGAAGCCACTGATACAGCGGTAGATTCAATTGATCAATCGTTGCCTTTCTCGCTGTCAATCATTAATAGTGCCAATCATCACCGTCATCAATGCCACTGGAATCGAAATTGGAAGAAGCTGTGCCGCGAGTCAACTGTTCAAGAACCGTTGACTCCGATCCAAGAGCGGCGTCTCCGATCGCCTCAGCCTCCTTCTTGAAGTAATCCGCAAACCGTACGAACAGATTTTTGTACGCATCGGAAACCGTAAGCGGTTGCGACTGTCGCTCCCATGTTCCTCGCCCCTTATTCCGTGACTCCGCCCCCAGCCATTCACGTAACAGTGTCCCATATCTCGCTAAGAGAACGCCTTTGCGCACGCCGGTATCATCAAATGCACCGGGCGTCATTCCGTCAAAACGAACCTCGGTTTGGTGGTCGTGCCTTCCGCCCTGCGTATCCTCATACGAGGATCGCAAGGTCATGGCGGGGTTATCCGCGTTTTTTCTCAATTTTAATAAGATGATCCCTCCCCGCGTTCCTTCATCGGTTGTGGGGGACGGGAAAAGCGTACGCACATGGACAATTTCCCCATTCGACAGATCGCTATCCGGCACGCCGTACTGTTTTTCAACCACAAAGCCGGAACTCTCCAGAGAAAGACGAAGATCGTACACGAGCGGAGTGATTAAATAATCAAACTGCTCTCCCAGACGCTGCCGGAATGCACTGCCGGAATGCACGGACAAATAATTCGCTCCTTTTATTTTTGTAAGCGCATCGACCAACTCGCTCTGAAAATCAACCCCGACTCCGATAAAGGTCGCGTGCACGCCCCGTTCCGCCTGTTGTTCGAGCATTCCCCTGAGTCCACCTGCTCCAAACTCTCCCTGATTCGGCATCGCGTCCGTTAAAACAATGAGTCGCTTCGCACGTCCGCTTTCTTCCTCGCGCAACAATTCCGCTCCTCGTAGTAACCCCGCGGATAAATTCGTGCTGTTTGTCGGCTGAAGCTCTAGCAAATGTCCCTTTAAGGCTTCTGGATCCGTCCCACGCATCAAGCGCAACGGCTTCGCTACGGTCGCGCTATCACTGAAGAGCACGATCCCCAAACGATCATCCGGTCGTAACGCATCGATCAATCCGCCGATCGCGTCCGCGGCCAGCCGCAACTTGCTTTTCCCTGCATCCGCATCCGCAACGTTTGTATTGCCGTTTGGATCATAATAGTATCGGTTAAACGGAGACCCCATGGAACCTGAAATATCCAACACGATGATGATATCCGTATCAGGACGCTTAAAATCAGATGCTTTGATGTTGGAACGTAATCCGACGGACAAATAGTACTCTTCTTCGCCTGTCAGTGGATTGCGCGTAGTCGCACGAGCATAAGAAGGACAGAACAGATCTTCGCACAGATCTTCACCAGCTGTATCGAACTGGTAGTCGTAGAACAATCCTTCAAAGGTCAGATCGTCCGGCACGGGCATGTACCCGTTTTTAATATTTTCACGAAAGGTGCCAATATCCTTGGCACTGCCCACCGAATAGCCGAGAGCCGTCAAATCCGTTTCCCCGGCAGCCGATGCAATGCTCGGTGACGCGGAAACGGGCGACGAGGGACGGCCGGACGTGTCTGCAAGACCACTCGCACGTTCAAACAATCCTCCAAATAAGCCGGTCGACTGCCCCGCGGGTTTCACCCCCGACCCCTGCAGGCTTGTTAACCCCAAATCTTCTTCCCCCACACCCCCGCCGTATTGCCAATCATCGATAGGGACGCCAACTGTTTGCAACGATGATCGGATCGGATCTCCCGCCGGGGTTTGTATGATAAGCAAAAAGGATGCAACGATCAGCGCCAGTCCCGCCACAGGCCGCAGAAATCGTCTCCATTGCGGAGTGCCGTTTTGAGATTCTCGTGTTGAAGAAATAGAAGACAATCCCATCTCTTGCGCGAGCTTCCGCTTCAACGGCTCGTTCACCGCAATACGTGATTCATCGCGTTTCACCAATGATTGAAAAATATGTTTCAGCATATGCATTATTCATGGATATCCCGGAACTCAAGCCGCAGCGATCGATGGAGTCTTGAAAAGGTTTGCCGAAGCGCAGCTGCGTCTTTCTGCGTAATCTCCGCCAACTCCTCATAGGTCAGGCCGTCTGCATATCGCATTGCCACCAATGCCTTCATATCTGCTGACAAACTTTTGAATATTATTTCCGTCAGTACGTGTTGATCAATATCCTGCGTCGGATCATCCGTACCCTGGACAAGGGACTCCGTTATTTCGAGTGAACACTCGTGACGTTTGGATCGCCAATGCATCAGCAACTCATATTTGGCGATTCCTGTGAGCCACTGACGCAAATTCCCCAATTCCGGCCGGTACTCCGCAAGTCGCGCATAGGCTTTTAAAAAGGCATTGGACACAATGTCTTCCGCTTCTTCCCTTGAACGGATTCGATACCGAACATAACGATAGACATCGTCAAAGAGAGCGGGGTATTCCTGAGCGAACAATTTTTTCTTTTTGCGTATATTCATACGGGACGAGCCCTGTCCTACTTGGTCTATGCAGAGGGACGCTATTTTGTGACACGCGCTTGATTCTCACAATGACAAATTCCGGTTGGTATCGCAACTGTGTAAGAACTAGTAACAAAAAATCCGCCTGTTAAGCGGAAAATTTGATGGGGTGACATCGTGGAGCGCGTTCACACCGCTATAGGGAATCTGCCACCGTGTGCGGGGATACGGGACTATCGAGGCATGATGTAAGACTTGACAACCCAACCATTCTTTGATAAACAAAAACTCCCGACGTACGGTAGTCTAGCTGGTTAGGACGCTACTTAAAATCCGTGCTGGAGAAGTTAGTACATCACGAGCGACGGATGTCGGTCGTTTCCTAGGACTCGACCACA
>Ga0315541_1004493_pt1 | contig 10174 bp, 9 predicted proteins | sample SalMarSW160190MG_FD_203095 | JGI IMG/M metagenome (GOLD analysis project Ga0315541, IMG submission 203095) | Salt marsh sediment microbial communities from the Plum Island Ecosystem LTER, Massachusetts, United States - Salt Marsh Sediment SW1601-190 ...
ATTAATTTACTGTTTATCTTTTCCTCAGCCTAAGCCTCTGCCTCAGCCTTATATATAAAAATAGATCAGGTAAAATAGCAAATTAAGGGTATAATTTTACTTTAAGATTTGCCTCTACACTAAACATGAAAGCCATCATTTTTGCAGCAGGAATAGGTTCAAGACTGGGGAAGGTTACAGAGGTCCGGCCCAAAGCCCTGGTGGAAATCGGTGGGAAAGCCCTGCTTGAAATAGCGATCCGGAAACTCATCAAACACGGATTTGATGAGATTATCGTCAATGTTCACCATTTTGCGGATAAGATTGAAGAATTCCTATCCAGAAACAGGAATTTTGATATCCGGATAGAACTGTCTGATGAGCGGGAGCAGCTACTTGAAACCGGTGGGGGACTGATGAAAGCATCCTGGTTCTTTGATGATCATAAACCGTTCCTTACCTATAACGTGGATGTTCTGACAAACCTCGATATTTTATCCTTGTTACAATATCATCAGGAGACAGGCACCCTTGTTTCCCTTGTCTGTAAGGAAAGGAATACAAAACGCTATTTTTTATCCGATAAGAATAACCGCCTGGTCGGTTGGGAAAACACCGAAACAGGGGAGAGGATCGATTCATTACCGGTCAGTGGCAGGGTGAACAGGGTGGGATATTCCGGCATCTCGGTTGTGGATCCTGAGCTCTTTGACCTGGTTACTGAGAAGGGAGCCTTTTCTCTTACTTCACTCTACCTGAGACTGGCTGCTGAAAACCCGATATTGATCTACCGGCACGATGCGGATCTCTGGATGGATATCGGAAAACCGGAACACTTGAAAGCAGCCCGTGATTATTTTCAAACGAGAGATATAGCTGCCCTGTTATAAGGGATTTATGAAGATGAAGAGGAAGATCAGTCTTCCCAATGAACCCATCATGCCTGTTAACCCGAAAAATTCTTTGAATTTTTCGGGTTAACCATGATTAGTATTTAATTTGACTGTTTCGCAAGCAGGATTTCATTCTTGGCAGCTGTTGTTTATGATCTTCTGTTTACTCCACTATGAAGTTATACAATTCTTCTTTAAAATTTTCTTTTTCCATCTGGTTGGCTACTTTCTCTGCCTGCTTTTTGAAGGAAATATTGTTCACCAATTCAAGAATTTTTGGTTCAAGGTTTTTCGTGGTGATCTTATTTATTCTTATGCCTTTTGGTCCGGCTCCCATGGTATATATCATTTTATTCCAGACAAACTGGTCGATGATATGCGGGGTGATCATGGTCGCACACCCATACCTGAGCCCGAGATGGGTGGTCCCTGAGCCGCCATGATGGATTATACCATATACTTTTGGTAAAATCCAGTCGTATGGAATGTTAGTGACAAAGTGTATCAGGTCAGCATCAAATTTGTCAGTTTTGACGAGGCCTCCGGATGCTGTATTAATGAGTGCCGGTATTTTATTTCGTTCCAGTATATCAATAAATAGTTTCGTTTTTTCTTCCGGTTCAGGATTGGTCATGCTGCCAAACGTTATGAAAAGGATTCGACTGTGTTTTTCAATAAAATCGTGTAAATCTTCGGTTGGCTGCCAGCCTGTTTCTTTAGTTGGCTCGTGATAACCCAGTACGTTAATATTCTCATTCCAGTAATCCGGTCTGGGAAAAAGAGAGGGAGAAATGGTATAAATCGCCTTATTCGACAAAAGGGCATTTTTTATTTGCTTTCGGGTAATTTTTTCATTGATTTTCAACCACTTTGTTGTAATCTTAACGGTTGTGATCAACCCGAAATTTGCCAGTGCATAGGTTAGTTTATTTAAAAAGGTACCAAAATTGCTGTTAAAGGCAACGTGTGTATGATCTTTCGTATAGTGCACATACGGGACGGGACTGAGTAGAATTGTTTTTCCGCTATTGTTATTATTTAATCCCCAGATGATCGGGTAAATGGCTTTTCCGTTGTATACAATTCTATCGGGATTTTTGCTTTCGATTAAATCATATTGTTTGCTTACCAATTCTTTATTGATTTCTGTTTGATTCCTGGCAAGCCGTATATAAGCCATCATTTTCCTCAGACCCGAACCACTTCCTCCCAGAGCAGCTTTTCCATCATCACTCTCCAGCATTTCAATAAACTTGGTTCCCAATGAAGCAAATTCCAGATTTGAATCTTTAGCAAGTTTTCTAAATTGCTCCGGGAAAGCGCAGATTACCTGATCTCCTTTTTCTTTCAATAGGTTACCAATTGCCAGGAATGGTTCCATATCTCCGCGTGTTCCGATTGATAGTAAAATGATCTTCATCAGGAAATGTATTTTTTTATGATTTCAACGGGAAAGGATTATCCATTGCAAAACTAAAAAATCCACTGTAAGATACGATCATTATAAAAAATACCACCAACAGCAGGCAGGTAAATGCAGAATCACTGATTATAGCAGTACTATCAATAATCTTAAAGCTGTCATTGAGATGGAAGAAATTAGATTGAACCATTGCTGATTATCAAGAGCCGTGTGAATCGGGAGGTTCACGCACGGTTCTGTGGGAGGTTTTGAGGTGAGACTCCCCTTTGCCTACTCTTCGTTTTAGTGATTAAAATCCTATACATCCATAGTCTTTTTCTCTTAAAAGGTCGTTTACTTGATTTACATCGAAATATTCAGGGTCAAATTCCTCTCCTAACCATTCAACATAACTGTCATATTCTTCGTGGTCTGGTTGCATAAGTATCTCCAACATACCCGCATAACCCCAAATTCCGCCGCAATCCTCCGGAGGACAATTCATTTTACCAGTCAGGCAGATTGGATATTTCGTACTACTATCACCTGGAAGTATCTTTTCCAAAATGATATCATGTTCCCATCCATCGCCAAAGTCATATTCATAGATGATTCTTTCCTTCTCCAATTTTAATAAATCGGATACTTTCATTTTTTTATACTCCACATTTCGCATTTCATCCCAAAAAACATCGTCCTGCATTCTCACAGTATAAAAAGTTCTGTTCTTAATAAATTGATGTAAATGTGAATTTGTCCATCCCATTGAAGTCTGGATTACTTTATGAAAATCAGATAATAATAGATCCGATGGAATTAATAATCGCCTCCATATCTTTGGTTTTAATCCTTTTAAGGCAATTTGAATCTGGTAAATCTTATTTATCATGGTTTTTTCTTTCAAATATAGTTGTTGGAGTGACGTGGTGTGTTCTGCGTCGGACAAGGATACAAGATAACAAAAATATCCGACAGAACTGTAAATGAGATGAGAGTGGACCGCTGCCGATTATAAAGAGCCGTGTGAATCCGGAGGTTCAAGCACGGTTCAGGGAGAGGTTTGGGGGTGAGATTCCCCCTTACACACTCGACCCTTTAATTCTTTTCTTTTTTTTCTCCCTAAAGTCAACTGATTTTTTAATCGTTCCTACCTGCTCAGTTTGTTGAGGGATCATCTTATTTGTCAGTCGAGCGTGGGTATTTTTAAAAACTCCGTTTCAGGTTTGACCAACAATACTATTTGGCTGGCTTTGGCTTGCAGGTTGCTTTGAGCGGCCAGCTAATATGTGTTGTACGCGATTGCTAATTTACTAAGATTTGTTGATAACTAATTACTAATCTACTTTGATTTTATGATGACTTTAAGTACCTTTGTTCGTTTTTAATTCCCGATTTGCATTGACTGTTAAGGAACAAATAAAACATACAGGAGCAACATTTACTCCCTTTGGCTTGGCTGAATATTTGGCCAAAAAACTTATAAAGCATATTGAAACTAGAAGAGAAGTTAAAGTTCTAGACCCTGCATGTGGAGATGGGGAATTGCTTCTTTCGATGGGTAATATTCTGGCTAAACACAATTACAAATTCTCCTTAACAGGTTATGATTCCAACGATGAATACCTCTCGATAGCAAAGGACAGGTCTCATATTTTTGGTGCAGGTCAATCTCATTTTGTTTTGGGTGATTTTCTGGAAGCTGTTGATTTATCAGAAAATCAGTTATCGTTAGATTTTAATAAGTCTAAAAAGGCCAATTCTGCCAATAACTTTGCGGATGTGATCATTGCTAATCCACCTTACGTTCGTACACAAATTCTCGGAGCCGAAAAGGCCCAGAAACTTGCAAAGAAGTTCAACTTAAAAGGTAGGGTTGACTTGTATTACCCCTTCTTAATTGCAATGACTGAGAGCCTGAAAAAAGGCGGTATTCTTGGGGTAATAACGTCAAATAGATATTTGTCGACAAAAGGAGGGGAGAGCATCCGTAAATATCTTGGGGGAAATTATGAGGTTATTGAATTAATTGATTTAGGGGATACAAAGCTATTCAATGCAGCAGTATTGCCTGCCATTTTTATTGGGAGGAAATGCAAGGATAAAAAGTCTGGTTTGTCAAAGTCAAAATTTCTCAAGATATATGAGGAATTATATGGATATAAGGGAGATTTAGAACCTGCCGATAGTGTGTTTGATGTATTGAATAAAAAAGGATCCGGTTATTTTAAAGTTGGTGAAAGGAATTACAAAAAGACGGAAGGATTCCTGAAGTATGATACTAATAGCGGAAGCCCTTGGGAAATGTTGTCAGAAGAAGAAGCAGAATGGGCTGCTACAATAGATGCAAATGCTGCATGTGTTCTAGGTGATTTGTTCAAAGTTAGGGTTGGAATCAAAACCACAGCAGACAAAGTATTTATTAGTGACAAATGGCAAGAATTTGGGAAAGATAAGCCGGAAGATGAATTGTTGAAAGACTTGATTTCTCAGGAAAATATTGAACCTTGGGGAACTTCTGATAAAGTTAACCTACGTGTGCTATACACTCATTATTGTCAAAACGGAAAAAAGAAAACGATCAACATTGAAGATTATCCAAAGACCAAGAAGTATTTCCTTTCTCATGAGGATAAACTAAAAAGCAGGAAATATGTTATTGATGCTGGTCGGCAATGGTTTGAAATTTGGGTTCCACAAAATCCCGATTTGTGGCGCAAGCCAAAATTGGTTTTCCCAGATATTAGTGTTGCACCAAGATTTTATTTTGATACGGATGGTAAGATAGTAAATGGTAACTGTTACTGGATTGTTGCAGAGAATGACCAAGATATTGAAAAATTGCTTCTGATTCAAGGTATAGCAAATTCAAAATTGATGACACGCTATCATGACCTTGTTTTCAGCAACAAACTGTACTCAGGCCGAAGAAGGTATTTTACTCAATATGTTGAACGATATCCAATACCGAAAATAAATTCGGAAGTAGCAAAAGAAATTATTCAAACCGTTAAAAAGTTAAACAAGGCAAACGGTAAGGATGTTATTGAACAGCTTGATAAAACTCTTGAAATAATGGTTGCTAAAGCCTTTGATGTTTCTCCAATGTTTAGTCTGGATTAAAAACTGACTTTCCATTATACTTGTCAAAAAATGACATAGGTATGGCTCGCTGGCATTTATAGCTTTGGTTACTAACATATGAAAAGACCTCTCCAAGTTTTTCTCCTGGGGATAAAATGATGCCTTCTATAATTTCTGTTTTTGGGTCTGTCAAAGCTATCAGGTATCTAACATCAAATGTTGTGAGGTTCTTTTCCTCAATAACAACTTCTTCTTTTTCTGGTGAGAATCTTCCTAAATCTACCGTAGGTGAATCTTGAACTTTTACCTCCAACAGCTGATTATTTATATCAGGGAAACCACCATAGAGTAATTCGTTTTCTTCAACCTTATATCCCAAAAGTTCAAGTGTCATTCGTTCCAGGGCTTGCCCTCTGCTTTTTGTTGCAGCAGCATCAAGTTTCTTTCCAATTAGTTTCTCGGCCACCATCTTTTTAAGTAACGAAATCGAGTACAATTCTTTAAGTTCAGGTTCTTCTACCATATCCGATTTAGGTGGGTTATAATCATGAGTTATGTAATAAGACAATTTTTTGGAATCTGGGAAAGACAAGATTTTATCTTTACTTTTATAAATGGCTGCTCTTGCTTTTGATGAAATAAGCAATTGATGTTTGATTGTTGGCTTGCCAAATTTTCCAAATCTATCTTCAATGTATTCAGGTGATAGAATGATAATGGAGGCAATAACAGATTTTGAAATGTCAATCCTCACAAAAATGAAACGCACATCTTTGCAGGAAAGGCTTTCTCCTGATTCATACTTTATAAGCAAGGTGTTGGATGCAGGTATCCGATTCCAAACCTGAAGGTTGTAAGATGTTCCTGAGGTAACTATATATGTGTCTATAAATTCTCTTACTATTCTCGGAATACCTTTGCCTTTTGGTGGAACAATCTCGTATTCCGATTTATCAGCTAACTCAGGTAAATCATGTTTCTCTAGAGTAGAAGCAATCAATTTTCTGATGTTAGAACCATCTGTTCTTGTCTTTTCTGTTAGTTTAAAAGGAGTGCCAATTAATGAGGACAAGGTTTCTGCAAGCTTTATGGGATCAGTCAAATATTTCGGAGCCTTTGGCGGAATTTTAAAATTACTAATCATTTTTAAAAGTTTAGTAGGTCAGAAAGAATAACATCAAGAGCTATGGCAATTTTATTGAGGTTGATAACAGAAATATTTCTTTCCCCTCTTTCAACCGAACCGATATATGTCCTGTCCAATTCGCAAGCAAAGGCTAGTTTTTCTTGTGATAAACCCGATTTCGCCCGTAAATCTTTGATTCGGTTACCGACTTTTTCTAAAAGTAGCTTGTCTTGTTTTGAATATGAAGTTCCCATTTATTAAAATTTGGGTGTAAAGTTGGTTAAAAGATGTAAATAAGTCTACGGACTATAAGTACCTTATCAACATTGGGAATATTTGGCTCTTTTGCAGGTTTGCCAGAGGACGTATGGCTTTTGGTAGTAGATTGTTCCACAGCCAACAACGCACAACCTGCAAAAGTGCCAAATGTGAGGCTGAGGAAATTTTAAAAATGTGAAGGGAGGGATTTATCTTTTTTATTTACAGCTACTTTCCTTAGCCGATTGTACTGACTGGTCACGCGTGATCCAGTCTGTCTGCCAGCAAGTATGTACATGGTTGTTTATAAAATTACTTGTCATTGTTACCTTATCTGTTGTCTTTTTTAGCAGGAGGCACAACGGGAGTCTCCCGCTGAGCGGGACAAGTTGTGTAAAAACCCGTTTTTGCAAAATAAATGTGAGGATAAAAGTCATTTAAATGAATGCTAAGCACATAGAATTTTCCATTCCTCATCCGGATCATATGTAAAATCAGCAATGGGATATAAACCGGTATCTTTTGTTGCAGGAGCCTTGGGAGAAACATATGTAGTGATATCATTTCCCTGGCATTCCACATGTGCAAATTCAAAGCTCTTAAGATCAACGGTATCTACAAAGGCATCAACAACCCTCACAAAGGAATCACTGGCAATAGCACTGTCCAGACTGAACATGAACATCTGGTTCCGGTCTGATCCCTGCTTGTGATCCATGATTTGGTTGATTGGTGTGGTATACAAGTTAATGAATACCAGTGTTACCGTGAATTTCCTGGATAGAAGGTTATGAACAATTCAGTGAGGTTTTTGCACAGGCTGACGAACAGCGGTATAGGTAATCCCGCCATCGGCGGGATTACCTATACCGTATTGTTAGACAGCGCGGCCCCCGACCAGCGGGACTTCACGAGAGCAATGGAACTGCTTTTACTGTTAGGTAGCACCACCCGTACATCTTATATCCTGTAGTTATTGATAATTTGAATGATCCATATTGACTACAAATTCTGAAGTTCCCATACAAATTTTCCCGTTAATGGTTACTCCTTCTACAAAAACCTTAAAGTGAGAAATATCGTCGGACGTAAAAAATGATATGGAAGCTTCGCCATGTTCTGTAATTATGTTCGGGTTCCAATACAAGGTTATCCGGTGGTCGGGTTTTTCTGAACCCATATTTTCAGGTGTATATTTTGGAGAATAAAACTCCCGATAGGATGAATATCCAGCGATTTTCTCAGATATTGTCCCAGGAGTATAAGTACCATTATATCCCATATCTGTCCCTTGTTTGGTAAATATCGCTATTACCCCATTGGATCCCCGCATACCAAAAATTGCCGTTTTGTCCGCAGACTTCAATACCTCAACTTTATCAATAACGCTCATTGGAATTTCCAGAAAACTTTCCTTTAACGCTGGCATTCCATCGATTAAAAATAATGGTTCGGAGCTTCCCATATAGGTTCCTACCCCACGGATAGTAACATTATCGCCCGAAATTTGTACCCCGGGTACACGTCCCTGCAAATAACTTAACACATTAGGATATGAGATATCAAGATCGGTAATCTTAAAAGAAGTGTGCGCTTCTCCATAAAGCCTGAAATGCCCATCGTATTTTTTTATTTTTTCCCCTATTACTATTACCTCATCAAGCAAAATTGAACCTGAATCCAGGATGAAATCTTTCAAGGCCATTTCGTTAAAATACTTTTGCCGGTAAAGTTGTATAGGAAAGTCGGAAAATATTTCTTTTGCAGGAAGATATGGCTCCGGAACTCTGGGACTTTTTTCAAAAACCGGGTCAAGAGTAATTGCTGTATGCAATTTACCTTTTTTGTTTCGAGCTTGTATAATAACTATTGCCGAATCGGTGAAAAAGATATTGTCAAATGAAAACCTTCCGTTTTCATCCGTCTTACCCTCATCAGTATTATAAAAATCATCGTTAAAAATTTTTATAACGATATCTCCATTGACAACTGGTTTCTTATTTAAATCTTTTGTAACGCTTCCTTTTATCGAAATTCCTTTAACCTCTTTAAAAACAGGGGGGTATCTTTCTCGAGTATGGAGTTCCAAAAGTATCTGTTCCAACCCTGCGTTAACATCAGGAGGTTTAGTTTGTTTTCTGAGGAGATATTTTATCATCATTAAAATAATCGGCTGGCGATTCAATATTTCCTTTTAGCTCTGAATCAATTAATAACCAGGAGAGAATATTCAGCTCAGGCCCATTTTCACCTACTGCATTTTCATCGACTACTGCAACTGACAGGCTCGAATATGAACCATCACTAATCTCTTCATCAAATACCTCAAGCTGAACATTGCTTCGTGTTTCGTATTGATTTTGATTTAATCTGATTTTGACATCGTTAATTTCAAAATTTTTTGAAAAAAAAGGTCTTTCTGAGATCGGGTTTAACTGCTCATCCAATAAAATAAACCTGTTGATTCCGGCCTGTAAATCAGATTGCTTTAGCGTTATTTTAGTGCTTTTCCCCTGTTGAACAAATTTCTGATAAAAAAGTACCTTACCCCGGTGCATTATGGCAAAGTAATAATTTTCTCCCTGAAATAACTTTGAGTTTGTAGTTACCCGAAACCACAAATTATCCTTTTCTTCGCCAATAAATTCAAGTTTAATACCCTCTTTTTGAATATTGCTAAATTCATATAGATGGTCATCCTGACCATCTATATTCACTGTATAAATCTCTCCAGCCAAGGGAATGAAAGAAAATTCACCCATTCCTTTGTACTCAGTGCCAAACTGAGCGGCAAGCTCTCCTTTACTATCTAAAATCTCCCCTTGTATTGAAATACTTGTACCATTTTTATCAACTGCTTTTACTCCTACTATGTTCACCTGCTTTTCCAACAAAAATCCTCCTTCGGGTAAAAATGCGACATCTATTTCCGGTTTTTTCTTCTTTCCCATGGCTAGGCTATCACTTGTTAGTTCAAACGAGTTTTTGATTTTTGAAATCTTCAATGGTTTATAGAAAAATGCATCTTCCCCCCAATTTTTTAGAAAATCGGTAAATGCACGCAATAAATAATGACCTGGCTCTAAGGAATCAGAAATAGTAATATTGCCGGATGTTACGCCATTAGCCATTGGTAATACCTGGCTTTGGATTGTCTGGCCATTTTTATCAACCAAATCGGCATATATATTAATAAATCCTGGAATAAATTGTTGTGTTTGCCCATTGAGGTAATAAGCTTTAAACCAAATTGAGTCGCCCTGAAAATAAAACTCACGGTCAGTATGCAGATATAACTTTGCATAAGTGATCGGCTCATCCATTTCCAGCCAGTTCTCAGTTTGGCTGCCAACGGCAGTTCGTCTAAAAACCTGCGTTTAGTAAGAAATATTAATCAAATTTAAGGCTGTTTAAGCAGGGTTCAAAATATTTAAG
>Ga0315541_1004494_pt1 | contig 10173 bp, 8 predicted proteins | sample SalMarSW160190MG_FD_203095 | JGI IMG/M metagenome (GOLD analysis project Ga0315541, IMG submission 203095) | Salt marsh sediment microbial communities from the Plum Island Ecosystem LTER, Massachusetts, United States - Salt Marsh Sediment SW1601-190 ...
TCCTGCCCTATACCGAGCGGACACAGAAAGGAACAATATGACCTCCCGGTCAGCAGAGTAAGGATAAGAACAGCTGCGAAACCTGCGGAAAGGAGTGTTCTAAGGTCATAATACTTTAAAACAGATGGAATAAACTGCAGGGAAAGGAGTATATTGATATATTTTGCCGGTATTAAATTTGTAAAATCAGCAAATACGATGAAGAAGCAGATGAAGATTATTGCTGAGAAGAAAATACGGAAACTTCGAAGAAATGGTGACCTCATCAGCAGTTACATTTTAATTCTTCTTATATTGAGTGATTCGAGATTCATATTACCCACACCAAGCTTGTGGGCCATCGGAATATATTCAATTTTTTCTGTTGGTATGTTGAGCATCTTTGAAGCTGCTGTATCTCCTGCAACCCAGTCAGTTGTGAGTATCAGGGATCGCATCTGAACCACGTCCTCCCTGGAAACACCCTGAGGACCATTTTTTACCACAACATTGTAGCAATCAATAATATTCAAATCAGGTTTCTTTTCAAACAAAGCATAATCCGCAATGCACTGATTAAGATCATTAGAGTGCCAGTAGCCTCTGTCCCACACAACTCCCATCATATTCTTGAGAGCGCCTGTCATTCTTGTTGAGCTGTGATGCTTAAGGATCGGTATATTGAGAAATACATCTGTTTCAAGGAGAAGCTCATGCACTTTTGCTCTTTTAAGCCTTATTCCTCCCGGTATTTCTATCTCCTGATAGTATTTTTCCGTATCTCCTGAAACAACCTTTGCACCTGCATCTTTAGCTGCTCTCTCGATACCCGAGTTCTTATAACAGTTGACCCAGTTATCACAAGTATGGTCAAATATATAAACCTCCTTTGCCCCTGCTCTAAAACATTGTTCAATAGTTCTTTTTACCAGCAGGGGATTAGTATTTGCTGCAAGTTCAGGGATAACATCCCATCCGATGTTTGGTTTGACGAGTACTTTCTGTCCTTTCTGAATAAAAGTGCTCAGACCTCCAAGCTCCTGAATGCCAATATCAAACATTGCATCAGGATTACCTCCCATAACAGCAACCATATCATATTTAACTCTTTCTCCTGTATTTGCCCACAATTTGCCATGACGCCCGAAACTTATTGCGGCTCCTGCAGCCAAACCTGCACCTGTTGATTTTTTAAGAAAATCCCTTCTTTTCATCGCTCTGTTATCCTCTTCTTAAAATAAAATCATAAAATAAGTACCGAAAAATACAACTTTTTTTTTTAACTGTGATCAAAGTGTAAAACTCAAGGGATATATTGCTGCTTTTATTTTTTAATCATGCGGGATTGCCATGAACTTAAGTTATATAGTATCTTAGCAATGAGAAACTTTTAAATATATTGTTTCAAATGCTAAACAATACTCAGTATTAATTGTCTTATATAATTATAATTTCTTTTAGAATGAAAATACTCTGCTATGATTGTTTTTCAGGTATAAGTGGTGACATGAACCTTGGTGCAATGATAGACCTTGGCATAAAGAAATCCTTCCTGGTCAGGGAGCTGAACAAACTTAATCTTAAAGGTTGGAAACTGGTTGCTGAAAAGGACCAGAGACACGGTATTAATGGAACAAAAGTAACTGTAATACAGAGAGAACCCGGAAAATCACACAGGCACCTTACTGAAATTGAAAAGATCATAAATAACTCGGGATTAGACAATAATATAAAAGAGCTTAGCAAAAAAATATTTATGAAGCTGGCTGTTGCAGAGGCCACGGTTCATAAGATCCCCCTCGAAAAAGTCCATTTTCATGAAGTCGGAGCCCTGGATTCAATCATTGATATTGTGGGTGCTGCAATATGTTATAATGCTCTTCATGTTAATGCGGTGATAGTATCTACAGTTGAGCTTGGCTGTGGTTTTGTACAATGCAGCCATGGCAGATTGCCCGTTCCGGCGCCGGCAACTGCCGAAATATTGAAAGGGATACCTGTTAGAAAAGGAGGAGTGGATTTTGAGGCAACAACTCCAACGGGAGCTGCAATTTTAGGAACTCTCGGAACAGATTTTAATAGCCAGCCGTCATTTACAATACAAAAAACAGGATATGGTATCGGTCAAAAGGATCATTCTGATGTTCCCAATATGCTCAGGGTATTTCTTGCGGAAACAAGTGACGATCAACCGGGTCATGATGCTCTCCTCTTAGAGTGCAATATTGATGATATGAATCCTGAATTCTTTGAACATATATCAGAAAAACTGTTTAATGCAGGGGCTGTTGATGTCTTTATTACAAATATTATCATGAAAAAAGGCCGGCCCGGTAATATGCTGAATATCATTTGTGAGAAAGGATTTGAAGATTCTTTAAAAGAGATCATTTTCAGGGAATCAACCACTACAGGAATCAGGAATTTCCCTTTCAGAAAGGATACACTTGTAAGAAAATTTATTAAAACAAGGACGGTCTATGGTAATGTGACCATCAAGCACTCATTTTATAAGGGAAATGAAGTATCCTGTAAACCGGAATTTGACGAATGCATGAAAATAGCAACAGAAAATGGGATTCCGGTAAAAAAAGTGTACAATGATATTATGGCACAACTTGTTAACAGGAAAAAATAAACCTCTCCACAACTTCCCGCCGTGGCGGGACAGGCCCTCCCGGGGAAAGGGGCAGGGGAATGAGATTGATTTTCCTGGAAAAAAGTAAAAGTTTAAAGGTAAAAGCATTATGCAAGATAAATCAATAAAACTCGATTCAATATTAAAAGATTTAGGGTCATTTATTATCGCTTTTTCAGGTGGGGTCGACAGTTCATTCCTGGCACACAGGGCAAAATCATTGGACTCACTAAAGATGATGGCTGTTACAATTCGGACATCATATATTCCTGTAAGGGAGATCAATGACGCAGTTAACTTCATGAATACGCATGGGATTGACCATCATATAATTGATCTGGAATTCCCTGAGAACATGAGGCACAATCCCACAGAAAGGTGTTACACATGCAAAAAAATCCTTTTCACGGAAGTTGTAAATTATGGCAGGAGAAATGGATTTAAATATGTGGTTGACGGGACGAATGCAGATGATTCCGTGGATTTCAGACCAGGCCTCAGGGCAATTGACGAGTTAAATGTCAGGAGTCCGCTTGCAGAAGCCGGGCTTACAAAAAATGATATAAGAGAACTGGCAAAAAAAGCAGGATTAACAATATGGGATAAACCCGCTATGACTTGCCTGCTAACACGCATACCCTATAATACAAGGGTTACCGACGAGATGCTTCAGAAGATTGAAAAAGCTGAGAATCTCCTCTTTGAGAAAGGTTACCCGGGAGCACGGGTAAGAGTGCATGGCGATGTAGGAAGAATTGAATGTCTTCCGGGATATGTTGACAGGATCTTTAATGATCCACGCAGACAAGATATTATAAATGATCTGAAAAAAATAGGATTCAGATATATATCTTTGGACCTTGAAGGTTACAGAACCGGCAGCATGGATCCTGAAAAAGAAAAATTATGACGGGAAAAGAACTGGAAAAATTGCTTAAAGAGGTAAGTGAAGGAAAAATAAGCACCCGGGAAGCTCTTGAGAAGCTGAAGAATTTCCCGTATACTGATCTGGGATTTGCAAGAATTGACCATCATCGCGAAATAAGAACAGGTTATCCTGAAATAATCTACTGCACCGGAAAAACAACTGAACAGGTCACGGAAATATTCAGGGTAATGGCCCAAAAGGAGAATAACATAATAGCGACACGAGCAAGCCGTGAGATGTTTGATGCAGTAAAAGCCCGGCTTCCGGAAACAGTATATTTCCATAAAGCTTGTATCATTTCATATCAGAAAAAAAAGCCGGATTGTCCTGAAAGCAGTATCGCTGTCATCACAGCAGGAACATCCGATATCCCGGTTGCCGAGGAAGCAGCTGTGACTGCAGAACTGCTTGGCAATAAAGTTGTAAGGATTTACGATGTCGGAGTAGCCGGGATACACAGGCTTGTAGACAAGCTACCGGAGATAAGGGGCTGCAGCGTTATAATTGTTATTGCCGGAATGGAAGGAGCTCTGGCCAGTGTGGTTGGAGGTCTTGTCGATAAACCTGTAATTGCAGTCCCGACAAGTGTAGGCTATGGAGCCAGTTTCGAGGGATTGTCAGCACTGCTTGCCATGCTGACAAGCTGTTCTGCCGGAGTAACCGTGGTAAATATCGATAACGGCTTTGGCGCAGGCTTCTCGGCAAGCATGATCAACAGGATGAACTATGACAGGTAAAATATTACTCTCTACTGCTTACCTGCCGCCAATAGAATACTTTTCATATATAATAAAAGCTGAAGAGGTATTCATTGAAAGAGAAGAAAATTATCTTAAGCAATCATACCGGAACCGCTGCTATATTCTTTCTGCTGACGGGCTGCAGCTTCTGACCATACCGGTTTATAAGGGAAGCTTCCATAAAACTCCTGTCAAAGAAATAAGGATCGATTATTCAAAAAGATGGCAGCAGATACACTTGAGAGCATTGTCATCATCATATAAATCCTCCCCCTATTTCATTTACTATTATGAGATCATTGAAAAGATAATTCAATCCAATTATGAATTTCTTCTTGATCTTAACATGCATATCCTGAAGGCGATTCTGAAAATGATGAAAATCGAAATACTCTTATCATACACATCTGATTTTCAGCCTACTGATATCTCGAACAACGATCTCAGGTATAAAATAAGCCCGAAGAAAAAATCATATTACCAGCCAAAAAAATACATACAGGTTTTCGATTATGGTGAAGGTTTTGCAGCCGATCTGAGCATTATGGATCTGGTATTTAACATGGGCCCTGAAGCTTACAAATACCTCTAAAAGAAGGCCGCCCCTTCCAGGGCAGCCTTCTTTTAAGGAAGTCAAACAAAGCATCAGAAACCAAATTTATAACCAAATGTAACTGTATATATGTTCCTGGTTATGCTCATATCTGATATTAGTGATTCTACACTTGAACTGTAAAGAACATATTGCTGAGGATTCATGATGGTGCTGAATCCAAGGTCGACATAAACATTCTGTTCCCTGAATCCTGCTCCTAATGAAAAAGAGTTATAGTCAAGATCCCTGTTGAGTTCTTCATTTGCCCAAACCTTTCCGTAATAGCCATATCCTCCCCTCAGGTATAACCTGTTAAGTCTTACCTCAGCTCCCAGACGAAGGTTAGAAGCTGCTCTCAATGTACTTTTAATGGTTGCATTCTTTTCACTGTAGTTATAATCATCACCTGTATCAGAGAATCGTGCAGTACTATAATCAATGAACTCATAATCAACGCTTATCAGGGCGAGTTTCTTAAGTTGTACTGCAGCTCCGGCCATTGCCCTGAAAGGTGTTGTAAGAGCATAACTGTATCTTAAAGGTTCATTGGAAGCACTATATTTACCTCCATCAGAAAAATTCGATGAGATATTGTCATATACGTATTCGTTTATCTTGTACAATGTTGGTGAGTGGAAAGCGAAACCCAGTCTGAGCATTTCCACAGGTCGGTATATAGCTCCTATTTTCAGTCCGTAACCTGTACCTTCATTACTGTAATAAAACGTATAATTGAAATTTTCGAATTGTGATGGCAGTATTGCATCAGTAGTCTCAAGATGCTCATACTGGCTGGCATAGTTAAGGTGACTGATTCCGAATGTTGCTCCTACATAAAGTCTGTTCGAGAGATTTAAACCTGCAGAAAATGCATGTTCTCCGGTATATCCTTCATAATTGACAAGTCTTCTGGTATTTTGTCCGTATACTGAAGGAGGGTCGTCACCATAATTGGAGTACACTGTTCCATAACTGGTATTTGAACCGGGAAGTGTATCTATTATCCATGTATCCCATGCAAGATATGCAGCGGGGGCTAATTCGGCGAGTTCATCCCTGAATAATCCCTCCGCATTATCAGTCCAGAGATCGGCCAGTGAACTTTTATCACTGATACCATCGATGATAATGCTCTGGTTAAGATTATTGGTTTTGTTGAAAGAGTAGCCAATGTTCAGGGAGACAAGTCCCGATTCGGAATCGTTGTCAATTATATTTGCTACTATTCCTGCCTGGGTCAGGTTAAAATTATAAATGTAATCTGATGTATTCGCACCATTCAGTCCCGCTGTTGTTTTTATGTGGAACAGTTGTGGTGTAATGCTTATCTCTGATGATCGGAATACACCAAGTCCGGCAGGGTTCTGGCTTAATGAGGAAATATCTCCTCCAAGGGCAGTAAATGCACCTCCCATCGACATGAACCTTGCTGTTCCTGTATAAAACTGTTGTGAATATCTTAATGCATCATCGGCATTCTGGGCAAGACTCGTTGAGAGTGTTGCGATCATAATAACAAATACCAAAACTAATTTCTTCATAATTGTCAGTTTTTACTTAAGACAATCCCACCACTCCATTAACAGAATGAACTTATTTACAGGCTTAATTTTCTTGTACTTTTATCTCCTTCCGCCTGATGAACTTGAAGATGATCTGCCGGAAGAAGATGAACCGGATGAGGAGCCTGAGGAATAACTACCTCCTGATCCGGAACTTGAAGATCTGCTGCTATACGATCCTGATGAGGAGCTTCTTGAACCTGATGAGGAAAATGATCCTGATGAGGAGCTTCTTCTTGAAGGAACCGAATAGCTGCTTCTTGAACTTGAACTGTTATACGACCTGCTTTGTCCGGCTGAAACTGATGAGCTGGTTCTTGATGTACTCCTGTTTGTGCCTGAGTAAGATGAACCAGATGACCTCTCTGTACTTACCCTGCTGTTGTTATATGAGGGTCTGGTACTCATACGGGGATTATTGTAGCTCGGTGTATAGGTTCTGTTAACTGAATTATATGCAGGCCTTGTAACTGTTGTTGTTCTTGTTGTAGAGCTCCTGTCTGAGGATGTATTTGCACTTTTGGTAAGATCTTCTCCAGTCCTGGAATCTGCAGCATTCAGCACCTGACGGTTGCCGGAAGTTGTAGAAACAGTTCTCCTTGAATCAGTAGCAACAGGAGTTGTGACACCAGATGATCGTCTTGCAGCATCGGTGGTTGTTCCTTTTGACAGGTAACTATCACCACGTCTGGAGGATGCAGCGGAAGGCATATTACTGTTCCACCTCGTAGAGTAGACACTTTGCCTTTCTCTTCTTCCATAATCCGCATAATTCCTTGTATCTCTGTTATAATAGGCATTTGAATAATAACCCCAGTTACTGAAATAAGGGTTGTAGTATGAAGAATAAAAAGGAGAGTAGAAACCGCCATAATAACTTCCGTAGTAGTAGTTTCTGGGATAATATCCCCCATAGTATCCGGAATACCCGTAATCGTAATAATAGGGATCATAAAAGAATGGATCGGAGTAGTATGGATAGCCGTAACCGAAACTCATTGAGGGGAATCCCCAGCTATAGTTGTAATAGAAAGGATCTCTCCAGTAAGGGTAGAAATAATTACCGTAGAACCTTCTTAATCTTCCTGAGTAAGAGTAATTATCATAGTATCCGTAATCCCTGCTACCGTAATAATCGTTCATTACCGCCTCTTCATTACTGACTGCATCAGAATACTCGTCTGATACCAGTGTATCAACAGAATAGATGTTATCGTAGTAATCATCGGCCCGCAGATCACCTTCCATGATCTGGTTTGTTACAGGGGATTTAACCCTGGTTACCGGCCTGTCGGAAGGCAGATAGTAGAGATCGTCATACTCAAAGCCTGAGTAGAGTCCTGATGAACAGGAACCCAGTACCAGGAGTACCAGAATTGATATGTAATTTACTGCTTTCATTTTTGATTCCCTCTCTTTGTTCCTTTTTAAATATGCGCAAATATTGTACCAAATTACCACATAAAACTATCAAGATTTGTCAAATATAGCAAATTATAACTCCATGCTCATTTTATATGGTTATTAAATATAATACATTTTTCAACCGATCGCTTCAATAAAAACAAAGAGGGCATGCTTTTGCATGCCTCTTTTTATTTAATATTACTGGTTATTACCTTCTGTTTCTACTTGAGGAAGATTTTGATGATGAACCGGATGACCTGGATTCTGATCTACCCTTACTTGATGATGAGCTTCCCCGAGATACTGTTGCCCGGCTACCGGAAGATGCTGAGCTTTTTGAAGGGGTGCTTATAGTCCGTCCTGAACTTGCACTGCTTCGTGAAACAGTTCTCGTTCTCTTTACCGGTGCGGAGGTTGCACTTCTGGCTACCTGTGTTCGTGACGGTATGCTGCTCACAATATTACTCCGGGTTCTTGTTGTTTGAGTGTTGTTAATCCTTACGGAACTCTTTGTCTGACTCCTGGCAGGTGCGGTTTGCTCAACCCTTCTGTTTGCAGGAACTGTAACAGGTGCTACCCTCTCCTCGTTGCCGGTTGTGTTACCTTTGTTGCCGAAGTTTCCGCTGTTGCCGTCATCCTGGCTATGCCTGTTATTCCCTCTATTACCGGTGTTGTTGTCATTGTCATCAAAATTACCACTGTTACCGTCAATCCGGCTGTTATTATTGTTTCCGTTATTGGAATTGTTGTTATTGCCTCTGTTACCGCTGTTACCGTTGTTGTTGTCAATTCCGTTTCGTGATCCGTTTGAAGAATTTCCGGTGCGTCTTGAAACATCTCCTGATTTTGATCTGTTATTATATTCCCCGGATCCGTACCGCTCAGGAAAATCTCTTGAGGAATACCTGGCCGCATAATTATACTGGTAGTTATTATGTGAATGGAAAACAGGCCTGTAGTAATTATTGTACCAGCGATTATGTCCGTAATACCAGCTGTTATGTCCGTACCATCCACGGTAGTAATTTCTCCATCGGGGTCCGATGTTTATATTGACTATAACCGGTGAGTACCAGCTGTAGTAAAAAGGATCGTAATCCCAGTACCAGGTACTTCCGTAGTACGGATCATACCATCCGTAACTGAAAACGGGGTATCTGTAACTGTATCCTAATCCAAAGCCGAAACCACCACCGCCATAGATGCTAATGCCCCACGAATATGGCTGGTAATTATACCAGTATGTTTCTGTGAACATAGGAGAATAATAGTCAAAAGCGGCATATGACCTGTGAAATCTGTTTATTCGTGATGCGAAGTAATAATCATAATCATCATAATAGTAATTATTGATTACCATCCCGGCGTTATCATTTCTGAAACCATTATTATCAGCAAACTGAGCTGCCATCGGTGAACCCGCGAGCAGCAGGGCTGAAATTATTCCGATGTAAAATTTTGCTTTCATGTTGAACCTCCTGTTTTTTTTAATGATAACTAAAGTTTTTATCTATTTTTACGCTTTCTTTTCTATTCAAATATAATAAATCAAATAGTGTACCAAAACTATGGCGAAGTTTCTTACAAACAGGGATGAAAATTATGCACAGTGGTATAATGACCTGGTAATCAAGGCAGAACTTGCTGAGAATTCAGCAGTGAGAGGATGCATGGTTATCAAGCCGTATGGCTATGCAATATGGGAAAAAATACAGTCGGAACTTGACAGGATGTTTAAAGCAACAGGGCATGTCAATGCTTATTTCCCTCTTTTCATACCAAAATCATTTTTCAGCAGGGAGGCAAAACATGTTGAGGGATTTGCAAAAGAATGCGCCATAGTGACCCATTACCGGCTTAAGAATGACGGGAAGGGCAAAGGTGTAGTTGTTGACCCGGAAGCAAAACTTGAAGAGGAACTGATTATAAGGCCCACCTCGGAGACTATCATTTGGAACTCGTACAGGAACTGGATACACTCTTACAGGGATCTGCCTGTACTAATCAACCAGTGGGCCAATGTTGTAAGATGGGAAATGAGGACCAGGCTTTTTCTCAGGACTTCCGAGTTTCTCTGGCAGGAGGGGCATACTGCCCATGCAACACGAAAAGAGGCTATTGAAGAGACCGAAAAGATGATCAATGTATATTCCGATTTTGCTGAAAATTTCATGGCACTGCCGGTGATTAAAGGTTACAAATCTGAAAATGAACGTTTTGCAGGGGCTCTTGAAACTTATGCCATTGAGGCTTTGATGCAGGACGGGAAAGCCCTCCAGGCTGGAACCAGCCACTTCCTGGGACAAAATTTTGCAAGGGCTTTT
>Ga0315541_1004502_pt1 | contig 10167 bp, 10 predicted proteins | sample SalMarSW160190MG_FD_203095 | JGI IMG/M metagenome (GOLD analysis project Ga0315541, IMG submission 203095) | Salt marsh sediment microbial communities from the Plum Island Ecosystem LTER, Massachusetts, United States - Salt Marsh Sediment SW1601-190 ...
GTGAGCGTAGCAATATCCTCCAGCATAGATTTTCTTCTATCTCCAAAGCCGGGAGCTTTAACTGCTGCACACTTCAAAGTGCCTCTTATTTTGTTAACCACCAAAGTAGCCAAAGCTTCTCCTTCTAAGTCTTCGGCAATGATGAGGAAAGACTTTCCGGTATTGGCAACCTTTTCTAAAAGAGGCAGTATGTCTTTGACATTGCTTATCTTCTTATCGTGTAGAAGGATATAGGCATCCTCTAATACCACTTCCATCTTTTCTGCATTGGTGACAAAATAGGGGGAGAGGTATCCTCGGTCGAATTGCATTCCTTCTACCATCTCTAGAGTGGTTTCAGCCGTTTTTCCTTCTTCAATAGTAATAACACCATTCTCTCCTACTTTTTCCATAGCATCAGCGATCAAGTCACCCACACTGGCATCATTAGAAGCAGCAACTGTAGCTACTTGTCCGATTGACTTTTTATCTTTGACCATCTTACTTGCTTTTTTTATTTCTTCTACCACTGCCTTTACTGCTTTTTCCATCCCTTTGCGCAAATGAGTAGGGTTGACTCCCGCCATAACATGTTTCAGTCCCTCACGTATAATGTGTTGAGTAAGCAGGGTAGCTGTGGTTGTTCCGTCACCGGCTACATCTTTGGTCTTCTCAGCCACTTCTTTTACCAGTTGAGCTCCCATATTTTCGTACGGGTCTTTTAATTCAATTTCCTTGGCTACAGTTACTCCATCGTCAGTTACAGTAGGAGCACCAAAACTCCTGGACAGTGCTACATTCTGCCCTTTAGGGCCCAGAGTAATGGTTACTGCATCAGCCAGTTGATCTACCCCTCTTGCTAAAGCCTGTCTGGCTTCAGATTTAAATAAGAGTTGTTTAGGCATTATATATTTCCTCCTTTTGAAGTTGTTATTCTGCTATTGCTAAAACGTCATCTATACCGAGGACAAGATACTCTTCATTATCTATCTCTACTTCCGTTCCTCCGTATTTGGCAAAGATGACCGTGTCTCCCTTTTTAACCCCTTTAAAATCGGGTCCGACTGCTATTACTTTGCCCTTCTGAGGTTTATCTTTACTAGCAGTTTCAGGAAGATATATTCCTCCTTCTGTCTTTTCCTTCTGTTTAAGGGTCTTTACTACAATTCTTTCTCCTAGAGGCTTAATTTTCATCCTTTCTCCTCCCTTCCTAATTTTTCTAACTTATAATTCTTATACTCTTGCCATACTTCTTTTATGCGAGGCTCCCCTTTTTCTCTATTCATACTTCTCTCCCACTACCTTTGGATAATCAATATTCTCTCTACCCATTATTACTACAAGAATAGCCCAGGTTTCTTTCCCCGAGTCACTTTGTAGCCGATTAGCTTATGAGCTTTTCTTTTCTTCTTCCTTTTCTTTAGTGGCTATGATCCCACGCAAAAAAGTCTCGCTAATAACTTCTCCCTTATCGACAAAAGGTCCTTTTCTTTCATTGATTATCCATTGGGAAATAAAACCGATAATGGTGCCGTGTAGAACATAGGCTTGGTTTACTGAATTAAATGGTCGAAAAACTCCCTTTTCAATTCCATCATCGAGAGCATGGGCTAAAAAACTTATATATTTTTTATAATCACTCTGCATCTTTCGTATGTATCGGCTTTCAAAATCCTGGTGCAGGGCCCCTCTTATGAAAAAAAGAACATCAAAAAGAGCCCTTTTTTTCTCAAAAAAAGTAAAGTGGGCATTGATCAGTTTTTTGATTAGCTGGCAAGGGTCCTCGATTCCAGCTATTTCTTGCCTGCAGTAAGTCAGCAACTCCTCAATGCTTTTTTTGGTTAAGTAGGATACCAGATGTAACTTATTTCTAAAATGGTAGTAAATAGTGCCCTTTCCTACATCAGCTTCTTCAGTAATCTCCTCAAGAGTAGTCCGAAAAAGACCTTTTTTGGAAAAAGTTTTGTATGAAGCACGGATAATTTTATTCCTGGTATTGATTTTTCTTCTCTTGTCTCGGCTTAATACTTCGGTCATTTTTCTTCTCCAAGCCTTAATTGTTCAATAAAAAGCATTTTTTTATTATTTTTGACTATTTAGTCAGAATTGAGTGAATCGTCAGATAATTATAATCAATTTTTAGGAATTGTCAAGGGGACACCTCAAAGTCTTTGAAATACAACTGTTACAGACCACCAACTAGTTAGATAAAGACTGACCAGGAAGGGAAAGGAGGAAGTATGAATATTGAAGGACGAATCTTTTTGAGATAGGAGGCTTTAGATGGAGCAATTCTAAAAACAAAAAGAGCCTATTAAAAACGAATTTTCCTCATCTAGGTAAATAGAAATTACGGAAGTGAACGTGATTAGGAAACCTTAGATTGCCAAATCGCGTTACAAACAGAATGAGGACTTTGTTTAAAGGAATAGATGGCATGTTTTTATACACAAGGCGATAAATGATAGTATGAAAATCAGACTATACCCTTTACTAAAGAGAGATACAAGCACTTTAGCCTTACCTTGGAGAAGAAGGATTGTGTAAGGTTGTAAAATAAGGATTTTTGTTTAGAGGAAAGAGGTCAATGTCGCACTTTTATACAGAAGGTGACAAATAAGAATGTAATTCAATCTTTTAATTTGGGCCATAATTAAATTATCTTATTTGATTGATTTTCTTAGATGCTTGCTCAAGCACAGTCATTTTGCCCTCATAAATGAACTATGGTGATTCGGAAATAGACGAAGCAAGGGGAGAAAAGTAATAACGATTCGACAAAAACATCACTAGAGAAGAAATAGCGATCAGGCAGAAGCTAAGAATAAATAGGGATTTTATCTCTATCCAATGCATCAGGGTCACCCCCAAGAAAGGAGCAATAATACCTGTTAATCCTATGAGGGTAAAATCTATGCCCTGGTAGGTGGGAATATCCTTGCTTTTAGTTCTGTTAGTAATGAATTGAACCCGTGCTAGCTCTCCCGCTCCTACGGTAAACCCAGAGATGATACTGGCAGGAACAATATACCAGATAGTGGAGGCAAAAAAGTAGCAAAGGGGAATAAAGCTTGCCAGAAAAAAATTCAGAATCAAGGAATGACAAGCCCCCTTCTTATCAATATAATGCCCCCAAAAGAGATAAGAAAATATAAGGAAAAATGAGGAAACGCTGACCAATTTTCCCATAGAAACAGCAGATTATGATCCTCAAAGAATTTTCTTTCAACTTGAGAAAGAACGAATTCTAATTTGACAGTTTATAGTATGTCTTTCCTCAATTTCGGATCCTGATTTCTCTCCCTTTGAGGTATTATCAAATTTCAATGGACAATCTCAAACCCTAGAACTTCTGAAACTATGATTAGTTCGTTGGTAGATAAGTTGCCTCGATTTCACAAAGTGCCTGATTTGACCCTCTATGATCTTCCTTTTGAAAAAGATCAGGAGATTTTCCTGACTTTCACAGCTTTTGTCCCTTTCGGGCTTTCTTTAGGCTCAAAAGAAACTTTATCTCCTTTCTCTATCTTTGAGTTTTCCTCAATGTTCGAGATATGGACAAAATAATCTCTCCCCTGGGACTTGATAAACCCAAAGCCCCTTTTGCTACTGAACCACTTGGCTAGGCCTTTCATACTAACTACCTCAATTTTCGGGGCTGCCTTTTTTGGCTGGGTAGTGGTAAAAAGCAGTAGCGACCAGCTAGGCTACTTGATTTCGGAAGACAGCCCCATTTTTATTTTTCCTCTATTTGATCCATAGAAATGACAATCTCATCCTCAGCTTCAGCGTTGATATAATAGCGATTCCCGATTTGTTTCTCTCTTCTAACCTTAATATATCTCCTCCCTAGCCTATCATAGATACTGCCATCATCCTCTCGAACATATCTTTTTATAGACAGTTTCCTACCTCCTTAATTTTCCTCCTATTTCTATTCCTCGTTTATCGCTTCGCTTAACCTCTGAACCTGCGTCTTTATTTTCTTCAGCTTTTCCTGGCCTAGCTCGCTCAATTCTTCTTCCTCTAAGATATAGTCTGCTTCCACGAATATGATCATCAAGCCTTCGTTGACTATACCTAAAACCTCGCTGTACTTCCCCTCAGGAGTGTTCTTCATGGTTCGCTCCTTTCGGAGAGCTTGTCTAGCCGGTAGAGGCGCAAGCCCCTTTTTTATTTTTTCGGCTATTTCTCCCTGTCTTTTGGCTCAGGGAAGCCCCACTTTGCTGCTAGGTCATCGGCAGCCTTCTCCCATTCTTGGTGATTTTCTTTTCCTGCTGTATCCCCGTGTTTCTGGCTACTACCGGAAAAAAGTTTGCCGCAAGACCAGCAAAAAAAGCAAAAATAATAGTACCCAAAGAATCGTAATAATAAGATTCCCGCATAAAAGAGGGTATTCTTCGGTTAAAAAACAACTCTGATCTCTCGCTCTTTAGGAGCAAACACCTAAAGGCTGTGACCCATTTTGGTCCATATTTTCCCTATTGACTTTGCACGCGTAGAAACTCTCGGGGAGCCATTCCATCTAGACATTATCCCTATCTTCACTAGCTCTGCTTTTTTCTACTTCTGAACCTTATTTCATCAGCAAACCCCTTTGGACGATTTACCTTAATCTTGATATTGGCAAGTCCTTTTTTGTTGAAAAAGTCTATTCCCTTAACTTTTGAGCTTATCTGATTTAGAAGAACCCTTAGTAATACAACTTTATTTATGAATCCCTTAACGCTCACTTGGTCAATCGCTCCAAGGGGGAACTCAAATAGGGTTATTGCTTTACCTTTTGAGCTTCTTTCCAGAATCAGTCTTTGAGTAGTTAAGAAAAGATTCCCTTCCCCTTGCAAGGCTCTCTCAGAGTGCTCAACCCACCTAAACTCCTTAACTATAACTTTTTCCTCTCTTCTTTTTTCTTCTCCCGATTTTATAATCATCTCTAACCTCCTTTTTTTCAATGGCACAACAACCTTAACTTCGGTTAGCTAATCGAATGGCTTGACACCCCTTCCTCAGATGCAGTCTCCTCTAAAAGTTTTAACCTTTGCTCAGCAGCCTGCAAGATCATTTCTAGCATTTCAGCATAGGAATTTCCAGCAATTTTTGTCATTTTCACAAGATGTCCATCCCAGCACCAACCCGGGTTAGGATTCACCTCAAGGAGCTTTGGGCTACTTTCAGCATCAAGCCTCCAGTCAAATCGGCAGTAATCCCTGCATTCAAGCCGTTCAAATAGTTTCAAACAACATTCAATAATGAATTTTTCCGTTTCCTCGGGGAGTTCTGCCGGAATGGAACGGAGCTTCCAATAGGGGGAATCCAGAAGCCATTTGGCCTCGTAACCACAGATTTTTGGAAACTCTTTTGGAAGCAAGGAGTAATCCTCTTCGGTAATGGGCAAAACAGTATAATCTTCGGGCGGATTGCCAATAATTCCCACGGTTAAATCTTTTCCAATGAGAAATTCCTCAACAAGAATGGGTTTATCATAGCCAAATTTTTCTCGTATTTCGGAAATCGCATTCGTAAGTTGCTCAATACTGTATGCTACACTCCTTTGGGTGATTCCAAAGGAGGAATCCCCGAAGTTTGGCTTTACAATAACAGGAAAATCAAATGAAAGTTCAAAAGTTGTGTGCTCTGGTTCGATGAAAAAGGACTCGGGTACTCGAATTCCCATCTCCTTGGCGATGCCACACACCAATGATTTGTCATAGCAGTAAGCGAGACACTGAGGTCTGGCACCCGTGTAGGGAATTCTAAACACGTCCAGTAAGGCTGCTACGTGGAGTTCCTTTGTCTCATCATTGCAATACCCTTCGTCACACAGATTCAATACAAGGTCCACTTTCTGCCTTTCCCTTAGTTTAACCAGGTCCTGAATTAAGGTATCGTGATTGGTAAGGTACCTGAATGAGTAATTTCCGTTCTGCTCGAGTACCCTCAATGCTCCTTTCAGTTGGTCGACTGTATAGAGATCATCGTCATCAAAAACGCCCCAAGGCTTCACAGGGTCAGCTTTTGTGGGATCACCAAGAATGACAACTACATTTCTTGAACTCATTTTTTTCTTAACTTTTATTGGCATCCACTCTTTACGAACTAGGCCGCTTACAATGATTCGCCTCTTTATCATCCCTAAATCCTCATTGCGCTTTGAATCGGATAATACTGTGGCGTGCACGGTAATCTTCCTAAAGCCCGCCGTTTTGAGAAGCTCACTCAAGCTTTCCTGGCCATACAGTCTCTCAGCATAAAATTGGTCGACAATAATACCCTTTTCCACATGAGTAATGATCTCACGGGAGATTAGGCGCTGTCTGTCCAATGAAAAGGAACGCTCTCGACAAACAAAATACTTCTTGTCCATCCATTCCCAAGACTTCGGTTGGAAGTGTTCCCGCAGGTATTCCCCGTCAGCAACATCGATGAGCAGCCGTCCCCAGGGCTTGAGAATTCTGAAAACTTCTTTTAGAACTCTCATGTCATCCTGAGTCGTTTCAAAATAGCCAAAACTGTTCCCCAGTATCAGCACCACCTCAAAAGTATCGGGCGGGTATGGGAGTTTCCGAGCATCTCCTTCTCTAAATTTAACAACCAACCCCTCTTCTTTTGCCTGTGTTCTCGCCTTTTGGATCAGGTAGTGCGAGCGATCTAATCCCTCAACATTTTGAAATCCCCGTCTGGTCAGTTCAAGGGAGTGTCGCCCCTGTCCACAGCATAGGTCCAGAATTCCTTCTTCTGGTGAGAGCCTGAGAATTTTAAACAATAAGTCAACTTCCTTCCTGGTGATATCCTGGTCATCTACCACATCTCCGTCTGTTTTCAAGTACATCGAGTTGAAGATGGCTCGCCACCAATCGGATTGCACGTGCTCTTCCAAGTCGAGTACACGCCCAAGGCACTTGATACGTCCCGGGGCGACTCTTCTCGTTCGCGGAGGCTCCGGCATAGATGATTTCTCTTTCATCCCTTTATCCTCCTTATGCCAAAAATGGTCAAAGATGTGTTACCTTAACGAGCGTCGGCTTTCCTTCTTAACAAGTATTCGATGTCTTTTTCTTAACCACATGCAAGATACAGAATCACTAAGGGCATTTCGATTTAGAGATAACCGCCTCTCTCTATTGCGGGAGTAGGGATGGTTTCTTTCGAAAATGAGGAGCAGGAGTGGAGCTTGAATCACAAGGACATCACTCCTTCTAAACTTCTTGAGCATCTATACTTTTGGAAAGCTCTCTGCATCGCCAAATTAGCCGAGAGAGATCTTTCTATTATCCACTGCATACAAGTGTTTTATGGTTCTTGAACAATAGAATAGAGCGCTGATAAGTGATAAGACGGCTATAGCTACTAGCGAATAAAAGGGCGTATTGAGCAGCGTGCCAACGAGGATGAAGAGGATGTAGCTATTCTTTCTGCCATCAAATTTTCTGAATACCTGTTCAATTCGCCCATAATCTTGAAGGGGACGGTTCCTTATTGCGCTTGCGAAGACATGCCCACAACGAGAGGAAAAACTATCAAACAACACTATGAAGATGCCCAGCAAAATCGCTGAAACCCCGTAGGTCCCCGATAAGTAGATGGCTAGAACGATATACCATGAATGCTCAAACAGAAAATCGAAGGGATGCTCCATTTTTCCAATATTTGAGGAAACTATTTTTATTCGTGAAAGTTTTCCGTCCACACCATCCATGAACGAGACAATAAAGGTGAGACCGGAGGCTAAGGGTAGATACCCACTAAGAAAAAAGAATGTGGAGGTATAGGCAATAATGTTCGTTAGTATGGTGACCTGGTTTGGTGTAATCTTGGTATTTGCTAATCTCTTCACAATAAAGTTTTCTATTGGCTTATTCACATAAGTTGCGAGCAAGTCATTTCTTCCTTTGCAGGCATTCTTTATCAAAAGCTCCTTTGCCTTGACCAGGTCTTTCTTGGTGTCAATGTCTATCCAAAAAGGCTTGATGTCTTTGCGCAGCTTGCGAACATATCTGTTAATCTGCGTAATATCGAATATTTCAGCATCTCTGCTCAGAGCAGCCTTTCTAATACCATCTGCAAGTTCAGTCTTCCCTTCTTTTAGGGCTTGTCCGATGTAAAAAAATATTTTTGGCGAACACAAGAAGATACCAGTATCTGTGCAATTTGATTCTTCTATATCTTTACCGATGTCAACAATCCTTCCCTTTTTTTCTAGAACTTTGGTGTCTCCGGACGAGGCCTCCTCTCTACCAACTGCTAAAAAAACAGAACTCCTCATATTCCTCATATAATGCATATGATGACCAATAAGTTCTCTCAGAATACGGTTATCGAATATGTGGTCTGCCATCAACAGAACAAACTCTTCCCTTAGCAGTTCTTTAGCTTTTAAAACAGAGACTCCATTTCCTGTTTCCCAGTTTGTATTTTGAATACAAGTGATCTTGACCCCTAATTTTCCTCCATCTCCCAACTTGGCTCTGATTTTCTTTCCGAGATAACCAACAACAACTACAAATTCATCAATGCCAGCTTGTTTCGCGGTAAGTATTACCCTTTCGATTAAGGATAAACCCAAGAGCCGGACCAAGGGTTTGGGTCCATCTTTAATTAAACCTCCAAATCTACCACCTTTTCCAGCAGCAATTATTAAGGCCTTAATGCTTTCCTCCTAGGCATATTTTTCTTGGCAGTACCTTAAAAACTTCTCCCTCCTCAATGAGTTTCTAAAACGTGCATAACACTAGATATATGTGCATCCGGAACCCAACTTCTGTATAGAACCAAAATAAGATCCCGGCCATTCTCTATTTTCTTATTTCATTCTTTCTTGGTTTCTCTGGACGGTTTTAACTACTAGCTCGGTTATTATCTGGAACCAATTCCCTATGAACTTTATCCCTCCTGGAAAGTCATTTACTTCCAGGGTATAATAACCGTCTTCACCCTCCACTAAATCCATTCCTCCTATCTCCATTTCCATTCTGTTAAAACAGCGTAAAGCCCTCTCCATTATTTCATCCGGAAGCAATACCTCCCAGGCCTTACCCTCATTGGGATGGAAAAAACTTTTAACCACCTTTGCTATCTTATAGATTCTGGTTACACCGCCATTGTTGGGAATAAATTCCTGTAGATATATCCATTTTTTCCGCAAATTCTTTAGACTCTCTACCGATTTTACATATATTATTCCCCTTGAACGCCCATATAAAGGCTTTACCAAAGCGGGAAACATGCAATTGTTCACATTTTCTAAAATCTTTTCCTTTAAAGCGAACACTGTCCTTGGTATCTTCAAACCCGATTGTTTCATAATCTCATGGGAAATTAACTTATTACTACTCAGCGATAAAGCCTTGTGGGAATTTATCACCTTGGTTCCTATCTCCTCAAGATATTGGGCCAGCCACAGATACTCGCGCTCGAGAATTCTTACAATCACAACATCGTAGTCTCTTAACAAGGAAATATCACCATTAATCGTCCAAGGACTAATTATTTGAGAACTCATATCCTTGCTTACAAGGTAATTACTTAAAGATACTAGAGGCGATTGAGATAATAAGATTTTTTTTGAAGTAAGAAGTCCTACTTTCATAGGTAAAGTCCTGTATTAGGCTTGTCCTCCAACTCCCTTATTTTATGAACTTTTTCTTTCATTGGCTGTCCTTACTTCTAGCTTATTAACCCGGACCTCAAACTCTTTTTCAGCAACCTTTGCTCTTTAGCCTTTTTCTTCATCTTTGCCTTTTTAGTTTTGTTCCTCTTTTCTCTGAGCCCCTCTGGTTTCTCCCCATCCACCATTTATTCACAATGGCCTGGAGAATCATCCTGATGCAGTCCCAAACGACTATTAGGATAAGTATTTCCCACCATTTCATCATTTTACTCGCCTCTTGGCACGGATTTTCCTTCCTAGAGAAAAGGGTTGTAATAAGCTATCTTTTCCGCTCTTTTGACCAATCTTCCCCCTGAGATTCCTGCTCTAGAGGGGGGAGGCTTCGTTGGCGTGGCAGGAATCCTCTTGCTTTAAATTGGTGCTTTCAACAGTGATAGTAACAAGATCATCCTTGCTTCGCGGCTTGATCAACTCCGCAATGAAGAAGGCGACTCCGCTGATTGAGGAGAAATTATAGAACTCCCCCTCTTTGCAAAGCCGGTAATTGGGCTCCTTAAATGGGAGTCTAGAGTCTCCTCGTG
>Ga0315541_1004503_pt1 | contig 10167 bp, 11 predicted proteins | sample SalMarSW160190MG_FD_203095 | JGI IMG/M metagenome (GOLD analysis project Ga0315541, IMG submission 203095) | Salt marsh sediment microbial communities from the Plum Island Ecosystem LTER, Massachusetts, United States - Salt Marsh Sediment SW1601-190 ...
CGTGATGAACGCCGATGGGCGGTTCGTTGAAGCAAGCGCGGATAACCTGTCTGTGCATGCCACCGAGAACTATGCGGACCAACCTCATTTCACCATTCCATTTGAGGAAGGGGAACTCTATTTTGCCTCCCCACGGTTCTATCCCACAACGGAACTTGTCGGAATGACTGTTGGAGTGCGCATCGAATCAGATACAGGAGAGCCAGCAGGAGTTCTGTTGGCAGTATTCAAGCTAAACAATCTAGTTGATCTGGTGACCAACTATCCACTTAACGAGGAAACGATCCTTTACCTAGTAGACACGGAAGGAACAGTCGTTGCTCATTCCGCGATAGACTTATTTGCTCTAGAAGACGGTCCACTGTCGCTTGACTATAGTGACTGGCCGATGGTACAAGCAGTCATGGCCGGGGCGAAGAGCGGGGGTCAGAAGTATGAGCAAGACGGCAAATCTTACTTTGGCACCTACGGCATCCTGGACTCCTATGGTTGGGGGGTAGTGGTAACAACCCCGATGAAGGTGATCTTAGCCGAAAGCAGCGCTCTAACACGATGGGTGCTGATAGGCAGCAGTATATTCTTTGTCGGTTTGCTTGCGGTAACGCTCGCATTCGGGCAACGGATCATGGGTGCGCAGAGATGTGCCGAAAGAGCCCTGAGACTGTCCGAGAAGAAATTCAGGACCTTTTTCGAGCACGCCGGTGACGGCGTTCTTATCGCGGGCATTGAAGACAAGAGGTTCTTTGCAGGCAATACCGCGATCTGTAAGATGTTGGGGTATACCCCGGAGGAGATCGCTAATCTGGGAATTGCCGATATATACCCTGAGGAAAGCCTCACTGATGTGTTAAGGCAGTTTGAGAACCTGTTGTCCGGGGAGACGGACCTCGCTTCTGATATTCCAGTGAAAAGAAAGGATGGCAGCCTATTCCTTGCGGATATCCATGCAAGCTCGGTGACCCTGGGCGAAAAGCCATATCTCCTTGGTATATTCAGGGACATCACCGAACGCAAGCAGGCCGAGGAGCAGCTAAAGGAGTACTCAGAGCAGCTGGAAGAGAGGGTAGAGCAGCGCACCAAAGAGCTTCGAGAGGCCCAGGAGCAGGTGGTCCGCAGGGAGAAGCTGGCCGTGCTGGGGCAGTTGGCCGGCGGAGTGGGCCACGAGCTGAGAAATCCCTTAGGGGCGATCAAGAATGCCACCTACTTCCTCAACATGGCCCTGGAAAAACCCGATCCAGAAGTGAAAGAGATACTAGAGATTCTAGAAAAGGAAGTGGGCACATGCGAACGAATTATCTCAAGCCTGCTTGACTTTGCCCGTGCCAAGCCTCCCGTCCGGCGCAACGCGGAGATCAACGACCTCCTTCAAGAGGTGCTGGCTCGCACCGCTGTGCCCAATAACATCGAGGTACTGCAAGAGATCAACGAGACACTGCCCAAGATCTTGGCCGATCCGGATCAGCTCGGCCAGGTCTTTGAGAACATCATCCTCAATGGGATTCAGGCAATGACCAAGGGCGGCCAGTTGACTATCAAGTGCGAAGCTCCTGCTTCGGGGCGAGTGTCCGTCTCTATTACCGACACAGGGGCGGGCATTTCAGAAGAGCAGCTGGGAAAGCTGTTTGAACCACTGTATACCGCCAAGGCTAGAGGAATTGGGTTAGGGCTGGCAGTCGTGAAGACCTTGGTGGAAGGCCACGGCGGCACGATCGAGGTGGAAAGTGAAATGGAAAAAGGGAGTACCTTCACCGTCAAGCTTCCCACAGGCATCGCAGAAGAGACCTAGCGTGAAGGTAAAGGGTAACATCTTGATTGTGGATGACAATATCAGCTTGGCCAAAACCATATCCTTCGTTTTAAAGCACAAAGGCTACACGGTCGCCATAGCCAAGGACGGAGCTGAGGCGATTGAGAAGGTCAAGAAACAGTCCTTCGACATGATCTTCATAGACATCAAGATGCCAGTTATGAACGGTGTCGAAACGTACAAGGAGATCAGGAAGATCAGGCCGGAAGCCGCTGTAATGATGATGACTGCCTACGCAATGGAGGATCTGGTCGCGGAGGTGCTAGAAGAAGGTGCCTACGGAATCATCTACAAACCTCTGGACATAGAAAAGGCCGTTACCATAATCGAAGAAGCAATACATGCTAACAAAGGGGCACTTATTCTTGTCATTGACGATGATGCGGGCACCTGTGCCACTCTGAAAAGCATCCTCACCAAGAAGGGACACTCGGTTTGTGCAGTCCATACCGGCGAAGAAGCGATCACCGTGACGAAGCGACAGGCCAAAGATATCCTGTTTATCGACATGAAGCTTCCCACGATCAATGGCCTGCAGACCTACTTGGCCATAAAAGAGCGAAATCCAGAGGCAGTGGCGATCATGATGACGGCCTATCGGGAGGAAACGGCCGATCTGGTAAGACAAGCCATAGAGAATGAGGCTTATACGTGCCTGTACAAGCCCCTTGACATGGAAGAGCTGCTCAAGCTGGTCGATGAGATTTGGAAGCGGAAGGGAAAACAAGAATTATCTAAGGCGAGGGTGTGATGGACAAGGATCCCAATATCCTGATCATCGAAGATGATGAGAGTGCCCGTAAAATCCTAACAATGGTATTGGGAAAGAAGGGGTATGCCACAGAAACCGCTTGCACAGGGCAAGGTAGCAGGAAGGTGAGAAGATGGAAGAGAAAGCACGCATTCTGATTGTGGATGACGACAAGAGCCTTTCCAAGAGCCTCTCACTCGTCCTTGAAAAGAAAGGATATTGCGCGCAGTTAGCTGGGACAGGGAAAGAAGCACTAATAAAGGCGAAGGAAAGCGCCTTCAATGTAGCACTTATCGACATCAAACTCCCAGACGCAGATGGTATTAAGCTCGCAGCTCTGCTAAAGGAAGCCCACCCCGAAACGGAGGTTATAATCGTTACCGGTTATGCTTCGCTAGACTCCTCCACTCAGGCTCTCGCTAAGGGTGTGGACGCTTACCTCATCAAGCCGTTGAACATGGATGAGGTGCTTCAGCGAGTGCGAGACATCCTTACCCGACAGCGCCTACTTGAGGAGAAGCAGCAGGCAGAGGAGGCACTCAGACAAAAAACAGAACAACAAGAGATTCTCCTATCGTCCATACCTGCCTTTATTTACTTTAAGGATAGCGCGTTGAAGTTCATTGCTGCGAACAGAGCATTTGCGGAAATGGTGCATACTCCTATTGATCAGCTTCCCGGTAAAGATGCCCATGACCTGTTCCCGAAAAAGGAAGCCGAGAAATTCCATATTGACGAGAAAAAGGTCATGGAATCTGGAACACCAATGATGAACATTGAAGAGGAGTTTACGGACGCAGAGGGCGAAACAAGATGGGCTTCTAGTTCGAAAATCCCTTATTTTGAGGAAAGCGGGGAAGTAGCTGGCATGGTGGGCATTACAGTAGACATCACCGAACGCAAGCAGGCCGAGGAGAGGATAAAGCACCACAACGTCGTGCTGCGCGCCATCCGTAACGTCAACCAACTCATTGTCGGGGAAAGGGACCGAGACAAGTTAATTAAGGGTATCTGTGAGAATCTCACTGCGACCAGAGGCTATCATAATGCCTGGATAGTGTTGCTGGACGAGTCGAACAAACTGGTCAACGCGACAGAGAGGGGTTTGGGAGATGATTTCCAGCCCATCCTGGACAGACTAAAGCGTGGAGAGCTAACGAGCTGCGTCAGGAAAGCCCTAGAGAAGCCAGGTGTTATCGTAATCGAAGACCCATCGTCTACCTGCGTCGATTGCCCCCTATCGAAGAGCTGCGGGAGCTTGGGAACACTGACTGTCCGGCTGGAACACGGCGGTACGGTCTACGGCTTGTTGAGTTCCTCCATCCCTCTCGATCTCATCGGTGATGAGGAAGAGGAAGGCTTGTTTGGAGAGATCGCCCAAGATATTTCCCTTGGCTTGCACGATGTGGAAATGGAAGAGGCACGCGATCGAGCGAAGGAACAGGTCGTTGTCTACCAGCAGCAACTTCGTTTATTGGCGTCCCAGTTATCATTGGGCGAAGAGCGCGCACGGCGGCGTATCGCAGCAGCGCTGCACGACCAGGTCGGTGAGAGCCTGTTTGTAATCAACATGAAGTTGGGCGCATTGCGAGAGAACGTAATCCAAAGCGATCATCTAGGGCAGCTGGAGGAAATACGAGAGCTTATCGGGAAGCTGAGTAGGACCACACGCTCGCTAACGTTCGATCTCGCCGCTCCCGTTCTCTACGAGCTGGGGCTTGAAGCAGCTCTGGAGTGGCTTGCTGAAAACATCCATGACAAGTACGACATCTTGATCGAGTTTGAGCACGACGATCAACCCAAGCCTCTGGATGAGGATGTTCAAGTGTGCCTCTTCCGCGCTGTGCACGAGTTGCTGGTTAACGTAGCCAAGCATGCACAGACGCGCAGTGCCAAGGTATCGATGTGGAGAGAGGGTAACGAAGTACACATCGTGGCAGAGGACGACGGGGTTGGTTTTAACCTCTCTGAACTGCTCACCCCTAAAGGCAGAATCAGGGGGTTTGGGCTGTTCAACATCCGCGAGCGATTGGAGTCATTCGGCGGACACGCCGAACTCGAATCCGAGCAAGGTCATGGAACGCGGGTTACCCTGGTCCAACCCCTGAAGCCCCAGGGAGAGACCTCAGAGGGGCTGATGTGAGTACCATCAGGATTCTTCTTGCCGATGACCACAAGATGGTGCGGGAGGGCCTTTGCTCCTTGATTGACCAGCAGATCGGGATGGAAGTAGTTGGCGAGGCACAGGATGGCCGTGAGGCGGTGCAGCTGACTCGGAAGCTTAGGCCGACCCTGGTCATCATGGATGTAACCATGCCCGGTTTGAACGGTATCAAGGCCACTCGACAGATCCTCTCTAAGTCCCCCGGAGTTAAGGTGATTGCCCTATCGATGCACTCCCACAGGTGGTTTGTGGTAAGGATGTTCGATGCGGGGGCGTCAGGCTATGTGTCAAAGGAGTACGCTTTTGAGGAACTAGTCAACGCGATCCGTACCGTAATCGCGGGGCAAACCTATTTGAGCCCTGGAATAGCGAGTGTCATGAACGAAGACAATCCGTTTCATCTGTCAGAGATCAACCGCTCGGACTGCTCCGTCCTAACACCCCGGCAGCGCCAGGTGCTACAGCTCATTGCTGAGGGAAAGAGCACAAAGGAAATGGCGTCCATTCTCAGGATCAGCCTGAAGACTGTGGAGACCTACCGCCAGCAGATAATGAAGAGGTTGAGCATCCGCAGCGTAGCCAACCTCACCAGGTGTGCCATTCGTGAGGGGCTAGTTTCCCTCGAGGAAGTGCGTGCCTCCTAAGTGTACCTACCACCCCTCCTACCCCTTTACATGATTGAGAAACAGATCATATTCGCAACCACTGTCAGGAAATCCCTGATTGTATCTTCAAGCAATCGCGTCTATTCTCATAAGAGAATAGAGGGGAAAACTGAGGAACATTACGATGAGCACCAGTATAGTAATGGTTGACGACCACGCGCTTGTACGCAAAGCCCTCTCTAGCTTGCTTAAGGAGAAGACTGATCTGGTAGTGATTGCCGAGGCAAGCGACGGGCGGGAGGCAGTGCGCCTGGCTCGGAAGTTTAGACCCAGGGTGGTCATCATGGACATTGCCATGCCTGGTATGAACGGTGTCGATGCCATTCGGGAGATCACTGCTCGGACACCTGAGGTTAAGGTATTGGCTCTTTCAATGTATTCCGACAGGCGGTTAGTGGTAGGAGCGCTCGCTGCTGGGGCGTCAGGGTACGTATTAAAGGACTGTGCTTTCGAAGAGGTTATCCGCGCCATTCACGTCGTGGAAGAAGGCAGCGTTTACCTATGCCCTCAAGTAATGAGCATTGTGATCGAAGCGGGTCTACGGGGGGTATCAGCAGGGACTGACTCCTCGATCCATGGCATCCTGTCACCCAGGGAGCGACAGACCCTGCAGCTTATAGCGGAGGGAAAGACCACAAAGGAAACCGCATCCATTCTCAACGTCAGTGTGAAGACCGTGGAGTCCCACCGCCTGAGAATCATGACCAAGCTCAACATCCACAGCATAGCCGGGCTTACCAGGTATGCCTTGCGCGAGGGCCTGACCTCTCTCGATTTCTAACCTCGCGTCGATCCCGGACACAACTCAGATGCTAAGGAATATCGGAGTATAAACTAAGGGTTGGCCTGATTGTATAGGTGCGAATTCCAGTCCACAATTTACAGGTAATATGAATTCAATCTAGATCGAGGGAGGTGGTTATTAGACTAACACTAGCAACACAATAGCCTAATTCTGCAGGCGAAAGACCAATAAAGAACGTGAAAGACAAATTAGGAGGTAAGTATGGCAGTAGAAAAATCAATGGCGTCCAGCAGCTTGGCCGAAGTGGTCGACCGAATCCTGGACAAGGGTGTAGTGGTTGACGCGTGGGTGCGCGTCTCTCTAGTTGGTATCGAGATTTTGGCTCTTGAAGCCCGGGTCGTCGTAGCCGGAGTAGACACGTTCCTGAAGTACGCCGAGGCCGTGGGCCTGACGGCAGCAGCGGCTTAGATGATCGCCGTCTGGCAAGCTTGAGCAGAGGAGCAGGGGTGCAGGGGAGCCTTTCCCTGCACCTGGCTCCCCGGCACAGAAGGCGACGGTCGAGGGACAACGAGAATAAATTTAAGGAGGTAATTTCATGAGATTATCGGATGAGATACAACGGTTAACTGGGCACTTTGTGGAGGCTCATGACGACCGGGCGGCGGCGGTCGCCGAAATCCGTACCAGGACAGCCCGTGAGCTGGCCGAATCCCACGCGACCCATCAGCAGATGGCCACCGAGCAGCGCCACGGACTGGCTGAGGATCGCGCCCGCCTGGGCTCTGACACGGCAACTTTTATGGAGGAAACACACGCAGCCAATAGGCAAATGGCCGAAGAGCTCAGGGCGCATCTGGATGAGCAAGAGTCGGCGCGCCAGGCACAGGGTACCGAGGATGCCCGAGAGCGAGCCGAGTACGTGGAAGAACTGGACCACGATGTGGATGAACTGCGCCGTGACTTCCGGACAGCTCACCAGGCGATGGCCACCGAGCAGCGCCAGCGGCTGGCTGAGGATCGCGCTCGTCTGGCGTCGGATGTAGCCGCGGTCCGCGGCGAGTTACAGGCCGACCTGAGCGAAGCCGGACAGGTGTGGGGCAGCTTTGCCGGGCAGATGCAGCAGCACCGGGCCGGAAGGCCGATTGCCGCTCCGCCACCCCCACCTTCGTCTCTGCCGAAAGAAGAGGCGGCTGCCGATGATCTGACGGCCATCCGCGGGATCGGTTCCGGGACGCAACGCCGCCTGAACAGGGCAAGGATCTTCACCTATGCCCAGTTAGCCGAAAGCACACCGGAGGAGCTACGCCGGATCCTGGGTGAGGGGGCCCAGGCGGCTAGGGCGGGGGAATGGATCGAGCAGGCGCAGCAACTGAGCGGGGTGGAATAACCCAACATTCCCGCCCAGCTCTACTGAAGGAGGTGAATTCCCCGCCTGCCTCAAAGAAGCAAAAAAGGAGGTAAATCTGATGGCAACGGTAACCGAAGGCTTGGCGACGCTCTTGGAACCTCGGGCATTGCCTGGCTTCGTTGAGACCCCGTTCATTGAGGACATAGTGCAGCGTGCCATGACCTATGTCGCTGCCGGTTTTCCCATTCACTTTAGGGGGGCTTCCGGCACGGGGAAGACAACTATGGCAATGCATGTGGCCGGCAAGCTGGGCCGTCCGGTGGTGATGATCCACGGGGATGAGGAGTCCTCCACCTCGGACTTGGTAGGCGGTGAGTACGGCTACCGGATGAAAAAGGTGATAGATAACTTCATCCACTCGGTTCTGAAGACCGAGGAGAATATGAGCCGTAAGTGGGTGGACAACCGACTGACGGTAGCGGCTAAGTACGGCTTTACCCTCATCTACGACGAGTTCACCCGCTCTCGCCCCGAGGCGAATAACGTCCTTCTTTCGGTACTGCAAGAGAAGATGCTGGACCTGCCGGCGGCCCGGGATGGAGAAAGTTACCTCAGGGTTCACCCCGACTTCACCGCTATCTTCACCAGCAACCCCGAGGAGTACGCTGGCGTCTACCGGAGCCAGGATGCCCTTCGGGACCGAATGATTACCCTCGACCTGGACCACTTCGACGAGGAGACAGAGATAGGGATCACGGAGGGTAAATCGGGCCTTGAGCGACCCGATGCAGAAAAGATCGTGCATATTGTCCGGGACTTAAGGGAGTCCGGGGTGTGTGAGGTTGCCCCTACTGTCCGGGGCTGCGTCATGGTGGCCAAGGCGGCAACGGTCCAGGGCTGTTCTATATCCGCGGGAGACGAGATGTTTCGACAACTGTGCCTGGACATCTTGGCCTCGCAATCCAGCCGGGCGGGCAGCAAGGACCAGACCTCCAGGGTGAAAGAGGTGCTGACCGAACTTATCGATCGCGACGCCGGTGGCGGGAGGCCCCGCGGTAGAAAACACTGAAAGGAGAATCGAAATGGCGACGCAAAGAAAGACGAAAGAGTATCGATGCAACAAGTGTGGCAAGGTCTTTACCAGCCTGATGCGACTTCAGCACCATAAGGCTGCCGAGCATGCCCCGAAGACCCTGAAGGATATACGCACGATGCGGAACCTTCGCCTCAGCAGATAGGGTCTGCTGAGGCCATTGACTTAGGATTGGCTTAAGTAAGACAGGAGAAACTTATGAAAATTAAGAGCCTACGGGACTTGAATACGACCACTACCAAGCATATTCATGCCAGACCTCCCCAGCGTGGCGTAGCCTACCTGGAGATGTACCTACTTGGTGTAGAAAAGCAGCGATTGCAGCAGGAAATGACAAATTTGGACCAGCGGCAAGGACGCATCAAAAAGCGCCTAATGGAAATCCGGGAGGAACTCGCACAGCTCCGGCAGGTTGCGCAACAGGAGGCAGACAAGATGTCAGATGGCGTGGGCGCTGAGGCCATGGCCAACCCAGCGAGGCCATCCCCCGGGCAGGCTCAGCCGCGCTGGAAGACGATATCTCTGGAGTACTAAAGGAGGGTGGCGATGAGCATAGAGTGGCGCACTTTTCGATCGGCGGGAGGACGCCCCATGACAGGGACGATCTTAGAGGGGGAGGAGCTCCCCTGCGCCTTCTGCAAGGGAACAGGCGTGGCACCCAAGACCCCCATGGGCGGTGTCCCGTATGCGGGGGCAAGGGCACCGCCAAGGTGACCCCACCGGCTGTGATCTGCGCTTACTGTAAAGGTCGCGGCGAGGTGCCTGTCCGCTCAGGACTCACCTGCCCGGTATGCCGCGGCAAGGGTGTGGTCAGTGTGAAGGAGCCTATCGAGACCTGCCCTGCGTGCAAGGGGAGAGGAGCCGCCGGCGGTGGCAACCTGCCGTGCACGAGGTGTCAGGGGAAGGGCGTAGTCATCGCTCACCGTTAGAGAAAGAAACTTTTGAGGAGGCTAGATAGAAGTGAGACAAGCTAGCAGTGGAATCATAAATATCGCAAGAGCAACAAGAGTGGCCATGGCCTGGGAGAAAGCCAGGGCTTTGAGGCTGAAGGCGAGACGGCCCTCTCCCTTGGAGCAGACGGCCACGGAGTGGAAAAAGGAACAAGAGGTCAGGGCAAGAAGAATAGAGGAGGAGCGGCTGAGAGTCTCCCACCACACAGAGGTGCATCCCTTCTCCTTGCAGCAGGTGGGGCTCCAGGCTAGACCCCTCCCTCCCGAGGAGGAGGAAACAAGCTAGAAGCCCTATTTGCCGCCAGAACGGGAGGGGAAGCGCCGACGGACGAGACGGGGCGGTATCGCCGTAGGCTCCTTTGCCACACGGATGATCCAGAGGGAGCGGGCCGGTTGCGGCAGACGGGTAGTAACAGACCCTCGGGCTCGCGCCCTGGAGGAGGCTGCCAGGCGCTGGGAAGCGCGACAGACAAAGCAAAATCCTAGGGTGTAGAAAATGGCCAAGCAAGAGGCAACACCACTTGCACTGTTATTGAGGAGAGCGCAGTCGTGGCAAGAAGAAGGGAAGTTCTTTCAGGCGATAGCTACGTACTTCAGGTTGATGGAGTACCACGCCGGCACAGAGCCGGCCCAGAGGGCTCGGG